>OLBP01000400.1_pt1 | contig 7561 bp, 9 predicted proteins | sample 1607921 | NCBI WGS metagenome assembly OLBP01 (sample SAMN02674698, study PRJEB24791) | human gut metagenome, SKBSTL036 | isolation source: stool | host: Homo sapiens | place: USA | reverse complement strand
GGATGAGCCAACTGCAATGCTGGATCCGAATGGACGAAAGGAAGTTCTTGAGGCAGTCAGTGACCTTAACAGACGGGAAGGAGTGACAGTCATTCTGATCACCCACTATATGGAAGAAGTTGTTCATGCGGACAAGGTATATGTTATGGACAACGGAGAAGTGGTGATGCAGGGAACACCCAGAGAGATTTTCTCACAGGTGGAAACTCTGAAAGAATACAGACTGGATGTGCCACAGGTAACACTTCTGGCACACGAACTTCATAAAGCCGGAGTGGATGTTCCGGAGGGAATACTGACTACAGAGGAGCTGGTGAATGCCTTATGTCAATAGAATTAAAAAATGTAACTTATACCTACAGTCCGGGAACTGCCTATGAGATCCATGCGCTGAAAGATATCAATCTTTCTATTCCGGACGGACAGTTTATCGGAATTATCGGACATACAGGAAGTGGAAAATCTACACTGATCCAGCATTTCAATGCTCTGATCCGTCCGACTTCCGGTACCATTACTTACAATGGAGAGGATATCTGGGGAGAGAAATATGACCGACGTACCCTGCGAAGCGAGGTAGGACTGGTATTCCAGTATCCGGAGCATCAGCTTTTCGAGAATGATGTACTTTCTGATGTCTGCTTTGGTCCTATGAATCAGGGATTATCCAGGGAAGAGGCAGAGGTAGAAGCGAAGAAAGCACTGCAGCATGTAGGCTTTAAGGAGAAAAATTACAGCAAATCTCCTTTTGAACTTTCGGGCGGACAGAAGAAAAGAGTTGCTATTGCCGGTGTACTGGCAATGAATCCGAAAATTCTGATCTTGGATGAGCCAACTGCCGGCCTGGATCCAAAAGGTCGGGATGACATCCTTGACCAGATCGCAGAGCTTCATAAAGTAAGAGGGATTACCATTATCCTTGTATCTCACAGTATGGAGGATATTGCAAAATATGCAGAGAGACTGATCGTAGTCAATGACGGAGAAATCGCATATGACGATGCTCCCAAAGCAGTATTTGCTCATTACAGAGAGCTGGAAGCCATGGGACTTGCAGCACCGCAGATTACTTATATCATGCATGCGTTGAAGGAAAAAGGCCTAGATGTAGATGTAACTGCTACAACGGTGGATGAGGCAAAAGAGAATATCCTTGCAGTTTTAAGAAAATGTAATCCCGGGAAATTGTCCGGTGACAAACAATCTGTTTCAGACAGTCAGTCGAAAAAAGAAAATGCCAAAGCAGAAACCTTAATTAGTGAGATGGAAGCTGATCTGACTGAGGATGGGACGAAAGAGTCTCATTCAGATGCGCCTGATGAAGATTTAAGCATTCAGAAGGAAACAATGGATAAAAAGTCTGCAGAACAAGAAGAGAATGAGGGAGGGCAGGAAGTATGATCCGAGACATTACAATAGGACAGTATTATCCTGCAGATTCCGTTCTGCACAAAATGGATCCGAGAGCAAAGCTGGTGGGTACGCTGGTGTTCATCATCTCTGTCTTTGTATTCCATACATTTCCGGGATATGCAGTGGCAACTATATTTCTGGCAGCGATGATCATTCTTTCCAAAGTTCCTGTGAAATTTATGTTCAAGGGACTGAAGGCAATCGTGATGCTTCTTATGATCACAGTGGTATTTAATATATTTCTGACACCCGGAAAGGTTCTCTGGCAGTGGGGAATCCTGCATGTGACAGAGGAGGGCCTGAAGCTGGCCGGAAGAATGGCCATCCGCCTGACGTATCTGGTGATCGGTTCTTCTCTTATGACGCTGACTACCACACCCAATCAGCTTACAGATGGTCTGGAACGACTTCTCAGGCCGTTAAATAAACTTCATGTGCCAATCCACGAGATTGCCATGATGATGTCTATTGCGCTGCGTTTTATCCCAATCCTTATGGAGGAAACCGATAAGATCATGAAAGCACAGATTGCACGTGGCGCAGATTTTGAAACCGGAAATATAATTCAGAAGGCAAAAAATATGATTCCGCTTCTGGTTCCGCTGTTTATTTCTGCGTTCAGAAGAGCAAATGATCTGGCCATGGCCATGGAAGCAAGGTGCTATCATGGAGGGGATAACAGAACCCAGATGAAGCCATTGCGTTATGAGTCCAGAGACTACATTTCCTATGTGGTGATGTGGGCTTATCTGGGAATCGCCATTGTTTTCAGAATTGTGGGAATCTGAGAAAGTACTGATATAATTTATAAAGATATTTTATATGCTGTAATCCGGTAGGAAAGGATTACAGCATATTGTTTATTTTGTTATAACAAAAGTTTTCAATTTTTATGGAGGAAAACAGATGAAAAGAATTGGTCTTGTAGTTGCATATGACGGCACCAACTACTGTGGCTGGCAGACACAGCCAAACGGGATTACTGTACAGGGGGTATTAAATGATACATTGTCCGAGCTTCTTGGCGAGAAGATAGAAACGATCGGTGCAAGCCGTACAGACGCAGGGGTTCATGCCATGGGAAACGTGGCAGTATTTGACACCAACACACGTATTCCCGGGGAAAAGATTTCCTATGCACTGAACCAGCGTCTTCCGGAAGATATCCGCATTCAGCTCTCTGAAGAAGTAGAACCGGATTTCCATCCCCGTTACTGCGACAGCGAGAAAACATACGAATACCGCATCCTGAATCGCAAATTCCCGGTTCCGACAGAGCGCTTATACACCTATTTCTACCACTACAAACTGGATGTAGATAAGATGAAAGCAGCAACCTCATACCTGATCGGACAGCATGATTTTGCTTCTTTCTGCGGTGCAAAAGCGCAGGTAAAAACAACTATCCGTACAGTGACAGGAATTGATGTATGGCGTGACGGAGATATCGTAACCATACGTGTAACAGGAACAGGATTCCTCTACAACATGGTACGAATCATCTCCGGAACTCTGATTGAAGTAGGAAACGGACAGTATCCGCCTGAGAGAGTAAAGACAATTCTGGAAGCCTGCAACCGTGAAATGGCAGGTCCGACTGCACCGGCGCAGGGACTGACACTGATGGGGATTGAATTTTTTGATTGATAGTCAGGAGGAGAAAATCATCCGTTTCGATAATTGCCGGTGGGATAACTGATCAACAGTTTTTTTTGATGAAAAACAAAAAACGGGGGAGTAACGAAAAAAGTTTAAAAAACGACACAAAATCTATTGACAGAACAGAACCCTTATAATATAATAACCAAATGTGACGTAGTGCGAGATGCTTAAGCCAAATAGCCCAGGCGAAAGTATTTATCAGCGGTTTCGGACATTTCCGCATTTTTAGCACCGGCGTTTCCAATAACTTATATTCGCGGGAAATTCCGCGGTTAATTAAACTATCGTTGATAAATAACAGGAGGTAAAACCATGCAGACTTATATGGCTAATCCAGATAAAATCGAAAGAAAATGGTATGTAGTTGACGCTGATGGATGTACTCTTGGCCGTCTGGCATCCGGAGTAGCAAGCGTTTTAAGAGGAAAAAATAAACCACAGTTTACACCACACGTAGACACAGGTGATTATGTAATCATCGTAAACGCTGACAAGATCAAAGTTACAGGTAAGAAATTAGAGCAGAAAATCTACTACAATCACTCCGATTATGTAGGTGGAATGAGAGAAACCACATTAAAAGAAATGTTAGCAAAGAAACCTGAGAGAGTTATCGAGCTCGCAGTTAAAGGTATGCTTCCAAAAGGACCTTTAGGAAGAAGCATGTACACAAAACTTTTCGTATATGCAGGACCGGAACACAAACATGAAGCTCAGAAACCAGAAGCTTTAACATTTTAATTAGGAGGTAGAAAACATTGGCTAGCGCAAAATTCTACGGAACAGGAAGAAGAAAAAAATCAATCGCAAGAGTATATTTAGTACCGGGAACAGGTAACATTACAATCAATAAAAGAGACATCGACGAATATTTAGGATTAGAGACATTAAAAGTTGTTGTTCGTCAGCCACTCGTTGCTACAGGAACAACAGACAAATTTGATGTAATCGTAAACGTACATGGTGGTGGATACACAGGACAGGCTGGAGCAATCCGTCACGGAATCTCCAGAGCACTTCTTGAAGCTGATGCTGAGTACAGACCAGTATTAAAGAGCGCTGGATACCTGACACGTGACCCACGTATGAAAGAACGTAAGAAATACGGTCTCAAAGCAGCCCGTCGCGCGCCTCAGTTCTCCAAGAGATAACAGGCCCGGCAAACCAATACAAAATTGCTCAAAAAGCCCGGAACCATGCGGTTTTCCGGGCTTTTTCCATTGCCAAAACGCTGACGCTGTTTCTCTGGTTTTGTTCGGATTTGAACGGTTTTGACCTCGTTTTTCTTGATTAAAAATGGGGCAACAGGCATTTTTGACCCCGTTATGATTAAAAAATGGGGCAACTGGGAGCCGAAATCGGGCCGTTTTTGAGAGGGATTTTCTCCCCTGTGACAGCCAGCTTTTACGGTCTGTTATTCCTGGATTTTCTTTTGGAAGGTTTGGCCGGGTTTGTCAAGGTTTGACTAAACCGAATACAGTTTATTCTGTCTTTTACATAAGATTTTTCTATGATTCAAGTTGCAAAGTATTCGCACATTTGTAAAAATGCTCCCCTTTCTATACAATGGAGGCACAAAGGAGGCGTGTCAAATGAAAAAGCGGAAACTTAAAATATATCTTACCCCCACAGAGAACCGCATTGTGATCCAGAGCCTTAACAACCTGCGTAACGCCATGCTGAAAGAAAACCGGGACACCGGCTGTATCGACGAGCTTCTGCTCAAGGTGATGTGCGCCCCGGTGAAAAAAGTATAAAATTACATATTGCTGCTTGATGAGCCGCTTATTCTTTTCAAAAAGAGTAAGCGGCTTTTTTCATGCCCGTCTTTCAGATTTCCCTCATACATAGCCGTCCGTCTTGCCAACGGGCGGCTAAATCTATGGAAAAGGAGGACATGAAAATGCCGGAACAAAGAAGCCGCCCGAAGAATGGCCGTGTGATCGCGCTGGCCAATCAGAAAGGCGGCACAGGCAAAACGACCACGACGGTCAATCTGGGGATTGGCCTTACACGGCTGGGGAAAAAGGTGCTGCTCATCGACGCAGACCCACAGGGCGACCTTACCACCTGCCTGGGCTGGCAAGATCAGGACAGCTTGCAGACCACCCTTGCCACCGTCATGGGAAAAATCATCCGTGATGAGCCATTCACCACGGATGAGGGCATTTTGCACCACAGCGAGGGCGTAGGCCTTATGCCTGCCAACATCGAATTGTCGGAGCTGGAAGTCAGTCTGGTAAACGCCATGAGCCGGGAGGTCACTTTGCGCACCTATGTCAATGAGGCAAAGAAAAACTACGATGTGGTGTTGATCGACTGTATGCCGTCCCTGGGTATGATTACTATTAACGCCCTGGCAGCAGCAGACAGCGTGATTATCCCCGTCCAGGCCCACTATCTCCCCGCAAAGGGCATGACCCAGCTTATCAAAACCATAGGCAAGGTGAAGCGTCAGATCAACCCGGCCTTAAAGGTGGACGGAGTGCTGCTCACCCTGGTGGATGGGCGCACCAATCTGGCCCGCCAGACGGCGGAAACCCTGCGGCAGAGCTACGGGAGCGTTCTGAAAATCTATCGTTCCGAAATCCCCGTTGCAATCAAAGCCGCAGAAATCAGCGCCGCAGGCAAGAGCATTTACACCTATGATAAAGGCAGCAAGGTGGCCCAGGCTTACACGGACTTTTCAAAGGAGGTGCTGGCAGATGGCGAAAAACAACGCGCTAAACTTCAATCTTCCCTCAGTCGATGATCTGTTCAGCACCGAAGAAAGCCGGGCGGAGGCCAAGCTGGAGCGTATTGTCAACCTGAACCCCTCGGAAATCAGCAATTTTCCCAATCATCCGTTCAAGGTACGGATGGACAGCGAAATGCTGGAATTGATAGACAGTGTAAAGCAGCATGGAATTTTGTTACCAGCTTTAGTGCGCCCCAAACCGGAGGGCGGCTATGAGATGGTTTCCGGGCATCGGAGGAAAAAGGCGGCAGAGTTAGCTGGATTTACAGAAATCCCCTGTATTGTCCGCAATCTGGACAATGACGAAGCCATCATCGTTATGGTGGACAGCAACTTGCAACGCGAACGGGTATTGCCCTCTGAAAAGGCGTTTGCCTATAAGATGCGGTTGGAAGCGATGAACAGACAGGGGAAGCGTACCGATTTAACTTGTTCCCCAATGGGGAATAAGTTACAAGGGAAGAAATCAAGTGATGAACTTGCCGAGAAAGTCGGAGAAAGTAAAAACCAGATTTTCCGCTATATTCGCTTAACTGAGCTTGTACCCGAAATTCTGCAAATGGTGGATGAGCGTCAGATTGCGTTCCGTCCTGCGGTGGAAATCTCTTATCTTTCCGAGGAACAGCAGTACACCCTGCTTGAAGCGATGGAATATAATGACGCCACACCCTCACTTGCACAGGCTATCAAAATGAAAAAGTATCCGCAGGAGGGAAAGCTGACAGATGGGGTAATCAGTTCCATTATGGAAGAAGAAAAGCCGAACCAGAGAGAAAAACCTGCCTTCCGTGATGAAAGGATAACCAAGCTCATTCCCAAATCTGTACCCAAAGGGAAAGAATCCGATTTTGTGGTCAAGGCGTTGGAGTTTTATAACCGCCATCTGCAAAGAAGCAAGGCACAGGAACGATAGCCACACATCAAGGGACAGGTCTGTCTGTTTGGGTGGATAGCCTTTTTTCGCTTTCCCCCTCTCCACACCTCTCCCCCTTAATACTGCCAGTTACTATCCGAGAAAAGAAAAACAATAAGCTGCCAGAGGGCGGCTTATAGCCCCTTTTCGGTTAGCAGGCAACATCTATTTTCAATATCAACAGGAGGTAAAGATGAAATTCAAAAAAATATTCCAAAAGGCTGCGGCGGTTGTGATGGCTGCGGTTACGGTATTCTCCGTACTGCCTGCCACCACAGCCTTTGCAGCCGTAGGAGATGTTGGTACGATTTCTTTTTCACACACTTATGACGGGAACGGAAATGCAATGAGGTACAATTCAAGTGCCAACATCAACGGTTATATCGCAGGCGGTACGGGTAATTATAAATACCGTATGTTTGTGGATGGCGACACAGCATTTTGTTTACAGCCGGGTGTACCGCTAAAAACGGGCAACACCTTGAAAGAAGCATCTTCTGAAGCATGGAACGCTCTTTCGGAAAGCCAGAAAAAAGCAGTTGGGCTTGCCCTGCTCTATGGGTATCAGGGAAACCGAGGAAATCTGTCTGGATCAGACGATGAGAAATGGCTTGCGACCCAGACTCTTGTATGGGAGTTTGTTACGGGGTGCCGTGAAGCCACAGGCTCATACCGCCAGACAAGCAGCACCGTGTACAGCCTGCACTTTGGTTCTCATTATCCAAACAGCGGAGCAAAGAAAGTCTATGATCAGATTGTTTCGCTGATGAGTAAGCACAATACCATTCCGAGCTTTATGTCAGGCGGGAAAGACGATATTACAAAGGAGTAGATCG
>OLBP01000393.1_pt1 | contig 7633 bp, 5 predicted proteins | sample 1607921 | NCBI WGS metagenome assembly OLBP01 (sample SAMN02674698, study PRJEB24791) | human gut metagenome, SKBSTL036 | isolation source: stool | host: Homo sapiens | place: USA | reverse complement strand
GACGTGTGCTCTTCCGATCTCCTGTTGTTAGGAAAATGAAGAAAGGAGCATTTACAAGTGAAGAAAATCCGAAGTTATACAAGTATCTGGAACGTGGAAAAGGTACTGTATGCCATCAATGATGTAAACCTGCCATTCCCTGTGACCTTTACCCAGATTACATGGTTCGTGCTGACGGAATTTATCATCATTCTGTTTGCAGATGTACCGCCACTTTCCATGATTGAGGGTGCGTTTTTGAAATATTTCGGGATTCCCGTTGCCCTTACATGGTTTATGTCACAGAAAACCTTTGACGGGAAAAAGCCATACAGTTACATCAAGACGATGGTGCTGTATGCTCTGCGTCCCAAAGTGACTTATGCCGGAAAAGCCGTGAACCTGCATAAGCAGAAATTTGAGGAAACTATCACGGCAGTAAGGAGTGTGACCTATGTTCCCGATTAAATATATCGACAATAACCTTGTCTGGAATAAGGACAATGAGGTGTTCGCCTACTATGAGCTGATACCGTACAATTATTCATTCTTATCCCCAGAACAGAAATACCTTGTGCATGACAGCTTCCGTCAGCTTATCGCACAGTCCCGTGAGGGAAAGATTCATGCGTTGCAGATTGCAACTGAAAGTTCAATCCGAAGCATACAGGAACAGTCAAAGAAGCTGGTCACTGGAAAGCTCCGTGAGGTAGCAATCCAAAAGATAGACGACCAGACCGAAGCCCTTGTATCCATGATAGGCGACAATCAAGTTGATTACCGTTTCTTTCTGGGATTCAAGCTCATGGTCACAGAGGACGAAGTCAATCTGAAGAACATCAAAAAATCGGTATTTCTGACATTCCGTGAGTTTTTGAATGAGGTAAGACACACGCTGATGAATGACTTTGTTTCCATGAACAATGATGAAATCAACCGTTATGTGAAGATGGAAAAACTGCTGGAAAACAAAATCTCCCGTAGGTTCAAAATCCGCCGACTGGAAGCCAAAGACTTTGCGTATCTGATGGAACACCTCTACGGCAGGGACGGGATAGCCTATGAAGATTATGTGTATCCTCTGCCAAAAAGAAAATTAAAAAGGGAAACACTGATTAAGTATTATGACCTTATCCGTCCTACCCGTTGCGTGGTGGAAGAAAGCCAGCGATATTTGCGTCTGGAACATGAGGACAGCGAAAGTTATGTGTCCTACTTTACGGTCAATGCCATTGTCGGGGAGCTGGACTTCCCATCATCGGAAATCTTTTATTTCCAGCAACAGCAGTTCACATTCCCTGTGGATACTTCCATGAATGTTGAGATTGTGGGAAATAAGAAAGCCTTAACCACTGTCCGTAACAAGAAAAAGGAATTAAAGGACTTGGATAATCACGCCTATCAAGCTGGAAATGAAACAAGTTCAAATGTAGTGGAAGCCTTAGACAGTGTCGATGAACTGGAAACAGATTTAGACCAGAGCAAGGAAAGTATGTATAAGTTAAGTTACGTCATACGGGTGTCTGCACCCGATCTTGACGAACTGAAACGCCGTTGTGATGAAGTCAAGGACTTTTACGATGATTTGAATGTGAAGCTGGTTCGCCCTGCCGGAGATATGATGGGACTGCATGGAGAGTTTCTTCCAGCCAGCAAGCGTTATATCAATGATTATATCCAGTATGTAAAATCTGACTTTTTAGCCGGACTTGGTTTTGGTGCTACCCAGATGTTGGGAGAAAACACAGGAATCTATATCGGCTATTCCGTGGATACAGGAAGAAATGTCTACCTGCAACCGTCCCTTGCCAGTCAAGGGGTAAAAGGTACGGTCACAAATGCGTTGGCTTCTGCCTTTGTCGGTTCGCTTGGTGGTGGAAAGTCATTCTGTAATAACCTGCTGGTGTATTATTCCGTCCTGTTCGGTGGACAGGCAGTTATCCTAGACCCGAAAAGTGAGCGTGGAAACTGGAAAGAAACACTGCCGGAGATTGCAGAGGAAATCAATATTGTAAACATTACCAGTGATTCCAGCAATCAAGGGCTGTTAGACCCGTATGTGATTATGAAAGATGTCAAGGACGCTGAAAGTCTTGCCATTGACATTCTGACATTCCTTACAGGAATTTCTTCAAGGGACGGCGAAAAGTTTCCTGTCCTTAGAAAAGCTGTCCGCACGGTATCCCAGAATCAGAACCACGGGCTGTTGCAGGTCATTGAGGAACTGCGAAAAGAGGATACCGCCGTATCCCGTAACATTGCAGACCATATCGAAAGTTTTACGGACTATGATTTTGCACAGCTTCTGTTCTCGGACGGTTCGGTGGAAAATGCAATCAGTCTGGATAACCAGCTCAACATCATACAGGTTGCAGATTTGGTTCTGCCGGATAAGGATACTACCTTTGAGGAATACACGACCATTGAACTGTTGTCGGTATCCATCTTAATTGTTATCAGTACCTTTGCCCTTGACTTTATTCACAGTGACCGAAGCATTTTTAAAATCGTGGATTTGGACGAAGCATGGGCGTTCTTAAATGTGGCACAGGGCGAAACACTCTCAAATAAACTGGTGCGTGCTGGTAGAGCCATGAACGCCGGAGTATATTTCGTGACACAAAGCTCTGGGGACGTATCGAAAGAAAGTCTGAAAAATAACATCGGCTTAAAGTTTGCGTTCCGCTCCACAGATACCAATGAAATCAAGCAGACCTTAGAGTTTTTCGGGCTGGACAGTGAGGACGAAAATAACCAGAAACGGTTGAGGGATTTGGAGAACGGGCAATGCTTAATGCAGGATTTATACGGGCGTGTCGGTGTGGTACAGATACACCCTGTCTTTGTAGAACTGCTCCATGCCTTTGATACCAGACCGCCGATAAAAAGTGAGGTGGATTTGGAATGATGAAATCTATCACAAGAGAAAAGGTATTCCATGTACTGAAACAGGTTCTGCTTGCCGTGACCGTCACGCTGGTACTGCTGTCCCTGCTTGGGACGGTAGCTCATGCGTCTGGACTGGTCGATGATACGGTCAATGCAGACAACCTGTATTCAAAGTATCCGCTTTCCAACTATCAGCTTGATTTCTATGTGGACAATAGCTGGTCTTGGCTACCGTGGAACTGGCTGGACGGCATTGGAAAATCGGTGCAGTACGGGCTTTACTGTATCACAAATTTTGTCTGGACAATCAGCCTGTATCTTAGCAATGCCACAGGATATGTGGTGCAACAGGCGTATAAGCTGGACTTCATCAATGATATGGCAGACAGTATCGGGAAAAGTATCCAGACACTTGCCGGAGTGACCGAAAACGGATTTTCCAGCAGTGGATTCTATGTGGGATTCCTGCTTATTATCATTCTGATTGTAGGTGTTTATACCGCCTATACAGGGTTTCTCAAACGGGAAACAAGCAAGGCACTTCACGCCGTTATCAACTTTGTAGTGGTGTTCATCGTGTCTGCGTCCTTTATTGCTTATGCTCCCAATTATATCCAGAAAATCAATGATTTCAGTTCAGACATCAGCACCGCTTCTCTGGATTTGGGGACAAAAATCATGCTCCCCGATTCACAAAGCAAAGGCAAGGACAGTGTAGACCTTATCCGTGACAGCCTGTTTGCGATACAGGTAGAAAAACCGTGGCTGTTGTTGCAGTTCGGGAACAGCGATACCGAAGAAATCGGGGCTGACCGTGTGGAAGCTCTGGTATCTTCCAGCCCGTCAGACGAAGATGGGGAAACAAGGGAAAATGTTGTGAAAACAGAGATTGAGGATAACGACAATGACAACCTTACCATTCCACAGGTCGTCAACCGTCTTGGCATGGTGTTCTTCCTGCTCATTTTTAATCTCGGTATCACAATCTTTATCTTCCTGCTTACCGGCATGATGTTATTTTCCCAGATACTTTTTATCATATATGCCATGTTTTTACCTGTCAGCTTTTTGCTGTCCATGATACCGACCTATGAGAACATGGCGAAACAGGCAGTTGTCCGTGTGTTCAACGCCATTATGACAAGAGCCGGAATCACACTGATTGTGACCGTGGCATTTTCGATTTCCAGTATGTTCTACAACATTTCCACGGACTATCCGTTCTTCATGGTGGCATTTTTGCAGATAATCTGCTTTGCCGGAATCTATATGAAGCTCGGAGAACTAATGAGTATGTTCAGCCTTAATGCGAATGATAGCCAGCAGATAGGTCGCCGGATATTCCGTAGACCGATGGTGTTCATGCGACACAGGGCAAGACGTATGGAACACAGGATTGCAAGGGCTGTCGGTGCTGGAAGTGTTGCAGGTGCGGTGGCTGGTGCAAGTGTTGCCAGAGCCGGAAAGCCAGCAACGAACCAACCACCAAAGAAACGGGAAAATACCTCTGCCAGCATGGGAAGCCGTGTCGGTTCTGCGGTAGGTGCTGTGATGGATACGAAAAATAAAGTCCGTGACAGTGCTTCCTCTCTGAAAGAAAATGTGAAAGACTTGCCGACACAGGCTGGTTATGCTGTCCACTCTGCAAAACAGAAAGCAAAAGATAATGTATCAGACTTTAAGCGTGGCGTTGTGGAAGAACGGGAAAACCGACAGGAACAGCGTACACAGAAACGCAATCTGCACAGGGAAAATATCTCACAGAAAAAACAGGAATTGCAGAAAGCACAGGAAGCAAAACAGACAGTTCATGCGAATGGATCAGCGACAGCCGGAGCTACCAGAAGCCATGAACGCCCTGTTGCCACACCTGTTCCAAAACCTGCACCGACCGATACTGTCACAAAGCCGGATATGAAACGTCCTGCTACTTCTCCTGTGATAAAAAATGCAGAAGTCAAGGCTGGAAAAGAAACTGTCCGAACCAATATCAGACAGGAACAGCAGGTCAAAGCTGTTGCCAGAGCGAATCAGCCAAACGTAGCGGAATCCAGCAGTAATCATAAGAAATCTACGGTACAGAAAACACAGGTCAATGGAAAATCTGCCCGTAAAACTGTTACGAAACATTCAGAGAAAGGACGGAAGAAATGAGATTAAAACGTATCCTTATCATAGGTGCGATATTTCCTGTCCTTTTCTCCATCGTTCTCTTTTTCGGGATACTGATTTCCGGCGAAGATGACGACAGTTCCAACAGTTATTCGCCTGTCTATTCTGGCATGAACCTGTCAGCCGATGTCCTCAAACATCAGACAATGGTAGAAAAATACGCCAGAGAAAACGGTATCTCGGAGTATGTGAACGTCCTGCTTGCCATCATACAGGTGGAAAGTGGCGGTACGGCTACCGATGTCATGCAGTCCAGCGAAAGTCTTGGACTACCGCCAAACTCATTAAGTACAGAAGAATCCATTAAGCAGGGGTGTAAATATTTTGCGTCCCTGCTTTCTTCCTGTAAAGCCAAAGGCATGAATGACATTAACGTGGTCATACAGTCTTATAACTATGGTGGTGGCTATGCAGACTATGTGGCGAAGAACGGGAAAAAGCACAGCTTCAATCTTGCAGAGAATTTCGCAAAGAATAAATCCGGCGGTACAAAAGTGACCTATACGAACCCGATAGCGGTCAGTAAAAATGGTGGCTGGCGTTATAACTACGGAAATATGTTTTATGTGGAGCTGGTCAACCAATATCTGAACATAAAACAGTTCAGTAATGAAACGGTACAGGCGGTTATGAATGAAGCGTTGAAATATCAAGGCTGGAAGTATGTCTACGGTGGCAGTAACCCAAACACCTCTTTTGACTGTTCTGGTCTTACCCAGTGGTGCTACGGAAAAGCCGGAATCAGCCTGCCACGAACTGCACAGGCACAGTATGACGCAACCCAGCATATCCCATTGTCACAGGCACAGGCTGGCGATTTGGTCTTTTTCCATTCCACTTATAATACCAGTGACTATGTTACCCATGTGGGAATCTATGTGGGAAACAATCAGATGTATCATGCCGGAAATCCAATCGGCTATACCGATTTGACCTCTGCCTACTGGCAACAGCACATCATTTGTGCCGGAAGAATCAAACAATAGAAAGGACTTGAAATATGTTTAAGAAAAAAGAAAAAACAGAGAAAGCACCTAAGAATAAGAAAGTGCGTACCATGAAAGTCGGGACACATAAGAAATCTGTTCTGCTTTTGTGGGCGGTGCTTCTGGCAAGCACCAGCTTTGGTGTGTATAAGAACTTTACCGCCATTGACACCCACACGGTACATGAAAAAGAAATCATTCAGCTAAGATTGAACGATACCAACGGTATTGAGAATTTCGTCAAGAACTTTGCGAAAGCCTACTACTCATGGGATACCAGCAAGGAAGCCATTGAAGCAAGGACAACAGAAATCAGTAAATACCTTACCAAAGAATTACAGGACTTGAACGCCGATACCATCAGAACGGACATACCAACCAGTGCGACCGTTACAAATGTGCTGGTCTGGAATGTAGAGCAGTCTGGAACGAACGATTTTACCGTTGCCTACGAAGTAGATCAGCAGGTAAAAGAGGGAGAACAGACACAGGCAGTCACAGAAAACTACACCGTGACCGTTCATGTGGATAAGGACGGTGCAATGGTCATTACCCAGAATCCAACCCTTGCTCCGGCGGTACAGAAATCAAAGTATGAGCCGAAAGCACAGGAAGCAGATGTCAGTGTCAGCTCCGATACTGTCAAGGACGCTACCGCTTTCTTGGAAACATTCTTTAAGCTGTACCCGACAGCTACGGAAAAGGAACTTGCCTATTATGTCAAAGACGGAGTGCTTGCTCCTGTTTCTGGCGACTATGTATTTTCAGAACTGGTAAACCCTGTCTTTACCAAAGATGGCGATAACCTCAAAGTCAATATATCTGTAAAATATCTGGATAACAAGTCGAAAATGACACAAATCTCACAGTATGAGCTTATGCTTCATAAGGACGATAACTGGAAGATTATATAAGTATAATCAAAAGAGGGAGCTATCAATGACAAAATGCTCCCTCTAAAAAATATGTATTTCTAGTAAGTTCTTTGATATAATTAAAAAAGCTAAAATATTTCTTACGGAGGGATTTATTTGTGTATACTATTCTTGTTTTGGAAGATGATATGGAATTAAATCAAACAATCACTTATGCATTAAAAAAAGAGGGGTATCATATCTTTTCAGCCCATTCTTGTAAAGAAGCTGAAAAATTCACAGAAAATGAATCTTTTCATTTGACGATACTTGATGTCAATTTACCAGATGGGGACGGCTTTCAATTTTGTAAATGGTTGAAAGCCAAAAAACAAGTCCCAGTTTTATTTGTTTCTGCAAGAGACTTAGAAGAAGATATTTTAAATGGATATGAATTAGGCGCAGACGATTATGTAACCAAACCATTTTCTATGAAGATTTTATTGAAAAAAGTGTATGTTATTTTAACCAGAAAGTCACAAGAAGCAAATATTTATGATGACGGATTTCTAAAAGTGAATTTTGAGCTTGGTACAGTTCGGCAAAAAGAAAATGAATGTTTACTATCTCCTACAGAATATCGTATTTTGAAAAAATTGATTGAGAATAAGGGAAAACTACTTACCTATTCAATTCTATTAGATTCCTTATGGGACGAGGGAGTACAAATAACGGACAAACATACGCTGGCTG
>OLBP01000365.1_pt1 | contig 7966 bp, 8 predicted proteins | sample 1607921 | NCBI WGS metagenome assembly OLBP01 (sample SAMN02674698, study PRJEB24791) | human gut metagenome, SKBSTL036 | isolation source: stool | host: Homo sapiens | place: USA | reverse complement strand
CATTTACAGGAGGATTTTGAATGAACAATACCGCAACCAACACCGCCACTTGCCCGACTGTCAGAAAGCAGATCGGCAAGACCACCTATATCGTCCGTGTCCATTTCAGCGAGACCGCAAAAGAGACGATGGAGGACAAAATCAAGCGTATGCTCCGTGAAGAAGTCCGCAAAATGTGACTTCTTTTTGAATTTGATGAAAAAGTCCTTGACTTTTCGTCTCTGGCAAGACCGCAAAATCCATTTTGGTAAGCGCCGCCGTGCGGCTGGCCACCTTCAATATCCCGCAGTATGCCAGAATGACAATGGTGGATGAGATGGACTTTGGCAGCCTGGGTGAGAAGAAAAAAGCCATCTTCTGCGTGATCCCTGTTGATGACAGCAGCATGAACTACCTTGTTGGTATGCTCTATACCCAATGCTTTCAGGAGCTTTACCGCCGCGCGGATCTGAAATACAACGGGCGGCTGCCTGTTCCCGTGCGGGTGCTTCAGGACGAATGGGCCAATGTCGCGCAGCCGGAGAGCTACCCGAAAATTCTGGCTACCTGCCGCAGCTACAATATTGGGCTGAACATCATCGTGCAGAACATTCAGCAGATCAAGGCGCTGTACGAAAAGGAATGGGAAAGCATCATCGGCAACTGCGACACGCTGCTGTTCCTCGGCGGCGGCAACGAGCCGACTTCGTTGGAGTTTATCGTAAAGCTGCTGGGCAGGGAGACGCTGGCCACCCGCACACGGGGACTGACAAAGGGTAGAAACGGCTCCAGCACCACGAATTATCAGCAGACGGGCCGCGACCTCATGACCGTTGATGAAGTCCGCAAATTGGACACCAATAAAGCGATTTTATTCATCCGCGGTGAGGACCCGGTGATCGACCGAAAATATAACCTTAAGCGCCATCCCAACATCAAATTGACCTCGGACGGCAAGGCAAAGCCATACATCCACAAGCCGCAGGGCGCGCCGGATTACGCACTGCCTGACCTGCCCTATGCGTTCAAATCACTGGATGATTATGATTTTATTGACATGGAGGAACCTAAACATGAATCTGAACAAGAAGAACCTTTGGAAACCGATGGAGCCGAATAAGGTGAAGCGGCGTTATTGGACGGCGGCTGGGGCTGCTGTTCTCTGTCTTTGCTGCGTCACGCCCGCGATGGCGGCGGGCGGCGATCCGCTGGACATTGTAAACAATCTTTCCGATTTTATCTTCAGCATCATCAAGGCGCTGGGCGTCATTATTCTCGGCTGGGGCATCGTGCAGGTGGGTATGTCGATCCAGTCCCACGATGCCAGCCAGAGAACGCAGGGCTTTCTCTGCCTGTTTGGTGGGCTGATGATCGCCTTTGCAAAGGAAATTCTGACCGCCATCGGCGCGATCTGATAAAAAGAGCCGGGAGATACTGCCTTGCGGCGGATCTCCCGGCTCCTTTGTGGGAGGTGATTTTCATTTGGATAATAACTGGATCGTAGAAAACCTGACCAACGCCTTTGGCGTTTGGAATAGTAAAATGACGGAAATGTGGTCACTGCTGACGGAATCACCCCAGACCTTCAAGGGTGGCACCATCTGGCAGACCATTGTGACCATCAATGGCGGAATGCAGGCCATCGGCTACGGGCTACTGGTGCTGTTCTTTGCCATCGGTATCTTTCGCAGCGCTTCCGGCTTTCGGGACTTTCAAAGGCCGGAGCATTTGCTGCGGCACTTTATCTACTTTGTGCTGGCAAAGCTGGGTATCACCTACGGCATGGATTTGCTGGTAGATGTATTTGATGTGTGCAGCGGCATTGTGGCAACGGCGGCGGGCAGCGTAGGCGGCTTGACCGGCGCATCCGTGGCGCTGCCGCAGGAAATCGCGGACGCCATCGGAGATGTGGGCTTTTTGGCGAGTATCCCGCTTTGGCTGGTGACGCTGCTGGGAAGCCTGATGATCACAGTGCTGGCCTTCATTATGATCCTCACCGTCTATGGGCGCTTTTTTAAGATCTATATGTACGCTGCACTCTCGCCTGTGGCACTGGCATCATTTGCCGGAGAGGGGACTTCCCATTTCGGCAAGGCGTTTCTGCGGAGTTATGTGGGCGTGTGCATGGAAGGGGCGGTGATCGTTCTGGCCTGCATCATCTTTTCGGCTTTTTCCTCCAGCGGTACGCCGGTGGTGGATAGCAGTGCCTCCGTAGTGACGCAGGTGTGGAGCTATTTGGGCGAGGTCATATTCAACCTGCTGGTGCTGGTGGGCCTGGTCAAATCAGCCGACCACATCGCAAAGGAAATGCTTGGACTATAAAGGAGACGTTTATGGATAATTACCGTGAGAAGATCATTCGTATCGTGGAGCGAGAGCTGAAACGAACGGAAGAGTATCAGCAAAGACGCGACGAGTACGGCAACGAGGAGTACATTTTGGGCTGTATCATGGTTAAGGGCGATGCTTTTCCTAAAGAGGTGATCGCTCATGCATTTGTTGAGGATATGGGGCTTGAACTTCAATTTCAGGTTTGGAGAGACGAGCCGCGAATCAGGCAGAAGCAGGCTATGTGGTATGACTTGACCTTGTTTGATGTGGAAGGAGACTTCTTTGGAAAACTGGAGCAAGGATACTCGATTTTATCGGTATCTGATCTTTTCCATTGTACCGCTTGGAATGCAACGGAATATCTGGTTGATGAGCAGAATCGAGATAAGGAAAATTCCTGCTGGAAGGGAATGCAAAGGTATCTGAACTATTGTAAAAAGCACGGCATCACAAGAAATTATCTGGTGAAAAAAGAAGAGTACGACGGAATAGATGCTATGAAGTTTTACGACAAGTCAGCCGTTGCCAAATTTGAGAAGAACAGAAAAACGCAGGATCAGTGCCGCTGACGAGGATTAAAACTATACATTTTATTAAATAGACAGGAAAAGCAAGTAGCCCATCGCTGCTTGCTTTTCTTTTTTAGGAGATTGATTATGGAAATCAAAATCAACAAGGAAATTCGAGCTTACCGCGAAACGCTCTTTTTTGGACTGTCCGTGCGGCAGTTTGTATGTTCCGTTTTGGCGGTGGGCGTTGCTGTGACGCTGTATTTCAGCTTGAGCCGCGTGCTGGATCGTGAAACGGTAAGCTGGGTGTGCATCGTTGGCGCGGCTCCCGTGGCCGCTGCCGGATTCTTTCAGTACAACGGCCTCACGCTGGAGCAATTCTTGTGGGCGTGGCTAAAATCCGAGGTCATCATGGCAGGCAAGCGTGTCTGGAAAGCGGAAAACTATTATGAAGAAGCGATGAAACGAGAGGTGAAGAAACATTGATCTTTTTCAAGCATCGGCGCAGCGCGGAACGGGACGCCTTTTCCGTTCCCCGCAGCGTCCAGAAATCCATTCCCATCAAACGCATTTATCAAGACGGCGTGTTTCAGGTAAGCGGCAAGTTTTCAAAAACTTGGCGCTTTTTTGATGTCAATTACGCCGTGGCCTCCCCGGAAAAGCAGCGGGAACTCTTTATGACCTACTGCTCTTTCCTGAACTCGCTGCCCATCGGAGCCACGGCGAAGATCACGCTCTTTAACCGTCAGCTCAATCAAAAGGACTTCGGTCGGACGCTGCTCATGCCCATGCAGGGCGACCGCCGCGATCTCTACCGCAACGAGTATAACGCGCTTGTGTTGGGTAAGGCGGCGGAGAGCAACAATCTCATTCAGGAAAAGTACATCACCGTTTCGGCGGAGAAGAAAAGCGTGGAGGAGGCCCGCGCATTCTTCTCCCGTGTTGGAACTGACCTCACCACGGGGCTTTCCCGTATGTCATCCAGTGTCCGGGAGATCACGGTCAATGACCGCCTGCGGCTTCTGCACGACTTCTATCGTCCCGGCGAGGAACAGCTATTCCGCTTCAATTTGGAGGACACCATACGCAAAGGCCATGACTTCCGGGACTGCATCGCCCCGGACTGTATTTCCTTTCAAAAAAATCACTATGAGTTGGGCGATCATGTGGGCCGTACCCTGTTCCTGCGGGAGTATGCCAGCTTTATCTCTGATGCGATGATTACGGAGCTGATGGACTATCCTCGGAACATGATGCTTTCCATCGACATTATCCCTGTGGCCATGGACGAAGCAGTGAGCGATATTCGCAAGCGGATCATGTCCGTGGAATCGGATATTACCCGCTGGCAGCAGCGGCAGAATCAGAACAACAATTTTACCGCCAATATCCCCTATGACTTGGAGCAGATGCGGAGCGAAACGAAGGAATTCATGGACGACCTCATGAGCCGCGACCAGCGCATGATGCTGGCACTTGTCACGCTGACGCATTTGGCGGACAACCTCGAACAGCTTGACCAGGACACCGAGGCCCTGCAAGCCATCGGGCGGGCGCGGGGCTGTCAGTTTAACATTCTGCGCTACCAGCAGGAGGACGCACTGAACACGGTGCTGCCCCTCGGCTTAAAGCGCATTGAGGCAACCCGCACCCTGACCACGGAATGTACTGCCGTTCTCATGCCGTTCAAATCGCAGGAGATCCAGGACGCGGGCGGTATCTACTACGGCGTCAACGCCGTATCGCATAACCTCATCATCTGCAACCGAGGAAACCTGCTCAACGGCAACGGCTTTATTACCGGCGTTTCCGGCTCCGGCAAGTCGATGGCGGCCAAGCAGGAGGTCTCCGCGCTGGCGCTCTCCACCGACCATGATATTATCATCGTGGACCCGGAGCGTGAATATGGCGAGTTGGTGCGGGCATTGGGCGGCGAGGTCATCACCATTTCTGCCTCTGACCCAAACGGCTGTCACATCAATGCGCTGGATTTGTCCGAGGGGTATGGCGACGGCAAGGAGCCGCTGGTGATGAAGTCCGAGTTTATCATGTCGCTGTATGAGCAGCTCATGGGCGCGGACAAGATCGAGCCGCAGGAGAAGTCCATCATCGACCGCAGCGTGGGAAACATCTATCGGGAGTACATCAAGAATTTCCAAGGTCAGCCGCCTACGCTGAAAGACCTCTATGACGATTTGATGAAGCAGGTCAACCCGGAGGCGCACCGTATCGCGCTGGCATTGGAGCTGTTCACAGTGGGCAGTCTGAATGTTTTTTCCCACCAGACCAATATCAACACAAAAAGCCGTATCCTCTGCTTTGACATTCAGGACCTGGGTGAAAATCTGAAATCGGTGGGCCTGCTGGTGATGCTGGACGCCATTTACAACCGCGTTATCCAGAACCGCAGAGAGGGAAAATACACCCATGTCTACATCGACGAGATCTACCTGTTTTTCGCCAACGGGAGCGGCAGCGGACGCAGTATTACCAATTACAGCAGCGAATTCCTCTACAAGTGCTGGAAGCGCTTCCGTAAATACGGCGCGACGCTCACCGGTATCACACAGAATGTGGAGGAATGTCTGCTGTCCAATACAGCGCGTATGATGTTCGCAAACTCCGAGTTCCTGCTGATGCTCAATCAGGCCACCACCGACCGGGAGCAGCTTGCCCGCCTGCTGGGGGCATCGGATACGCAGATGAGCTATGTGGATAACGCCCCTGCCGGTCATGGACTCATCAAGGTAGGCGGGGCCATCGTGCCTTTCGCCAATGAGCTGCCCAAAAATACAGAACTGTACCGCCTAATGTCAACACGCCCCGGTGAGGACTGACGCTATGCGGGACTTGAAGATCAAACCCGGCATGGACACGCCAAAGGCAAAGTTGAAGAACCCCGCGCCTAAAGACGCCGATTCCCTTCTGAAACAGCACATGGACAAGCGGCAGCGGGAAAAGGAGCCGGAGAGCCATGATCCTGTGCGCTACGCCACCGACCGCGTGGAGAAAAATATGCGCCGTGGTGCGGCTGGGGCGGCGGATGCCTCGCGGCGTATGATAAAGCGCTATCAGGAGCAGAAACGGCAAGGTAGGAATAGTGCGTCGGAAAGCCGTACTGCGGCAGAAACGCTCGAAACCACGAACCGTGTGACACCGGCAGGAAGAAACTTGCCCGATACGCCGCAATCACACGCTGCACGAAACGAAGTCGGAAATCAGACCGTACCTCCGCAAAATTGCGGAGGTCCAAAAAGCGCAAATGCCGCCCCGCAGGAGCGTGGGCGGCAGAAAGCCATACAGGACGCAAAAGCCGCCTATCGGCGGAACCTTGCCGAGAAAAGAACAGCAGAGCGGCACATTGTACCTCCACCGTCCGACCGTGGAGGCACAACGGCCCCTCCGCAGAAAGGCAATTCGGGCGCATCGGTCAAGGGCGGTCCTGCCCCCAAGAGCGGACAGGTCATGACCAAGGTCACGCGCACCATGCGTGTTCGACCAACTGACCACGCAACGCCGAACAATGCAATCATCACGCGCCGCGCAAGGGCGGCGGCACAGAGAAAGGCGCAGCGGAAGATGCTTCAGGAATCCGCGCAGAGCGGCGGAAGGGCTTCCAAAAAGCTGGGCAGCGTGGCAGTCCAGGCAGTGAAAGAAATCGGGAAAGGAGTGGCGTCTGCGGTCAGCTCGATCCTGTCGGCAGGCGGCGGTGCGGTGGTGCTGGTGCTGCTCCTGACGGTGATCCTTGTGGCGGCAATCGTGGCGTCACCCTTCGGCATCCTTTTTTCCAACGAGAGCCGGGAGGCGGGCGTTGTGCCGATCTCCGCTGCGGTGGCGCAGGTCAATTATGAGTATAACGAGCGGTTGGAGGAATTGCAAACAGCGGACAGCTACGACTCCATCTCCGTGACCGGGCAGTCTGCCGATTGGGTGGAGGTGCTGGCGGTGTTCGCGGTGAAGGTGGCCGGAGCAGATGCAGACGCCGCAGACGTGGCCACCATGGATTCCGACCGCATCGCTCGCCTGAAAGCCGTCTTTTGGGACATGACCACCATTACCCATCGTGTTGAGATCATTCATCACCCCGGCAGTGGCGATGATGACGGATGGACGGAGCGAAACCTCTATATCACCATTACCGCAAAAACGGCAGAGGAGATGAAAACCGCGTATCACTTCAACCGCAATCAAATTGCGGCGATGGAGGAGCTGCTGGAACAGCGGGCGCTTCTGCTGGAGTTGTTGGAGGATGTGTACTCCGTCAGCGGGGATACGGCGGCGCTAATCCGCAATCTGCCGGAAGATCTATCGCCGGAGCGCGAGGAGGTGGTACGCGCCGCCTGTTCTCTTGTCGGCAAGGTGAATTATTTTTGGGGAGGAAAATCCCTCGTAATCGGCTGGGACGCCCGGTGGGGCGAGCTGCGGCAGGTCACAGCGGCGGGCAACTCCACCACAGGAACCTACCGCCCCTACGGACTGGATTGCAGCGGCTTTGTGGATTGGGTGTTCTACAATCAGTCTGGCGGCAGCTATGTCATCGGCCATGGCGGCGGGGCCACGATGCAGCACAACTATTGCACTGAAATTTCGTGGGCAGACGCACAGCCCGGTGACTTGGTGTTCTACCCGGATAATTCCCATGTGGGCATCGTTGGCGGCAGGGACGCAAACGGAGAATTGCTAATCATTCACTGCGCCAGCGGATATAATAATGTGGTCATTACCGGAAAGGAGGGCTTTGCTTCTATCGGCAGGCCGCAATACTACTCAGATTGACGGAAAGGGCCAGCGCGCAAGCGCTGGCCCTCTTTTTGAAGGAGAAGCCTATGCAAAAGAAGTTGACTGCATTTTGGACGGTATTTTTACCGATCATAGTGCTGACGGTTTCTGCGTCTGCGACTGCACCGCACTTTGAAGATGTTACAGCGGATACGCCCTTTAGGTAATATCGACTGTAGTAGTAGGACAAACCATGCCGAACGTCGTAATCGTTTTTACAGTTCCGTTGGCATTGTGGTAAAAAGAGATTCCCATCACTTGAGAGTTCTTGTCAAAAATATATGATGTGAAATTCCATTTTTGTTGCATAATGGCGGGATTGAAAACAGTGGTTTTAATTGAATAGGAGGGACTAAAGAGCCCCTCCT
>OLBP01000361.1_pt1 | contig 8007 bp, 5 predicted proteins | sample 1607921 | NCBI WGS metagenome assembly OLBP01 (sample SAMN02674698, study PRJEB24791) | human gut metagenome, SKBSTL036 | isolation source: stool | host: Homo sapiens | place: USA | reverse complement strand
TAAGGAAGAACTCATACAGGCCAAAGCCGATTATATAGTCAAAGATTTAGGGAGATTCAGTAAATAGTATAAAATTAGCCAACTAATTCATACACAAAGTATTGCGAATTAGTTGGCTTTTTTGTATCTTTAGGTATTCCCCCGAAAATAAGGTTTGACGGCCAAAACGGGGGAAATATCCAAACTAATAAGATATGGCAAAGATAGTGAATATTTCAGAAATTCACCCTACTTTGGGTTTTACAGAATTTGATATTCTGGAAAAATACCGCAAAAGTTTTAATGAGAGTGAGCTTGGCAGGCTTCACTCAGTGTTTCCGTTTGATCGTATGGCAAAAGCCGCAGGCCTGTCGGAACAGCGACTGGGACGCAGGAATATCTTCAGCCCTGCGGCGAAGATTGCCCTCATGGTCCTGAAGGCGTATACCGGATTCTCCGACAGACAGCTGGTGGAACATCTGAACGGCAACATACACTATCAGATATTCTGCGGAATCATGATAGACCCGTCCTTCCCTATAACCAACTACAAGATAGTCAGTGCTATCCGTAATGAGATGGCATCCCGTCTTGACATTGAATCCCTCCAGGAAGTGCTGGCCTCACACTGGAAACCTTATCTTGAGAACCTTCATGTCTGTATGACCGATGCCACCTGTTATGAAAGTCATCTGCGTTTTCCTACTGATACCAAACTCTTATGGGAAGGTATTGTATGGCTTCATCGTCATCTGTGCAAACATTGCCAGACCTTGCACATACAACGTCCCCGTAACAAGTATCTTGATGTACGCCGTGCCTATCTTGCTTATAGCAAACTGCGTAAACGCAGGAAATCACAGACTCGTATGATTACACGAAGGTTACTTCAGTTATTGGAAAATTCAATACTGCCAACAGATAATCCAAATGATCGCCTGTCATAATATAACAGGCATTGTTCATTACATAATTGTTGGCATCATATGCAAAAGCCATTTGGTTTCCGATTATTTTCCATACAATTTTTGGCTTAGAAAAATCCTCCCAATAACTGATGCTATCTTGTGTTTCAAACCACTCGTTACTAGTTTTCTTTCGGGCTTTTATTTTTTTGCCATTAACAATATGAGTTTCTCCTGTTTGTTCTAAACGCTCTATACCAATTGACAGAAGATAATTTTTCACCGCAGGATAACTTTCTATATCATAATGCCGCGAAGGAAATGTGGCTATAATCCACAAGTCCGCCCATTCATATTCATATCTCTTGATATCCCTGCCACGAAGAATCGGTCGTATAAGTTCAGCCGTCCGAACACGTTCATCTTCTGTTTGACAATTCGCTAGTATCTCATCACGCTTTTCGGTAGAAATGATAAAAGCATCATTGAAACCAGTTTTTATCCCATAGTTGATTTGGATGTTCCAATCCTTCAAGGGTATTCCCACAGACTCAATCTTCTGCTTGATGCTCTGTTCAATGGGAGACAATATCACCCATGGGATAGAATCTGCAAAGTTACACTTCACGCCTTGTTGCTGCACGAAATCGCTCAAATTATTCAAGCCATTCGAATCTTGTACCAAACAAGCTTGTGTGTTAAAAATATTTGCTGCTTTTTGAGATAAAAGAATATTTGCTTCTACCGTTATTGCATCGAATATTTTTATACCTGCAAAATCTACCAACATAATAGGATTGGTCTTGCTTGCGAAATAACCTCGCAAGGCTTCACCATACCCTGCACGCATCCATTTATTAGACGTGATATAGCAAAGAAAACCATTGGGAGTAAGCAGGTTCATACCCAACTCATAGAAGAGGCAGTAAATATCACCAGTGCGTGCATAAGTTATGTAACCCATGCATTCTAATACATCGGCACTCTTACCCATAGATTGTAACTGAATGTAAGGTGGATTGCCAATGATACAGTCAAATCCCAAGAAGTTGCCTTCGGCATCGAGTACTTCTGGAAACTCTATACGCCATTCGAATGCACCAAGATAAATTTTGTTGGAGCGTATTTCCTCAAATATATTTTCTAAAGTCGCAATTTCTTTCTTTAAATCGGCAATGCGCTTGTCCGACGCTTTCTTTTCCTTTTTTGTCGGTTCAAACAGTTGAGGCGCTTGTAAGTTTGCCAACTCAGAGCGGCGTTTGTTCAATCTAACCAATCGTGCATCCCGGCGGTTGATCTCTGTTTTCAGTTTCGACTTGATTTCTGTTATAAACGTTTCCAAATCCTGCTTTTCGCTTTTACTTTGGGCATTTTTATATTTAGCTACAGCCTCCTTATATTGGCTGATGCTGATACTAGACTCTCGCAGTACGGTCTGAATACTGTCTGTCAAAGCGAATCGGTGAAGCAAAGAATTTCCACATTTGATGTTAATGTCGATATTTGGTAAGGTTTCTAAATAAGTGTAATTACTTTCAGCCGTATAGTAAGCATTCTTCAACAATTCAATCCACAGTCGTAGGCGGCAAATCTTCACAGAGTTGGGGTTAATATCAACGCCAAATAAACAGTTCTCAATGATTTGACGCTTCTCCTTGAAAAGAGTTTCCTGCATGCGGCGACTTTCCGCATTGAGTGGGTTGTAAGCAAATAAATTACCTTCGGTATCGGTAACAATCAGCTCGTCATTTTCAATGGCAAGTTGATAGTCCGCTTTGCGGATACGCTTACCGGTAGCATCTACCAAAATACCTAATTCGTATTTCAAGAGTATCAGTTCATTGAGAGCAGACACAAGAAAGTGACCCGAACCAACAGCTGGATCACACAGTCGCAAACTGTTAATTAGTTCATTAGCTTCGACTATATTGTCAATATGGTTGTATAGTTCTATACGGGTGGTACAATTCCAGCCATAATAACCATTAAACTTTTGCAACACGGTCTTGGTGATTGCTTCACGGCACATGAACATAGTGATAAAGCCTGGAGTGAATACTGAACCATCCTTGTGACCATTTATTTTCTCGAATATAAGCCCTAAAACAGAAGCATTGATGAGTGTTTTAGCCTCTTCTTGCACTTCTTCACTGCCTTCGCTCGCAAAGTTATAAGCGTCGAGAAAAGCAAACAAATATTGCAGGGTGGGTAATGCGTTGACTTGTAGATTGCGTTTTTTATTTCGTAATACGCTACTCGCCAAGACAGGAAGTACCGTACGTTGTGAAAGGCTGTTTATCTTAATTGTTTTACTTTCCAAATCTGTCACCTCGAAAAGAGAACTGTTAAGATAGGGAACGTAAGCAAAATCACGCATAATGGAGTGTGTGCGGCTGCCCATGTCACGTGCAAGCACTTGGAAAAAGAGTGTGTTGAGATCATCATAGTCATGAATCTTAGTTATTGAAAGAAATTTATAGATTGCATCTCCATTGTGGTATTTCAACATCTGAGCCTCCAACAGTTTCAAGAAAAGGATACGATTCATCCAAGTAATACACAATTCCATTGCAACATTGAATAACCGTTCCTCATAATCATTCCCATACAAACGACCATTTATGTGACGCAAACAATCTTCTGCATCCAGTTGGTTAATAGTATTCTCTAGTAATGAAGCCTCGTCACGCCGTTCCACAGCTTTGCGTACAATCACGGTTTTATTATTCTCTTTGCGTTCCTCAATACCAATAATGTGTAGCAGCTCAGTGTAGAATCCACGGTTGAGCGAATTGCTGTCATTTTGGAACGATAGCTTCAAAAGATGTGTATCGCTGAATATCTTATAAAGTTCGATAAGTTTGCGTGAAGCGCTACTGTCTGTTCTATCAAGCAGGTGTTGATAGTCTTGTAAGTTGAAGTAAGTGTATTCAAGGCTATCTTTCACCTCCTCAATATAGGTTGTTGCAATTTCAGTATAGAAGAAATCGGTTTTGTTACTGGTTTTGCGTCCATCCACAAAGTCTTGAAACTCACGACGTAATTGTTTGTTCTGATAGAATTTGCGTTCAAACTCATGGGCATCAAAAATAAAGAATTCATGAATATTAGTAGCGATGAGATATTTAATATCATTGTTCTTCTTATTGACACGTTCTTTAAGATAGTATAGCAATAATTCCTGCAAAGCCTTACGATTAAGATTGTCATTAGAAATCATCTCACCTTTGTTGGTGGTACTCTTTACTTCAATCAATAACCCTATATTGGACTTGATAGTTTTATCCAATCGGATAGCCAAATCAATATCTTCTTCGGGAGCCATGTAGTATGGCTTGTAGAACGTTTCACTCAGAAAATTACGTAAATGTTCTTTTTGCGTGTGTTCTCTTTGCCCATCCACAATATTGTCTCTCAATGTGCGAAGGGCATTTTTGAATAAGTCAAAATCTGTTGTTTCAATCGCAACCTGTCTATATGCTTTGTTCAAAACTTGATTCGGTTTGAGTAGTCCCATAATGTTTGGTAAATGAGTTAATAAAATACAAAGGTAGTCTAAAAACTTGATAATAAAGAATGAACGTATTGGTTTAACGAAAGTTTGTTCTACTGCCAGCCATTATCAACAAACAATAGCAGCAGTAGATTTGACATGATTCTACTTATTATATTGTAATAGCCAGCCAAAGTAATCTTTTCACATCCGGATCTATCACAGGTTGGATAAGTTGTTAACCTGAAGGTAACCGACCTGATGGTATAGGAACAGGAAGAAGTCTGTAATCATGGCATTTACCCGGATAGAGAAGCCACATTTTTTATTGCCGGACTTCCGGCATTGCCTCATCCATGTGTGAAAAGGAGTTTTTTCTTTCACCACAACGTTCCTTTCACATACCCAAAGGGGGTAGTGGATCCAGACCTGCTTCGGCTTTCTTTTTCCTTCCCATATGACAAAAACCGACTATCCATGACTATTCCTGCCAGTGTGCCGGTCGTGCTTGCCTCTCATGGTTTCTTCCCTTATATTCGCACTGATATTTAAACGAGTTGAAAATATGGAAATATGCTACATCGAGGCCGGTGTCCTTGAGAGGATGCTGGCGCGCGCCGAGAACCTGTCCGCACGTGTGGACAGATTGTATGAGAGAAACCGCTGTAAGGAACCCGGAGAGTGACTGGACGGCCAGGATGTCTGCCTGCGCCTTGACATCTCGCCGCGTACCCTGCAGACTCTCCGCGATACCGGACGGCTGGCGTTCACCCGCCTCCAGCGCAAGTTCTATTACAAGCCCGGGGATGTGGAGAAGTTGATGGTCTACGTCGGCATCAGACGCAAGGAGAAGGAGGTGAGAGAAAGAAGGAAGAACGGAAACCTTTAAAGAGCGGAAGAGATGGAAGGCATTATCGACAAGGAGAACGAACGTGTCCGCAGGTTCTTTGCCCTGCTGGACGACATGGAGAAAAAAGTGGAACGTCTTGCCCGTGACAACCGTCCTCCCTTCAACGGGGAACGGTTCCTGACCGACAGGGAGCTTTCCGGGATGTTGAAGATCAGCCGCAGGTGCCTGCAGGATTACAGGGACCAAGGACGGATTCCCTATATCCAGCTTGGCGGGAAGATCCTGTACAGGCAGTCGGACATCGAGAGGCTGCTGGAGGAGAACTATCACCCTGCATTGGTATAATATCGTATTTAAGTTTAAGGATTGTCGCCGGAATTGCATTTACGATTCCGGCGGCAGTTTTTATTTAGCCTGCGGCTTCCTTGCCGGCCGCGGGCTTTCTTCTTTCCATCAGCCGGTTCATGTCCGAGGATATCTTCCGGTCGGTGACCTGGGCGTAGACCTGCGTGCTGTCGATGTTCGTGTGGCCCATCATCCTGGCGATGCTCTCTATCGGAATACCTGCGGTCAGTGTCAGGGTCCCGAACGAATGCCGGGCCATGTGGTAGGACAGGTTCTCTTTCATGCCTAATGCCACGCCCATTCCATGTACCTCATACCAGAGGACGTCGCGGACCGGCAGCGGGAATACCGGCCTGTCGTCATCCGTGGTGTTGTAAAGATCCAGTATCTGTCCGGCTATGGGATGCAGCGGGATGAACGCCTCCACGTCCGTTTTGGCGCGGCGGATGCGGATATACCTTCTTCCTTCCGAAGTCGTTCCGATGTGACGGGGATGGAGAGCCCTCGTATCCGCGTAGGCCAGACCGGTCAGCGAGGAGAAGATGAACGTCCTGCGTGCCAGCTCCATCATCGGGTCGGGCAGCGGGGTTTCCATCATCCGCTTCAGTTCACTGCGGCTGATATGCCTTAGTTTAGGTGCTTCTTTCCTCTCGTATGCCACGTCCTCTATCGGATTGGCTCTTAGTATTTCCCGGTCCACGGCGATGTAGATGAGCCGGTTGAGCCAGCACAGGCAGTGGTTCACGTGTCCGTTCCTGTGTCCCAGCTCCTTCTTGAGAAAGACCTTGAACGATTCGGCGAACTCTTCGGTGATGTCCGAAAAGGCGATGTCCTTCATCCCGCGGGATTCGATGAACTGCCTGAGGTTAAGCTGCGTGGTCTTCGACTGGCGGTAGGTGGAGGTGGAATTGATCTCCTTGGAGCGGACCCTAAGCCGTTCGCGTTCCACCTCTCCGGCCTGCAGGAGGTATTCCGGCACGGAATTGGCACCGGATACGGTGGTCTTGAGCAGCTCGGCCGTGACCACTCCCTGGTTCCTCAGCAGGTTCCCGTACGCCTCTTCCAGCCGGCTTCGGAAGGCGGCAAGGCGGTTGTTCTCCCTGGCTGTTTTGATTTCACACTTCTTGCTGTCCCAGTCTCCGGGTTTGCAATAGATGCCTGTCGTGACAGCCGATTTCTTTCCGTCGATGCTGATCCGGCAGAGGACGGCGGTCGTGCCGTCCGATTTCACCTTGTTACGGTTGATGTAGAATAAGAGCTTGAATGTACTGCGCATGATAATGATTGTTTAGGGATTAAAGGATAAGTTTCAAATCGCGGGTTGCCTCGACGAACCTGTCCATGTCCTCGAACAGCTTCTTCGGGGTTACGCGCGCGTATATCTGGGTGGTCTTTATGTTGGAGTGTCCCAGCATTTTGCAGATGGTCTCTATCGGCACTCCCTCCTCGAGCGTGACCAATGAGGCGAAAGAATGCCTTCCCATGTGGTAGACAAGGTCCTGGCTCAGCCCCGCCATCAGGCGCAGGGATTTCATATTGGCCCTGAGCGTGTGGTAGTCCTGCGGCGGGAAAAGAGTCTCGCGGGTATCGTCCCGGTATTTCTCAATCAACGCGACGGCTTCCGGAAGCAGCTTGACACGTCCGAGGTAGTCGGTTTTCTTTCGCTGGTATTTCAGCCAGAGGCTGCCCTCGTCATCCCGGAAGAGGTTCTTCCGGGTGATGCTTACCGCATCGGCATAGGCGGTGCCGGTGTAACAGGCGAAGAGGAAGAGGTCCCGGGTGATGACATGTGACCTGCGTTTTTCCGGTATCTCCAGATCACGCAGCTTCTCGAAATTCTCACGGCTGAGTACTTTCGGCGTACCTTCCTTCTGCTTGGGCAGCTTGAAGTGGCAGAAATGGTATTTCTCCGAATGTCCCTCCTTGTAGGCGATGCGGCAGATCTTTTTCAGGATGGACAGGTAATGGCGCACCGTCTCCATCGCCAGTCTCTTCTTTTCCAGGCAGAAATCCTGATAGTCACGGATGAACTGCTCGTTGAGCTGTCCGAAGGCGAGGTCCGAGACCTTGAATTCCGTTTTGATGAATTCGGCAAGAGTGCGCCGGGTGTACACGTAGGTCGACATTGTCGTCGGCGCACGGTCCACGCCGACACGGGTCTTCATCTCCTCGTTGTGCCGGTCGAGAAGTTTGAGCAGGGTCATCTGCATGCCCGCGTTACCCTGGAACATGTCCCTGACCGCGGCGGCATCGAAATCCTTTTTCCTTTCCATGAGGGAATTGAAGGCCGAGTGTACGGCAAGCAGCAGTCTTTCTATTTTTTCATTGGTCTCCACCGCTTCCCGGCTCTTGCCGTTCAGCCGGCTCTCACGCGCGTTCCACAGCCCGGGGGTGCAGGAGAGCTTGCAGCTGAACTGCGCCATCGTGCGGTTGAG
>OLBP01000353.1_pt1 | contig 8119 bp, 8 predicted proteins | sample 1607921 | NCBI WGS metagenome assembly OLBP01 (sample SAMN02674698, study PRJEB24791) | human gut metagenome, SKBSTL036 | isolation source: stool | host: Homo sapiens | place: USA | reverse complement strand
CCATGTTCCAAGATAATACGGGCTGCATCTTCCGCATCTTTTCTGGCTTCTTTGTTCTTGATTATTGAAGCCCATTCCTTGGCCATTTTTTCGATGTCCTCCGTTTTTCCCGCCTGCAGGATGGTTTTTCTGTTTTCCAACAACCGGGAATATCGCTGGTGCAGCCCCGAATAATCATCGGGGCTCAGTCGAAAAAACGGGACAGCGTTTCAGCCGGTTTGCCGTCTTTCTTTTTTTTCGGATCTGCCGGGTCAACATTCATCTCTTCAAAGAAAAGATATGTATAGATATCTGCTGCGGATAATGATCCGCCCGGATGTCCTGATTTCGCATGGTAAACCGCCGTCACAGCGCCCTTGCGGATTTCATTCGCCATTTTCATTAATTCTAATTTATTCATTAGACTGCCTCCACATTTTGTTTTCCTACTCAATTATATCTGCTGCTTTCTCTTTATGCAAGCCGTTTATTCCCCGAACACAGCCCGGTAATCTGCCTGGAATTTTTCAATTCCCTGGTCTGTCAGAGGATGGTGTATCATTTTTTCGATCACTGCATATGGCACTGTCGCAATATCAGCTCCTGCCAGCGCACAATCCGTAACATGGATTGGATTGCGGACACTCGCTGCGATAATCTCGGTGTCAATACCAGAAACGGCAAAGATCTCTGCCACTTCTGTGATCAGATCCACGCCTCGCACAGAGATATCATCCAGCCTTCCGAGGAACGGAGATACATAAGCTGCACCGGCTCTCGCCGCCAGCAGCGCCTGATTCGCAGTGAAGATCAATGTGACATTGACTTTGATCCCTTCGGACGAAAGCACCTTACATGCCTTTAATCCTTCTGCCGTCATCGGAATCTTCACAACCATATTCGGATGGATCTTCGCAATCTTTCTGCCTTCCTCGATCATTCCTTCTGCATCTGTGGTCGTGGCCTTTACTTCCCCGCTGATCGGTCCGTCTACAATCGATGCAATCTCTGCGATCACATCTTCAAAAGCACGCCCTGCCTTTGCAATTAAAGATGGGTTTGTAGTTACTCCGCAGATGACACCCATGTCATTTGCTTTCTTGATTTCTTCCACTTTTGCTGTGTCAATAAAAAATTTCATACCCGTTTCCTCCTTGCATATTTGATTCTGTTTCCTCCTGCAGTATCTCATACAAATGCATCTTCACGTTTACAGCTGTGTTCTTCCTTCCAATGCACGCAGAAGTGTCACTTCATCGATATACTCCAGATCTCCTCCTACCGGTACCCCGCTTGCGATACGGCTCACTTTAATTCCGGTCGGCTTGATCAGTTTACTGAGGTACATCGCTGTTGTCTCTCCTTCCAAGCTGGAATTCGTGGCGATGATCACCTCATCGACATCCCCCTGAAGCCGTTCCATCAGTTCCTTTAATTTAATATCTCCCGGTCCGATCCCAAGCATCGGAGAAATCGCACCGTGAAGAACATGATAGACTCCATTATATTTTCCTGTCTTCTCATAAGCCGCCAGATCTCTGGTCGTCTCCACGACCATGATTGTCCTCTGATCTCGCTTATTACTTCCGCAGATCGGGCAAAGTTCCTTGTCTGTCAATGTACAGCACTGCGCGCAGTACCTTACATTATTTCTCGCCTCCACCAACGTAGATGCCAGCCGCTCCACCTGATCCTTCGGCATATTAATAATATGAAAAGCCAGCCTCCCGGCTGACTTTGCACCAATTCCCGGAAGTCTTGACAGCTCTTCGATCAATTTACTGATCTGACTGCTGTAATAGTCCATATCCTCCGCTCCTTCTTACACTAAAATGGAAGTCCCGGCATTCCTCCGCCAAGACCGCCTGTCAATTTTGACATTGCTGATGCTGATTCTGCCTCCACTTTACGGAGCGCCTCATTTGTTGCAGCAACGATCAGATCCTCTAACATCTCGATATCATCAGGATCTACCACTTCTTCCTGTAATTTCACTTTCAGTACTTCTCTTGTACCGGAAACAGTCACTTCTACAGCGCCTCCTCCTGCTGTTGCTGTAAATTCTTTCGACTCCATTTCCTTTGCCTGTTCTTCCATCTGGCGCTGCATCTTCTGCGCCTGCTTCATTAAATTCGCCATGTTCCCCGGCATTCCTCCGCCCGGAAATCCTCCACGTTTTGCCATAATCATATCCTCCTTAATCTTCGACCGTAATTTCCATATGAATCACATCTTCTATATCCACAAAACTATCCTCGAACCTTCTTCCATCGTCTACCTGACGGACATCGAGCGTCACTGTCTTGCCGATTCTGTTTTCAATCAGAGCTTCCAGCTCCTTCTTATGTTCTTCTGTCCCCACAACATTTGCAGAAATCTCATCCGGCAGTACAACTAACAGCCGGTCGTCTCCGCCGAGACTTAGCTTCGCATACTTCAGATAATTGCGCAGCATCGGCGATGCCTCATTGGCAATTCCTCTAAAGTTCTGCACTACTTCCCGCACGTCATCCGGGATTGCTTTCTCAAGCTTCGGGCGCTCAACAGGCCCCGCCTGCTTCTCCTCCTGCACGTAGACAACTCTCTGCTCTCCCTGCATCGAAAAATCTGCTTTCTCCACCTTCTCTTCCACTGCACGGATCCGGTCGAGCAGGCTATCCTGCGTCGTCTCCATTGCCGGTGTACAGAGCTTGATCAATGTCACCTCCAGAAGCACTCTCTTCTGTGTGGCGTATTTGATCTGATTAGACAAATCTGAGAAAATACGGATATACCGAAACAGCATATCACTTTCAATCATCTTTGCCTCTTCCTTCAACTGAATTAAGTTCTCTGTGGAAACATCCAGAACATCTTCCATATTATCAGAACTTTTCACAAGAAGCAAGTTCCTTAAATACCATGTAAAATCTGCCACGAGCTGTGTCAGTTCTCTTCCCTGCATGACCAGTTCCTCTACCGTCTGAAGAACCCCTGCCACATCCCGCGCCATGACCTGTCTAAGCATCCTGCTGAAAATATCTGTGTCCACTGCGCCAAGTACTTCCAGCACATCATCATACTTCAATTTCTGTCCGAGATAGAATGCGATACACTGGTCGAGGAGACTTAGCGCATCACGCATAGAACCGTCCGCTGCCTTCGCAATATAGCGGATTGCTTTCTCTTCTACTTCCACATGCTCTGTCTCCATCAGCTGACTCATTCTCGCCGCGATCGTATCGATCGTGATCCGCTTAAAGTCATACCGTTGACATCTGGACAAAATCGTAATAGGTATCTTGTGTACTTCTGTTGTAGCCAAAATAAAGATTACATACTCCGGCGGCTCCTCCAGTGTCTTTAGCAGTGCATTGAACGCACCGATGGAAAGCATATGCACCTCATCGATAATATATACCTTATACTTTCCTTCCGTTGGACGATATGCGACTTCCTCACGAATCTCACGGATATTGTCGACACCATTGTTCGATGCCGCATCGATCTCGATCACATTCATCGATGTCCCTTCTGCAATCTTCTGACACATCGCGCATTGCCCGCATGGGCTTCCGTCTACTGGATGCTCACAGTTTACGGCCTTCGCAAAAATCTTCGCCACACTCGTCTTTCCGGTTCCTCTTGTCCCACAGAAAAGATAAGCATGTCCGATCCGCTCTGCCTTTATCTGATTCTTCAATGTCTGTACGATATGATCCTGCCCCTTTACATCCTCAAATCCACCCGGGCGAAACTTTCTGTACAATGCTGTATATGACATATTTTTCTCTCCTTATCTTCCTGCTGGTGTTTCATTCTTCTATATTCCGGAAAACAATCTACCGTTCCCTTTTGTATTTCCTGTAACCTCTGCTATTTATCACCGAAACTGATTCCTGTAATCTTCGCCTCCTGGACAATGCCGGAATCCGGCTGCACCGTCTTCAGCTTTCCTGCCACTTCCTTCAACGGCACTTTTGTCGTCTCCCCGTTGCGGATTCCGACCATATAACCATACTGTTCTGTCATGATCAATTCCGCTGCCGCTGCTCCGAGTCTTGTCGCAAGCACTCTGTCATATGGGCAAGGAGAGCCTCCCCTCTGCGTATGTCCCGGCACTGTAATCCGGATTTCCTGACCCGTACGTTCTTTTAATTCCTCTGCCACTTCGTAAGCGATGGACGGATACTTTCGATTTCTTAATTTCTCTTTGTATTCCTTCTTAGAAAGCTTTGCATCCTTTTTGGAGATGGCACCTTCTGCTACCGCAAGGATTGTAAAATGCTTTCCTGCCTCTGTCCTTCTCCGGATTGCTTCTGCCACAACCTCAATATCATATGGGATCTCCGGAATCAGGATAATATCCGCTCCTCCTGCAATTCCTGCATGAAGCGTCACCCAGCCAACTTTGTGACCCATCACCTCGACAATGAAGATTCTGCTGTGGGATGTAGCAGTTGTATGAATACAGTCGATGGTATTTGTCGCAATGTCTACCGCACTCTGGAATCCGAACGTCATATCTGTTCCCCACAGATCATTATCGATCGTCTTTGGAAGTGTAATGATATTCAGCCCTTCCTCCCTCAGAAGATTCGCCGTCTTATGCGTCCCGTTTCCTCCAAGGATCACAAGGCAATTCAAGTTCAGCTTATGGTAAGTGTGCTTCATCGCTTCCACTTTATCCAGTCCCTTCTCATCTGGAACCCGCATGAGTTTAAATGGCTGTCTCGATGTCCCAAGGATCGTTCCACCCATCGTGAGGATCCCCGAAAAATCTTTCGGAGTCAACATCTCAAAATTAGCATAGATCAATCCTTTATAGCCTTCTTTGAAGCCATAAATCTCCACGTCCTTGATCTTTGAACAAATACCCTTTACCACACCACGCATCGCCGCGTTCAGTGCCTGGCAATCGCCACCGCTTGTCAACATTCCTATTCTTAACATACAAGCCCTTCCTTTCTATGGAAATATTTCCCATCCCTTCCGATTCACAGTCACTATTTCTCAACAAATATAGTATATCTTATTTTTCAGGTGCTAACAACAAAAAAATGCGGTATACTATATGAAGTACAAATCATCTGTTACTATTTTAAACCATTGCAAGGCAGAAAGGAAAAGACTGTATTTTCCCCTTTTTTCTTTGCCTGACAATGTACATTATTTTATAAAAAGGAGTCTTACATCATGGAAAGAAATGAATTATGCTGGTGCGGCAGTGGCAAAAAGTATAAACGCTGCCATATGGCGATGGAAGAAAAAATGGAGCAACTGAGGGAAGCCGGACACATTGTCCCGGGAAGAGAACTGTTAAAGACACCCGCTCAGATTGAAGCAATCAAAAAAAGTGCCGAATTAAACACCGCTGTGCTTGACCACGTTGCCAAACACATCCACGCAGGCATGAGCACAGAGGACATCGATGTACTCGTACACGATTTCACCGTTTCCCACGGTGGCATTCCGGCTCCGCTTGGCTATGAAGGATTCCCGAAAAGTGTATGCACTTCTCTGAACAATGAAATCTGTCACGGAATCCCGGATAAAAATATCATCCTTCAGGAAGGAGATATCATCAATGTCGACGTCTCTACAATCCTTGACGGTTACTTTTCAGATGCGTCCAGAATGTTTAAAATCGGAACCGTCAGCGAACGGGCCGAGCGGATCGTGCGCGTAACTGAAGAATGTGTAGAACTTGGCTTAAAAGCGGCAAAACCTTGGGGACACCTCGGAGATATTGCCGATGCAATCTACACGCACGCACAGAAAAACGGGTATTCTGTCGTAGAAGATATCGGCGGACATGGAATCGGACTGGAGTTCCACGAAGAACCCTTTGTTTCCTATGTAACCCCAAAGGGATCTGAGATGGTCCTTGTTCCGGGTATGATGTTTACGATCGAACCGATGCTCAATGAAGGCAGCCCTGATTTCTTCGTCGATGAGGATAATGACTGGACGGTCTACACGATTGACGATGGACTTTCTGCACAGATTGAATATATGGTGCTCGTCACAGAGACTGGGATCGAAGTGCTGACAAAATAGCAAGCAGCTGTTTTACAAGTTTTTAACACAATACATACGACAAACTTAACATACAATACTTACACTTTATCATTGTAATTTCAAAGGAGGAATCGCCATGCCTGCAGCTTATGCACACTACACATTTGGAAAAAAAGTCCTTGCAAATATAGAAAATCCGGATATTCGGCGTATCATCACAGAACACCGTGCACTTTTTGACATCGGACTCCACGGTCCTGACATTTTATTCTTTTACAGACCGCTAAAGAGCAATCCAGTCAGCAAAGCCGGGCACTTGATGCACGCAGAAATTGCTGCTCCTTTCTTCCGACAGGCAAGACGTGTCATCAACCGGAGTAATGACAGAGAGGCATCCATTGCTTATATTCTCGGATTTATCTGCCACTACTCTCTCGACAGCGAATGCCACGGATATATCGGAGAGATGACAGAAACCGGAATCTCTCATACGGAAATTGAGACTGAGTTTGACCGGAGTATTCTTCTCCACTGTCAGAAAGATCCCATCACAACAAAGACACTTTCTCACATTCAGGTAAGCAAAGAAATTTCTAACTGCATCGCACAGTTTTTCCCTGCAATTTCTGAGAAAGAAATGTTCGAAGCATTAAAATCATTCCGCTTTTATAACAACTTCCTGATCAGCCCTTGCAAAGTGCGCCGCGCAGTGATCAATGCTGCCTTTCGGCTCAGTGGAAGTTATGAGGAACTTCATGGTCTTGTGATGAACTTTCATCGCAATCCGGATTGCGCACCGATCTGCCGCAGACTCAGCCACCTGTATATCGAGGCAATTCCGGTAGGTGTACGCCTGACCGAAAGCTTTTACAATGCACTTTCTACCGGAGAGCCGCTGGAAGAGCGGTTTGACAGAAACTTTGAATAACAATTTAACAAAGGAGAGTCCCCTATGGACAAAAATCAACTGACAAAACTGGAAAAATACTGGATCCTCTATGATATCGGAAATTCTGCATTTGTCCTTCTGGTATCAACGATTATCCCAATCTATTTCAAAAACATTGCATCTGCCAACGGAATTTCCCTTTCGGATTCCACCGCCTACTACGGATACGCTGTGTCTCTTTCGACACTGATCGTCGCAGTCATAGGTCCTGTACTCGGCACGATCGCAGATACAAAAGGCTACAAGAAACCACTTTTTACCTTCTCCATGATGGTCGGTGTCATTGGCTGTGCTGCTCTTGCTCTGCCGTCCTCCTGGATCTTCTTTCTGGCTGTTTTCGTAGTTGCCAAAGTTGGATTTGCTTCCAGTCTCATTTTTTACGATGCGATGTTATCAGATGTCACTACTGATGACCGGATGGATAACCTCTCCTCTCTCGGCTATGCATGGGGCTATCTCGGAAGCTGTGTTCCATTTATCGCAAGCCTTATCCTTGTGCTGTTCGCAGAGCCGATCGGACTGTCGACTGCTGCGGCAACTGCAATTGCATTCCTCTTAAATGCTGTATGGTGGCTGGTCGTGACGCTGCCGCTTTTAAAAAATTATAAGCAGATCTACTATATTGAACCTGTACGCTCCCCGATCAAGAGCAGCTTTCAGCGCTTCGGAAATATCTTCAAAGAATTGCGCGAGAATAAAACCGTCTTTTATTTCCTTCTCGCCTTTTTCTTCTATATTGATGGAGTGTATACGATCATTGAGATGGCAACCTCTTACGGAAAAGATGTAGGAATTGACGACAGCAGCCTGCTTCTGGCTTTGCTCCTTACGCAGATTGTCGCCTTTCCATTTTCGATCCTGTTCGGAAAACTGACGAAAAAATATCGCACGACAGATCTGATCTCTATATCGATCGTAGGTTATATCGGAATCTCTGCCTTCGCCCTGCAGCTGGATAAAACATGGGAATTCTGGTTCCTTGCTGTACTCGTAGCAGTCTTCCAAGGGGCAATTCAGGCACTCTCCAGATCTCATTTTGCCCGGATCATTCCGAAGAACAAATCGAGTGAATACTTCGGAATCTATGATATTTTCGGTAAAGGTGCATCCTTCCTCGGCACAATGTTGATGGGAATCACAACCCAGCTTGCCGACAACTCCAAAGTCGGTGTCGCCGTAATTGGAGGAATG
>OLBP01000322.1_pt1 | contig 8620 bp, 6 predicted proteins | sample 1607921 | NCBI WGS metagenome assembly OLBP01 (sample SAMN02674698, study PRJEB24791) | human gut metagenome, SKBSTL036 | isolation source: stool | host: Homo sapiens | place: USA | reverse complement strand
TCCTGTGACTGGAGTTCAGACGTGTGCTCTTCCGATCTGAAGCGCACCGGTCAGGTAGCGCTTGTTGGCGTCGCAGGTGCTCACGCCCCAGCTGCGATAGATGCGCTCGCAGCGTTTTTCCAGGCTCTCCGCCGGGCGGTGGGCCGGGGCGCGCAGCTCCTGCAGCATATCTTCCAGTGTGGCCTGACGGATGAGGTAGCATGCATCCTCCTGACTCAGGCTTTCCACTGCCGACTTCTCGTTGCGTCCGTCGTCCCGCAGAAGCACCAGAGGCTTGCGGGCAAGGCCGCGTATCCTGGGCAGAAACTGGATGCTGTCCATGTCCTCCAGTCTGCCGCCCAGCACCAGAACGTCCACATCGCCCTGCTCGAGCCGTTCCAGCAGCGGCCGGCTGCTGCGGTAGCCCGTGCAGCGGATGGCCGGGTTGCGCTCCTCGAGATAGCGTGTCCATACCCGCATCTCTCTGGGGTCATAGCTGGCCAGCGCTACGCGCCATATGACGTCCTGTTCCTCATAGCTCACACGACGCGCCTCCCTTCCTGCAGGTGTTCTGCCTGCTTCGCCTGCGGATACCAGCAGGAAATAACATCCTGCCACAGCTCCGGCTGGACCGAATTCTCATACAAAAACTGCAGCAGCCGTCCGCACTCCTCTTCCGGGGCCGGGACCCATGTACGGGCCGTGTCTGCCGGGTCGTCCGGAGCCTTTGTCCGGCTCACGGTCAGCCAGCAGCCCTGTCCCTCCGTCTCCAGAGAACAGGCAAGGGTATACGCCTCCTGATACGGTTCCAGCGTCGAAAATCTCCTCACCAACGGGATATCCTGTTTCATTCTGCATCCTCCTCGCCCCATCTGTCCGGCCCTTCCACTTATGCCGGACAAATCACTTTATACGATACTGTATAAAATTGTATGGAGCGTCGAAAGGAGTTACAACGACAAATTTGCGTCAGTTTTCGTCGAATTTTGGAACACTGAAAATTTTAACATGGATATTGTCTCAAGAATACCATCAACCGCTCCAAAAATCAAGACACATCTGCCGCATTCTCCTGATTTGGGACGCTTTTCCGCGCAGGATGCAGCGCTTTTCCATCCTTCGGCAGAAAACACAGAACTTGGCACCCGTTACGACATAAATTGTTCATATTCTTCTGATAAAATCAAGCAGATACTATGTTTCCCTCTCCGTCCACAAATGCCGGGCGGAATAGGCCAGCAGACACTTCCCCGTTCTGCTGCCGGAAAGGCAGGCCAATGCTTCAGCTTATCAATATCGAAAAGAAATACACCACCGGCGATCTGACACAGGCAGCGCTCAACGGGGTCAGCCTCAACCTGCGCGACAGCGAATTTGTCGCCATCCTCGGCCCCAGCGGCTCGGGCAAGACCACGCTGCTCAACATCATCGGCGGCCTCGACCGCTACGACAGCGGCGAGCTCATCATCAACGGCATCTCCACCCGCCGCTACACCGACCGGGACTGGGACTCTTACCGCAACCACACCGTCGGCTTCGTGTTCCAGAGCTATAACCTCATCCCCCACCAGACCGTCCTCGCCAATGTCGAACTGGCCCTGACCATCTCGGGCGTATCGGGCGCTGAGCGCCGCCGCCGTGCCGCCGAGGCGCTGCGGCAGGTGGGCCTCGGGGACCAGCTCCACAAGCGCCCCACCGAGATGTCGGGCGGCCAGATGCAGCGCGTGGCCATCGCCCGCGCCCTCGTCAACAACCCCGACATCCTGCTGGCCGACGAGCCCACCGGCGCACTGGACAGCGAGACGAGCATCCAGGTCATGGAGCTGCTGAAGGATGTGGCAAAAGACCGCCTCGTGGTCATGGTCACGCACAACCCCGAACTGGCGGAGCAGTATGCCAACCGCATCGTCCGTCTGCGGGACGGCGCCATCACCGACGATACCCGCCCCTTCGAGCCGGACGACACAAAGCTTGCCCCTCCCATCCATAAGAACATGGGCCGTTCGTCCATGTCGTGGCTCACCTCGCTGGCCCTGAGCTTCAACAACCTGCGCACCAAAAAGGCCCGCACCCTGCTCACAGCCTTCGCGGGCAGCATCGGCATCATCGGCATCGCCCTCATCATCTCGCTGTCCACCGGCGTCAACGCCTACATCGCCGACATGGAGCGCTCCACCCTGAGCGAATACCCGCTGCAGATCCTGAGCAGCGGCGTGGACATCACGAGCTTTTTGTCCTCGGGCGGCAGCGGCGGCACCACAGCCACCGGCCTGCCCACCGACGAGGACGGCAAAAAGGACACCTCCGGCGGCGTGGAGGGAATGGTCTCGGTCCGCCAGCTCATCACCAAGATGGTGTCGGGCCTGACGTCCAACGACCTCACTTCCTTAAAGAAATATCTCGACAGCGACGAGTCCACCATTGCGGATGACGCCACCTCCATCGAGTATTCCTACAGCGTCTCGCCCCAGATCTACCGGCAGGACGCCGACGGCAGTGTGCATCAGGTCAACCCGGACTCCACCCTCTCGATGCTGGGTCTGGGAAGCTCGGGTTCCGGCTCCACCTCCGTCACCAGCAGCCTGATGAACAGCATGGGCAGCAACACCAGCGTTTTCTATCAGCTGCCCGCCAACAGCGACCTTTATAAGTCCCAGTACGAAGTCAAGGCCGGCCGCTGGCCCGAAAAGCCCACCGAATGTGTCGCCGTGCTGAGCAAATACGGCACTGTGACCGACTACGCCCTCTACTCCATGGGTCTGCGGGACTCCGCCGAGCTGGACAAGATGATACAGCAGTTCGCCCAGAACCAGAACGTCGATGTCCCCAGCGACTTCCGCACCTACAGCTACGACGAGCTGATGGGCCTGAAGTTCAAGCTGGTGAACAGCGCCGACACCTACGTCTACGACGACACCTACGGCATCTGGAAGAGCAAGGCCGACGACAAGGACTATATGAAGCAGCTGGTGGAGAACGGCGAGGACATCACCATCGTGGGCATCGTCCAGCCGGACTACACCGCCTCCGCTTCCATGCTCACCTCCGGCATCGCCTACCCCGCCTCCCTGACCGAGAAGGTCATGAAGGACGCTGCCGACAGCGACATCGTGAAACAGCAGATGGCCGACCCCGCCACCAACGTCCTCACCGGCGAGAGCTTCGGCAAGGCCGAGAGCCTCCGCGACTTCGATTTGACCAGCCTCTTCTCCATCGACACCAACGCCCTCAAGAATGCCTTCTCTTTTGATGCCGATGCCCTCGACTTCGATTTGAACGGTGCCTTCGACCTCAGCAGCGGCAGTTTCGATTTGAGCAGCCTCATCGACTTCTCGGATTTTTCCCTCGACATCGACGAGCTGCCCGACATCGACCTCAGCGACGCCTTTGCAGAGCTGGACCTCTCCGTCTCGCCGGAGGCTCTGCAGGACCTCGTGCAGAAGGTGTTCAAAGACTATAAGAAATATATCATCGGCAACGGCATCCTCAACTTCAAGAAGTGGAGCTTTTCTGCCTACCTCAAGTCGGAGCAGTTCCAGAAGCTGATGGCCGAGTCCATGAAAGACCTCGTTGACCCGGACAAGCTGCAGGGGCAGCTCTCGAGCGCTCTGCAGACCACCATCCAGACCGTGATGGAGACCTACTCCGACCAAATCACAGAGGTGCTGAAAAGCCAGCTGGACGCTGCCATCCAGAAGGGCATCGTCACCTTCCAGGATCAGATACAGTCCCAGCTCAAGACGGCCATCCAGCAGAACATCGGCAAGCTGAGCAGCCAGATGGAGAACGCCATCAAGATCGACGCGTCAGCTTTCCAGAAGGCCATCCAGCTCAACATGACCGCCTCTGAGCTGACCGAGCTGATGCGCTCCACCCTCCGCTCCTCTTCCGCCACCTATGAGGCCAACCTGACGGCCTTCGGCTACGCGGACGAGGCCGCCCCCAGCCAGATCAAGATCTATCCGAAGGACTTCGCCAGCAAGGCCATCATCCTGGAAAAGCTGGATGCCTACAACGCCGGGATGTCTGCAAAGGGTGAAGACGAAAAAATGGTGCAGTACACCGACCTCGTGGGTACCCTGATGACCAGCGTGACCGAGATCGTGGACATGATAAGCAGCATGATGGTGGCCTTCGTCTCCATCTCGTTGGTCGTCTCCTCCATCATGATTGGCGTCATCACCTATATCAGCGTCCTCGAGCGCCGGAAGGAGATCGGCATCCTGCGCGCCATTGGCGCTTCCAAGCGGAACGTCTCCGAGGTGTTCAACGCAGAGACCTTCATCATCGGCCTCTGCTCGGGCGTCATGGGCATCGTCCTCAGCGAGATACTGCTCATCCCCGGAAACATCATCATCCAGAAAGTCTCCGGCACTTCGACCCTCGTTGCCTCCCTGCCCGTGGATGCAGCCCTCTTCCTCGTGGCACTGGCTACCCTGCTCACCATTCTGGCCGGCATCATCCCGGCCCGCGGCGCAGCCAAGTGCAACCCCGTCAAAGCCCTGCGCGCCGAGTAGACCCCAGAGATCTCATTCCCGGTATCCTTTCCGCTCCGGCGGCAGGGATACCGGGATTTTTTCGGCTTATTTTTGCTCCGGCCCGTCGGTTCAGCTTGTATCCATCCTGCATGAGAACGCGCTTTTTTGCTCTAAAAGTTACAAAAGAGTACGGTCGTCCCGGGAGATTCTGACGTGTACCGGGAATTACCGGAAATCAATTTGCTTTTCGCTCTGCGGGCAAATCAACCTGCACAAAGGAGGGTCGATTTGTTATGCAATTCTGCCAAAAGTGTTTCAGGGTTATTGATTTATTCCACAAATTATGCCATACTATAGTCACTGAAACCGTTCCCGACATCGTTCCCGCACGATTTCAGTAAAAACCAGAACTTCGACCGAAAGAGAGGTGCTTCCCGGAATGCCGAACATGACCATCAAAGACATTGCCCGTCTGAGCGGCTGTTCCGTCAGCACCATCTCCCGCGTCATCAATGACCGGCCGGATGTGCGTCCCGAAACGAAAGAAAAGGTGCTCCAGATGATGCGGGAGTCGGGCTTCGTGCCGAACACCAACGCCCGGCAGCTGAAGATCCAGCAGTCCCGCAGCCTCGTCTTTGTGGTCAAGGGCACCCGGAACCTCTTCTTCTCGGACTTCCTCGTTCAGCTGCAGCGGGCTGCGACCCTCTACGGGTACAGCGGCATCGTCTCCTACCTGGACGAGAATGCCAACGAGATAGACGCCGCCCAAAAGATCCTGCGGGAGATAAAGCCCAAAGGCATGATATTTCTCGGCGGCAGCGTGGCGAACTTCCAGCAGGGCTTTGCGAACATCACCGTCCCCGCGGTGCTGACGACGCTGGTCTCCGACGAACTGGATTTCCCGAACCTCTCGATGGTGGGCGTGGATGACCGGGCTGCGGCCCGCACCGCCGTCTCCCACCTCATCGCGCAGGGCCATCGGAAGATCGCAGTTCTCGGCGGTCCGACCACCAGTTACCCCAGTCGGATGCGCCGCCTTGGCGCACAGGATGCCATGGAGGATGCCGGGCTCACCTTTGACGACCGGCTCTACGGCCTGTCCAACTACGATTTCGAGTCTGCCTACCACGCCATGAACAGCCTGCTGGCCCGCCGGGCCGAGTTCACCGCCCTGTTCGCCATGAGCGATGTCATCGCTTTCGGTGCCATCCGGGCGCTGGTGAGCGCCGGGTTCCGGGTGCCGGAAGATATATCGGTCATCGGCTTCGACGGCATCTCGATGTCCCGCTACTGTGTGCCGGTGATGACCACCATCGTCCAGCCCGGCGAGCAGATCGCGCTCCAGAGCATCGAGCTGCTGGTGCGGCAGATCGAGCATGGCGCCCCGGCCCAGAAGATCACCCTCCAGCCTGAGCTGCAGGTCGGTGAGAGCGTAAGGGCTATTTGATTTATTTCGTCTCATTTCCGCTGCCAGGCGGAATGTGTATATCACATGATGAAGAAGGAGAACAATTATGAAAAAAATGATCTCTCGTCGTAATTTCCTGAAAGTCGCCGGCGCTTCTGCTGCCGCCCTCGGTCTGGCTGCCTGCGGTGGTTCCTCCAGCAGCACCGCTGCTTCCACCGCCAGTTCTACCGCAGCTTCTGCCGCTCCCGCAGCTGCCGGCAAGGTCTACTACCTGAACTTCAAGCCCGAGCAGGATCAGGATTGGCAGGATCTGGCCGCTGAGTACACCAAGGAGACCGGCGTGCCTGTGACCGTTGTCACCGCTGCTTCCGGCCAGTACGAGACCACCCTGATGAGCGAGATGGAGAAGAGCGAGGCTCCCACCCTGTTCCAGGTCAACGGCCCTGTGGGTCTGGCAAACTGGAAGGACTACTGCCTGGACCTCTCCGACAGCAAGCTGTACGGTGAGCTGACCAGCGACTCCTTTGCACTGAAGGACGGCGACGCCGTTACCAGCATCGCTTACGTCATCGAGACCTACGGCATCATTTACAATAAGGAGCTGCTGACCGCCGCCGGCTACACCCAGGACGACATCAAGGGCTTCGATGACCTGAAGAAGGTCGCCGACGACATTCAGGCCCGCAAGGCTGAGCTGGGCGTTGATGGTGCTTTCACCTCCGCCGGCATGGACGGTTCTTCCGACTGGCGCTTCAAGACCCATCTGGCAAACCTGCCCATCTACTACGAGTACAAGGCTGACGGCATCGGCTCCACCGACGCCATCAAGGGCACCTACCTCGACAACTACAAGAAGATCTGGGACCTGTACATCACCGACTCTACCTGCGACCCCAAGCTGCTGGCTTCCAAGACCGGCAACGATGCTGTTGCTGAGTTCGTGGGCAAGAAGGCCGTGTTCTACCAGAACGGCACCTGGGCTTACAATGACGTGAAGGATCTGGGCGACGACAACCTGGGTATGCTGCCTATCTACATCGGCGCTGAGGGCGAGGAGAACCAGGGCCTGTGCACCGGCTCCGAGAACTTCTGGTGCGTCAACAACACCTCCTCCGATGAGGACATCCAGGCTACTCTGGACTTCCTGTACTGGTGTGTCACCTCTGAGGTCGGCACCAGCGCGATGGCTGACAAGATGGGCTTCGTCATCCCCTTCAAGGCCGCTAAGGACTCTACCAACCCCCTCATCGGCATCGCCAACGATTACGTTGCTGAGGGCAAGACCAGCGTTGACTGGTGCTTCTCCACCATGCCTTCCGAGGAGTGGAAGAACGGCGTCGGCTCTGCACTGACTGCTTATGCAGCAGGCACCGGCAGCTGGGACGATGTGGTCACCGCCTTTGTGGACGGCTGGGCCAAGGAGTACAAGCTGGCCAACGGCTAAGCGTTCCCTTTCTTCCGCAGTAGCTGGATAACGGGGAGGCGGGCGATGTGTTCGCCCGCCTCCCCTTCTTTTTCAGGAGGTATATCATGCAAAAGGCCATCAGTAAATATTGGCCGGTGTTCGTACTGCCCACCCTGCTGGCGTTCATCATCGGCTTCATCTGGCCCTTCATCTGGGGCATCTATCTTTCCTTCCAGCGTTTCACCACCGTGAGCAAGACCACCTTCGTGGGCCTGCAGAACTACATCAACGTCTTTTCGGATGAGACCTTCCTCCACGCCTTCAGCTTTACGGCGGCGTTCACCGTGGTGTCCACCGTTCTCATCAATGTCTGCGCCTTCGCCATCGCGCTGGTGCTCACCCGCGGCATCCGCGGCACCAACATCTTCCGCACCGTCTACTTCATGCCGAACCTTATCGGCGGCATCCTGCTGGGCTACATCTGGCAGATCCTGCTCAACGGTGTGCTGGCCAACCTGCAGAGGCCTCTGCTGGCGCTGGACGCCAAGGCCGGTTTCGTCGGTCTGGTCATCCTGATGTGCTGGCAGCAGATCGGCTACATGATGATCATCTACGTCGCGGGCCTGCAGAGCGTCCCCGGCGACCTCATCGAGGCTGCGAAGATCGACGGCGCAAATGACCGTGAGATCCTGTTCAAGATCAAGATCCCGATGGTCATGCCCAGCGTCACCATCTGCACCTTCCTCACCCTGACCAACAGCTTCAAGCTGTTCGACCAGAACGTGGCCCTGACCGCCGGTGAGCCTGCCAACGCCAGTGAGATGCTGGCCCTGAATATCTACAACACCTTCTATGGCCGCTCTGGTGCTCAGTGGAAGGGCATCGGTCAGGCAAAGGCCGCGGTGTTCTTCCTCATCGTCGTGGTCATCTCGCTCATCCAGCTCAAGTTTACCCGCTCCAAGGAGGTGCAGCAGTAATGCCGAAAGATAAAAAAATGTGGGACAACATCCTCACTGTCATCATGAGCCTGCTGTGCCTGCTCTGGATCTACCCCATCGTCCTGATCTTGCAGAACAGCCTGAAAATTGAAGGCACCTTCACCACTTCCACCGTCTTCAAGCTGCCTACGGCTGAGACCTTCGCGGGCCTTAGCAACTACATCTACGGCGTCACCAAGATGGGCTTTCTGTCCAGCCTGGGCTACAGCCTCGTCATCACCGTGTCCAGCGTGGCCCTCATCCTGCTGTGCTGCTCCATGACCGGCTGGTATCTCACCCGCGTGAACAACAAGCTCAGCAAGTTCATGAACCTGCTCATCGTCTTCTCGATGGTCGTCCCCTTCCAGATCGG
>OLBP01000317.1_pt1 | contig 8731 bp, 8 predicted proteins | sample 1607921 | NCBI WGS metagenome assembly OLBP01 (sample SAMN02674698, study PRJEB24791) | human gut metagenome, SKBSTL036 | isolation source: stool | host: Homo sapiens | place: USA | reverse complement strand
AGTTCAGACGTGTGCTCTTCCGATCTCGCTGGTGACAGCTTCGAGATTGTCTCTGGTATAGCAGATGGAGGTGCCAAAAAGGATCCCGTGGGCCTTGAGCAAGTCCATTGCATTCATGACAGCGGCATAGTGGCCTTCGCCCCGCCGGGCATCATTGGTAGAGGGAGTTCCCTCGATCGAGAGCATGAAGGCGATATTGCCCAGTTTTACGACCTCTTCACAGAACGGCTCATCGATGAGGGTCGAGTTCGTGTAGATCGCAAACTGCACGTCGTTGTGCTTTTTTGCCAGACGGAGAATATCCGCCTTCCGCACCAGAGGCTCGCCGCCGGTGAGCATATAGAGATAGACCCCCAGCTCCTTGCCCTTGGTGATGATCTTATCCATATCCTCAAAGCTGAGGTTGTTTTTGTGGCCGTACTCGCCCGCCCAGCATCCCACGCAGTGCATATTGCAAGCCGAAGTGGGGTCGAACAGGATCAGCCACGGGATATTGCAGTGGTACTTTGTGCGGTTCTCGCGGATGGTCTTTGTCCCCCGGAAGAACGCCTCATAGCCAAGGTTGAGCGCCGTGGTGCGTGCCACGTTGGGCGCGGTCTGGTCGAGCACACAGTTGATGAGCTTTGACCACTTGCTGTCCGCATCGGTCAGCACTGCGCGGGCGTGCTCATACGTCTCCTCGCTGAACGAGTCGCCATAGAACTGCTTGGCGACGTCCACCATCTCGGCAAACGCCTTCTGACGGTCTTTTCTGGCATGAGCCAGTGCCACATCCACCATCGTTCCGACAGCGGTACGCTGTACCTTATGGCTCAACGGCTCCAACGCGATACTCATAAAAGTCTGCCTCCTTGTGTGGGTCTTTGCCGGCCCTTTGTTTTGACAATACTTTAACATTTTTCCGACAAAGGTTCTATAAACAACAAAAGCAGGGTGATAGTTTTTCTATCATCCTGCTCTGCTTGTTCAAATTTTTATCAGTCGTCGATTTTTGATGCTCTGCCGTCGGTGCTGAAGCGCAGCAGCGCCCGCTTCAGATCCCCGTGCATCATGATGTTGAGCCGCTCGGCCATCAGGGTGGGCTCGGTCTTCATATCCCGGCGGACCCACTCCAGCACCATGCCCACCAGCGCATACTTGTAAAAATCGATGATGAACTGCTTGTCCTCTTCCTGCACCGGGATGTTTTCACGCTCTACAAACATCCGCAGCAGAGGGTCAAGCATTTTATAGAGATACTGCTCCACCTGTTCCCGGCTGATGGAGCGGTAGACATTCAGCACCAGCACCCGGTTGGCCTGCACCTTTTCCAGCATATCGCGGAAGGCGTCGCTCCACGTCTCATAGTCCTGATGGCCTTCCAGTGCCTCTGTGGCATCCTCCACCAGGATCCAGTCCACCAAATCGTAAATATCCTTGAAATGGTAGTAAAAGGTCATGCGGTTCACGCCGCAGTCCTCGGTAATGTCGTTTATCGTGATCTTATTCAGCGGCTTGCGGAGCAGCAGCTTTTTGAGCGATGCTTCCAGCGCGCGTTTTGTCGTCTGTGCCACGAGAATGCCCATCCTTTCGCGTTTGCCCCGTTCTGTGCGGAGTTTCCCAACTTCTATCTATTATGATACCTCATCCGCCCGTACAGGTGCAAGCACCTTTTTCGACCTTTTCATGAACTTTTTATGTTTTCTTAAGATTCGGACAGCAAAAAAGCCTGCGCCGCCGCAGCGCGTCGATCAGGAGCTTTCCGAAAAGCTTTGACATTTTCCGGCTTTCCTCTTGATTTCTCCCCCGGCCCTGCTTACAATGGAGACACAGAGGGGGGAATCTCCCCTGTTCTTTTGATTGGGAAAGAGGTTTTTTCTTATGCTGAATACCATCGGTTTCTTAGGCTGCGGCAACATGGGCGGAGCCATCGCCCGGGCCGTCTGCAAGGCGGCAGACCCGCAGAACGTCTGGTTGGCCAACCGCACCGCCGCCAAGGCAGAGGCTCTGGCCGCTGAGCTGGGCTGCAACACCACCATCAACGACGAGGTGGCAGGCCGCTGCGACCTCATCTTCTTAGCCGTCAAGCCCCAGATGATGGAGGAGCTGCTGGCACCGCTCCGCTTCACGCTGGCCGAACGGCCCAGCCGCTTCGTGCTGTGCAGCATGGCGGCGGGCCTGTCCATCGCCCGTATTCAGGAGATGGCGGGCGGCGACTGCCCCGTCATCCGCATCATGCCCAACACGCCCGCTTCGGTGGGGGCCGGTATGATCCAGTACTGCACCTCCAACGTCACCGCCGAGGAAGAGGCCGAGTTCCTGAAATTGATGGCCCCCGCCGGGCGGCTGGATGCTGTGCCGGAAAACCTCATCGACGCGGCCAGCTGCGTGTCCGGCTGCGGCCCGGCCTGGGTGTACCAGTTCATCGAGGCGCTGGCCGACGGCGGCGTGGCCTGCGGCCTGCCCCGTGCCAAGGCGCAGGAGTACGCCGCCCAGATGGTCCTGGGCAGCGCAAAGCTGGTGCTTGAGAGCGGCCAGCACCCCGGCGCACTCAAGGACGCCGTGTGCAGCCCCGGCGGCAGCACCATCCAGGGCGTGCGGGTGCTGGAAGAAAAGGGCCTGCGGGGCGCGGTGATGGACGCCGTCATCGCCTCCTACAACAAGACCAAAGAGATGGGAAAGGGTTGATCTATGCGCATCGTAGTCAAAGTCGGCACCTCCACACTGGCCCACTCCACCGGGCGGCTGAACATCCGCCACACCGAAGAGCTGGTGAAAGTGCTCAGCGATTTGAAGAACGCCGGACATGAGGTCATCCTCGTGTCGTCGGGTGCCATCGGCATGGGTGTGGGCAAGCTGTCGCTTTCCGCCCGCCCTACCGATATGTCCTCCAAGCAGGCTTGTGCCGCCGTGGGTCAGTGTGAACTGATGTACACCTACGACCGGCTGTTCAGCGCCTACGACCACACGGTGGCGCAGATTTTGCTCACCGGCGTGGACATCGAGCACGCCAGCCGCCGCGAGAACATCCAGAACACCCTCACCCGTCTGCTGGAGCTGGGCGCACTGCCCATCATCAACGAGAACGATACCGTCGCCACCGACGAGATCACCTCCATCGGCGACAATGACACCCTCGCCGCCATCGTCACCTGCTGCATCAAGGCTGATCTGCTGGTGCTGCTGAGCGACATCGACGGCCTCTACACTGCCAACCCCCACACCCACCCGGACGCAAAGCTCATCCCGCTGGTGGAGGACATCACGCCCGAGGTGATGGCGCTGGCCGACGGAGCCGGCTCGGCGCTGGGTACCGGCGGAATGTCCACCAAACTCCGGGCCGCCCGGATGGTGACCTCCAGCGGAGCTGACATGGTCATTGCGAACGGCGCCCACCCCGAGCTGCTCTATGACATCGCCGAGGGCCGTGCCGCAGGCACCCGCTTTGCGGCCCACAGACAGGAGGCATAACATGACCACACAGGAAATTCTGGAAGCCGCCCGCGGGGCCAAGACTGCCGTTGCCCTTTCGGACAGCGGCACCCGTGATTCTGCCCTTCTCGGGATGGCTGATGCCCTCTGCGCGCCGGAATCCATAGACGCCATCCTCGCCGCCAACGCCGAGGACATGGCCGCCGCCAAGGGCCGCATCAGCGACGTCATGCTGGACCGCCTCGCCCTGACGCCCCAGCGCATCGAGGCCATGGCCAAGGGCATCCGGGACGTTGCCGCCCTGCCTGACCCGGTGGGCCGGGTGCTGAGCCGCATCGAGCGTCCCAACGGCCTCGTCATCGAGAAGACCGCCGTGCCGATGGGCGTCATCGCCATCATCTACGAGAGCCGCCCCAACGTCACCAGCGATGCTGCCGCCCTCGCCATCAAGAGCGGAAATGCCTGCATCCTCCGCTGCGGCAAAGAGGCGTGGCGCTCGGCCAACGCCATCGTGACCACCCTGCGGCAGGGACTTCGGGCAGCAGGTCTGCCCGAGACGGCAGTCTGCCTCATTGAGGACACCACCCATGCCTCGGCCAACGCCCTGATGACTGCCGTCGGCTATGTGGACCTGCTCATCCCGCGCGGCGGGGCCGGACTCATCCGTGCCTGCGTCGAGAACGCGAAAGTCCCCTGCATCCAGACCGGCACCGGCATCTGCCACATCTTCGTGGACGACACCGCCGACCAGACCAAGGCCCTGGACATCATCGAGAACGCCAAGGCCAGCCGCCCCAGCGTCTGCAACGCCGAGGAAGTCTGCCTCGTCCACAGCGCCATCGCGAGCGAGTTCCTGCCGAAGCTGGCCCAGCGCCTCGGCCCCGACCGCACCGCCAAGGGTCTGCATCCGGTGGAACTGCGGCTGGACGAGCGCGCCGCCGCCCTCATCCCCGGCACCCCCGCCGGGCCGAATGACTTCGACACGGAGTTCCTCGACTACATCCTTGCGGTGAAAATCGTGGACAGCGTGGAGGAAGCCATCGCCCACATCGCGGCTCACTCCACCGGCCACAGCGAAGCCATACTGACCCGGACTGACGCCCATGCTGCCCTCTTCACAGCGGCAGTGGACAGTGCCGCCGTCTACGTCAACTGCTCCACCCGCTTCACCGACGGCGGAGAGTTCGGCCTTGGCTGTGAGATGGGCATCTCCACCCAGAAGCTCCACGCCCGGGGACCCATGGGCCTCGGCGAGCTGTGCAGCTACAAGTACATCATCCACGGCAACGGTCAGACCCGGTAATTTTCGGGTTTTTCCAGGATGCATCCCCCTTTCGGTGAAAATTTTCTCCACAGGCCGGGGCCAAATGCCCCGGCCTGTATTTTTGTTTCCTCGAGATGGACCGTTTTTCTCTCAAGCACACTTTTGGTTGAAAAAATTTTGCAAATACATCTGAGAATAATTCCTTGTATCCAAATTTTCTCCATTCTCCACAAAGCTATAGTCATACTTTTACCATTTTATCCTACAAAAATCACAACAAACCTCTTGACATCCGGGCTTTCTGCGGGTTAAACTTAGAATGAGAGTGTGATTCGACACAATCTCACTTGTTTAGTCTGTTTATCGAGAATTGTTCTCCGTAAGACTTCAACTTTTCAGACCGTTTTACTGCGGAGAACACTCTTCCGAGCATATCCGCCCACTCACAACACTATACTTGGAATGAAGGAGAGAGCGTTATGACGATTGCTATTCTTGCACATGATTCCCGCAAAGAGCTGGCGCTGCAGTTCTGCACAGCTTACAGCGGCATCCTATCCCGCAACACAGTCATTGCCACCGGCACCACCGGTCGGATGCTGGCGCAGGCCACCGGCCTGCCCGTACACTGCTACCTCTCCGGGAAGCTGGGCGGCATCCAGCAGATCTCGGCCCGGGTGGCCTGCGACGAAGTAGACCTCGTGCTCTTCTTCCGCGACCCGCTCAAGGCCGAGGCGGGCAGCAGCAGCGAGCAGAACCTGCTGCGGCTGTGCGATATGCACAGTGTGCCGATCTCCACCAACATCGCCACCGCCGAAGTGCTGCTGCGCGGCCTCGACCAGGGCGACCTTGACTACCGTGAGGGCATCCATCCCGACATCGTGGAGCCGCTGCCCGTCCATCGGGCCGTGTGCTGAACCTGTTTTTAAGACTTTCCGCCATTTGTGGTTTTGTGTATAGAGGGTTTTCGACAAAGAAAGACACCGCAGAAGCTTTCACACTTCTGCGGTGTCTTTTTATCTTATGCGCTCAGATACCACTGAGGAATAACTTATTCCAGACCGCCCATCTGCTTGATCGCCTTCATGGCGTAGGTCAGGGTGCGGCCCATAGCCACGCCTGCCATCAGGCAGGGATAGTTGTTGGCGAAGAAGGAGCCGGACATATCGCCGGTGACATACAGGCCGGGCATCGGCTTGTTGTCGTTGTCCAGAGCCTGACCCTTGTCGTTGATGGCGATGCCCTGCTCGGTGGTCAGCAGAGAGGCACCCAGCCAGCAGCCGTAGAAGGGAGCGGTGCGGATGGCGCTCAGACGATAAGCGGGCTTACCGAAATCCTCGTCGTTCTGCTTGTCGTACAGCTCGTTGTAACGCTCAACGGTAGCGAGGAAGGTGTCCTTGGCCTCACCGGTGAAGCCCAGCTTGTCAGCCAGCTCCTCGATGGTGTCGCAGACGAACAGGGTGCCGGCTGCAACGGCCTCATCGACCTTGCCCTGGAAATACTTCTCGCCGCCGTTGCGGGTCTGGGCAGAGCAGCCGATGGTGTGGAAGCGCTTTGCATCCTCCAGAACATTGGCGTCGCAGATCTGTGCGTAGACGCGGCCCGGCTGATGGGCAGCAGCGTAAACAATATCGTTGTAGGGGCTGCTCTCGTTGGCGAAACGCTCACCGTTGCGGTTGACCTTCAGGAAGGGCTGAGTGCCGGGGTTGTACTGGCGGATGGGGCCGGGGAAGGCCTTGCCGCCGAAAGCGGAGTCGCTTGCCACATAGCCGCCGTCCACGCCGGGAGCCACGATGCCGCGGTCGAACAGCATGGGAGCAGCTTCCTTGTCGAGGTTTGCGCCGGCCCAGACGGCGGCACGGATGCCGTAGCCCTTATCGGCCGGAGAGTAGGAGCAGGCAGTGGTGACGGAGGTACCCAGCGGATCCAGCTGCTCCATCATGTAGGGGTTGCCGGGGAAGCCGCCGCAGGCCAGCAGAACGCCCTTGTTGGCGTTGTAGCGGATGAAGTGGTCATCCTCGGTGCTCTGGGCGATGATGCCGGTGATGCGGCCAGTGGAGTCCTTCTCCAGCTTTGCCAGAGAGGTCTTGAAGTCCACATCGTAGCCCAGCTCACGGATGTAGTCCAGCAGCAGCTCGTTGCGGGGCTTGCCGGAGGCAGACTCGCTGGCCATGTAGTTGTGCTCCTGCACTGGGAAGAGGTAATCGGTGTTGTGCTCGGCGTTCTCGGCAGGCCATGCTGCCTCCGCGCCGGAAGTGAAATCGCAGGTCCAGCCGTACTTATCTTCCAGAATGCTGCGCATGAAATCGTGCATTGCAGCAGACTCATTGATCCAGGTCTTGACAACGCGCTGGTCGCACTTGCCGGAAGCGTAGCGGGAGATCTCGCTCAGCAGCTTGGCACGGTCAGCGGGCTTTTCCCCTGCTTCCTTTGCGGCAGCAGAATCGATAGCGCCGTACCAGTGACGGGTATCCTGCACGTTGCCGTTCTGCTCGATGACGCGGAAGTTCAGGCCGTTGGCGGCAGCATAGGCGGCAGCGAATATACCGCCGTTGCCTGCACCCACGATGAGGATGTCGGTGTCCACGGTCTCGGTGATGGCAGCCTCGTCGATGTCAGGCTCCTTGCCCAGCCAATCGTTTTCGTCGCCGGTGGGCAGCTGGACGGAGGTCACAGCAGCCTCGCCCTTGGCCTGAGCGTAACAGCTCTTGGCAGCCTTCATGACAGCGTCGGAAGTGATGGTGGAACCGGAAACGCCGTCGATCTCAGCAGAGCCTGCAGCCATCAGCTGCTCACGCAGCTGGTCGGCAGCAGCAGCGCCGTAGGAAGCGGTCTCGCCGGAGGTATCGACCACAACGTCGGTCACAGCACTGTCAGAGAAGGTCATGGTGACTTTGACGGTAGAGGAAATGCCCTCAGCAGTGCCGGTGTAGGTACCGGGGGTGTAGCTGCCTGCTGCACCGGCGGAAGCGGCGGTGGAGGAGCTTGCAGCGTTGCAGGCAGCCAGTGCACCGGCGGTGACACCGCTCATGGCGGCAGCGGCGGCGACCTTCAAAAAGCCTTTGCGGGAGATCTTTTCCATTTGGATTTCCTCTTTCTTCTCATCAATTTCTCTTCGTCTCTGCGGGAGTTTTTCCCGCGCTGCACTTAGTATAAAATATAACGAAGTAAAAGGGAATTAAAAAATCTTAAGCATCCTGATAAAAAAGCTTTATAAGTGTCCTATTTCCTGCTATACTGAGGCTGTACGGATGTCCCGCTGCCGGAAAGGAGTTTTTTGTCATGAACGAGCACCAGCTTCTCTGCTTTCTCACCGTGAGCCGGACGCTGAATTTCTCCGCCGCCGCGCGGGAACTCTACTGCACCCAGCCCGCCCTGAGCTACCAGATACGCAGCCTCGAAAAGGAGCTGGACGCCGCACTGTTCCGCCGCACGACGACGCAGGTGGCCCTCACCGAGGCAGGCCGCGCCCTGCTGCCCCATGCAGAAGACCTCTACCGCGGCATCCTCAACGCCCGCACGGCGCTGAAAGGCTTCGGCACCCACCACACCCTGACCCTCCGCCTGCCGCCGGTGCTTTTGCAGCGGGACCCCATCTACCCCATCCTGATGGCGAGGCTCCACGCCGCGCTGCCGGGCTATGAGTTCAAAGTGGACACCACGCCTGTCCCCTCCAGCTACCACCACATGCTCTGCACCGAGGCAGACGCGGCGCTCTACCTTCCCTTCGGCCCGCTGCCGCCAGAGATACGCTGTGAGACCATCATCGGCAACCGGTTTTACCTCATCGCCGCGCCGGAGCACCCGCTCTCCGGCCAAAGCAGCGTCGAGCTTTCTGCCCTCGCCGGGCAGCAGATATTTTACGAGCCCCTTTATCAGGACATGGTGGATTTCGCCCGGAAGCAGCCGGGGATGCCCTATTCCACACCGGTCTGGCGGATGGTGGAAAACTACGAGTCGGTCTACGCCGAGCTGCTGGCCGGGCGGGGGATGTTCCTCTGCCCGATGATCTACCCGGCTTTCCCTGCCGGGTGGCACATCCCGCTGCATCTGTCC
>OLBP01000304.1_pt1 | contig 8937 bp, 8 predicted proteins | sample 1607921 | NCBI WGS metagenome assembly OLBP01 (sample SAMN02674698, study PRJEB24791) | human gut metagenome, SKBSTL036 | isolation source: stool | host: Homo sapiens | place: USA | reverse complement strand
ACACGACGCTCTTCCGATCTTATCCCCACCGACTTGACGGCATTGGTTTGAGTGGTCGCACACATAAATCAAGTTTGAAATGATCCTGTTTGCTGCAATAGAGTTGTTCCTTTCCTGGCAAGTATGGTATACTTATCTTGACCAATAAGACCCAATTTGGAGGGAACATCAGAAATGACAGAACGAGAGAAAATGATAAATGGCGCGCTATACGATCCATCCGATCCGGAACTGGAGCAATTACGCTTGAATGCACGCAAATTGGCAAGAAAGTACAACCGGACGGATGAGGACCAACCGGAAGAACAAGCTGAAATTCTGCGAAAATTATTACCTGCAACAAAGCAGTTCCCGTATTTGCAGGCACCGGTCTACTTTGATTACGGCTGCAATACATACTTTGGAAAGTACAGCTCTGCCAACTTTAATTTCACCTGCTTAGATGTATGTGAAGTCCATATCGGGGACAATGTGATGATCGGGCCAAATGTCACATTGGCAACTCCCATGCATCCGCTTTTGCCGGAAGAACGGAATATCCAAAAGCGAGAAGATGGAAGCATTTATAATCTGGAATATGCCAAACCCATCACCATAAAGGATAATTGCTGGTTGGCATCCAACGTAGTGGTTTGTGGCGGCGTTACCATCGGAGAAGGCTGTGTGATCGGAGCAGGAAGTGTTGTGACAAGAGACATCCCACCCTATAGTCTGGCTGCCGGAAATCCCTGCCGGGTCATCCGCCGGATAACCGAGAAAGATCGTATGGAAACTGCAATTTGCCAGGATTGAGGCAAACGCCCCCAGGAAAACGCTCCGGCTGCAAAATAGAGCGCATAGAACCAATACAAAAACACAGCCCCACTTTGGCGAAGAAGAAACCAAAGCGGGGCTGTATTCAATGAAGGAGAAATGAAGGGAATATCTGATTACAGGTCCAGTTCAAACTGTTCTGCCGTAACAGTTGCTTTGCCATCGGCAGCAAAGGTGATGCCATCGGCAGACTGCGGGGTGTAGATCCATGCGGTCATGGTCTGCTCACCATCGTTGACAAAGACCTCCACGCTGTTTTTATCCAGCAGGATGCGGAGCTTGACCGCACCGTTCTGGCTGCGCACCTTGCAGCTGCGGGTATGCACGATGTCGGCACGGGAACCGGCATGGCTGCGATCCAGCGTCAGCTGCGAGGTGTAGGGATCGTAGGTCAGGCTGGTGTGATGGTCTGCGTCAGCAGCCAGTTTCAGGGTAAAGGAACGGTATTCGCCGGGCTGCACCGTGACGGTCAGGTCGGCCACCCGGCCCTTGATGCCTTCCAGAGAAGTTTCGCCTTGCACCGTCACATTTTCGTGGAAGGTTCGCTTGCCGTGGACGGCATCCAGCTCCCGCACCGGGGTCTGAACGATGCGTCCGTCCTTGATGTGCAGTTCGCGGGGGCAGATGGTCTGCCCGAACCACTTGCAGCCCTTTGGCTTATCCTCGGTGTCCGACCAGGTCTGCAGCCATGCGGTCATGAGCCGGCGGCCATCCGGGGCAAGGGTGGTCTGGGTGGCGTAGAAGTCGATGCCGCTGTCCATCTGCTGCACATTTTCCCTGGTGAAGGTGTGGGTGGCTTCGTCGTAGCTGCCGATGAAGGCAATGACGTTGTGCCCGTTGTGGAACTCGCCCTTGGGCAGCATCTCCATGGGTCCCAGCATCAAGACCTGCTTGCCATCCAGCGGAAAGAAGTCCGGGCACTCCCACATTTTGCCGTACTGATTGTTGCAGCGTTCCAGCACCGTGACAAAGTGCCAGTCGAAGCCGTCCTTGCTCTGGAACAGTGCCGCTGCGCCGCTGCCATCCTCGGCAAGGCAGACGGTAACAGCAGAGTAGGTGCCATCGGCCTCACGCCAGATCTTGGGGTCCCGGAAGTCGAACCTGCTGAAGCCTTCCGGCAGGTCTTTCTGGGTCAGCACCGGGTTGCAGGCAGGCTTTTCGTAGTTCAGTCCATCACCGATGGCAATGCTCTGGGTCTGGATGTCCCGCATCTCCCCATTGGGCTGCTTTTCTGCCACCACACTGGTGTACATCAGCAGCTGCCTGCCGTCATCCATCTGGGTGGCAGAGCCGGAGAAGCAGCCGGGGCCGTTGTCTGCCGGGGAATCCGGTGCAAGCGCACAGGGCAGATACTCCCAGTGCAGCAGGTCGGTGCTGACGGCGTGACCCCAGTGCATGGGCGCCCACCGCACATCGTAGGGGTTATACTGATAGAACTGGTGATACTTCCCTTTATAATAAGAGAAGCCGTTGGGGTCGTTGAGCCAGCCCACATAGGGGGTCATGTGGTAGGCAGGGCGTTCCGCCGGGGAGATCGCTGCGCCGTGCTCGGCCTCGTAGGCGCGGGCTTTTTGTAAAGTCAAATCGTTCATGGAATCCTCCAAAGGAAAGAATTCTTATGCGTAGTAAGCATCCAGATATTTCTGCATAATGCCCAGATAGTCGGACAGGCCGTAGGCTTCCAGCTTGCTCAGATATTCGTTCCACTCTGCATCCGTAGTGCCGTTCATGATCCAGTTGGCCTTCTGCGTATTCATGTAGGTCTGCAGATCTGCCTGCAGGTTCGAGACCTGCTCGGTGTCCTCGTTGCTCATAAAGACATTGGGATAGACATAATCGTTGTTCATATCCGGGGTGTAGATCTCCTTGATCCAGTCCAGACGATACTGTGCATCGTCCGGGCAGGTAACGTATACACCATAGTAATCATCCAGAACCGCCAGAGGCCCACTGACACACTGCGCTTCACGGACTTCCACGGGAGAAGCATCGCCCAGAGGAGCGTGCTTCAGCATGGGCTCGCCCTTATCGTTGGTGGACAGTTCAAAAATGTTAAAGCCTTCCGCATCGCCGTAGGTACCCCAGTTGTTCTGCGGAGACTGGAGGGGTGCGTACATCTGATCCAGCCATGCACAAACCAGTGCAGGATTAGCCGCCTTTGCGGTGACAACGCATCTGCCGCGGGCAAAGCCGCTGGTGAAAGAGCCGTTCTGCGGAGTGATATTTCGGGTATCGGCGGTCAGGGCAGGCAGCGGCTCCCAGTCGGTCAGGTTGTCGATGTTGGCAACATCCCAGCTGAAGCAGACACCATAGCGGCCAGCCTTGCCCTTGGAAACATAGGTGGACCACTCCTGCGTGAAGCACTCCGGGTCGATGAGCTTCTCGGCATACAGCTTGTGCAGCCAGTCCAGACCATCGCGGTAGCCCTGCTGGGTGGCGGCACAGATGACTTTCCGGTCGTTGGTAACAGCGATATGGCGGTCTTTGTCTGCATCGCCGTAGCCTTCGCCAAAGCCATTGATGAGGATGCTGGGGTCCTGATCGCCGTTGTTGACGATGCAGGACATGGGGATGATGTCGCCGTCAATGCCATACTCTGCCTTGATAGAAGCGGCGTTATCACGGAATGCCATCAGCACCTGCTCAAACTCGTCCACCGTGGTGGGCATCGACAGACCGAGGAAGTTCAGCCACTTGGTATTGATGAAGCTCATGTTGCCAATGGTCTGGATGGCGGTCTTTTCTGAGCCGAGCTGCTCGATCCAGGGCAGTGCCCAGATGTGGCCATCGCTGTCGGTACACATGGTGCGGTACTCCGGGTACTGCTCAAAGACCTTCTGGAGATAAGGCATATTGTTGTCAATGTAGTCTTCCAGATTGAGGATGACACCCTGATCTGCGTAGCGCAGCAGATTGCTGTCGGTAAAATCAGCAGTAAAAACAAAATCCGTCAGGGTGTTGGGGTTGGACATATTCAGGGTGATCTTATCGGTCCACTGGTCGGACTGGATGGCGGTCCAGTCGATATGCACATTGGTCTGCTCTTCCAGACGCTTGAAGATGGTGCGGTTGTTCGGCTCGGGTTCGCTGCCCACAGGGAAGCTGGTCATACCGGTAAAGGTGACCTTTTCGGACAGCGGAAATGTAACGGCACCGGTCACATCCACAGCTGCGGCAGCAGAATTGCCGCCGCCGGTGGATTTGCCGCCGCCACAGGCAGACAGCGCAGCGGCAGAGCCCGCCAGAGCGCAGACCTTGAGGAAGTTGCGGCGAGAGATCAGCTTTTTCATGGTATTTTCTCCTTTTTCATGTTTCTTTTTTCGTGTAACAGATGAGCGTACCTGCTCATAAAATTCCGGAATATCCTCAGCCTTTAATGGAACCAGCCATGATGCCGGCATCAAAATACTTCTGGAAGAAGGGATACATCACCAGCAGCGGCAGACTGGAAATAATAATGGTTGCATATTTGAGCAGCTCTGCCATCTTCGCACGTTCGGCAGTACTTTGGATATCTGCGATCATGCCGGATTCCGGCTGGCTCTGGATCAGGATGGAACGCAGCACCAGCTGCAGCGGCTGCTTCGATGCGCTGTTCAGGTAGATCATGGCGTCAAAGTAGCTGTTCCACATTGCCACGAACTGCCACAGGGCCAGAACTGCCACCACCGGCATACAGACGGGCAGCAGGATCTTGAAGAAGTAAAGCATCTCGCTGGCTCCATCCACATCCGCAGCTTCGCGCAGCTCACGCGGGATGCCTTGATAATAGGTACGGGCAATGATCATGTTCCACACGCTGAATGCTCCCGGCAGAATGACCGCCCACATGGAATCCAGCAGACCCAGATTGTTGATGAGCAGGTAGGTGGGGATCAGACCGCCGCTGAAAAACATCGTGATCACAAACAAGGTGTTGAAGATCTTTTTGCCTTTGAAGTCCGGCAGCGACATGGGATAAGCGGCAAGCATCGTCACAGCTACCGAGATGATGGTGAAGATGATCGAGTAAAGTACTGCGTTCTTGAAGCCGACCCAGATCTGCTTGTCCGAAACGACACGCTGGTAAGCATCCAGACTCCACTTGCTGAAATCAAAGGAGATGCCCTTGTTTTGCAGAGTGACCGGGTCCATAAAGGACGCGATGACGATGTAGATCATCGGAACGATGATCGCCAGCAGGAACAAGCCCAGAAGTGCGTAGCCGCAGTACAGGATGATCTTATCTTGTCTGGTGTAGAGGGCCATTTTTGATTTTTTCTGTTTTGCCATGGTAAACCCCTCCTTACAAGCCCTTGCCATCGTTCATTTTGGCAACGACCTTGTTCACTGCGATCAGCAGGATGACGTTGACAACGGTGTTGAACAGACCGACTGCCGTGGAAAAGCTGTAATCGCCGTCCAACAGGCCCTTTTTATAAACGTACGTTGCAATGATCTCGGCAGTGTTCAGGTTCAGGTCAGTTTGCAGGGCATAGGCCTTTTCAAAACCGATGCTCATGATGTTGCCTGCCTGCAGGATGAACTGAATAACGACCATATCCTTAATGGCGGGCCACTCCACCGTCATGATCTGCTGGATCAGGTTTGCGCCGTCGATCATCGCAGCTTCCTTCAGATCTTTGCTGGCGTTAGAAAGAGATGCGGTGTACATGATGGATGCCCAGCCGGCACCCTGCCAGATGCCGCTGATGATGTAGATGGGGCGGAACGCTTCCGGCAGCGTCATGAAGTTGATGCTGGTGTGAAGCAGGCCGTTCACCGGACCGGTGACACTCAGCAGCACCCGGACGATACCGCACAGCACGATGACCGAGATGAAGTTGGGCATATACAGCACCAGCTGCACCTTCTGCTTGATCTTCTTGCTCTCGATACGGTTGAGCAGGAATGCCAGCAGGATGGGGATCGGGAAGCCCCACAGCAGACCGTAGACGCTCAGCTTCAGGGTGTTGATCAGATAGCGCTGGAAGTCCGGCGAGGACATGAAGCGGGTAAAGTTTTTGAAGCCTACCCACTCGCTGCCCCAGATACCTTTGAAGGGATTGTACTTCTGGAACGCGATCAGCACACCGCCCATGGGAGCGTACTTGAACACCAGCGTCAGCACCACGGCAGGCAGCAGGAACAACAGGTAAAGCTGCCAATGCCGTTTGATGTAGACCCATGTGTTGTGCAGCTTGCGTTCTGCTGTCAGCACAGCCGTTTCCGGCGAGGCCGTCTTTGCTTTCATGAATCATTCTCCTCCTTTTTGATTTGCTTGCCGCTTGATTTGTGTTTTACATTTGCACCTTTGAATTTTACGTTTTTCGCTTTGATTGTGCAAATGTAAAACTCTGTAATTCATTTATATCACTCAGGCAAGCGAATGTCAACGATAATTCATGGTATATATCAATAAATACTGTGGATTTGTACAGGTGCACAAATTCGAACGTGCGTAAATATGCAAAATGATGATTTGCATTTTTGCATTTGACTAATTTGTGCATTTGCACTATACTGGAGTCGCAAAGAATAAGATCCGTCACCAGACTTTATCTATAAAAGAAAGAACATACGCTCCTGTATTATAAAGAAAGAGAATGACTTATGGCAACCAGGGTCACCATTCAGGATATTGCAAGCGAACTGCAGCTTTCCCGCAACACAGTTTCAAAGGCCATCAACAACACCGGTGTGCTGGCAGATGCCACACGGGAGAAGATCCTGCGCAAAGCCGCCGAAATGGGCTATAAGCAGTTCGCCTATCTGCCGCTGTTTCAGGAAGACGCTGCAAAAACAGCCGGGCCTTTCATTCTGCCGAGTGACAAACGGGAGATCGCCATGCTGACGACCCAGTTTCTGAGCAGCTCTCACTTTTCCTCCATGATGCTGGATCGTTTCCAGTCGGAAATCGACCATCTGCACAGCGGCATGACCATTCATCGCATTTCTCCCATAGAGCTGAAAGAGAAAAAACTTCCATCTTCTCTCGACATCCAGCGCACAGCCGGCATCATCTGCTTTGAAGTATTCGACTATGACTACGCACAGATGCTGTGCGATCTGGATGTTCCGCTGCTGTTTGTAGACACCCCTGTGATGGATATGCGTCCTCCTCTTAAAGCCGACCGCCTTTATATGGAAAACCGCATTGAGATCCAGAATGCAGTGGCCCACATGGTCCAGCGCGGCAAAAAACGCATCAGCTTTGCGGGGGATAAAAACCACTGTCAGTCCTTCTTTGAGCGTTATATGGCTTATAAGGATGCAGTGGAGTACTTTGGTCTGACAGAAGGCCTGAGCACCTGTGCGATGCCATCTGGACAGCAGAACTATCCGGTATCCCTGTACGAAACCATACGTCGGTTCAAAACGATGCCGGATGCCTTTGTCTGCGCCAATGACTTTGTTGCCATGGATCTGGTCAAGGCATTGAATGAGCTGGGGTATTCGGTTCCCGATGATATCTGGGTCTGCGGCTTCGATGACAGTCAGGAGGCTTCCTACTTTGCCCCCCGTCTGACTTCGATCCATATCCATGGACAGATCATGGGCTACACCGCTGCCAATCTGCTTATGACCCGCATCGAAGAGCCATCGCTGAACTATCGCACCGTCTATACGGAAACCAACCTGGTCCTGCGCGAATCCACAGGAGATTGAGCGAAAGGAGAACCACCATGCGTGACCTGTGCAATACGGACAAGCCGCTGTTTGCTGTGCTGACGAAATTGACTTACAGTGCTTACCTGAACATCTTATGGCTCGTGTGCAGCCTGCCCATCGTTACCATAGGGGCTTCTACGACCGCATTGTTCTACGTCACGCTCAAAATGGCGGAAGATCGGGACGATGGTCTGACCCGGATGTTTTTTAAGGCGTTCCGGGAAAATTTTAAGCCTGCCACAAAACTCTGGCTTATCCTGCTGGCAGTCGGCAGTTTCCTGGCTGCGGATGGCTTTGTGCTGTGCCGAATGTGGAGCGAAAACATTTTCTGGACGCTGCTCACTGCAGTGCTTATTGGTGCGGCAGTTCTGTACGGCATCGTTCTGCTGTATGCCTTTCCTCTGCTGGCACGGTTTGAAAACACCACCTTCGGCATCCTGAAAACAGCGTTTCTCGTGGGTGTCCGGTATCTGTTTTGCACCCTGCTGATGGCGGCGGTCTATGGCATCATGGGGTACGTCATCGTGTTTGTGTTCACGCCTGCATTCCTGCTGGGCATGGGCTTCTGCGCCATGCTCTGCTCCTTTCTGATGCTTCGGATCCTCTATCTGATCGGTGGAGACCCTGATGCAGTATACGAGGAACACGACCATGACAAAAACTGACCGGGATACGCTCCGCTCCCTCCATGGGCGCAAAAAGTGGGAGCACATCTGGGCATATTACAAGCTGCCCATTGCGATCGTGCTCATCGTCGTCTATATCCTTGGCTATGCAGCCTACCGCCATGTGACGAAAAAAGAGGATGTGCTTTACCTTGGTCTGGTAAATATCACTGCCGGGTCCGATCTGACGGAACAGCTTACCACCGGCTTTGCCGAGGCGCAGGGTCTGACCAAAAAGCAACAGATCGATCTGCTGTCCGGCTTGCTGCTCAGCGAGAGCGAACACGCAGAGGAGCAGTATGTATATGCTTCGGAGATGAAGCTGCTGGGTGCAGTCAGTGCCCAGCGGTTAGATGTTGTTCTGATGGACGAATATGCACGGGATCGACTGTTGGCAGATGATTATTTTCTCGATCTGCGGACACTGGATGCGTCTTTCCATGCACTGTCGGGTTTGAACGCCGGTGGGACCGTGCTGGATATTTCGGACACGCCGTTTGTCAGACAGGCAGGTTTTTCTGGCAAGGTCTATCTTGGGGTAGTGCAGAATGCACCGCACCCGGAGCGTGCAGCCGCTTACATTCATTATCTGTTCCAGCGGTGATCGTTGGGTTTCACATCAAGAATAAGGAGAATTATCATGGACATTTTAACGATTGGTGAAGTTTTGATCGACCTGACCCAGACCGGCAAGGATGAGCGCGGCATCCCTCAGTTTGCCGCAAACCCCGGCGGTGCTCCGGCCAATCTGGCGGTGGCTGCCGCCCGGCTGGGCGCACAGACCGCCTTTATCGGCAAGGTGGGTGCA
>OLBP01000303.1_pt1 | contig 8944 bp, 8 predicted proteins | sample 1607921 | NCBI WGS metagenome assembly OLBP01 (sample SAMN02674698, study PRJEB24791) | human gut metagenome, SKBSTL036 | isolation source: stool | host: Homo sapiens | place: USA | reverse complement strand
CGCGGAGCGTGTTGTTGAGAATGGAGTGAACAGTAACAGGTTTTTGTACTGCGAAGGGGTAAAAGAAAGAATAAAAAAATCCCCTACAGTACGGTTAAATACTGTAGGGGACGAGATAACATTACTCGCGGTTCCACCCCGGTTGTTCTGATACATTACTGATGGATAAATCATCTGATCAGAACCGCTTCATTCGATGGTAACGGAATCACCGGACTGTATTAAAGTCACTCAGAGGTGGTCTTCGGCTGGTTCGCGATGAAATGCTTGCACCGGTATACATTTCTCTCTGTAACGTTCCTCAGCGTACTCTTCTCTTCAACGTTTTGATTCTTCTTATCTTTTCTGCCGCCTATTATAAACTTGCAAAGTGGGTTTGTCAATCAGTAAAATGCAAAAAGTTGATTTACGAAAATAGAGATTAATGTTATACTGACGAAAGTGAAAAACAATAAAAAACATGAAAGGAATCAGATAAATGAGCAGATGGGAAGAAAATATACGTAAAGTAATACCATATACACCAGGCGAGCAGCCCAATCAGCCGGATATGATCAAGCTGAATACCAACGAGAATCCGTATCCGCCGGCACCTGGAGTGGAGAAGGCGTTGAGGGAGATGGATACAGATACTATGAGACTTTATCCGGATCCTACAGCAGGAGAACTGGTACATGCCATTGCAAAGAATTACGGGCTGAAGGATGAACAGGTTTTTGTGGGAGTAGGTTCCGATGATGTGCTTGCCATGAGTTTCCTTACATTCTTTAATTCACAGAAGCCGGTTCTTTTTCCGGATATCACATATTCTTTTTATGATGTATGGGCAGACCTGTTTCGCATTCCATATGAGAGACCGGCACTGGATGAGAACTTTCATATAAGGACGGAAGATTATTTCAGAGAAAACGGAGGAATTGTATTCCCGAATCCGAATGCGCCGACAGGTGTGGAGATGCCGCTGGAGGAAGTGGAGGATATTATCCGCCATAATCCTGATGTGATTGTGATCGTGGACGAGGCTTATGTGGATTTTGGTAGTCAGTCGGCGCTTCCATTGATTGAAAAATATGACAACCTTCTGGTCGTACAGACATTTTCCAAGTCGCGTTCTATGGCTGGGATGAGAATTGGTTTTGCGTGTGGAAATGAGAAACTGATCAGATTCCTGAATGATGTGAAGTATTCTTTTAATTCTTATACTATGGACCGTACAGCGATTGCTGCAGGTGTGGCGGCAGTTGAAGATAAAGCATATTTTGATGAGACATGTAATAAAATCATAGAGACAAGAGAATGGACAAAGAAAGAATTGAAGGCACTGGGATTCTCTTTTCAGGATTCTATGTCTAACTTTATTTTTGCTACGCATAAAACCTGCCCTGCGAAAGAACTTTTTGAGGCATTGAGAGGGCAGCATATTTATGTTCGTTACTTCCAGAAGGACAGAATTGACAATTTCCTTCGTATCACAGTTGGAACAAAGGAAGAAATGCAGAAATTTATTGATTTTTTGAAGGATTATCTGAAGTAAAAGTTAGGAGGTTTTATGGAAGCACTGGTACATTGGTTCTCGCAGAATCTGTCACAATATATTTCACCGGAAGGGGCAGTTTTTATTATTTCAATGATTCCGCTTTTGGAACTCAGGGGAGGATTGCTTGCAGCATCCTTACTTAAGATATCGGCTGCAAAGGCAATTCCAATGTGTATTGTTGGAAATATTATTCCTATTCCGTTTATTCTGTTGTTTATCAGACAGATTTTCAAGGTTTTAAAAAAGACGAAACTCTTTCGGGGACTTGTTATGAAATTGGAAGACAGGGCAATGAGAAAAAGTGATCAGGTAAAGAAATATGAGTTTTGGGGACTGATGCTGTTTGTGGGAATTCCGCTTCCGGGAACAGGGGCATGGACAGGATCTCTGATTGCATCTCTTCTGGAAATTGATATTAAGAAGTCCTCTCTGGCAATTTTTTGTGGCATTATTATGGCAACTGTCATTATGTATATTGTTTCTTATGGATTAGTGGGAAATCTGGTACATTAATTGTCTTCTTAAATAAGTGTTATTAATATCTGATTTACCGGAAATCCGGGGACATATTTTATGTCTCCGGATTTCTGCTTTTATGTCGATAATATCAGTTTTATGACGTATAAAATAGCTTGCCAATAATAAAGATTTGGAATAATATGGTATTGTCAATTATGAAGAAGATGTGCTAAGATAAATATAAAGATACCGGTGTGCAGACAGGATTACTACAGGAATTAACTTGTCGACACAGGAGCAGGAGTATAATTTTCCTGCGATATGCATTGCTGCAGATCTGATATTCGTGTCACTTCAGACAGATTATCCCACTAACTGTTACAGGAAAAGTTAATAAAGAATAAATTACTCAGATACATAGGAAATCAGAAAAACAAAAATAAAAATAATTATCAATATTAACAATCAAAACAAAAAGCAGAGGATTATTTTATGAGAGAAAAGTATGAATCATTATCACTGGCAACTTTAAAGGATTTGGCAAAAGCCAGAGGATTAAAAGGGGTTTCAGCATTGAGAAAACCGGAATTGATCGAGAGAATGCTTCACGAAGATGAACTGGAAGGTGAGACAAAAAAACAGGAAACAGTTCGGGAGAAACCGCAGCAGAGTGAAGTGGAAGGTAACGGAGAGAGAATCCCCCAGTATAACAAAACACCGGAACGTACACAGTATCATGCCCCGGCAGAGGCAGTACAGCTTGACAGTGGAGAGAGAGCAGACGGAATCCTTGAGGTACTTCCGGATGGATATGGGTTTATCCGATGTGAGAATTATCTTCCGGGAGAAAATGATATTTATGTATCACCTTCTCAGATACGCAGATTTAACCTGAAAACAGGTGATATTATTAAGGGGAATATCCGTATCAAAACACAGGGAGAGAAATTCAGTGCCCTGCTATATGTGACCTCTATCAACGGATTCCATCCCAGTGAAGGGCAGAGACGATATAATTTTGAAGATATGACACCGATTTTTCCAAATGAGAGACTGATAATGGAAAGACCGGGCGGCACAGTTGCCATGAGGATAGTAGATCTGATCAGCCCTATCGGTAAAGGACAGAGAGGAATGATCGTATCTCCTCCGAAAGCCGGTAAGACAACTTTGCTGAAAGATGTGGCAAAGTCTATTCTGAGAAACAATCCGGACATGCATCTGATCATTCTTCTGATCGATGAGCGTCCTGAGGAGGTTACAGATATCAGGGAGGCCATCTGTGGCGATAATGTGGAAGTCATTTATTCTACATTTGATGAGCTTCCGGAACATCATAAACGTGTGTCTGAAATGGTAATAGAACGTGCACGTCGTCTGGTGGAACATAAAAAAGACGTTACAATTCTTCTTGATTCTATTACAAGACTGGCAAGGGCATACAACCTGATCATACCGCCCAGCGGACGAACTCTTTCCGGTGGTCTGGATCCGGCGGCTCTTCATATGCCGAAACGTTTCTTTGGTGCGGCCAGAAATATGAGAGAGGGCGGAAGCCTTACTATTCTTGCTACAGCGCTTGTGGATACGGGAAGTAAAATGGATGATGTAATTTATGAAGAATTTAAGGGAACCGGTAATATGGAACTGGTGCTTGACCGAAAACTGCAGGAAAAGCGGGTATTCCCTGCAATTGATATCCAGAAATCCGGTACAAGAAGAGAGGATCTGCTGCTGAGTAAAGAAGAACAGGAAGCGGTTTACATTATGCGAAAAGCCCTCAATGGAATGAAGTCGGAAGATGCGGTAGAACAGATCCTGAATATGTTTACCCGTACGAAAAATAATGCTGAATTTGTGCAGACTGTAAAAAAACAGAAGTTTATCTGAAACGTTGTAAAAAAACAGTTACTGTTCGCTCCGTTCCCAGTAACAAAAATATTAAATAAATTTTAAAATAAATTTTAAAATAACTTGCATTCCATGGGACGATATGTTATACTCATAAAGCTGTTTAATAGTAAATTCGTCAAATGAATACGAATAGAAAATAGAATCTTTACAGAGAGGTGAAAATCATGAGAGAAGGAATCCATCCTAATTATTATCAGGCAACTGTAACCTGCAACTGTGGTAACACATTCGTAACAGGATCTACAAAACAGGACATCCACGTAGAAATCTGCTCTAAATGTCATCCATTCTATACAGGTCAGCAGAAAGCAGCTCAGGCTCGTGGACGTATCGATAAGTTTAATAAGAAATACGGCCTGAACAAATAATCAGAATATAGTAAGAATTGAGAAGGTTGAGGTTGGGAAATCTCAGCCTTTCTTGTTTCTTTGGGAGAAAATAATGAAATCATCAAACATCGGCGGTCAGGCTGTAATGGAAGGCATTATGATGCGCCATAAGGATAAATATTCCATTGCTGTCCGCAGACCGGACAATGAGATTGAATTAAAAGTAGAAGATTACAAATGTGTATTCGGAAATGCAAAATTTCTCAAATATCCACTGATCCGAGGTGTGGTAAGCTTCGTGGATTCTCTGGTGGTCGGCACAAAATGTCTGATGTATTCAGCGGAGATTGCAGGGGATGAGGAGGACGAAGAGGATAAGCAGAAGAATGCTGCTCTTTCAGAAGAGGAGCTTGCTGCAAAAAAGGCAAAAGAAGATAAGCAGTTCAAATGGCTGTTATATGTGACAGTTGCTGTCTCAATCGTGGTATCAGTTGCCGCCTTTATGTTGCTGCCATACGCCCTTGCAAGTCTTTGCAGAAGGGTTGGCGCTTCGGAATTTGCAGTTACAATAGTTGAGGCATTTGTAAAGCTTGCATTGTTTATGGGATATATGCTTCTGATTTCCAGAATGAAGGATATTCAGAGAACATTTATGTATCATGGAGCAGAGCATAAGTGCATTAACTGTGTGGAACATGGACTGCCGCTTACGGTGGATAATGTTCTTGCAAGCTCCAGACTGCATAAGAGATGTGGAACCAGTTTTCTGTTTCTGGTTATGCTGGTCAGCATTTTTCTGCATTTTATTTTTGTATTGGTTCCGTTTTACTGGGTGAGACTGTTTGGAAGACTTCTTATGGTGCCGGTTGTAGCAGGAATATCTTTTGAGATTATTCAGTGGGCTGGAAGATCAGACAGCAAACTTGCTGACTTTTTCAGTAAACCGGGTCTGGCAATGCAGAAACTTACAACTAAGGAACCGACAGCAGATATGGCAGAGGTTGCGATCAGGGCTGTAGAGGCGGTTTTTGACTGGAAAGCATATCTGAAGGAAGAATTTGGAGTTGAAGCAGAACAATGAACGGAGAAACTCTGACAGGATTATTAAAAAAAGGACAGATGATCCTTGCACAGGCGGGGATTAAGGAAGCCGGGCTGGATGCCTGGCTTCTCCTGGAATATGTCACAGGAAAAAGCCGGGCGTATTATTTTGCATACGGAGAAGAAAGTGTCACAGAAAGTGCTGCTGAAAGATATCTGGAACTGATCAGCAGACGTGCGGGACACATACCGCTGCAGCATCTGACGCATCAGGCTTTTTTTATGGGGCATGAATTTTATGTGGATAAGAATGTACTGGTACCCAGACAGGATACGGAAACACTTGTGGAATCCGCTCTTGAATGTATGAAAGCTGTGAAAAATCCATATATTCTTGATATGTGTACAGGATCCGGCTGTATTCTTATCAGTATTCTGAAGGAGAGAGCTGATGCACACGGAACAGGCGTGGATCTGTCAGATGAGGCACTGAAAGTGGCTGTGCGGAATGCACGGACACTGGGAGTGGTAGAGCATACGGAATTCGTACAGAGTAATCTGTTTTCTGAAATGCAGAATACTGTGTACGGAACAGAGTATATGAAAAGGACTGCTGTAAAAGATACTGTAAAAATGACAGAATGCGAAAATAGTAATAGAAATTATAGCAGAGCTTATGATATGATTATATCAAATCCGCCATATATTCCTACGGCGGAAATTGAAGATCTTATGGATGAAGTAAAATTGCATGATCCGCGTATGGCGCTGGATGGTATGGAAGATGGACTTTATTTTTACAGGGCTATCACGAAACAGGCACAGGATCATCTTGTTCCGGGTGGCTGGCTTTTATATGAAATCGGATGCAGCCAGGGAGAAGATGTGGCAGCTCTTTTGCGGAAATATAAATTTGAAGATATTGAGATAAGGCAGGATCTGGCCGGGTTGGACCGGGTGGTTCTGGGGCGAAAGAAATTACAGGAGGATAAATATGTTTGATAAATTAGACGATCTGCTCATTCGTTTTGAAGAGGTGCTTAATGAGCTTGGAGAGCCGGGAGTTACCGATAATCAGGAACATTTTCAGAAGCTGATGAAAGAGCAGAGCGATCTGCAGCCGATAGTAGATGCTTACCGGGAGTATAAGAAAAACAAAGAAACGATACAGGACAGTCTTTCCATGCTTGAGGAAGAGAAAGATGAAGATATGCGGGAAATGCTGAAGGAAGAACTGTCTGAGGCAAAGAAGAATGTAGAGGAACTGGAGCATGAACTTAAGATCCTTCTTCTTCCGAAAGATCCTAATGATAACAAGAACGTTATTGTGGAGATCCGTGCAGGTGCAGGTGGGGATGAAGCTGCCCTTTTTGCAGCAGAGATTTACCGTATGTATGTGAAATATGCAGAATCCCGCCGCTGGAAAACAGAAATGATGAGTCTCAATGAGAACGGAATTGGCGGATTTAAGGAAGTAACATTTATGATCACAGGTGCAGGTGCTTATTCCAGACTGAAATATGAAAGTGGTGTACATCGTGTACAGCGAGTTCCGGAAACAGAATCCGGCGGACGTATCCATACTTCAACCATTACCGTAGCAGTGATGCCGGAAGCAGAAGAAGTAGATGTTCAGATCGATATGAATGATTGCCGTATTGACGTAATGCGTGCATCTGGTAATGGTGGACAGTGTGTCAACACCACTGACTCAGCAGTACGTTTGACCCATATGCCGACGGGTATCGTTATCTACAGCCAGACAGAAAAATCACAGCTGCAGAACAAGGAAAAAGCATTTCGCCTGTTACGTTCCAAGCTGTATGATTTAGAGCTGGAAAAACGCCAGAATTCCGAAGCAGAAGAACGCCGAAGCCAGATTGGTACCGGAGACCGTTCCGAGAAGATCCGTACCTATAACTTTCCACAGGGCCGTGTGACCGACCATAGAATCAAACTGACCTTATATAAGATCGATTCTATTATGAATGGTGATATCCAGGAACTGTTAGACAACCTGATCGCCGCTGACCAGGCTGCGAAGCTGGCTAAAATGAACGAGAATTAAGATTCAGATACAGTATAAAGAAAGCTATTGCAAAGTGATGATGTAAGATCAGTTTGCAATAGCTTTTTTGGATATATGGTGTGAACACGCCATTTTATGGGAGTTTGAGGTGTTCGAGGATTGCGGGAATTGCATAGCAATGGAGCAATCCGGTTACATCAGTGAGTGGCAAAATTTACTTTTGACACTCACATCATAGTATATTATATATGGAAAGGGGATTTTAGTTATGGCAATGAATATTGATTTTACTGGAAAGACAGTCCTTGTTACAGGTGGTGGCCGTGGACTTGGTAAAGAGATGGCACTTCAGTTTGCAGGATGTGGTGCAAATGTATACATTGCAAACCGTAAAGAAGATCAGGGCCTGGCTACCGTGAAAGAGATCGAGGCACTTGGCGTAAAGGGTGGTTTCACAAAGTGTGATGTTGCTGTTGAAGAAGACGTTAAGAAGCTGATCGCTGACGCAGCAGCATTTGGCGGCGGAAAGATTGATGTGATCGTAAATGCAGCAGGTGTAATTTCCCTTCAGGATATGATGCATACAACCACAGAAGAGGTTCAGAGACTGTTTAATATTAATGTAGTGGGAACCGTACATATGATCAAACATGGTCTGGCACATCTGGAAGCAAATAAGAGCGGAAATATGATCCTTGTATCTTCTATTGCAGGCAGAGATGGCATGGGAATGCTCCAGACCTACAGTGCATCCAAAGCAGCTGTAACGAGCCTGATGCAGTCAGCTGCAAAACATGCAGCTCCTTATGGAGTCCGTGTAAATGCTATTCTTCCGGGAATCATCCGTACAGCAATGTGGGAAGAAATACTGGAAGGAATGAACAATGGCTGGGATCCGGAAGTTCATAATGAACTGACCCCTGAGAAACGTGAAGAACTGTGGAATGCTTCCGTTAAGAGCATGATCCCACTGGGACATGACCAGAAAGAAGAAGATATTGCCTGGGCAACCGTATTCCTTGCAAGCGATTTCGCCCGCGAGATCACAAGTCAGGCACTGTGCATTGATGGCGGCACAACCTCTGGCAGGTAATAGAGTAAATTGAACAATTTAATTTAAGAAATTACGAAATAGAAGTAGCAGTTGCTTTGGAAGATGGATTCCATTGGCAGCTGCTTTTTTCAAACAAAAACGTCCATACAGGAGTATTTTCACTCTTGTATGGACGATATTTCTTTGGTCTTATAATATTTCTATTTCTCAACACCCTGGGCCGGGATCATCTTTTCGGTCAGTGTGCCGTCATAAATAACGGTTACTTTGTCACCTACATTGATGCCGTCAAACATTCCCTCTGTTCCTACGAAAGAGAAGAATGTATTTTCCGGGTCTGCAGTGTCCAGAACAATGTGGTCGGTCTCAACCTCTGCTGCAGTACCAGTGAGAGTTTTCTTCTGTGCTTCTTCGGAATCCATTGCATCTTCAGTGATAATACGGGTAGCAACTGCATGATCAGTTGTATCTTCTAAGTCGCCGTAGTAGGTAACTTCTGCTGTGGCGCCTGCTTTGATACCGTCTTTTGTTACCTTCTGGGCAATAAGGGCGTTCAGTGTATAGGTTCCTTCATCATTTTT
>OLBP01000285.1_pt1 | contig 9331 bp, 13 predicted proteins | sample 1607921 | NCBI WGS metagenome assembly OLBP01 (sample SAMN02674698, study PRJEB24791) | human gut metagenome, SKBSTL036 | isolation source: stool | host: Homo sapiens | place: USA | reverse complement strand
GCATACGAGATTAGATCCTGTGACTGGAGTTCAGACGTGTGCTCTTCCGATCTCTCTTCGAATTTGGTAAGATCTTCCCAGTTTACATGGTTATTTATCTTATTGTTAATGTAAAGGGCAATGTCCTTTTCGCGGATCATGACTTTACAGGTCCAGTCTTTATCGTTGAAATATTGAGTACGCATTACACGGAAAGTTTTATCAGCGTGCATCCATTTGAAAAATACTCCACGGTAGATGGCTATAAATGAAAGTGTGGCACCAACAGACTGCCATCTGAGTGAAGCTCCTACATGATGAAAATAAATCCAGCCGAAAGTTCCGGATGCAAAGATTACACAATATACGTAGAAGATAGGAAGTCTCCAGAACTTTGGAGCTGCCCATTTGTCGTAGCGTTTACGTGTCATTACATATTCGTTAACAAACATATGATATTCTCCATAATAAAATTGTAATGCAGGGAAACTGCCAGAAGCAGGATCTCTTACATACAATGATATAAAGATGGCAGTCTGTTAAGACTGCCATCCGTGTGTTGTTTTGTTTAAATGAGTATTTTGCTTATATATATGTTTCACAGATATTAAGCAATACCTTTTGCTTTGTCTTTCTTTGCTGCACTAAGTAAAGTGTAAGAAGTCCATACAAGCACGAGACAGATAAGATTAATGAGCCAGAACATTGGAAGACCTGTAACTAATTTCCATGCGATAAATACACCGATACATCCACCTATCGCATTACCAATTGTATGTGCAACATCGTATCTATGTGACTTGATAAATTCGATAGAGCAAGCTGGCATTAAGCATGCGCAAGATCCCATGAAGACAGGGAAACATGTCTGAGCATCAACACCAAGCAGAAGACATGTTGCCATACAAGGTGCATAAAGTCCAAAACCAATATCCATAAGAGCGCCCCATAAAACATTAAGTGCTGCGGCTACGATCAGTTTCCAACCTGTTAATCCAACTGCAGTACCAACTAAACCGAAAGGTCCGACACCAAGATTTTTGCATAACATTACTACTGCCAACGGAAGCATCGCACATCCAAGAGCAATTCTGATTTTGTTACGTGGCCATTTTGTAACGATAGATGCAAATCCAAATGAACCAACAGCTGCACAAATGAACATTACCCAAAGGAAAAGAGGATCACATTCTACAGAAGTTGTGAAGATAAATGCCTCAAAAATAACTGGGAATGTATCACCGATATTCAGTGTACCAGGAATATCGATGTCATCAATCTGATTGAAAAGTTTGTACATAAATGTAGATGGTGCGTAAGAGCCACATCCTAAAGTGTCAAGAAAGTTAGCAATGATACCAACAGTAAAAGCAGATGCCCATTGTTTCCCGGTAGAACCTTTTAGTTCATCCATTCGGTTCTTGCCTAAATCGACAACAAGACCAATACCTGTTCCAGCAAACAAAACACCTAATAAAATTTGGATTGCTAATAACATAAATTCATCCCTCCAGATTTTCATATTAAATTGTTAACAAGCTATACATGTGAATAAATAAGTACCAGGCAAGGAAATGCCTTTTTAGCACTATGAAAGAAATCATATACACCCCGATTTGTAAAGAATTTCTATAAATTCACGCATTGCTTTACATTAATATTTTATCAACTAATACGTTAAAAGTCAATCGAACTATAGTCTTATAGAGAGAATTAATAAGAAAAAGCACGACATCTGAACATGTCGTGCTCTTTCTTATTGGTATGTCATTGAGAGGTTTTTCCTCGTTGCATTGCAGTTTGCCTTATATACAAAGCTGGGGAATGCTCCTCCTTGTGGAGGATGTATATATCAATTGGAGTTCACCTTTGCAAGGTTATTCTTGGGGGAAACAACCGGCTCAGGCATAACTGCAATAACAACCATAATAATGGTGCCTTAAAAACAGACGATTATACTGTCTGATTCTAAAAGAGCAGTTCCTGTATTATATCATCGATGAGGAACCGCCATTGGTGTCTGTGTCTGTCTTTAAGTTACTATTAATATATCACGTTAATTCGATGATGTCAATAAGGATGGAAAAAACTGGCATTGCAACAAGAAAAACGTGATAAAGCGGGAGGTGTTTCGTGCAATTTTAATGAATAAATGAGAAAGAATGTCATTTACTCTGCATGAATATTGACTTAATCATCTAACAGAAAGTCTTTTGCATATTCCAGAAAAGTCTTTGAAGCAGGTGACAGATTTTTGAGAGAAGAATATGCAAGTCCTAACTGTCTTGTAATTGTTGGCTTCAATGGACGTTTTACAAATTTTCCCTGCTGGCCGCGAAGTAAAAGACCCGGGAGGATAGAATATCCTAGTTCGTGTTCGACCATGGAAAGGGAAGAAAATTCATTTCTGGTTACATAGCGGATATCCGGATGGATTTTATGCTTTTTTAAAATACGGTGTACGTCGCTTCCTGGTGTGTATTCTGTGATGATAAAAGGTGCATCTTCAAATGCTTCGATTGGAATTTCTTCTTCTTTTGCAAGAGGATCGTTTTCTGGAACAACTGCGTACATCAAGTCGTTCATGACCGGAAGAAACTGATATTTATGATTTTTCTGCAGACTGATAAATCCGATATCTACACGTCGTTCCTGAATCCAGTCGGCAAGTTCTCCTTCAACCCCTTCGATAACCTGGATGATGATATCCGGATGTTTCTGCTGGAATTCTCGGATGATCTTTGGAATCCAGTGAATTGAACAGCTTAGATAAGTGCCGATGCGGATGGTTCCTCTCTGCGCACCATTTAATGCAGCAATTTCCTGATGAATTACTTCATCGGCATTCAATAATGTGCGGATTGCCGGAATAAGTGACTTTGCTTCATTTGTAAGTGTAATACCGTGGTGGTCTTTGATGTAGAGCGGGAACCCGACTTTCTTTTCCAGATTTTTCATCATTTGCGTAATACCGGATTGTGTGTATCCAAGTTCCGCGCCTACGCGGGTAAAGCTGCCGTAATCATCAACGGCTAACATGATTTTCCAACTTTTGATGTCCATTCTTTTATTCTCCAATGTATGAAAATACAAAAAATTATAAAAATTTTATTTGCTTATTAATAGTAGCTAAAAAATATCAAAATTACAAGCTTATCGGATGACTTTTTTTAAATCATAGTATGAATCCGAATACATTTAAAATGATGATTATCATAAATATCGGAACAACAATGCAGGTAAGGATTTTGTCGTATAAAGTTACTCTGCCGAACTTACCGTCATTGGTGAGTTCTTTTTCGTATTCTTTAAATCCCAAGGTGTGATATTCCGGAAGCATCCAGCCACGGAAGTTTAATATTACTTAAGAGTCCGAATCTGGGGGGAACGATAATGTTACCGATTCCGACAGAGAATAAAACCTGGGTTGCTGCCTGGGAAAATACAGTGAAATTGAATTTGCTAAAATCAGGCAGGAGATAGTATTTTAAACCATCGATTGCATTGCTGGTTACGAACATTGCTCAGATACACATATAATAAGGAAGAGAAAGAGTACAGGCATAATGATTTTGGTTACTTTCTCTACAAGGCGAGATATGCGAATTTCCAAATGTTTCCGAGGCCGATCGCAGCTCCTGCGGCAACCATAATGTAACCAAAACGAGAGTTCCATTCACGAGATTGATTTCCATTTTCACTCATATGTAACACACTCCATTCATTATAATATTGTGCAAAAAAGGGAAGCAACACATCCATGATGTCTGACTCCCCTGATTGCTTTGGCTTATAGTAATAGTATAGTCTGGAAAATTTGAAATATCAATAAAATATTAGAAAGTATAATGCTAAAATAAGAGAAAATAATACTATTTGTTGGCAAAAACTTAATATGTTTGAGTGGAAAGTACAAAATAAATTGTATGAATAAAAAAACAAAAAAAGTACTTGCAAAATGTATGGGAATCGGATATACTAAGAGAGCTGTGACATGATAGCGTTGAAGCGTGAGGTTGCTGCTAGGAATTAGCAGGTTTTCCGTGGAGCGAATGTCAAGTTAGGAAACTGGCGACAAGTCACTGTACGAAACTACTATAACGGCCACTGCGATGTGGTAACAACGTGTGGGTTCTCACGACACACACGGGAGAGTGTACAGTCACCGCTTGTCGTACTCGATTATAAGTACGAAAAGGAGGCGACTTTTTTTATGGCAAGTCAAGTAATGAGAATCACTTTGAAAGCGTATGATCATCAGTTAGTAGATGCATCCGCTAAGAAAATCATCGAAACTGTAAAGAAAAACGGATCTAAGGTGAGTGGACCTGTACCACTTCCGACAAAGAAGGAAGTAGTTACAATCTTAAGAGCTGTTCACAAATACAAAGATTCCAGAGAACAGTTCGAACAGAGAACTCATAAGAGACTGATCGATATCATTGCACCAACACAGAAGACTGTAGATGCATTATCTAGATTAGAGATGCCAGCTGGTGTAGCTATTGATATCAAAATGAAATAAGAAGCAGTAATTCCTATAATTTAGGATGAGCGTCCAATCGGGCGTTCCGCTGTAAATCACAGGAGGTAAAATAAAATGAAGAAAGCTATTTTAGCAACAAAAGTCGGAATGACTCAGATCTTCAACGAAGACGGAACACTTACTCCGGTAACAGTTCTTCAGGCTGGACCTTGTGCTGTAACACAGATTAAGACTGTTGAGAATGACGGATACGAAGCTGTTCAGGTTGGATTCGTTGACAAGAAAGACAAGATCATCAACAAAGACAAAGGCGGAAAGAAAGAAATTGTTCACCGTCACGGTGTAACAAAGGCAGAGCAGGGACACTTTGCTAAAGCCGGTGCTACAGGTAAGAGATATGTAAGAGAATTTAAGTTTGAAAATGCTAGCGAATATGAGTTAGGCCAGGAAATCAAGGCTGATATCTTCGCTGCTGGAGATAAGATTGACGCAACTGCAATCTCTAAAGGAAAAGGATTCCAGGGTGCAATCAAACGTCACAATCAGTCAAGAGGACCTATGGCTCATGGTTCTAAGTATCATCGCCATGCTGGTTCAAACGGTGCTTGTTCAGATCCAAGTAAAGTATTCAAAGGAAAACACATGCCGGGACACATGGGAAGTAAAAAGATTACAGTCCAGAATCTCGTGGTTGTACGTGTTGACGCTGAGAACAACTTACTTCTGGTTAAAGGTTCAGTACCGGGACCTAAGAAATCTTTAGTAACTATCAAAGAAGCAGTAAAAGCTAACTAAGATTTGGCGAAGGAAGGAGGACACTTAAGATGGCTAACGTATCTGTTTATAATATCGAAGGTAAAGAAGTTGGTAAGATCGACTTAAGCGATGCTGTATTCGGTGTTGAAGTTAATGAACATCTTGTACACATGGCAGTTGTAAGCCAGCTTGCAAATAAACGTCAGGGAACACAGAAAGCGAAAACTCGTTCAGAAGTTTCCGGCGGCGGAAGAAAACCATGGAGACAGAAAGGAACCGGTCATGCAAGACAGGGATCTACAAGAGCTCCACAGTGGACAGGCGGCGGAGTTGTATTCGCACCAGTTCCGAGAGATTATTCTTTCAAAATGAATAAGAGAGAGAAGAGAGCAGCTCTGAAATCTGCACTCACATCAAGAGTTGAAGAAAACAAATTCATCGTAATCGATGAGATCAACTTTGAAGAAGCAAAGACAAAGAACTTTGCAAACATTCTTAAGAATTTAGATGTATCTAAAGCATTAGTAGTATTAGAGGATGACAACAAGAACGCAGAGCTTTCAGCAAGAAACATCGCTGATGTTAAGACTGCAAAGACTAATACAATCAATGTGTACGATATCTTAAAATACAACACAGTAATCACAACAAAAGCTGTTGTTGCTAAAATCGAGGAGGTGTACGCATAATGGCAAACGTTCAGTATTATGATGTAATCCTTAAACCTGTAGTAACAGAAAAGAGTATGGAACTTATGGGAGAAAAGAAATACACTTTCTTAGTACACCCAGAAGCAACAAAATCTCAGATTAAAGAAGCTGTTGAAAAGATGTTTACAGGAACTAAAGTAGAGAAAGTAAACACAATGAACAACGATGGAAAGAAGAAAAGAGTTCGTGGAACTTACAACTTCGGAAAAACAGCTAAAACTAAAAAAGCAATCGTAAAACTTACAGAAGATAGCGCAGATATCGAGATCTTCCAGGGATTATAAGATTGCAAAGCATACGGACAGAAACCGTGACAATAAACAATTGAAAGGAGATTAATCATGGGAATTAAAACATACCGCCCATATACGCCTTCCAGAAGACAGATGACTGGTTCTGATTTCTCTGAAATCACAAAGACAACACCAGAAAAATCTCTGTTAGCTCCAAAGAGTAGACAGGCTGGACGTAATAATCAAGGAAAAATCACAGTTAGACACCGCGGAGGCGGAGCTAAGAAAAAATATAGAATTATCGACTTCAAGAGAAGAAAAGACGGAATTCCGGCAACTGTAATCGGAATCGAATACGATCCGAACAGAACAGCTAACATCGCACTGATCTGCTACGCAGACGGAGAGAAAGCTTACATCCTTGCACCAGAAGGATTAAAAGACGGAATGACAGTTATGAACGGAGCAGAAGCAGAGGTAAGAGTAGGAAACTGCCTGCCACTTTCTGAAATCCCAGTTGGTACACAGATCCACAACATCGAGTTATATCCTGGAAAAGGCGGACAGATGGTTCGTTCAGCAGGAAACAGCGCTCAGTTGATGGCGAAAGAAGGAAAATACGCAACACTTAGACTTCCATCCGGTGAGATGAGAATGGTTCCAATCATTTGTAGAGCATCTATCGGTGTCGTAGGAAACGGAGATCACAGCCTGATCAACGTTGGTAAAGCAGGACGTAAGCGTCACATGGGTATCAGACCTACTGTCCGCGGTTCTGTTATGAACCCGAACGACCATCCGCACGGTGGTGGTGAAGGTAAGACTGGTATCGGTCGTCCAGGTCCATGTACTCCATGGGGAAAACCTGCTCTTGGTCTGAAGACAAGAAAGAAAAACAAACCGTCCAACAAGCTCATCGTAAGAAGACGCGATGGAAAAGCATTATCGAAATAATAAGGAGGATTAAGCATGTCTCGTTCACTGAAAAAAGGACCTTTTGCAGATGCCAGCTTACTTAAAAAAGTAGACGCATTAAACGCTGCAAATGACAAATCCGTTATCAAAACCTGGTCACGCCGTTCTACAATCTTCCCGTCCTTCGTAGGACACACAATCGCTGTCCATGACGGAAGAAAACACGTGCCGGTATATGTAACAGAAGATATGGTTGGCCACAAACTCGGTGAGTTCGTTGCAACCAGAACTTACAGAGGACACGGAAAAGACGAAAAGAAATCCGGTGTTCGCTAGTATTTGACTTTATATTCTGTCTGCTGCCCACAAGACAGCGGACAGGTTAACCTGATATTGAGAGAAAGAGGAAAGGAGGCACTTTAAAATGGCAAAGGGACATAGAAGCCAGATAAAAAGAGCCAGAAATGAGAGTAATAGAGAGACAAGACCGTCTGCAAAATTATCTTATGCAAGAATTTCTGTTCAGAAAGCCTGCTACGTGTTAGATGTAATCCGCGGTAAAGATGTGCAGACAGCACTTGGTATCTTAACATACAACCCAAGATACGCTTCCAGCGTTATCAAGAAACTTCTTGAGTCAGCAATTGCAAATGCTGAAAACAACAACGGAATGAATGCAGACAACCTCTACGTTGCAGCCTGCTATGCAGATAAAGGACCTACAATGAAGAGAATTCAGCCAAGAGCACAGGGTAGAGCTTACAGAATCGAGAAGAGAACAAGCCATATCACCATCGTGCTGGATGAAAGATAAGGAGGAAAAGCATGGGACAGAAAGTTAACCCACATGGCCTTAGAGTCGGTGTTATCAAGGATTGGGATTCAAGATGGTATGCTGATGCAGACTTCGCTGATTACCTGGTAGAAGACTACAACATCAGAACATTCCTTAAAAAGAAATTATACAGCGCAGGTGTTTCCAAGATCGAGATCGAGAGAGCATCTGACAGAGTTAAGATCATCATCTACACAGCTAAACCTGGTATCGTAATCGGTAAAGGCGGAGCTGAGATCGAAAAAGTTAAAGCTGAATTAAAGAAATTCACAGACAAGAAACTTATCGTAGATATCAAAGAAGTAAAGAGACCAGACAAAGATGCTCAGTTAGTAGCAGAGAATATCGCACTTCAGCTTGAGAACCGTATCTCTTTCAGACGTGCTATGAAATCTACAATGCAGAGAACAATGAAGGCCGGAGCTAAAGGTATCAAAACATCCGTATCCGGACGTCTTGGCGGTGCTGATATGGCTCGTACAGAGTTCTACAGCGAGGGCACTATCCCGCTTCAGACATTAAGAGCAGATATTGACTACGGTTTCGCTGAGGCAAACACAACATACGGCAAGACCGGTGTTAAGGTTTGGATCTACAAAGGCGAGGTACTTCCTGCGAAAGGAAATAAGGAAGGGAGCGATAAATAATGTTAATGCCGAAAAGAGTAAAGCGTCGTAAACAGTTCCGTGGTACCATGGCCGGCAAGGCGCTTAGAGGAAATGTAATCAACTACGGTGAGTACGGTTTAGTCGCTACAGAACCGTGCTGGATCAAATCCAACCAGATCGAGGCAGCCCGTGTTGCCATGACCCGTTATATCAAGCGTGGCGGCAAGGTCTGGATCAAGATCTTCCCCGACAAGCCCGTTACCGAGAAGCCGGCCGGCACCCGAATGGGTTCCGGTAAGGGCAGCCCCGAGTACTGGGTCGCCGTCGTCAAGCCGGGCCGCGTGCTCTTCGAGCTGGCTGATGTCAACGAGGAGACCGCTCGCGAGGCCCTGCGTCTGGCCAGCCACAAGCTGCCGATTCGCTGCAAATTCGTCAAGCGCGAGGAGCTTGACACTGTAAAGGAGGGTGACGCTGAATGAAAGCCACTGAACTGCGCGAAATGACCGATGTCGAGCTGAACAAGCAGCTCAAGGACCTGAAGGCCGAACTCTTCAACCTGCGCTTTCAGCACGCCATCAACCAGTTGGACAACCCCATTCGCATCGAGGCCGTTAAGAAGGACATCGCCCGCGTGATGACCGTCCTGGCTGAGAAGAATGCCAAGAACGCTTAAGAGGGAGGGTAAAGCATGGAACGTAATCTGAGAAAGACCCGTGTGGGCGTCGTTGTCTCCGACAAGATGGACAAGACCATCGTTGTCGCTGTTAAGGACAGCGTCCAGCGCCCTCTGTACAAGAAGATCTTGAAGC
>OLBP01000271.1_pt1 | contig 9636 bp, 3 predicted proteins | sample 1607921 | NCBI WGS metagenome assembly OLBP01 (sample SAMN02674698, study PRJEB24791) | human gut metagenome, SKBSTL036 | isolation source: stool | host: Homo sapiens | place: USA | reverse complement strand
CATTGACTGCATAAACCGGGTCCTGCTGTGCCGCCCGCTGCGCCTGACGCAGTTTGCGGCGTACATTGCCGGAAAGGTATTCATCAGCAGTCACATAATGGGGTGTGCCGTCTTTCTCCAACTGTCCCGGTACACAGAAGATCACACCTTGCAGTTCTCCGGCCAGTTCTTCTTTTGTTTTTCCGGTAAGCCGGCTCATATAGCTCATATCCACGCAGGCTTTTTCCGAGATAGACACCGCCAGTGCTTCACTTGCCGTATCCACCACAGCCACCGCCTGATGGGGTTTGATGGTTCGTTTGGTGAACATATCCGCCTTGCGCTCCAGCTTTCCGTCCTCGTCGATGACTTCCAGCGCACAGAGCAGGTAATAGGAAGAATCGTCTGCATAGGCCAGACGGTTTGCACGGTCATTGATGAGACCGTATTTGGCAGAAAAGCTGTCATAGAGCTGGTTCAGTTCCGCCTGCTTCTCCCAAATGGTGCTGTCCGGAACCGCTGCATCCATCTGAAGGTCGATCAGTTCCTGCACACAATCACGCAGTCCCACAAGACCTTTCACGCGGGCTTCTGCGGTGGCGTTGAGGTCAGGGCGCACCATACGGCTGTTTTCCCGGTAGTACACCTGCCCATCTACAATGGCATAGGAATAGTTCTTCACATTGGGGTCGGCAGGAATGGAGGTGTCAATGGCTTCGCCTTCGCCCAGCTCCGGCAGCTCTGCCTCCTGATAAGTGCCATGAATGTACTTCACTGCATCATGCAGCTGGTCGGAAAGCTCCAGTCCCTCGATGGGGTTCACGGTGTAATCCATACCATGAGCGGTGCTTACCGGCTCCTGTCTGCCCAGCACCATTTCCGGGTGGTCGATAAAATACCGGTTGATGGCAAACCCGTCCTCCGTCTGTCCGGTCTGGGTCCATTCCGGCACGATGTCCAGCGGGCGGTCCCGCTTTTGGAGGAAGATGATGTCCGATACCACCTCGGCACCGGCATTCTTTTTGAACGCGTCATTAGGCAGACGGATAGCTCCCAGCAGCTCGGCACGCTGGGCAAGATAGCGGCGCACGGTGGAATCCTTGGCGTCCATGGTATAGCGGGAGGTTACAAAAGCCACCACGCCGCCGGGACGCACCTGGTCGAGTGCTTTGGCGAAAAAGTAGTTGTGAATACTGAAATTCAGCTTGTTGTAGGCTTTGTCATTGACCTGATACTGACCGAAAGGTACATTGCCGATGGCAAGGTCAAAGAAGTCACGCCTGTCGGTGGTCTCAAAGCCGCCTACTGTGATGTCCGCCTTGGGATAGAGCTGCTTTGCGATGCGCCCGGAAACAGGGTCCAGCTCCACGCCGTACAGACGGCTGTTTCGCATTTTCTCCGGCAGCATACCAAAGAAATTGCCCACACCCATAGACGGCTCCAGAATATTTCCGGTCTCAAATCCCATACGGTCCACCGCTTCATAGATGGCCTGAATGACCGTAGGGCTGGTGTAATGGGCGTTGAGGGTAGAGCTTCTGGCGGCGGCATATTCCTCCGGGGTCAGCAGTTCTTTTAGCTGGGCATACTCTAAAGCCCATGCCGGTTTCTCCGGGTCAAACGCATCAGAGAGACCGCCCCAGCCCACATATCGAGAAAGAACCTCCTGCTGTTCGGGGCTTGCCTGCTGTCCGGCAGCTTCCAGCTCTTTCAGCAAACGAATCGCATTGACATTTGCCTGGAACTTGGCTTTCGGACCGCCTTCGCCCAAATGCTCATCGGTAATGCGGAAGTTTTTTGCATTGCGGCGCAGGTTAGCCTTGTATTCCTCATAGGAGGCTTCCTCGGCAGCTTTGGCATTGGGGAAGGTCTGCCACTGGCCATTGACCTGAATGGAAACCGGGTGTTCGTCCAACACCCCCTCAAAGGTTTTCTCCGGCTCAGTCACAGGGGCTGGTGGCTCCGGCTCCTCGATATGCAGTCGTTCCACCACCACATCATAAGGCAGATTGTTCTTATCGCCCGGATAGACGGCCATGGTCTCGGAATGGAAGGTCGGGGATTCGGTAGCCGGTTGGGGCTGTTCCTGTCCCAACCCGTCCTGCTGACGGGCGTACATCCCGCGCAGCAAAGGTGCAACCTCATCCCAGCGGAAATACAGCATAGCCAGACGCTTTTCCTCTGCATCCATGACTTCCAGCTCTATGCCCTGTGCCGTGGTACGGTAATCGGCAATATCGCCAGTCTCCAGATTCAGCGTCTCGATCTCACCGGAATAGGCTCTGCTCAGCCAGTAGGCGATCTCGCTGTTGCTCCTGCCGGATTGCAGCAGCGTGGAAATCTGCTTTTTATCCGCTTCATCCATCAGTCCATGAGCCAATACATCCCGCAAGTCCTGATCTGCCTTGTCCGGGTCAATAGGAAGAAACTCGGTATAGTAAGCATTGCGGCGGTCTGCCCGAAGCAGCTGCTCGAACTGTTCTTTACGCTCTGCCCGGTAGATGGGATATGCCATGCCGGTGGGCAGAAGCTGCACGGTGTCATCCCGCAGCTCGGTGATCTGATAGGCGTCATCCTCGATATACACGGTATCGCCCACGGCATAGACCGGGGCGGCAGGGTCATAGGAGGTTCTTTGCGGAGTTGGGCGGCGAACTGCATCATATTCCTCATCGGAAATGGAAACTTCGGAAGTCTGCTCTGTCTCGGCAGCTGCGATCTGCTCTGCATCCGACATCACCCGCTGGATAAACGGGTCATTGTCCAGTTTTTCCGGGTCTGCCACATGGCCGTTGACAATCCCTCTTTCCTCCAGGGCTTCCCGGATGGCGATAGGGTCGATGTTGTCAAAACGGTCCTGTTCTTCTTCGGTATAGAACCGGTCCTCCTGAATAAGCTGGGCAATCCTGCGTTGTACCTTCGGCCAGGGCAGCTGCATTTCCTCCGGGCTTCCGGCACGAGTAATGAACAGGCTGTTGCTGTTACTGCCGCCGTATTCCTGAGCCAGCCATGCAGCGGTATCTTTCTCTCTTGCATGATCTTTCATATAGCGGACGACAGCGTGTTTACTCTCAATATTGCCGTTCCATGCACAAAGGGCAGTATCAATATCTTCCTGAGAAAGAGGGCGCAGAAGCTCATGGAGCTTTGGATAGGTTTCGTCGATCACTTCCCGGTGCAGACGCTGGCGGAACTCCGGTATATCAGAATAAAGGCGGATCAGCTCCATATCCTTAGAACCAAGGACCGCACGGCGCACAGCAGCATTGCCCTCGATGACAGCATTTTCACGGTCAGAATGACCGCAGGCATTGCGGTATGCGGCATCCTCGGAAATGGCGGCTGTCACCACAGGCTTATACTGCTCAAACTGCTCCCGAAGGGTAGGCTTTGGAGTTTCTTCCTCCACCTCCGGCTGCTGGGCTTGGATGGCATCTTCTTCTGCCAGTTCCTTTTCAGCCTGGATTTTGTCATACTGCGCCTGTTCCTGTTCGGTAAGATAGCGGCCTTTCTGAACAAGAGAGGTAATGCGCTTGGCAACATTTTCCCAGTTCAAGTGAACATCCGGGCAGTCCTGCTTTTTATAGTGCAGCCCTTTCCCGTCATGATCTTCACCGCTGTGTGTTGCGCCGGACAGTGCATGAGAGCGTCCGCCAATGCCATACTCGTCTTTGAGGAATCTCACTTTCTCCTTATCCGTATGGTTTTCCATGAAGAACGCATAGATACGGCCTTTTCCTCCGGCGAAACTGCTGCCGCCGGTCATGGCGGCGTCGATCTCATCCTCGGTAATGAAGTGCTGGACGGTTGGCACTTGGGAAAGGTCTGAAGAAAAACTCCTGCGGGGCAGGTCGAGGTCCTTCAGGTTCTCCCAAATCTCCCTTGGTCTGTGGTAGTGAAAGCGCAACAGGTCACGGTCCTGCTGATAGGCAGTCCAGAAGGCGGCGTATTCTTCCTTGAGGGTCTGGCGGAAAGCCGGGTCACTCAGCTGCTCCGTCAGGCGGCGGGTCTCCTCCGGGAACCCATTTCCTTTGATCTCTGACAGGCAGGACAAATATCCGGCTTCTCTGGCTTCCTCGCTGAAATCGTGGTACAGATGCCAGAGCTTTTCTGAAAGGAGGGATCGTTCATAGCCTGCCGCTTCTGTAAGTTCTACATTGGAGGCAAACTGGCCGCTCTCCAAAAGCTCTCCGATACGCTCTGCGGCGCTCTCCCAGGAAATGACCTGGGCAGACCTGTCATAACGGACAGACTTCCCATGGGAAAGATGGATACCATCCTCGGCATACCATGCGCTCACACTGCCAAGGCCGTTGCCGCCGTGGTACAGCGTTTTCAGTATCTCGGCAATCTCAGCGGTGGTTTTCTGCTTTTCAAAGGCTGCAACCACACGCTCCCTCTGGCGGTCTGTATTGCCGCCCAAACGCAGCACATGGTCAATATCATTTTGGGCAAAAGAAAAAGCAGAGGATGTATGCGCTACATTCTCTGCTTCATCTATGGATTGGATCTGTTCCGCTTCGGAGAGGAACAGGTTTAGGGTCAGCTGTTGATAAGCTCCGCCATCAGGATTTCCTCGGCCTGGGCTTTGCAGGTGTTCATCAGCCCCACCCACTTCATGGGATCGCTGGCTTTCAGTTCCTCGGTGGCTCCCGCTTCCTTCGCCAGCTGGGGCATCATCTGCTCCAGTCTGTTCTGGGCGGTCTCGTCGATCTCCAGAAGGTGCGGGTACAGCTTCTCGCTCAGTAGCATCTGGTTGTAGAGGATGGGACGGTGTTCCTTCAGGTAGGTTTTCCTCATCCTGCCGTACTTGCCCAGGGGTTTCTCCGGCTGCTGGCTCAGCTTCAGGTCGGGAATCAGATAGTCTCCGTTCTGGATGTAGGTCATGGGATTGTTCATCTTGCTTGCTCCTTTCTTGGTTGGCTTCGCGCTCTGCATTTCGGACGGTAACGCCGATCTGCCGCAGCACCTGCTGGTTGATCTGGCTGACCGCTGTTCCCAGCGCCCCGATGGTGGACGGGGTGTTGAAATCAAAGATCGCCATGAAATCTTCGTGGTCGAAGTAGCGTTCCGGCTCCAGTCCACAGCGGGACATCAAAGCGTAAGTGATGCTGACGGTGGCGGCTGCCTTGAACTGCACTCCGATGTTATACTCATCATATTCCTCCAAAAAGGAACCGTCAACGATATAGAAGAAGTCCTGCTGATGCTCCGTCCAGTATTCCTCAGCCAGTTTTCCGGCTACCTCAGTGAGCTGTCCGGCAAGGTCATCACCGGAAACATCATAGGTGCGCTCCAGCATGGCCTGCACGGAATCCAGATGGCGCTCCTCCAGCTGCCACAGCCAGGGAGTGCGGGAATGTTCACGGGTTCCGGTGTCGGAAATATCAAAGACATAGCGCAGGCGGGGCCTGTCCCCGGAATCGTCCACCAGAGCGATCCCCTTGGAACCGCGCCTTACATACCGGCCCATCTTTTCATTCCACAAATCGTACTCCGCACAGGCGGTGGCGTCCGGTCGCTGGGCGTAGATCATCAGCTGCTCATGAAACGGGTATTTGTAAAGGCGGGAAGCAGTGGTGAGAAACACTGCCCATTCCTGCCAGCTCCCCGTGAGCTGTGTTGCCACCTTGTCCGCCATCTGTGCATATAGTTCAGCTTTGGTTGGCATGGTGTTCTGTCCTCCTTTCAGTTTTGGGGTAAAGAGGTGGGGTGGCAGATCGCCACCCCATCCCTGCGGTTATGCTGTTTACTGGTCAAAATCCGGGTACAGCTCCAGCTGGGCAAAGTCCTCATCGGTCATCGCACAGAGCTTCGTAAGGGCGCTGTCGGTCAGCTCCCTCAGTTCCGTTTCCTCCGGTGATAGCTCGCCGCGCATCTCACGCAGGCTGTCGATCAATCCGGTGCGGCTGCCGGTATTGTAAATGCACATCAGGTTCATTTCCTCAAAAGTAAAGTTTCCCATATCAAATCTCCCTTTCCGCACTCTTTTTGGGTGCTGTCTTTTTGTGTTCTGCTTTAGGCTGGCTTTTCAGCTGATCCACAACGGATTTTTTCTTTTCCCGTTCCTCCCGATGAACGGCGTCAGCCAAGTCCATCAGGGAAATGGGCTGACCGCTTCGGGCCTGCTGTTCCAGCTCTGCCACCGTAGGCTCTTTTGCGCCATTGTTGATGATACCGTCGATCATGCCGTAATCGTCCTCCACGGCCATCTCCGCATTTTTCAGTGGATTTTCCGGCAGGAATCCGGAAATCTGGGTAAAACCACTGCTGTCACAGTAATGACAGGATACCTTACCGTCCTGCTTGATCGCAACGATGTCGCTGACGCTCATGGAAGGATGGTGGTAATCTGCCGGATGATCGTTGTTGAACTGATGATAAAGCTGTTCAACAGCAGCCTGCGGAGAATTGCAGGGTTCCAACGGCGCAGTATAGACCAGATCATAGTTTTCACGCTTTACTGCTTGCCCGATGGATCGGAGCCAGTCCATCCCTTCATAGCGAATGTCACGCAATTCATCGGTAGGCTTTACCTGATAGATGGCAAAGCAATCTCTGTTCTGGGAGAGAAATGCCTGTTCTCGTTCCTGCTGATGTTCCTGACGCTCCATGACCTTTTCGTGGAACTGAGGGCTTTTTTCCCATTCCTCGCGATCCACACCGAAAAGACCGCCATGATCCATGATTTCCTGCGGGTCAAACACCATGCTCTCCGTATTATCCTCATGCAGCACATAGACAGTCAAACCGGCGGCATCCAGTTCCAGCGCCCGTTCTCTGGTAACAGGGAGCATCCCATCATAGGAGTATCCGTATTCCTGCATATCCGGTGTGGATACCTGCTCATCCGGCATGGGATATTCATCCAGTGCCTGCTCCTGTGCCTCCGGCAGCTGGGAAGAAGCAGTCATCTGACGGACCTCTGCCTGCATCTGCTGATAGGCAGCTTCCTGCAAGGTCTCGATCATGAACAACGGTGCGTATTTTACCGAGTCTTTGCCCAAATCGTTGTCATCACAAATCTGGAGAACTGCCTTCATGCGGGAAAGCTCCGGCATATCCAGCTGACCGCCATCCAGCTCTTTCATGGACGCGGCATCGTAAAGGGTGTAGTCCCAGCCGCTGTCACAGGGCTGAATATGAAGATAGGTGGCATCGTCAATTAGAAACAAAGCCTCCTGCTGGTTTGCCTCCGCATCAAGAACCGCCATTTCCGGCTCTTTTTTTGCATTGGGGTCAATTCCACGCTCTTTGCAGATTTCCTTATAGTGGCGCTCAATGTCGGAGATCAAAGTGCCGGAGGTTTTGTTGATGGTCTCCAAACTGGCTCTCAGCTCTTTCAGTTCCTTGCCCTGACTCCAGCTGGCAATATAGCCGAAGCTGTTTTCTCCGGTTTCAATGCCAAAATATTTGCAGACTGCATAGGAGATGCTTTCAGCCTCTACTTCTTCCGTGTGACGGTCTTTCTTCTGTTCCTGCAAAAACTGGGCGAGAGTAGAAAAGCCGCCAACAAAATTCAGTCCTTCTTCCTCGGTCAGCATCAGGCGTCCATTTTCCGCCAGCTCCAGCGGATCTGTCAGCAGAACGGAACCTGCATGGTTTACAACCACTCGTTCTTCTACACAGACCGGCTCTCCGGGGTCGTAGTCAGAACCGCGCAGGTCATAGCAATAAACGCCCTCCGGCAGATTATCACGGACAATCCGCCCATTGGAGAACAGACCAGGTTTATCAAACAGCTCGATCTCCTGATATTGCTCGTCATTGGCAATCTGAATCTTTTTCTGATTGTGGAGCTTGCTGTGGGCAATCTCGTGAACCGTGGCCGAAACCGTCTGCACCTCGCTCATGCCCTGACGAATGGCAATTTTCTGATGATCGGCAGAAAAATAGCCGTCCGTATCGGCGGCCATTGCTTCAAAAGTGATCGGCACCGGCGCACTACGGCACAGGGCCTCCATGAATGCCTCATAATTGGGTACATTGCCGGAAAGGGAGGAAGCAAGCTCCGGCAAAGGTTTCCCATCGGTCTGGCTCACATCAAAGACCTTGACCGGGCGAAACATGGGGATCTCGATTTCTTTTTTCTCTGTAACGATCTTTCCGTCTTTATCCAGAATCGGAGCCTTGGTATCCGGGTCCAGTTTCTGCTCCTCGATTTTCTTCTTATACGGTGTAGGGGCGATGATGGTAATACCATGCTCGCCCTTTTTTACATGACGCTCAAACTGGTCTTTCCACTTATTGTATCCGGCTACCAAAGTGGCGTCCGGCTTCTGCATATAGATGAGCATGGTGTTGTTTACCGAATAGCGGTGGAAACGGGACATAACGGACAGATAGCGCATATACTTTTCACTCTCAAACAGTTCCTTGATACCCTGCTCGATGCCATCCGTGATTTCCCTTAGCCGCTCTCGGTTGGTGGGTTTGTTCTCAGCCATGATTTTCAGTCTCCTTTCCAAGTGTGTGATTTCTGCTGTGTGTTCTGCAATCCATGCCTTTTGTTCTTCTTCACTTTCATAAAGAAAAAGGTCCAACAGGTACTCTACATAGGTTTTCTTCTGGATTGCTTCCACAAAGCGGGGGTGCGGTTCTTCCTCCGGTGTCCTGGGAGAACGGTCGGCTTCCCATTTTTTCAGCAGATAGTAGTAATCGGACAGTACGCGGTAACAGCGCTGTCGATCCTCCCGAAACTTCTGTGCCTCGGTTTTTTGCCGGACATATCTCCTGCGGGGAGGGGCCTGACTGTCATAGATCAGGCCAAAGTCCTGTGCCAGTTTCTCCGCCGCTTCTTTTGGGGAGAGGTCAAAGAGCTTTGCGGTAAAGTCGATCACATCCCCATCTGCACCGCAGCCAAAGCAGTGGAACCGCTGGTCTACCTTCATGCTGGGGTTCTTATCATCGTGAAAGGGACAGCAGGCCATGCCATTTCGACTGACCTTTATCCCATAAAACTCTGCCGCTTCTCTGGTGCTGACCGACTGCTTGACTGCTTCAAATACATTCTCTGCCATGTGCCTTTAACTGCTGGACTTTCTCACAGGGGGCTGGTATCCGGCAGCTTTCGCACGCTCACTGGCAGCTTTGCGGCGTTCTGCGCTGTATGGCTCCCGAACGGACACACATCGTTTGGGGACTGTAAAATTGTGCTTATCCTTTTTGCAGACCTGTTCCGGGTGCTTTTTGGAAAGGCGGGTCAGCTTCTCCATCAGTTTTCGGTCATGGGTATAAACTTCGGCGGTGTCCTCGGCCTGATTGTAGAGGAGAATGGTTTCCTGTTCATAAAGGGAGAGCTTCATTTTGCACCGCCTTTCTGCCGGTCAAATTCCAGCTTGAAGTTGGCGTACCGCCCATCGTCCTCCAGAACCACCGTGGCATCATAGGTCTTGCCGGTCTTTTCGGAATAGCAGCCGGTGAGCCTTGCGCGGCCATCCTTGAGCAGTGCCGTTACCAGCGCCTTGGTAGGCTGCTTTTTCTTCATGGCCCACCATTTACTGTTTTTCCAGATGGCAAATTTGCAGGATTCTGTCTGGCAGAAGAACCCTTTTTGCAGTTCCGCCACATCACCGCCGCAGCGGGGGCATTTGCCCACCACTTCGCGTGGCGGCGTGAACAGGTACTCAGTCCCCTTGATGACCTGATAGGTTCCCA
>OLBP01000260.1_pt1 | contig 9876 bp, 7 predicted proteins | sample 1607921 | NCBI WGS metagenome assembly OLBP01 (sample SAMN02674698, study PRJEB24791) | human gut metagenome, SKBSTL036 | isolation source: stool | host: Homo sapiens | place: USA | reverse complement strand
CGCGCCTGATGGTGAACATGGTGTTAATTTAGTCCATTTAGAAGATGTTATTGGCGCTATCACTCTGTTGTTACAGGCACCTAAAGGCGGACACATCTATAATATATGTGCGCCAGCTCACCCTGCGCGTAATGTTTTCTATCCGCAGATGGCCCGTTTACTGGGGCTGGAGCCTCCGCAGTTCAGAAATAGTCTGGACAGCGGCAAAGGTAAGATTATTGATGGCAGTCGGATTTGTAATGAACTGGGATTTGAATACCAGTATCCCGATCCGCTGGTAATGCCGCTGGAGTAAACGATCACGCCAGCAGGACGCCGCATGCACTGCAAGGGGGCGTGTATGAAACCACTGCTGGATATTACAGATGTCAGTCTCTCCTACCACAGTTTATCAGGGGAAACCCCTGCCCTTTCTCATATATCCTTTCAACTGATGCCAGGTGAATTTCTCGCCATCGTCGGACCGTCAGGCTGTGGAAAGTCCACGCTGCTGAATCTGATCTGTGGTCTGCTCCGGCCGGAACAGGGACAGATTCTTCTGGACGGCACGCCGGTAACTTCCGGTGACTGCCGTATCGGATATATGCTACAAAAGGATCATCTGCTGGAGTGGCGGACAATTTATAAAAATGTTCTTCTCGGACTGGAAATCCGCAGGGAACTCACTGCCGAAAAACTTGCTTATGTAAATCAGCTTCTCTCAGATTACGGTTTGGACAAATTCCGCTCTGCTCATCCGTCTGAATTGTCCGGAGGAATGCGCCAGAGAGCTGCACTGATCCGTACTCTGGCATTAAAGCCGGAACTTCTTCTGCTGGATGAACCGTTCTCTGCACTTGACTCTCAAACCAGACTCAGCGTAAGTGATGATATCGGCAGAATCCTGCGTCAGGAAAAAAAGACTGCGATCCTTGTCACCCATGATATTTCAGAAGCGATCAGCATGGCAGACCGGGTTATCATTCTTTCTCCAAGGCCTGCCATTATTCGTAAGATTGTGCCAATTTGTTTTGATCTGGAGAACCGTACTCCTATGGCTTCCAGAAATGCGCCTGAATTTAAATCTTATTTCAATCTTATCTGGAAGGAGCTGAATCATGATGTCTGAAATCTCATATCATCAGCAACAGTATATCCGACATCAGAAAAGAGAAAAGAAACTTGTTCTTTTTTTGCGGATATTTATTCTTCTTTTCTTTCTGGTGTTGTGGGAAATCTCCGCCAGGACCGGGCTGATCGATTCTTTTATCTTCAGCAGTCCGGTAATGATCTGGCACAGCTTCTGCAGTATGTGCAGAGACGGCTCTATTTTTCCCCATCTCTCTGTTACAATTACGGAAACACTGGTCAGTTTTCTGTTCGTTGTTGTTCTGGGTGCAGGGATGGCAGTTCTGCTGTGGACCTGTCCCAGACTTGCGAAGATCACAGAGCCTTATCTCGTAGTACTGAACAGCCTTCCGAAATCTGCTCTGGCACCTTTGCTTATTGTATGGCTTGGTGCCAACGAACGGACGATTATTGTCTGCGGTATGTCAGTTGCTATCTTTGGTTCGATTTTGAATCTGTATACAGGTTTTGGCGAAGCTGACCCGGAAAAACTGAAGCTGATTGAGACGCTGGGCGGTGGGAAGAAAGAAAAGCTTATGAAGATTATTCTTCCGTCTTCTGTGCCGTTACTGCTCAGTGTTATGAAAGTTAATATTGGTCTGTGTCTGGTTGGTGTTATCATAGGCGAATTTATCGGTGCCAGAAAAGGGCTTGGCTACCTGATCATCTATTCCAGCCAGACCTTTAAGCTTACCTGGGTACTGATGTCCATTATCATTCTGTGCATCATCGCTATTATCCTGTACGGACTCCTCGGACTGATTGAAAAACGCGCCCGCAGATAGTTGTTAATTTTTAACCGCTATTTTTTATAACGAAACGGTTTCGGAAACAGATTCAATATCTGAAAAAATTTTGCTGCAAAAAGAAGCCCGGAAGATCATCGAGTTCCACTTAACTGGACACTCCTGAACTTCCGGGGCTTCTCTTATCTCTGACTGTCTGTCAGTTATTCTGTTTTTAAACCAGCGCCTCTGTCCGGTTACTATCATGTTCCGACCAAAGCGCCTGATAATGTGTATATTATGAATTATTCTTCTCCAAGGCTCTCCACTGCCTCTGTGAAATCCTGTATCAGATCTTTTATATCTTCGATACCCACACTGATACGGATTGTGTCGTCGTACACTCCAGCCTCTTCCATTGCCTCCGGCGTACTGTGGATATAAATTGTAGACGCCGGATGAATTACCAGAGTTCTCACATCACCGATATTGGTTGCAATCTTTACATATTTCAGATGATTGATCAGCTTATACGCCCGTTCTTTGGAACCTGTACGGATAGTCAGAATCGCTCCACCCTTTCCACTAAGCTGTTTTTCTGCCAGTTCATGATATGGACTGGACTCCAGCAGTGGATAATTGACAGATACACCTTCCAGCTTCTCCAGTGCCTGTGCAAGCCGGAACGCATTGTTACAGACCCGCTCCATACGAAGCCCCAGTGTCTCCATCCCGATAATATTCAGATAAGCGTTCATCGGAGCCAGACAGCCGCCCATATTTCGCCAGATTCCGTTCCTCAGTTTCACAAGATAAGCAAACTTTCCGTATTTCTTATATTCCTTCATTCCAGGATAACGTTCCGGACTCCAGGAAAAGTTTCCGCTGTCAATGATAATTCCACTGATGGCATCTCCACTTCCATTTATATATTTAGAAGTAGAATGCACCACTACATCCGCACCATACTGAATCGGATTAAGCAGATACGGAGTCGAAGTTGTGCTGTCTACAATCAGCGGTACTCCTTTTCCATGAAGAAAATCTGCTGTTTCCCGGACATCCATTACATTCAGTGCGGGATTTCCTACTATTTCGCCAAACACTGCTCTGGTCTTATCTGTAAGAAACGGCTCGATCAGCGCCTTCTCTACCCTCGGTATAAAATGTACTTTGATTCCGAATGCCTCCAGATCATGAAGCAGATCCAGTGTACCTCCGAACAATGCACTTCCTGCGATTACCTCATCCCCTGCCTGCAGGATATTAAGTAATGATAATGTAACCGCTGACATTCCGGAGGAACAGGCTACACCTCCAATCCCGCCTTCTAATTCATTTACTCTTCGCTCAAACGCATCTACTGTCGGATTCGCAATCCTGGTATATGCAAATCCCGGTGCCCGATTCTGGAATACTTTTTCCAACTGTTCTGAAGATTCATATGCAAAAGCATTTGCCAGGCTGACAGGCGGCACTGTTGAACCATTCGCATAATTGTCTACTGCTTTTCCGTGTAATAATTTAGTCTGAAATTCCATGAGCATATTCCCCTTGTAAAATATAATAATCTCCGGACTAACGGTATGTTTTCTGTGATATATCGTTTCCCTGTTTTTAGCAATTTCATAGTGTTTCGATATGAATAATAGTATATATTTTTCACATAAATCTGTCAATAAATTTTCTTATATCAATTATTTATATATACATATAGTTTTTGTCTATATTTTGTTATTTTTCTATAGAAATAATTTAGTCTAAAATCAACATCTTTTTCCATATTGTCGAAAAAACATAGCTTTTTCTATCTTTATCTGGTAAAATTGATATATAGCAATCCTCTAAAATAATGCATCTTAATATAGAGCGTATTTGAAAAATCATTTACAAGGACTGCTATAGATTATTATTTCAGTCAAACGACATATCTGAAAATGAATGTCCTGAAATGTAATTCCACTACATAAGATTCATAACAGAACGGAAGGAGGCCCTTTATGAAAACAAGGAAAAAATGGTTAAGAAAAACAACCGCTATCTGTACTGCAGCACTTCTTGGTACTGCTGCAATTCCATCTACAGCATTTGCAGCAGACAGTTACGCTTCCATTGAAAAAGATGCATGGGCAAAAAAGGTCACAGAAATGGCATCTTCTTACGCTACATCTATAGAAGAAAGCCAGTCTCTGATGTCAGGAATGCAGAGTGACATGATTCTGAAATTTGAAGATTCCGGACGCTCACTACTGGGGTTTGTCGCACCATTTGATGTCTCCTGGCTGGACAATGTCACACTTTCCAATGATATCTCTTTTACAGAAGGAAAAGAAGGTATTCTGATGAAGGTCCTTCTTAATGATAATGAAATCTGTACTCTGGAATATTATCTTGATCCGGACAGCCAGGATATTTATATGCGCATCCCTGAACTCTCTGATAAATATTTCAAGACCAATCTGAAAGAAGCCGCAGACCAGCAGGCTGCCAATATTGAAAATGATCTTGAAGAATTAACCCCTGATGATTCAGATGCAGATATTCCGACAGACAATTTCGCTTCCGCTTACTCTGACAGTCTCAGCCTGACTGTTTCCATGATGTCTGATCTGTCAGCAGCAGCTCCAGAAGCTTCTGTAGTAGAAACACTTCTGGATAAATACGGATCTATGCTTTTTGACAATGTAACAGAAGGCGAAAGCAGTCAGGAAACTCTGACAGCAGGTGATATCAGTCAGGACTGTACAGTATATGAAGGCCAGATTTCAGCCGAAGACGCTGTAAAAACTGCAACTGCAATCCTGGAAGAAGCAAAATCAGACAGTGATATTGAGAACATCCTCGATACCTGGACAGAGAAACTCTCAAGTAACGAGGACCTGCATGAAAGCTTTACCAAAGCTGTAGAAGACGGTCTTGATTTTCTGAAAGATGCAGATACCGGTGATTCCGATGATTCTCATCTCAACACCAGAATCTGGGTTGATGAGACCGGCAGAATTGCAGGACGTAAAATTGAGTTTCAGGAAGGTGATAAAATAACTCCTGTTCTGAACTGGCAGATGACCAGGGACGGCTCAGACTTTGGCTATCTTCTCTCCATTGAAACAGATGATTCCGGCACACTCTCCCTGTCCGGATCCGGTCAGATTGATGGCGGTAAATTAAACGGAACCTATAAAATTGCTCAGGATGATACAGCCGCAGCTGTTATCGAAGTAAAGGACTACGACACCGAATCTGCAAAAGAGGGTTACTTAAACGGTAACTATACTATCACCTTCCCTGCTGATTCTTCAGAAGATACAGATTCTTCTCTTTCCATGCTCGAGAACTTTGCACTTGTATTAGATTTAAATTCAGCAAAAGATTCCGGTTCTGTTGCACTGTCCGTTGAAAGTGCAGGAAGCACTCTCGGAAGCTTCACTGTTACTTCCGGTGCAGGCGAATCTGTTGAAATTCCGGACCTTACGGCTCTGGGAGATGTTTATGACGTAACCAATGAAGATGATATGAGTGCCTACGCAGCTACACTCGACCTCACTACACTTATGGATAATCTGTCCAATGCAGGCGTTCCGGACGAAGTCATCACTTATGTTCTCAGTGGCGGAAGCAATTCCGATGCCGAAGATGTTACTGATGAAAATGCCTCAGAAGCAGAGTCTGATGCTGAGTCTGCTGAAGCAGGCGCAGCCTGACTTAGCAGCTTTATCACTATCGTCTACTGCAGCAGACGGTTCCAGTAATACTTTATCCCGATACCTACTACTACTGCTGTTATAAATTCACAGATCCAGAACGCATTCCACACAGCATCTGCCCCGGCAAAATAGCACAGCAGATAAGCTGCCGGAATGATCACTATAATATATCTTAATAACGAAATCACCAGGGACTGAGCACCTTTGCTCAGTCCTTCTAATGCACCGGAAGCTGTGACAGAGATGGCAGATGGGATAAACCCGATACTGATAGTCTGTAATGCTGCAGTGCCAAGTCTTACAGTTTCCGGGTTCTCAGTAAACATTCCCATCAATGTCTCTGATGCTGTAAAGCAGATGATCGTTCCTGCCAGCATGATCATACCATTCAGAAGCACAGAAATCCCAAAAAGTTTCTTTACCCTCTTTATTTCTCCTGCTCCGTAATTATATCCTATCAACGGGCGCATTCCCTGGACAATGCCGCTTGCAGGCAGATATAAAAAAGTCTGAAGCTTATAATAGATTCCCAGAACCACTACATAGCTTCCGGAAAAAGCCGATAATATCTGATTCAGGAAAGAGATCAGAACTGACGGCAGGGCAATATTCAGGATTGCGGGAATCCCTACCATATACAGCTTCCCGTCCAGGTTCCTGTTAAGTTCCAGATATTTCCTGCTGATCTCCACCGGAATACTACACTTCTTATATGCGATCAGATATACAATAACTGTAAATACCTGGCCAAGACCAGTTGCCAGTGCTGCACCTCTGATCCCCATTTCCGGAAAAATCCCCACTCCGAAAATCAGCAGCGGATCCAGGATAATATTGGAAATACAACCGATCATCAGGCTGATCATTGTCAGCTTCATTCTGCCCACAGCCTGAAAAATCTTTTCGAAGGACAGGCTGATCATGATCACTGTGGAAAATGCAAATGCAATGGTTGAATACTGCACACCAGATGAGATCACTTCCTGCTCTTTTGTAAACATACTGAGAAATACAGGCATAAACGGAATACAGATTACTGTAAAAATAATTCCATGGATAATATTAAAGAGCATACCATGGGTAGCTGCTATATTCGCATTTTTAATATTTTTTGCTCCCAGTTGAAAAGAAATCTGTGCATTGATTCCCACACCGAAACCAATGGCAACTGCATTAATAAAGTTCTGTACAGGAAATACCAGAGATAGAGCTGTCATCGCCTGCTCACTGATCTTTGCCACAAAAAAGCTGTCTACGATGTTGTACAGTGAATTCACCAGCATAGACAGTACCATAGGCATTGCCATAGATGCCAGAAGCGGCAGAATCGGTTTTTTCTTCATAAAAGTATTGTTCATTCTTTTTTCCTTTCTCTGTTTCATTGCAACAAAAAACGCCACACAATTATCTCTACATTGCTGTATGATAATCGTGCGGCGAAAAGAGTTCATGTTTGTCACAAGACTGAAAAATCCACACCAGTTTTGGTGTGATAAACATATCACAATTTATTTCCTGCTGTCAAGACTTTTTATCCATTTTACTGCGTTCTCCTGATTCGGTGCTGAATACGGCACTGCAATGCATACAGGATCGTAGATTACACCTAATTCCTGTTCAAGCTCACTGTCAGTAATGGAAATGTGCGTAGTATCTGTCTGCATTCCAAACTTCTCAAAAGCTTCCTCACCCATCAATTCCTTCAAATCTGCAAATGGCTCATTCTTCTTCAAAGTCTGATAAAGCTTCTCCGGCATAACCATAATATCAATGGAACCTGCCTGGATCTGTGCCATATAAGCCATCTGTGCATTATAATCAAATTCTGCCATTTCAGAGTCCGTAGTAAGATTCACGCCTATCTCTACTTTACTATAGGGATCATCTTTGTACCCAAGTGTTTCTTTGATTTTCTGCTCAGGAGTTTCCGTATCATTTGCCATTGAATTTACCACTGTCATGGACAGAACTGTTTTTATTTTGGACTGTTCATAGTAATCCTTTATTCCGAATATAAGAGCAATCACTGCGATCACTCCGAAAATAGCCGGTTTATAATACATCCAGATATATTCCAGCTTTTTCTTTGGCCCCATTCCCTTTAATTTTTCTTTCTCAATCAGACGTCTTTCCTTCTTTGACAAATCCGATTCATTCTTAATCTCCGGATTCAGCACGCTTTCATCGTGCTCTTCTGCCTGTTCTGCTCTGTTCTTACTCTGGTTCTTGTCCTGATTTTTATCTGCCATTCTCTCTCCTTTGTATTTTCTGCATAATGATTTTCGGTAACTGTTCAGCAATCCTCCATTCTGTGAAACACCGAACGGTTACGTTCATAAGATTTACTGATTACTATATCACATTTTCCATTATGTGAACAGTTATAATTCCCGCGGTTCCTGAAGATAACGTTACTATGTTACTGTTCATTCCATTCTCAGTAACGCAGCCAAAATTCATTCCGGATTTTCATACCCTGACTATACATGATTATTCTGCAAAATATTTTGCCTTGCATACGCAGAGACCGCAGATATGCCAGAAACTGTCACCACTGTCAGCATATATACCAAAACCGGTCGCAGCCAAAAATAAATCTGACAGTTGCTGACTCCCAGACCTTCTGAACATTTTTTCAAAAGGTCTGACATCGCCGGATGAAGAAGATAGATCAGGAAAGCATATTTTCTTCCGGTTTCCACCAGTACAGAGGGAAAATTTATTTCCCTTCCATATAAAATAAGCCACAGAAACAGACAGATCACTGCAACACAATTTCCTGTGTAAATTTCTCCTGCTCCCCGGAAAGCATATTCCATCATGCTGAGTGCCACACCGAAACTCATCCCTGCTTTCAATCCCCATTGCATCCATTGCTCCAGACGTTTGCATACTATCTTATCCTGATATTCATGGATCATCTGACCTGTAAGGAAAAAGCTCATTCCTGTAAACAGAAAGTTTCTGTATTCCATAGTGTGATAAAATCTGTCAAAAAAGACACAAAACTCCGCTCTCCATAAAAGTATTGCCAGCAATACAGGTGCCATACAATATGCAGCCTTACGCATTCTCCATTTTTCAATCAGGAGAGCAAGCAGATAACAGTAAATTAATGCAGGAAGAAACCATAAATGTGCTCTTACCGGAGAAGTACTGTTGTACACGAAAAATTCCTTCAGATGCTCTGTACTCACAAGCCCTTTTATCCATGTCCATACTCTCTCCCCATTCCAGGCTTTCATAAAACATTCCCAGATAAAATAAAACACAACTGAAACTGCAAAAAGCTTCATGATATGCAGGATTTTAGACAATATTCTTTTTGAGGCATTGCAATTTTGATAATAACAGAAATACCCGGATACCATAAAGAAAAACGGCACCGCACATCTTGCCAGTACTTTTACAAGCTGCCCGGCCTGTCCCGGAAAGCTTACATGGATGCATACCACCAGGCACGCAGCAATGGCCTTTACAGCATCCAGACTTTTATTTCGCATTTGATTTCTCACCCACCTTTTTCTGTTGTTTCATCTATAGCAGCAGAACAATCCGTAAAAATATCTAACCTGACATCATTTCAGTCAGACAGATAAAATCATCTGCTTCGCTGCTATAATATATCAAAGCGAACCACACATGTCAAACCTCAGGCAGATACAGAAGTCATCAGCCAGCTTCGGTCCACCCTTGCAAGGAGTCTGGCATTATGATAGGCCATTCTGAGAGTCAGGCAGGTACGCCCCAGATATTTGCTTCCGTCCGAAGTTTTCATACACGCCAGTGCAAGGTCGGGTTTTCCCGGATGGCGGAGACAGATTGGGAGCAGCAGTTGAATTGAGTGATTATAATACTGTGGAATTGCCGTTCTGTAATCTGCCTCAAGCATTCTTTTTGTCTGTTTCAGCGCGCCGTCAAACAGCTGCATTTTCATGCTGCTGTCACGTACTTCCTTTGGAAGACGGGCAGCATTTTCCTCATCCCCGAAAATATGCTCGTACTGTGGAATTACCGGAAGTTTTGTATCAAACACAAGATCTGACGGATTTTCCACATAGCATGCCTTTTCCGGCAGACAGGTGATTCCTTCTTTTAACAAATAGTATTCTGTATAAAAGCCATCCAGAAACCAGGGCTGCCTGTCCGGGACCAGATTGGGAATAAAATACGCATAAATCGGCTGATAATAGTAATTAAAGAGTCCTGTATTAAATATGGCATAATTCTTTTTCTCCCACACCTTCTGTTCTTCATAAAGGCGTTTAAATGTATGTTCCAGGTATCCTTTCAGAATTCCGTTATCATCTGTATCCGAAAAGCTCCACTTCTCCGGCACC
>OLBP01000247.1_pt1 | contig 10123 bp, 8 predicted proteins | sample 1607921 | NCBI WGS metagenome assembly OLBP01 (sample SAMN02674698, study PRJEB24791) | human gut metagenome, SKBSTL036 | isolation source: stool | host: Homo sapiens | place: USA | reverse complement strand
GACGCTCTTCCGATCTCTACGTTGGCATTATCCAAATCAGGTATATGGGTCGAAGTTGATGACTTCCTCTCAGCCTGCGCTCACAAGCTCCCCTTTCTTTACATGGGTAAAGTATAATCTTTTATCCCATGTGTGTCAAGACCATATTTCTACATCCTCAGTTTCTTATGAAACTCCCGCATCGTATCCTTCTTGCAGAAGATAAACAGTGCAGCCAATGTCAGAAAACTGATTCCGGCACAGATTACTGAAGGTACGGCAAACTGCACGATTCCAGTCCAAACCAATATCATCGGAATCAGTCCTGCAATTCCGGCCTGTACAAGATAAAACAGATATTCTTCCCTTTCCAGACGGTTTATTTTTGCGATCACAGGAACAGAAAACTGCACTGCCAATATCCCGAAAGGAATCACAAAATCCACAGACCAGCCCTTCCATCCGGTAAACCGGTCCCATAGGATTGCGATTACTGATATGAGCAAAAGCTGCCACATTTCATTCTTCAGAATATTCCTGCGTTTATAATATGCTACCATAACAACCAGCCATGCACAGGCACATCCTGCTCCTGCAAACCAGAACCAATTCAGTACACCTGCCATCATAAAATTAATCATTCCGCAAATTACCGCAATTGCCAGACACAGGAAGCTGAAAGTCTGGATAACCTTCTGATTTTCTTTTTTCTCAAGCCTGTGCTTTTCTCCATATCCCGGAAATTCATTCTTTAATTCTCTGTGGGAAACATTCTCCTCGCCAAGCATCCGCTGGAAATTCCTCTGGATACTGTCATCCGGTATCTTGGAAGTAAATCCCAGTACCATCTCATCCCCATAAGAACAGGAACACATCTGCAAAGAATTGGTACTTGCAAAAATCCCAAAATGCTGAATATATTCTTTGTACTCCTCCGGCAAACGGATAATGCCGATATTAGAATAAACTGCCGTAATGCTCCTGCTTCCCAGATTGGCTCCGATCATAAGAAAATATTTCTTGATCTCCAACGGAACAGCACGTACAAAAGGATTCTTCTCAATGCGCACATATCCGCTCATATGCATGGCAATCTTTTCTTTTACCAGTTCTTCTTCGAACTGTTTCTTCACAGATAAAAGTACATCTTCAAAGGTTGTTTCATCAGAAAATATATATCCCACCTCAATCCATCCAAAGAAATTTGTCATAGACTGAGACGGAAAATAATTTCTCAGATTCACCGGAATCATCAATGCTACCGGTCGTTTCTGCTGATTCTTTGGAATCTCTTCCCGAATAGAACACAGCATCATTGCTGTCAGTAAAACAGTGATGGAAACTCCACAGGAGCGGGCTTTCCGGTGGATATCTTTTACAGAAAGAGCAACCTCCGTAACATGCATATCTGAATGAACCAGCTTCTCCCCTTTCAGTTTAACAGCGGCTTTTTTCTTCTCTTTATCTTTCGGTATATCTGAAGAATAATACTGAGAAAAGCTGTCCTCTTCTTTATCTCCATGTGTAATTTCCTCTGCATGCTCAATCTGCGGAAGATCTGCCTGTGGATGTGCCAGAATCAGATAATCCTGAACCAGTTCCTGCAGGAAATGCATGGCTCCGGTGCCATCTGTCAATGCATGAAACACCTCAAAATTAATTCTGTTTTTGTCATAACTCACCTGAAATAAAAGGGATTTCTTATCCGGAATATATAAACGGCTGCATGGTGGTTCCGTCTCCGGCTTTACCACTGCTCTGATATCTCTGTGCTCCAGATAAAACCAGAACAGCCCTTTTCTCAGAACCGCCTGGAACAATGGATATTTCTCCATTGTCTGATCCAGTGCTGCCTGAAGGATTTCCCCGTTAACTTCTTCCTTTAACTGACAATAGAAACGAAACACTCTGGTGTCATTCTTTCCTGTTACCAGCGGAAATGCCAACGCTGCATTATCCAGTTTTCTCCATTTTGAGTATCCTGTATCCATAATTTTCCTGCTTTCTTTTTGGTTCCTGATTACCTCTTTGTCCTGTAGCAATCTTCTCAGGGATTACTGTAGAATTTTCTCATAACTCTTATTCAGAAACCGGTTAATATATTTAAAACTCTCCTGTACATGCAGAAATTTGATTCCCAATGCAAAAAATCCATGAAATGCTCCGTAAATCCTGTGTACTTCCACATGATTTCCTGCAGCATGAAGTTTTCTGCCATATACTTCTCCCTCATCGCGCAAAGGATCATATTCTGCTGTGAGAATTAATGTTTCAGGCAAATTTCTCAGATCCTTCTCCAGTATCGGTGCAAAATACGGATTCTGTCTGTCCTCTGCTGAACTCTGATAAAGATTCAGATAATCTTCCATTTTTACTGATGTAAGAAGATAGTCACTACCGTTCTCCTGCACGGATCTGTAAGGAGATTCCTCTGTATAACAGTTTCCAAGTGCAGGATAGATCAGTATCTGACGGCGTGGTGTAAACTCTCCTTTGTCTCTTGCCATCAAACATACTGCTGCTGTCAGATTTCCTCCTGCACTGTCCCCGATGATCGTAATCCTCTCCGGATCAGTATTTAAGATCAGCTGATTAGTATAAAGCGCTTTCGCTGCTGCATAACAATCCTCCAGCGGAACCGGAAACTTATGCTCCGGCGCCAGTCTGTATTCTACGGAAACTACAATATGTGCAGTTGCCTGCGCCATTCTGGCACATACACGGTCGTAATTCTCCACACTCTCAGTTACCCATCCGCCACCATGGAAAAACAGGAGAACCGGAAATGTATTTCCCTCTACGATCCCCGCCTGCATTGCCTCTTCTGTCGGAAAATACAGTCTGACCGGGACCTCATGTTCTCCATTATAAACTCTGGCATCCAGCTTTTTTACAAAAATCCGCATGGCATCCAGTTGCTTCAGATCTGCCATTCTTCTGGAAGATTCCAGCTCAATATTTCCATATGACAGCGCATGCAGAATTGCTTTCATTGTCTTTGATATCAATATTCTATATTTCCTTTCAGTTCCATCATTCTATCCGCATCCACCGCTTATTGCTTTTCGCAATCTCCGCAGATGTCCTGCTTAATCCAGTATATTGTTTTCGAAATACTGCTTAATTAATCGTGGCGCTCATCCGTATTACTGTACATTTCACAGAATCTTGCGGCAAATGCCGGTGGTTCATCATGCACATATAAATGGGAAACATCACCAAATGCACTGATACGAAAACTTGCAATTCCTTCTCTTCGTTCTTCTGTATTGACAGTTGTCACTGAACTTGGAGCTGCGCAGAATCCATGCCACAGTACCATTGGAGAAGCACCGATCAGATGCGCAAGAAGCACACATTCCAGACCAAAATGGCAGAAGAATACCAGGGTATCTTCATTTGGTTTCTCCACTCTGTAATAATGTCCTTCACGTACATAACCATGTTCAGCAAGAAGCTTATCAAACTCTCCTGTTACATGATCATAATATCTCTTGACATCAGATTGCTGAAATCTCTCGTTTTCATACCAGTGATCATATCGGTAAAATCTCTCATCCTGTGTCCAGTCCTGTGGAAGCCAGTCCCATAATCTCTTCTGCCTGTCAGTAACATCCGGGCGATTGATCAAAACATCAAATTCCCGTAACCAGTCACACTCAACTGCTGTACGGTTCATTTTCTTCAATGTAAAAGAGGCAGTATCCTTTGCCCTTCCAAGAGGCGATACATAGAAATCCTTTACATCAAGTTTTGACAGCCTTTCTGACAGATATTCTGCTTCTTTCCAGCCTTTTTCTGTAAGAGAATCAATGGAATAATCCGGATCTCCATGTCGCACGATCAATAATCTCATTCGTATTGTTCCTTTCTTTTGTCTCAGCTCTTCTGTATCAGATCAAATTCAACTTATCTGATCTCTTTCATCCACAGGTCTTATCTAATCTATTTTAATTTCTGCATTCTTCTATAACCAGAGGGATTGTTTCCTCATAAATATCTTCTGATATGGATAAGTTCTGCGTATCATATGACGCTTCTATTCTAACACCAAGTTCCGGTTTATGCACTAAAATTTCTCTGACCTTTCTATCCAGTGCTGCTACCAGTTCCCAGGCAACAACATTTGTTTCTCATCTGCAAGGATCTTCATACAAAATCAGGCAGATGTTCCCCACCTGCCTGATTTCTTTTATATCATATTTTATAAATCTTTTGTATCCGCAATTGCCTGTTTAATATCTTTGTAAAGTTCAACCAGCTTCGGATCATCTGTCGCTACAGGCAGGAATGGAAGTCTTGGATCTCCCATCGGACATCCATCCAAAGTGATAATTCCTTTTACTGCACCATGCATGGAAGCAAAGGAACATAAACGATAGATCAGCGGAGTTACGATTGCCTGTACTTTGGCCGCTTTGTCCCACTCGCCTCTCCTGATGAGCTCGTCCATCTTTATATAAAGTTCCGGCATTGCACCGTATGTACCTCCGATTCCGGCATCCGCACCCATAATACGCCCTGCTACGAACTGTTCATCAGGACCATTGAATACGATGAAATCTCTGCCGCCTGCCAGCTTGAAACGAAGTACATCCTGTGCAGGATCAGAAGAACATTTAACACCTGCCACTCTCTCATTCTCCAACATTCTGTTAAACAGGTTCATAGACAGATTAAATCCTGTCAGCTGTGGGATATTATAAATAAAGAAGGGAAGATCTGCAGCCTTTGTAATCTCAGTCCAGTGCTGATAAACGCTCTCTTCACTTGGACGATAGTATACACACGGAACTGCTGAAATACCTGCTGCTCCGATTTTCTCTGCATGTTCAGCCAGGATACAGGAATGTCTGGTATCCGCACATCCTACATGTACAATGATATTCATATCCTGTCCCACTTCATTCACTACAGTTTCTGCAACAAGCTTACGCTCCTCAGTATCCAGAAGGAAACCTTCTCCTGTACTTCCACAGACATACATCTGTTTCACACCTTTATCTCTGAAGTAACGTGAAACTGCTTTTACTGCTTCCACATCTACACTTCCATCTTTTGCAAAAGGAGTATTTAAAGCTACTGTAACGTGTTTGAATTTCTCAGTATTATATTTGGACATAATTCTCTGCCTCCCTTATATATTTCCGACTGCCGCTCAGACCGCAGTCTTATATCAATCTCTTTACAGCATCTGAGTATATGAATTATTGATATTTTTACATTTGTATATTATATATTTTTGTGCATTCTGTCAATGTATTTTGAATTCTTTTTATTTATAACATTTTAGTTTGTGCGATAAACTTTCATCACCAGATAATCATAAAAATAATTCTATTATACTGTTTATCTCGAAATTCTTTTTCATTTTTCTGATGACTTCCCATTTTCCTTATGCTATACTCAAGGAAAAAGCAATATTCAAAATTAAAAGGAGCTACTTATGAAAATTCTGGTCTTTGATATTGGTGGAACTGCAATCAAGTACGGAATCTGCCAGAACGGACATCTTGAAGAAACCAGAGAATGTCCGACGGAAGCCTTTAAAGGCGGTCCACATATTCTAAATACTATCTGTAGCCTTGCTAAGCAGCATCTTCCTTTTGATGCCATCGGCATCAGCACTGCCGGACAGGTCAATCCTGAAGAGGGTTCTATCATCTATGCTAACAGTAATATCCCGGATTACACAGGAACTCAATTCCAACAAATTCTTCAAGAACTGTTCCATGTCCCTGTCTCAATAGAAAACGATGTCAACAGCGCAGCACTCGGAGAAGCCATCTTCGGTGCCGGAAAAGGAAAAGATTCTTTTCTCTGCCTTACCTACGGAACTGGTATCGGCGGAGCGATCATTGAAAACAGACATGTTTACCATGGTTCTTCTTTCTCAGCAGGAGAATTTGGTGCCATCATTACCCACGCAGAAGAAAAACTCGCCGGCACAGACCCATTTGACGGATGTTATGAACGTTACGCTTCCGCTACTGCTCTGGTAAAAATGGTTTCCGCTGTAGACCCGTCTCTTACCAACGGCCGTCAGATTTTTACTAATTTAGAACACCCAGAAATCAAAGAAATTGTAAGCAAATGGATTGATGAGATCGTACTTGGTCTTGCAACCCTGATTCATATTTTTAATCCTTCCAGCATAGTTCTCGGCGGTGGTATTATGGTTCAGCCTTACATTCTGGAACAAATTCAAGCACGAGTCCCACAGATGGTTATGTCCAGCTTTGCACATGTACAGATTTCAAGCGCAAAACTTGGAAATTCTGCCGGACTTCTGGGGGCTTATTATCTCGCTTCTCAGAAACTGTAGAAAAGGCCGTCTGTATATGATTTCTCCATTGCGGAGAATTTAATATGAGTAGAATAAACTAAAAATATCCTGACAGATATGAAACTTAAATGTCTCTTATTTGCCAGGATATTAATATACCTTTTTTATTTACATTCCTTCGTTTTCCATATCTGCGCCTTCCCAGAGGCGATGACCTTTATATTCCATCTCTCCACGGACAGCCCAGATTTTCAGATTTTTAAATTTAAATCGGATGCATCCACTTTTGTCTGGAAGTTTTTCCCCTTTCCATGAAATACGAATCCATCGACCGGATTTTTCTGCCACAGCCTCTTCCATTCTCAATCCTTCATAAGCATTTTCTGTCCAGACCGGATGAACAGAAGCTGCAAGCTCCCAGTCTTTTTCTGTATCAACTACATCTGCCAACACTTCTACATAATCTCCGCTTAAAGTCAACGTAGTTGTAGTCAGAATGCTTTCAATGCCTTCTTTTCTTCCTGTCCAACAGGCAAATTTATCCACTTCCCAGTATGCTCTTCCCAGTGAAGATTCCCGGAAATTTGTATGCTGTCCATTTCCACCCATATAGTAGACCCATACTTTCTGTCCATCTGTCACAGGTGATGACGCATAGATACAGGAATTATCAAATTCTCCATCCGGATAGTGTCCGGTGCCTCTTGGAATTACCGGCTGATCCATTGCTTCAAAATCAAATTTCTTACCATCCGCAGACCAGGTCAGTTCGCAATCCACACAGTCAAAGTTTTCTTTTGTTCTGTCCCCTTCGTGAATTATAGATGCCAGACCCATATACAGATCCTGTGCTTTAAATACGGGCATAGAATAAATCTGGTTTTCATATAGGTAAAAAAGTTTCTTACCCTGCCTTCCATAAATCTTGTCAGAACCTGTGTGTCTTCCAGACATACAGTAAAGATCATCTTCTGAGTCACGATAATACCAAGAGGAATGGTCACATACCAGTCCTTCTCGTTACGTTCTTCAATCGCAGGTACATCTGCAAGGATAAGGGTATAATTGTCCTCCACTTCTATACGGGAACGCTCTTCCTCATCCAAAGGTGCGCGCAAATCGTCCACCTCTATCCCAAACTGCTCGGAAATTTCAAAAATTTCTGTTGCCGTAGGATTCGTCAGTGCAATCCAACAGCCCTCCTGTGGTTCCTGTATTTCATGGATAGCGCCATCGATTGTCTTAAAAATCCTTACCACGATCCACACTTCCCTTCTTTTTCTCGATTTCCCCTCAATAGATTGTTACTGTTTACTCTGTTCTCAGTAACAATAAATCTGCAACTATTCAGAGCTTCTGCAAGAGATTACTGAACAGTTACGTTTACTCTTTATTTTCACAAAGACTCAAACATCATTATAATTTGAACATGAATTTTTGTCAATTCCAATGCTTTCGGTTTACAAAACTTTTACACTTCGCTATAATAAAGTAGTATTTATTTATAAAAGTCCCGTAAAGTGGGGGCGTACAGATTGTGGGAATGATTTTCCAAACACGCTCTAACTACGGCAACTGAATTCAGGTGAAATATCCCGCAAAGTGGGGCGTGCAGATTGTGGGAATGATTTTCCAGACACGCTCTAATACAATAACAGGAAAGGATACAAATCATATGAGCCAGTCATCATTTGGAAATAAATTTAAGGTAACCACCTGGGGGGAATCCCACGGAAAAGCTCTCGGAGCTGTGATAGACGGATGCCCGGCAGGCCTTCCTCTCTGTGAAGAGGATATTCAGAAATTCCTCGACAGAAGAAAACCCGGACAGAGCAGATACACCACCGCTCGTAAAGAGGGAGATCTGGTAGAAATCCTCTCAGGTGTCTTTGAGGGCAAAACCACTGGAACTCCAATTTCTCTGATGGTAAGAAATACAGATCAGCGCTCCAGAGACTACGGAAATATCGCATACTCCTATCGTCCCGGACATGCAGACTATACTTTTGACCAAAAATACGGATTCCGCGACTACAGAGGCGGCGGACGTTCTTCAGGGCGGGAAACCATCGGAAGAGTTGCAGCAGGTGCCATTGCTTCTAAAATATTAGGAGAACTTGGCATTTCAATCTGCACCTATACCAGATCTATCGGACCTGTTGAAATTGCTTCTTTTAATAAAGAAGAAATCCATCAGAATGCATTTTATATGCCGGACGCACAGGCAGCAGTGAAGGCCGGTGAATATCTGGAAGAATGTATGAAGAATCAGGACAGTGCAGGCGGTGTGATCGAATGTCGTATTACCGGAACACCTGCCGGACTTGGCGAGCCAGTCTTTGACAAGCTCAGTGCTCTTCTTGCCCACGCCCTGATGTCCATCGGTGCAGTCAAGGCTGTTGAAATCGGTGACGGCATTGCAGTGACTTCCTCAAACGGTTCCACTGACAATGATGGATTCACAGTCAAAGACGGTGAAATCATCAAAACCTCCAACCACGCAGGCGGAATCATGGGAGGAATCAGTGACGGCAGTGAAATCATACTTCGTGCCCATATCAAGCCAACCCCATCCATCAGCCAGCCGCAGCAGACCGTAACCAAAGATAAAGAACCTCTTTCTCTGGAAATCCATGGCCGACATGATCCGGTCATTGTCCCAAGAGCAGTGGTTGTGGTAGAATCTATGGCAGCAATCACACTGGCGGATGCGCTCTTTGTCAATATGAGTTCCCAGATGGATAAGGTTCGGGATTTTTATCGGAAATAATTCCAATTAATCCACGCAAAAATACCTTCACTTGAATTCTGAGCTGATCTCAGTTTCAAATGAAGGTATTTTATTATCTGCCTATATTGCTGATTCTATGTAACGAATCTGTTATTCTTCCGGAACCGGCCAGATTCTGATACAGTTTGGCTCTGTAATCTTAATCGGCTTGCCGTTCATCACAATAATATTCTTCTCATAATCCACTGTAAAAGTAGTCAGTGTATTACTTGCATGATTAGCCAGCACCAGATGCTTATCATCCGGTAAAAGTACCAGATCTTTCGGATATTCACCACTGATCGGAAGTGTAAACTTCCTTGTCAGCATACCAGTCTCCTCATCACGCTCAAACATGGAAACTGTATCCTCACCTGCTGTTGTACAGAAAAGATGCTTGCCATCATTTGCAAGAGAAAGACCAGACGCTGCATTATGTGTATCATGAACATCCTTCTTCGCACTTGTCTCAATCGTCTGGATCAGTTCAAACGCCGGAACCTTACCGCTTCCATCATATTTGTAAGCCCTGATCTCATTACTGAGTTCAAAGAGAATATAAGCAAACTTACCATCATCGCTAAAACGAATGATACGCGGGCCGCTCTCTCTCGGACATCTCAGGATGTCTACCAGTTCCAGCTTATTGCGCAATTTGTTGACACGGTAAATCTTCACCTGATCAATTCCGTTATCTACTGCACAGAGATATTTATTATCCGGAGTCGGACGAACACAGTTCACATGGGGACGGAAGTTACGCTCTGCAACACTTCCGAGTCCTGTATGGAATACGCCATCCATCAGGCTTCCAAGTCTGCCGTCCTTATGAGTATGTACAACAGTCACCTTACCGTCATGATATCCGGCAACATAAAGATACTTACCGTCAACATCTGTAGAAAGGAAACAGCCTCTCATTCCATCAATATTTACACTGTTGATACGTGACAGATCACCATTTTTATCACGTTTAAATACTGCAACACCCTCATCCTCGATAGAATAAAGATACTTACCATTCTTTGAAACAGCCATGTGGGATGCATTACTTACTTCAACACTGCTGCGTTCTGTAAGAGTGCCAT
>OLBP01000230.1_pt1 | contig 10582 bp, 8 predicted proteins | sample 1607921 | NCBI WGS metagenome assembly OLBP01 (sample SAMN02674698, study PRJEB24791) | human gut metagenome, SKBSTL036 | isolation source: stool | host: Homo sapiens | place: USA | reverse complement strand
ACACCAAGTACACCGCAGACTCTGCCGAGAACATCAAGGCCATCCAGACCCTGTACGACACCGAGGGCATCAACTTCGACGCTTCCATCGCAGGCGGCGACGAGATCACCCTGTTCCGCAACGGCACGCTGCAGATGGCTTTCTGCTGGAACATTGCCCAGCAGCTCAACAGCGACAACAACGACGCCGGCCTGACCAACGACGGCGACGAGATCATGCCCATGGCATTCCCGACTGCAAGCGGCGACCCGAAGCTCTGCGGCGGCATCTGGGGCTTCGGCGTCTTCGATAATGGCGATGAGGCCAAGGTCAAGGCAGCCAAGACCTTCATCGAGTTCATCGCTGCTGACCCTGACCAGGTGAAGGACAGCGTCCTGGCTTCCACCTACTTCCCGGTTCGCGCCAGTGTAGGCGACATCTACGCCGACAACGCCATCATGAGCGAGTACACCAAGTTCATGGCCTATCTGGGCGACTACTACCAGATCACTCCGGGCTGGGCAACTGCCCGCACCGAGTGGTGGAACATGCTCCAGCGTGTAGGCACCGGCGAAGACGTTGCCACTTCTGTCGCAACCTTTGTCCAGAACGCCAACGCAGCCGCCGCCGAAGCCTGAGCTTTTCCGCCTGAGGGCAAATAAGTAATGACTGCCCCTCCCTCGAACATCCCGGCGAGGGAGGGGCTTTTTGTGTAAGACAAGCACCCAATCCGAACGAAAGGTCTGGTGATTTCTTTGGCTGCAAAGACTGCAAGCATCAAAGAGCCGAAGCGCAGCAGCGCACTGGTTCGGCAGGAGACCATCGCTTCCTACCTGTTCCTTCTGCCCAGCCTCATCTTTTTTCTCGGCTTCGTCATTTACCCCATGATACTCTGCGTGGTCACGAGCTTTTTTGACTCGACCATGAACCGTGCCGACATCTTTGTGGGTTTTGCCAACTACGCAGAGCTGTTCGCAGACCCCATCTTCATCGGCGCTTTGCGCAACACCTTCATCATCGTGGTCGTCTCGGTGCCTGTGACCTGTGCGTTCTCGCTGTGGGTCAGCTCGGCCATCGTCGATTTGCCCGAGTGGACCACCAGCCTCTTCCGCTGCGTGTTCTACCTGCCGGTCGTCACCGGCTCGGTGGCTGTCACTGTCGTGTGGAAGTGGATGTACAACAACTACTACGGCATCTTCAACTATCTGGGCAAGGCTGTGGGCCTCATCGATAAAAACATCAACTGGCTGGGCGATGAAAAATACGCTCTGGGCTGCATCATCCTCATCCTGCTCACTACTTCTGTCGGCCAGCCCATCGTGCTGTACGTTTCCGCACTGGGCAACGTAGACCAGTCCATCGTGGAAGCCGCTGAAGTGGACGGTGCCACCGATTTCCAGTGCTTCTGGAAGATCAAGTGGCCGCAGATCATGCCTACCACGCTGTACATCCTGGTCATCACGACGATCAACTCCTTCCAGTGCTTCGCGCTGATTCAGCTGCTGACGTCCGGCGGCCCGAACCACTCCACCGATACCATCATGTACTACATCTACTACACTGCATTCAAGCTCTACCGCTATGGTTACGGCAACGCAATGGGCGTTGTGCTGGCCGTTATCATCGCCATCCTGTCGGCTGTCCAGTTCAAGTTTGGCAGTCAGGATCATTAAAGGAGGTGCCGGGCAATGACTGCAACTGCAAAAAAACAGAAACCGTTGAAGCGTCACCCCAGCAAGCTGAAAAAGATGAGCGCTTACATGATACTGACCCTCATTCTTATCAGCATCGTGGCCGTGCTGTTTGCGTTCCCGCTGTACTGGATCATCACCGGTTCCTTCAAGACCGGCGCAGCCATCAACTCCACGACCCCCGAGTGGTGGCCCAGCCAGTGGGTGCTGACCAACTACCAGAAACTTTTCGCAGGCAAGAGTGCACCCCTGTGGCAGCTGGCCGTACCCTTCAGCCACTCTTTCAGCGCGGATGGAGAGCCGATCTACTTTTCCGTCGGCCCGACTGCTCCGGCCGCGCTGCGCTGGATGATCAACACCGTGTTCATGGCCGTCATGTCCATGATCCTCACCTGCATCACCGCCGCAATGGCAGGCTATGCGCTGGCAAAAAAGCGCTTCGTCGGCCGCAAGCTGCTCTTCACCCTCATCGTCTGCGCAATGGCCCTGCCCAAGCAGGTCATCCTCATCCCGCTGCTGCGTGAGATGAGCGCACTGAACCTTTACAATACCATCTGGGCCGTCATTTTCCCCATCGTGGGCTGGCCCTTCGGCGTCTTTTTGATGAAGCAGTTCAGTGAGGGCATCCCCACCGAGATGCTGGAAGCGGCCCGTATCGACGGTGCCAGCGAGGCGCGCACCTTCGTCAGCATCGTGCTCCCGATGGTCAAGCCGGGCATCGGCGCGCTGGCCATCTTTACCTTCATCAACAGCTGGAACGATTACTTCATGCAGCTCATCATGCTGTCCAGCACCAGCAACCTGACGATCTCGCTGGGCATCGCAAAGCTGCAGGCGGAGAACAGCACCGACTTCGGCCTTATCATGGCAGGTGCCGCTCTGGCCGCTGTGCCGATCATCATCATCTTCCTTATCTTCCAGAAGTACTTCACCAAGGGCATCGCAATGGGTGCTGTTAAAGGCTAAAAAGGAGACCTATTATGAAAGACATTACCAAGTATCAGGGCGTTATCCCGGCCTTCTATGCCTGCTACGACGCAGAGGGCAATATCTCCACCGATGGCGTCAAGGCACTGACCCGCCATCTGATTGCAAAGGGCGTCAAGGGCGTGTATGTGGGCGGCTCCTCCGGTGAGTGCATCTATCAGCACGTCGATGAGCGCAAGGCCGTGCTGGAAGCTGTCATGAGTGAAGCCAAAGGCAAACTGACCGTCATCGCACACGTCGGCTGCAACAACACCGCCGACAGCGTCGAGCTGGCCCGCCACGCCGAGAGCGTGGGCGTGGATGCCATTGCATCGATCCCGCCCATCTACTTCCATCTGCCGGAGTATGCCATCGCCAAGTATTGGAACGAGATGTCGGCAGCAGCTCCCAACACCGAGTTCGTCATCTACAACATCCCCCAGCTGGCCGGCACCGGCCTGACCATGAGCCTGCTGCGCGAGATGCTCAAGAACCCCAACGTCGTTGCCGTCAAGAACAGCTCCATGCCCACCCAGGACATCCAGATGTTCAAGGATGCCGGCATTGCCGCCCGTGGCGAGGGCAATTTCGTGGTCTTCAACGGCCCGGATGAGCAGTTCGTCTCCGGCCGCGTCATCGGCGCGGACGGCGGCATCGGCGGCACCTATGCCGTCATGCCGGAGCTGTATCTTGCCATGAACGAGCACATCAACAAGGGCGAGATTGAAGCTGCCCGCGCCATTCAGTACGACGCCGACCGCATCATTTATAAGATGTGCGAAGCCCACGGCAACCTCTACGCGGTGCAGAAGGAGATCCTGCGCCGGATGTACGGCCTTGAGCTGGGCGGCGTCCGCGAGCCGATGCCCGGCCTCATCCCGGAAGATGAGCCCATCGTCGCCGAAGCACAGGCCATGATCGAAGCCGCCATCGCAAAACTCTGAAAAATCAAAAAGCGCCCCCTCTCCGTCTCTCAATGAGGGGGAGAGGGCAGGCGCTCTTTGTGCTTTTGTTAAAAAACACTTGGTTAGGAGAAAATCAACATGATCTGCGACGCACTGGAGCACCTGAACCGTTATCGCGGGCTCCACCGGAACCTTGACACCGCCATCGACTATCTTACCGCCTACCATGTGGCCCATGATTTGTACGATCTGCCGCTGGGCCGCACCGAGGTGGACGGCGAGAACGTCTTCATCAATGTGATGGAAGCTGATTTGAGCCCCGACAGCACCCGCCTCGAATACCACAAAAAGTACGCTGACCTTCAAATCGATTTGACCGGCGGCGAGGGCTGGGGTTATACGACTCTGCCCGGCGAAGAGGCAGGGGAGTTTACGGGAGATATTGGTTTCAGGACCAGTCCGGATGCCGTCAGCGGCACGCTGGGCGAGGGGCGGTTCGTCCTGTTTTTCCCCGGCGAGCTGCACAAGCCCGGCGTGGCACGCCCCGGCTGTGCTCATGTGCGCAAAGTGGTCATCAAAATCAGGATGGAGGATTGATGGATATGGAGAAAGAAACACTGTTTGAGCAAATCAAAGGCGGCCTGATCGTCTCCTGTCAGGCACTTGAGACGGAGCCTCTTTACACCAAAGAGGGCGGCGTCATGCCCCTGATGGCGAAAGCCGCCGCCATGAGCGGAGCCGTGGGCATCCGCGCCAACACCGTCCGCGACATCACCCAGATCAAACAGGTGGTGGACCTGCCCGTCATCGGCATCATCAAAAAGGATTACCCCGGCACCCCCATGTACATCACCGTCACCATGAAGGAAGTGGACGAGCTGGTGGCCTGCGGTGTGGACATCCTCGCCGTGCAGGGTACGGGTGCGCTGCGCCCCGACGGCTCTACTTCGGCCCAGTTCATCCGCGCCATCAAGGCAAAATATCCCGACCAGCTGCTCATGGCGGACTGCGACAATTTCGAGAACGCCATGCTCTGCGCCGAGGCCGGTGCTGATTTTGTGGGTACCACCATGCGCGGCTACACCCCCGAGACGCAGGGCATCAACGATATTGATTTTGAGTTTGTCCACAAGCTGGCCGCGGAATGCCCGGCGAAGATCATCGCCGAGGGCCATATCCATTCCCCTGAGCAGGCGGTCAAGGCGCTGGAAGCCGGAGCTTTCGCCCTCGTCGTCGGCGGTGCCATCACCCGCCCGGCGGAGATCACCGCCCGCTTCACCGGTGCCATCAACGCCATCGGAAACCGTCTCATTGCGAAAGAAGTCGGAAACGTCCCAAATGAAAAAGCTCGTGCTGTGGTTCTGGAGAATCTTCGCCTGATCGAACAGAACAATCGCCGGGATTTCCGTTTCTAACAGAAAGGAGCATCTTTATGACACTCAACCAGACCCCTTCTGCCGAACGTATCCACATCGGGATCTTCGGAAAAAGAAATGCCGGAAAATCCAGTCTGATCAATGCCCTCGCCGGACAGCCGGTATCCATTGTTTCAGATTTTAAGGGAACCACCACAGATCCGGTCAAAAAAGCAATGGAGCTCCTTCCTCTGGGGCCTGTTGTTTTAATCGATACCCCGGGACTGGATGACACCGGGGAGCTTGGTTCTCTGCGTATCGAAAAAACACAGCAGATTTTAAATACAACAGATATCGCTCTGCTCGTCATTGACGGGCAGCTTGGCATAACCGAAGAAGATATCCAGATTTTACAGCAGATTCGTAAAAAACAGATTCCTTTCGTGATCGCTGTCAATAAAATGGATCTTGCTCCAGCTTCTCCTGTTCTTCCGGATGAGATTTCCCCGGAGCAAGTCCTGTATGTCAGTGCTGCCGCGGGAACACAGATTCACGAACTGAAAGAACTGCTTGCAAAACAGCTCGGACAGACACCAAAAACCCGAAAAATCGTGGGAGATCTCATCCATCCCGGAGACTTTGTCGTGCTGGTCATTCCCATTGACAAAGCTGCTCCGAAAGGCCGCCTGATCCTGCCTCAGCAGCAGACCATCCGGGATATTCTCGATCACGGAGCAACCGCAATTGCAGTGAGAGACAGTGAGCTTTCAGAAACGCTTAAAAACCTTGGAAGAACACCGGCTCTTGTCATCACAGACAGTCAGGTCTTTGATGCCGTCGCCAAAATCGTACCAAGAGAAATACCGTTGACTTCTTTTTCGATTTTATTTGCCAGATACAAAGGAAATTTAGAACTTGCCGCCCATGGTGCACAGACCCTGAAAACATTAAAAGACGGGGATCATGTACTGATCTGCGAAGGCTGCACCCATCATCGGCAGTGCGAAGACATCGGAACTGTCAAACTGCCCAGGATGCTGAAACAGTTTACACAGAAAGATTTGCAGTTTACATTTACAAGCGGAACGGATTTTCCGTCAGATCTGTCTCCTTATCAGGTAATCATCCACTGCGGTGGATGCACGCTGACAGAAAAAGAAATGCAGTATCGATTAGATTGCGCCAGAGAACAGGGCATTCCAATTACGAATTATGGAATTGCCATTGCGTATATGCGAGGGATTTTAGAGAGAAGTATGGAGTTATTTTAAAAAACAGGGGCAATCTGCCCCTGAATAAACTTAAAGTCAGTTTTGTGTAAAATTCAATATTTGCTCATTTATAGGTATACAATTTATTTTTCCAATTTGTCAATTAAATAGTGTCTGCTGAGCAAACTGAAAACACTTGATTTTACTGACTTTTGCCCCATTTTCTGGTATAATGATTGCAAGGATTTTGACAAAAACAAATCGTTTTTCTTGCAGTTTTCTTACAGATTTTAAGTATAAAGGGGCTAAAACAATGTACAAACCGATCGACAAGTTACAGCATTCATTCCTCGATTTCAACCAACCTATGGGACTCCACATGAATCCGGATAACCGCTGGGTCAGACTGGCTGACCGAATCCCATGGGATGAATTCGAAGTAAAATATGCCAAGCTGTTTCCAAGTGATACGGGTAATGTTGCCAAGCCTCTTCGCATGGCATTAGGAGCCCTGATCATCCAGACCAAGTTCCAATTTTCCGACCGTGAGCTTGTGGAACAGATCGCTGAGAATCCGTATCTGCAATACTTTATCGGGCTTCCCGGTTTTCGGGAAGAAGCTCCGTTTGATGCAAGTACACTGGTTCTTTTCCGTAAACGCATTTCAGCAGATATGCTGATGGAAGTAAATGAGTATCTTCTTGCTCACAAGGAGGATGACAAAGATGACCATACTCCTCCATCCGTAGGAAAATCCGGTGATGATGGTACTGCAAAAGAAGATACAAACAAAGGGACTCTGACACTTGATGCAACCTGCGCACCTGCAAACATACGTTATCCGCAGGACATCTCGCTTTTGAACGAAGCAAGAGAAAAGCTGGAAAACATGATTTACTGTTTTTGTAAATGTTATGGTCTTAAGTTGCCAAGAAGATACCGCAAACGTGCCAGAAAAGAGTATCTTGCATTTGCCAAGAGCAGAAAGCACACGGCAAAGAAAATCCGCAGCGCACTCCGCAGACAGCTTGGCTACGTGAAAAGAGATCTTGGCTATCTGGAACAGTTCATGAGTGATGGATACGCCATGACAGGTAAGGATATCGGCCTATATCTTACCATCATCAGGCTGTATGAACAGCAACAGTATATGTACGATAACAGAATCCATTCTGTGGAGCATCGCATTGTAAGCATTTCGCAGCCATGGCTTCGGCCGATTGTCAGAGGGAAGGTCAAAGCACCTGTTGAATTTGGCGCAAAATTTGATCTCAGTCTTGACAGCGAAGGTTATGGGCGCCTCGAAAAAATATCTTTCGAGGCATACAACGAGAGCACCTGCCTGATTGAAGCAATAGAACGCTTCAAAGAGCGTACCGGTTATTATCCAGAACGTGTCCTGGCAGATCAGATATACCGGACCAGGGAAAACAGGAGTTATTGCAAGGAGCATGGGATCCGGTTATCAGGTCCAAAGCTGGGCAGACCAAGCGCCACAGCAAAAGTTGATAAAAAACAAGAGTATCAGGATAATACCGATAGAATCGAAGTGGAGCGCACCTTCAGCCTGAGCAAACGCTGTTATGGTATGAGCTGCATTACCACAAAACTGGAAGAAACGCAGTTGACATCTATCGCATTATCTGTATTCGTGACGAATCTGTTCAGGATTCAGAGGCGAATACTTTGTGCTCTTTTGCATCTGTTCCGATTCTGGTATGACCGGAACAGATATAAGAGTTGGAAGTTACAGATAGCTGCTTAATCAGCAGACACTAAATAAGACCTCTGTATTCAGAGATCTCAACAAAGTCAGAGTGGTATACCCTCCCTCCTAAAATTTTCTCTTTTTTACTTCTATTCAGACTATATTTCTGTATTTTTTGCATTTTATACTATATCCCTTTATTTTAACCTTTTATAACTATAATACATTTCTTAACATTTTTCAACATTTCTTTTGGTTTTTCCATTTTCACTTCTCAACTAACGCAAACAAAGCGCACAGATATTCTGCACGCTTTGCTTCATCACTATTTTTTACTGAGCTTTGCTTCCCAATGTCACATCAACTGTCTGTTCCTGATATTCTCCACCATCTCCGGGAACCTGAAGCGTCAGTGTTACCTTTTCGCCTTTCTTATAGTACTGGAGCTGCTCCTGCAATGACTCCATACTGTCAATTGTGATTCCGTTGAATCCTACAATGATACTTCCTTTTGTAATTCCTGCATCAGCTGCTCCGCCTCCGCGTGATACTTCGGAAATATAAACACCTGTCGGCATTCCATAACGCTGAGAATCAGAATCTTCTACATCCAGTCCTGTAATTCCGAGATATCCTCTCTCTGCCTCAGATACTTTTGTCTTTGTCTCCTGATTCATCAGGTTTGTAATAATGTCTGTGACATCTGAGATTGGAATTGCATAGCCGATTCCTTCTACATTCTCTCCGATCAGTTTTGCAGAGTTGATTCCAATGACTTCTCCATTTGCATTCACAAGAGCTCCTCCACTGTTTCCGGGATTGATCGCTGCATCTGTCTGAATCAGTTTTACATCAGAAGATCCTGTTGTCTCTCCTGTTGCACTGTCTGTTGTCTGGCTCTCTCTGTCTGTTGCACTGATCACTCCTGTTGTCACGGACTGTCCGTATCCCAGTGCGTTTCCGATTGCAATGGCAGGTTCTCCTACTTTCAATTTTGTAGAATCTCCAAGTGTCGCTACTGAAATTTTGTCCAGTGTATCATCCGAAATCTTATCCAGCTGAACTGCGATCACAGCCAGATCATGTGCGGAATCTGTTCCTTTGATATCTGCTTCCACACTGCTCTGATCGTCAAATGTCACTGTCAGCTGATTGCTGTCTGCAACGACATGATTATTTGTAACGATCAAAAGCTCTGAATCTGTCTTTTCAATGATAATTCCTGTTCCTGCACTGGTCACTTCCTGCTGGGAGGTTCCTCCAAAGAAGCTCTGCACCTGCTGAACACTCATATTTGTGATGGATACAATTGATGGCATCACAGATTCCACAACACTGGAAACATCCGATGTAACTACACTGGATGTCTTCGTCAGTGTCGCTTTATTCTGTGTTGTATTAGATACTTCTTTTGCAGCCTTCTGATCCAGTCCCAGCACTTTGTTTCCGACTACATTTGTTGTTAAAAATGTGGCACTTGAAACCACTCCGAACAGCAACGCGCATCCTGTCACCACAACGGCCTTTGGCATCTTCTTTTTTGGTTTTTCATGATGCTCCGGGTTCGGCTGACTGCTATAAGATGAATCATTCTGCGGTTCCTCAGAATGGTAATAATTGTATTGATTCTCCATATCAATTCCTTCTTTCTCTTGTATTTTATACTGCTATCATACCGTCCTTTTGTGATGAAACTGTGTTCAATCCTTTAACAATTCTTGAAACCAGCTTTATTTATTCTACTGTTACAGATTTTGCCAGGTTTCTCGGTTTATCCACATCGCATCCTCTTCCGACGGAAATGTAATATCCGAACAGCTGAAGCGGAATGATCGCCAGAGAATTTGCAAAATATCGATTGGTCTGCGGAATGTATACAACGTAATCTGCCGCTTTTTCAATCTCATGATTTCCTTCATTTGTAATGGCAAGAACAAATGCTCCTCTGGTCCTTACTTCCACGATATTGCTGATGCTCTTTTTGTACAGCTCTTTCTGTGTAAGAATCGCTGTTACCAGTGTTCCCTCTTCGATCAGAGAAATGGTTCCGTGTTTCAATTCTCCCGCAGCATATGCCTCTGAATGGATATAAGAAATCTCTTTTAATTTCAGAGATCCTTCCATGGAAATCGCATAATCGATTCCTCTTCCGATAAAGAATACTTCTCTCGCTGCCAGATAACGGTTGGCAAACTTCTGGATGCGATTCTTGTTATTTAATAACAGCTCCACCTGCTCCGGAAGTTTCTGAAGATCTTCAATATATCCCCGCATTTCCGAATCTGTGATTTCCCCTCTCACAAATGCAAATTTCATGGCCAGCAGATACAATGCGATCAACTGACTGGAGTATGCTTTTGTTGTCGCAACCGCAATCTCCGGTCCCGCCCATGTATACATGACATTATCTGCCTCTCTTGCGATAGAACTTCCGACAACATTGACAATTCCAAGTACCTTTGCCCCTCTCTGCTTTGCTTCACGCAGTGCCGCCAGAGAATCTGCAGTCTCTCCTGACTGGCTGATAATGATCACCAGACCATTTGGATCCAGAATTGGCTTACGGTAACGGAATTCAGAAGCCAGCTCCACACGAACAGGAATCTTCACCAGATCCTCGATCACATACTGTGCCACCATACCTACATGGTAAGCAGAACCACATGCTACAATGTAAATCTGGCTTGTTCTCCGGATATCCTCTTCCGCTAATCCGATATCAGTCAGATCAATCTTTCCGTCTTTTAATACAGAATTCAGAGTATCC
>OLBP01000222.1_pt1 | contig 10815 bp, 8 predicted proteins | sample 1607921 | NCBI WGS metagenome assembly OLBP01 (sample SAMN02674698, study PRJEB24791) | human gut metagenome, SKBSTL036 | isolation source: stool | host: Homo sapiens | place: USA | reverse complement strand
GCAGGAATCTCCTCCGATATCGCAGGAGGCTGCGATATCGGCGGCGGGAATCTTCAGGGCAGAGAAGTTGTAGTGAACATTGACGGCGGAAAACACGGAAAAGTTAAGATCGGTGAGAACCATGCAATATTAGGAAGCATCTATGGTGCAATTTCCGGCACCAAGGTCAACATCGGTGACAATGTGCTGCTTAAAATGCTACAATCGGGATGGTCGACGGATGCTAAGTATATCAATGTGAACGGTGCCGAGGCTGAGGTAGGCACAAGAGATAATCCCGGTGCAGGGGGACTTGTGATTGGCGATAATACAGAGCTGTGGTATATCAACAACGGTGATGAACTGCAGAAGATCGTCCATGGCAAGAACCTCTGCAAAAAAAGTCCAAAACAGAACATTACCCAACAACCCACCTGCACTGAACCGGGCTCTGCAGATTGTACTTGCGACTATGAGCATACGAACGGAGCAGCCCACCCCAGTTGTAACCGCACTTGGATAGATGAGGTTCCCGCCCTGGGCCATGATTGGGACGACTGGCAAGTGACCACCCCCGCCACCTGCACCAAAGAGGGCGTGGAGACCCGTTACTGCAACCGTGACCACAGCCATGTGGAGACCAGAACGACCCCCGCCACCGGCCACCACTGGAAGGACAACGGCGACGGCACCCACACCTGCACCAAGTGCGGTGCCACCGAGGGCCAGCCTTTCAACACCAACAGCGCCCTTGAGCTGCGGGTGGTGGACGCTGAGGGCATGGACCAGCCCTTTACCGTGAGCCAGAACGGCACCCTGCGCACCTACACCGGTGCCTACGACACCGCCACCCTTACCGGCGACCTGGACACCCTGCGCTACCTGCAGGACCACGGCGCACAGACCATCCAGTTCGTCACCAATGGCCAGACCAGCAGCTTTGTCATCAACGACCTGCTGGCACAGGGCAGCGGCAGTGAGGTGTTCTACCTCACCCACCGTGGGGCCGAAGAGCCCACCCTGCTGCTGGTGGAGGCAGACCACAGCGAACTGGTGAAAGACTAACCATCCCCGGAGGCGGAGTTTACCGCAAAGCTCCGCTTGCCTCCTTATTGCAAAAGCCCCCGGCACGTTCCGCATCGTGCCGGGGGCTTTTTGCATGATGCCGCCGCCTCCCGCATATATTGTACGGACAAATCTGAATGGGTGGGAGGCAAGGGTATGTTTGTGGTCACACTGAGTAAGGCAAGCGTCAAGAAGCTGGGCGTGGGGGCGATGTGCTGTGCGCTGGTGGTGTTCAGCGCCATGCTGGGGCGGTACATCAGCACCCGCTCGGTGGCTGTCGCGGCGGCAGGTAATAAGATCGAGAGTGCGCAGGACATCCAGACCTGGTTCACGGGCTACGGGCTGGACGTGGACGGCGCGTCCATCACCGCCGACAAGGTGAAGATCCCCCGCAAGTGGGACGACAGCTTTTCGGCTTTTAACGGGGTAGTGCAGCAGAGCGGCATGGATCTGACCCGCTACAAGGGCAAGACCGTGGAGAAGTGGACAGCGCTCATCCCGGCGGCCAGCCGGGGCGATGTGAGCAGCTACGGCGTGCTGCTGGTCTACAAGAAAAAGGCCGTGGGCGCGTACCTGCTGGAAAAGCCCTCCGGCACGGTCACCGGGCTGAAAGACGCCCAGACCGCGATGGCCCTGCAGGAGGCCGAACAGGTGTCCGGCGAGGACTTCAGCGGGGACTGGGGCGAACGGCACGAGGATGAACTGACCGACGGGCAGGCCCAGCAGACCTCGGGCGAAGATTTCAGCGGGGACTGGGGAGAGCGCCACGACGGCGAGCTGGGCGCAGAAGGTCAGGCCCAGCAGACTTCCGGCGAGCCGGACGCTGCACAGGAGCAGCCCGTGCTGTATACCGACCTGCCGCTGGACGCCGAGGGCTACCCCGTCGAATAACCGTCATTCTGCACGAAAAAGTGCGGTGAAACAGAATAATTGTGCAGTAGTGGTATTTTTGCAGAAAGATTCTGTTAAATGTTACTAAAATTTTTGATAAAAAATCGGCAATATGAAAGGGTGAAAAAAGAACGACTAAGGTTTATAATAAAAGCAGACATCCAGCAGCCAGAAGATTCGAGTGCTGCGTCCCGAGGGGTGGGGTGAGCTGCCCAGGAGGACCGGATGAAGTAAGGAGAAAATGATCATGAAGGAATTCCAGTACACCGTTAAGGATGCCTGCGGCATCCACGCCCGTCCCGCCGGTCTGCTCGTCAAGGTGGCCAAGGGCTTTGCCAGCACCGCCACCCTCGAGAAGGGCGGCAAGACCTGCGACCTGCGCAAGCTGATGGCCCTGATGGGCATGGGCGTCAAGCAGGGCGACACGGTCACCATCAAGGTGGAGGGCGACGACGAAGCCGTCTGCGCCGAAGCGATCCAGAAATTCCTGAGCGAGAACGTCTGATCGCCCAGTGTGATGAGAAGCCCTTGCGGGGAATGTCCTGCGGGGGCTTTTTGTTGCAGAACACAAAACAGCAAGAATAAGGAGAAATTGCAATGCAGGTAGGTACCGGTAAAAGCATCCTGAATGGCATTGCCATCGGAAAGCTGAAGATCTATAAGAAAAAAGATACCGTCATCTCTGCCGCCGAAGTGGCCGACACCGCCGCTGAAGAGGCCCGTTTTGAGGACGCCCGCGCCAAGGCCATCGACCAGCAGACCGCTCTGTACGAGAAGGCCCTGGCCGAGGCCGGCGAAGACATCGCCGAGGTGTTCAACATCCACGCCATGATGCTGGATGACGACGACTTCGTGGACGCCATCAAGGAGATCATCAACGGCCAGCGCAAGTGCGCTGAGTACGCCGTCAAGACCGCCGGCGACAATCAGGCCGCCGTTTTTGCCGCCATGGATGACCCCTATTTGCAGGCTCGCAGCGCCGACGTCATCGACATTGCACAGGCCATCCTCGACATCCTGCAGGGCGTGGACAATGCTACTTTGCAGGGGACTGAGCCCAGCATCCTCGTGGCCGAGGACCTGGCCCCGTCCGAGACGGTCCGCATGGACAAGAGCCTGCTGCTGGGCTTCATCACCCGGGAGGGCAGCTCCAACAGCCACACCGCCATCCTCGCCCGCAGCATGAACATCCCCGCCCTCATCCAGTGCAAGGACATTCAGGACGACTGGGACGGCAAGATGGCGGTCGTGGACGGCTACAACGCCTGTGTCTACGTTGACCCCACCCCCGATCTGCTCAAGAGCCTGAAAAAGCGCCAGCAGGAAGACCAGAAAAAGCAGGCCCTGCTGCAGGAGCTGAAGGGCAAGCCCAACACCACCCTCGACGGCAAGACCATCAACGTCTTTGCCAACATCGGCGGCATGGGCGACGTGGGCGCTGTGCAGCAGAACGACGCCGGCGGCGTCGGCCTCTTCCGCACCGAGTTCGTCTACCTCAACTGCAAGGACTTCCCGACGGAGGACTACCAGTTCGAGGCATACAAGCAGGTGCTCGAGAGCCTTGCACCCCGCAAGGTGGTCGTCCGCACCTGCGACATCGGCGCAGACAAGACCGTGGACTACATGAAGCTCGACCACGAGGAAAACCCCGCGCTGGGCTACCGCGCCATCCGCATCTGCCTGACCCGGAAGGACTTCTTCAAGACCCAGCTGCGCGCTCTGCTCCGCGCTTCCGCTTACGGAAACATGAGCATCATGTTCCCCATGATCACCAGCCTGCGGGAGCTGCAGGACGCCAAGGCCGTGCTGGACGAGTGCCGCGCGGAACTGCGGGCTGAGGGCAAGAAGTTCGACGAGAAGCTGGAGGTGGGTACTATGATCGAGACGCCCGCCGCTGTCCTCATCGCCGACGAGCTGGCCGAGGAGTGCGACTTCTTCTCCATCGGTACTAATGATCTGACCCAGTACACCTGCGCTCTGGACCGCCAGAACGCAAAGCTGGAGCCCTTCTTCAACCCGCACCACCCCGCTGTGCTCCGGGCCATCAAGATGACCATCGACGCGGGCCACCGCCACGGCATCTGGGTGGGCATCTGCGGCGAGCTGGGCGCAGACACTGCCCTCACCGAGACCTTCCTGCGGATGGGCGTGGACGAGCTGTCCATGAACGCCAAGAGCGTGCTGCCCGTGCGCAAGATCATCCGCAGCATCGATTTGAGCAAGCCTTCCGATAAGTAAGGAGCGCTTGACCCCAAAAACGCCGCCCCCGGCAGGGAACTTCCCCGCCGGGGGCTTTGCATACCCGAAAAATTTTACCGAAATACTTCAAAACCATAAAGTGCAGTGCTATACTGGTAGCATCAAAATACCTGCTGAGAGGGAATTTTATGACACAACTGCTCATCCGCCTGTTCGTCCGGCACCCGGACGATACCAAGAACGCCGCCGTCCGCACGGCCTACGGCAATCTGGCCAGCCTTGTGGGCATGGCCTGCAATCTCCTGCTCTGTCTGGGCAAGCTGGCGGCGGGGACGCTGTTCGGCTCCATCGCCATCATGGCCGACGCCCTGAACAACCTCTCGGACGCCTCGTCCAACGTGGTGAGCCTCGTGGGCTTCCGGCTGGCGGCCAAAGGCCCAGACGAAAAGCATCCCTACGGCCACGCCCGGTACGAATATCTGGCGGGCCTCGTGGTCTGCGTCACCATCCTCGCCATCGGCCTGTCCCTGCTGAAAGAATCTGCGCTCAAAGTGCTGCACCCGACGGCAGTGGTGTTCAGCTGGCTCAGTGTGGGGGTGCTGGCGGCGTCCATCGGCGTCAAGCTCTGGATGAGCCGCTTCAACAAGACCATCGGCCAGCGCATCAACTCCGAGACTCTGATGGCCACCGCCGCCGACAGCCGGAATGACGTGCTGACCACCAGCGCCGTGCTCCTGTCCACCGTTCTCTCCCACCTGACGGGCTGGGACGTGCTGGACGGCCTCATGGGCGTGGCAGTGGCGGCGTTCATCCTCTGGTCGGGCTGGGGGCTTATGATGGACACCCTCAGCCCTCTGCTGGGCGAGAGCCCCTCGCCGGAGCTGGTGGAGCACATCGAGCACACCGTCATGAGCTACCCGGGGGTGCTGGGCGTCCACGATCTGATGGTCCACGACTACGGCCCGGGGCATCAGTTCGCCTCGCTCCACATCGAGTTCCCCGCCGAGGCCGACCCGCTGGAAGCCCACGACATCATCGACAACATCGAGCGGGATTTTCTGAAAAAAGACCACTTACAGGTCACCATCCACTACGACCCCATCGTGACGTCGGACGCCGCCGTAGGCGTCCTGCGGAGCCGTTTGATGGAAAAAGCCCGCCAGATGGACCCTCGTCTGTCCATCCATGACCTGCGCATCGTGCCGGGGGACAGCCACACCAACGTGCTGTTCGACCTCGTGTTCCCGGCGGGCTACACCGGCGACAAGGACGCGCGGCTGGCCGAGATGTGCAATTTCGTCAAGGAGCAGGACCCGAGATACTGCTGTATGGTGAAGGTGGAGCAGAGCTATGCCTCCGCTCTGCCGGAAGAGGATCAATAAGAAAAAGAGGGAAAGTATTATGCTGAACGAGACTTACCGCGCCATGCTGGGCCACAAGAGCGTCATCCGCGAGACTTTCATGTACGGCAAACAGCGCGCCGCCGAGATCGGCTATGAGAACGTGTTCGACTACTCGCTGGGCAACCCCAGCGTCCCCTGCCCGGACAAGTTCACCAAAGCCATGCAGACCCTGCTGGCCGAGGAAGAGCCTGTCGCCCTCCACGGCTACTGCCCCAGTCAGGGCGACCCGGGCTTCCGCACCGCCGTTGCGGCCCATCTGGCAAAGACCTTCGGCCTGCCCTATGAGCAGAAGGATATTTTCCCCACCACCGGTGCGGCGGGCGCTATCGCCCACGCCATCCGCGCTGTGACCAAGCCCGGCGACGAGGTGCTGACCTTCGCCCCCTACTTCCCCGAGTACGGCCCCTATGTGGAGGGGACCGGCGCTGTGCTGAAGGTCGTGCCGCCTCAGGCACCGGCGTTCCAGCCGAATCTCGACGCCTTTGAAGAGATGCTGACCGAGAACGTCACCTGCGTCCTCATCAACACCCCGAACAACCCCACCGGCGTCGTCTACTCCGCCGAGACCCTGAGCCGTCTGGCCGACATCCTGACCGAGAAGAGCAAGGCTTTCGGCCACAACATCTTCCTCGTCAGCGACGAGCCCTACCGTGACATCGCCTTCGACGGCAAAAAGGTGCCGTATCCGGCAGCGTTCTACCCCCACACCCTGACCTGCTTCTCCTTCTCCAAGAGCCTGAGCCTGCCCGGCGAACGTCTGGGCTATGTGGCCGTCCGGCCCGGCTGCGAGGGCGAAGACGTGCTGGTGGACATGATGGCCCAGATCTCCCGCTTCACCGGCCACAACTGCCCGCCCAGCATCATCCAGAAAGCCACTGCCGAGTGCCTCGACGTCACCAGCGATCTGTCCGTCTACGAGACGAACATGAACCTGCTGTACGACAAGCTCACCGAGCTGGGCTTTGAGGTGGAGCGCCCCGGCGGCACATTTTATATCTTCCCGAAGGCGCTGGAAGAGGACGCCAACGCCTTCTGCCTCAAGGCCCGGGAGTTCGATCTGCTGCTGGTCCCCAGCGACACCTTCGGCGTCAAGGGCTATGTCCGCTTTGCCTACTGCATCGACACCGAGAAGGTGAAGCGCAGCCTGCCCGCACTGGAAAAGCTGGCCGCAGCCTATAAAACCTCTCAGTCTCGCTGACGCTCGCCAAGACCGGGTTACGGCTCCCAGCATTCGCTTCGTGCTTGAAAAGCACTTGCGCCTTGCTGGCCGCGGCCCCAACAACGACTCCCTGTTTCCGCCACTGGCGGCGGTCGTCGTTGTTGCTCCCAAAGGGAGAGGCTTAAAGCCGACCGCTGCATTCTAGGCTCTCCCTTTGGGAGAGCTGGACGCGAAGCGGCCTGAGAGGGCAAGCCCGTTGAAAAATTTACGCTTTTTTGCAGACGATGCACTCCCAGCCGCGCTTCTCCTTCACTTCCAGCACGGCGAGGCCGGCGGCTTCCAGCGCAGCGATGACCTCATCCTTCCGGCTGTCGATGATGCCGCTGGCGATGAACCGTGCGCCCGGGGCCATGAGCACCGGCACATGCGGGGCCAGCGACAGGATGGCAGCCGCCACGATGTTGGCCGTGATGATGTTGTACTTGCCGCTGGCCTTGTCGGACAGATCGCCCACGAGGACGGTCAGCTTGTCGGCTACGCCGTTGAGGGCGGCGTTCTCGCCGGCGGTGCGGACGGCCACGGGGTCGATGTCCACGCCCTCAGCCACGGCTGCGCCCAGCTTGAGGGCTGCGATGGCGAGGATGCCGCTGCCGGTGCCGATGTCCAGCACCCGCTCGCCGCCCTTGACCCGCTCGTCCAGCACTTCGAGGCAGAGGTTGGTGGTCTCATGGCCGCCGGTGCCGAAAGCAAGGCCCGGGTCGAGGATGAGCTTGACGCGGTCGGTGTCGTAGTCCTGCCAGGACGGCACGATGGCGAGGCGCTGGCCCACGTCCATCGGGTGGTAATACTTGCGCCAGCCGTTCTGCCAGTCCTCCTGCTCCACGCCCTCGGTCTCAGAGGTGTAGGGGATGCCTGCGGCCTCCATCCGGGCCGCGATGAGGGCCAGCGTCTCCACCGGCGAAGCGCCCGGCTCGAGGTACATGTGGATGATGACGGTGTCCCGGGGCTTGTCCAGCAGCTCCTGCTCGATGAGGTCCACGTGGGCGATTTGCTCCACCTGTTCCTCGATGTCGCTGTAGTCTTCGATATAAATGCCGCCCTCCGCGATCATGGTGGCCACGGCCTCGGCGGCCTCGGCGTCGGCTTTGGATACGGTCAGGCGAATATCAGTCCATTCCATAAGGATGCTCCTTCCGTGTATTGGGGATATACTGTCTTTATAGTACCCGATTCCGGCCCGGGATGCAAGCTCTCGGGCCGAAAGATGCCCGAAAAGGCTTTCTTTTTTCCCGGCAGTATGTTAATATGGTGTTGTACCCGGACTGGGTCCGGGCGGCTTCCTGCCGGAAGCGCCCGCCGCATCGTTCCCCAAAGGAGGAATTATCGTATGTTTTTGGGAATGGATATTTATAGCTGGATCGCTGCTATCGTCATCGCGCTCATCGTCACATTCCTTCCGATCACGCTGCCGTTCAAAATCGTTCTTGCCATGGTGGCCATGGCCTGCTTCTACTTTGGACGCAAGTATTATCACAACCATAAGAACGGCGGGGCCGAGACGCCCAGCATGAGCTCTGCCGAGAGCGAGGCACTGGCCTCCGGCATCCTGAAAGCCCTCGGCGGCAAGGATAATATCGCCAAGGTGGACTACTGCGCCACCCGCCTCCGCTTTGAGGTACACAGCTACGCCTCCGTGGACGAGGCCGCTGCCAAGGCCGCAGGCGCAGAGGGCGTCATCCGCCCGGCCAAGAACGCCTGCCAGGTGGTCATCAAGGGCGATGTGCAGGCCGTGTACGATGCCCTGCGCAAGCAGCTGTAACGAAGAAGCCGTTTTCTCACGAAAACAGCTTCTCGAACACCGCCGGGAACGGGCCGCTGCGCCCGGCCCGGCGGTATTTTTATCGGAAAGGAATTTTGATATGAAGCCCCAGATCTTTACGTGGAAAAAACTCACCGCCGACGAGCTGACGCGGGTGTATCTGGACGAGATGCGCCGCGACTTCCCGCCCAGCGAGCTGAAACCCCTGAGCATGATTCTCAACAGCGAAGCCGCCGGCATGGCCCACACCTGGGGCGTGTTCGAGGGGGAGACGCTGGTGTCCTATCTGCTGATGGTGCAGCCTATGGGCTGTGAAGTGAGCCAGCTGGACTATTTCTCCGTCCTGCCCGCCTACCGCAGCACCGGCATTGGCGCAAAGCTGCTGGCCGCTCTGCCCGCCCACGAGGAGGGCGCAAAGGCCATCCTCATCGAGGCCGAGTGTCCCGAGAAGGCCGACGACGAGGCCATGGCCGTCCGGCGTCTGGGCTTTTATGCCCGCTGCGGGGCCGTTGACACCGGCTGGACGGAGCATCTTTTCGACGCATGGTTCCGGGTGCTGGTCCTGCCTGCCGAGGGGGAGACGCTGGATGCAGAGACGGCCAACAAAGAGCTGGCCGACTGCTACAGCCGGGTGATGGGCGCGGACAAGTGGCGCAGATATGTCCGGCTCTACCGCCCGGACGGCACGGAAGAGAAATTCTGATTCGATCATAGGCTCTGAAAGGCTGCTTTACGTTCTGTGAAGCAGCCTTTTTTGCACCCTTCAGCGGGCGGGATGCACAAAGGTCAGCGGCTATTTTTGACAGTTTGACCGGAAATGTAAAATCGAGTGTCCTGTTTTCCACACCGACTTTACCAGAGGATGACAGCAGCGCAAAAACACCGCACAAAGCTTTACCTGCATTTTGCGCTGCCATGGTCGCAGCTGGGTGGGTGGTGCGCTACAATAAAGGCGTCCCAAGAGAGATACAACAAGGAAAAGGAAAACAGCCCGGCCAGAACAAAAGGGCCGGCCCAGTTGAAGGAGATATTATGATGAAAAAGATCACTCGTCGTTCGTTCCTGTCCATCTGCGGCGCTGCTGCCGCTGCTGCTGCCCTGACCGCCTGCGGCGGTGCAGCTTCTTCCACTGCTGCCTCTTCTGCCGCCGCATCCAGCACCGCAGCTTCCGCTTCTTCTACGGCTGCGCTGTCCGGCAATGTCGCCACCGGCGGTTCCACCTCCATGAAGAACGTCATCGCCGCCCTGACCGAGGGCTTCGCTGAGCTCGAGCCGGATGTCACCATCAGCTATGACCCCACCGGTTCCGGCGCAGGCATCACCGGCGCTGCCGATAAGACTCTGGACATCGGCCTTTCTTCCCGCGCCCTGAAGGCTGACGAGACCGGCGTCACCGGCACCACCGTGGCTCTGGACGGCATCGCCATCATCGTCAACAAGGACAGCAAGGTCGAGGACCTGACCGTTGACCAGCTCAAGCAGATGTTCACCGGCGAGATCACCAACTGGTCCGAGGTCGGCGGCGACGACGGCGAGATCGTTCTGGTGGGCCGCGAGGCTGGCTCCGGCACCCGCGATGGCTTCGAGAGCATCGTGGACGTCAAGGATTCCTGCAAGTACGCGCAGGAGCTGACGGCTACCGGCGCTGTCATCAGCGCTGTGGAGGCCAATCCTCTGGCCATCGGCTACGCTTCCCTGTCTGCCATCGGCGACACCGTCAAGGCTGTGACCGTCGGCGGCGTGGAGTGCAGCGAGAAGACCGTCAAGGACGGCAGCTATGAGGTGCAGCGTCCCTTCGTGTTCGTCACCAACGACTCCGTCACCCTCTCCGCTCAGGCTCAGGCGTTCTTCGACTTCGCCACCAGCACCGATGCAGCCGACCTCATCCGCACCGCAGGCGCTGTGCCGGTGAACGAGTAACTTTGTGAGGGATCCCTCAGGTGTTTTTATGAAAAAATTCGAGCTTCCCCGCACCCCGGCCCAATGGCTGGAAGCTGTCATGAACGCCATCTTCTTCCTCTGCGGCATCCTCGCCGTGGGCTGCGTGGCTGTCATTACCATCTATATGTTCCTGTCGGGCCTGCCCGCCATCGGAAAGATCGGCCCGCTGAAATTCCTCTTCGGCACTGAGTGGGCTTCCACGGCGTCCGAGCCGAAGTACGGCATCCTGCCCTTCGTGCTTTCGAGCATTTACGGCACTCTGGGCGCGTCCCTCATCGGCGTGCCGGTGGGCCTGCTGACAGCAGTGTTCCTCTCGAAAGCGGCAGCTCCCGGCGTGCGCAATGTGGTCGTCACGGCGG
>OLBP01000217.1_pt1 | contig 10876 bp, 6 predicted proteins | sample 1607921 | NCBI WGS metagenome assembly OLBP01 (sample SAMN02674698, study PRJEB24791) | human gut metagenome, SKBSTL036 | isolation source: stool | host: Homo sapiens | place: USA | reverse complement strand
CTCTTGTGGATCGTCATGATCTCCACTGCGGTATTGCCCGCTCCTGTCAGATTGACTTCTCCATAGTCTACCTGATATGCCTGTAGCTGTTCGATATAACGAACAAAGTTAAACAGACCCCTGTAGCTTGTCTTCTCATAGTCCATAGCTTTCTCCACAAGCATGGTAAGATTTGCAAAACGCTGCTCCCCTCCCGGAAGTGCCCTTGCATAATCTCCATACCCGGTTTCTTTCAGCACATAAAGGATCAATTCGTGGACCGGCGTATATGCAGCCATATTTCTTACCTTTTCAAGTAGACTCAGAAATCCTTTTAATTTAATATTCAGAGAATTCTTTTCATCTGTTCGCAGATTACTGTTTAACAATTCAGATTTCAGCTTATCCGGATCCAGTTCTTTTTCGGGGATTTCATTTTCTCCTGCATATGCCGAAACACTCTCATAGAGCAGACCATCAGGATACTGTATTCTAAGCTCTGCCAGTTCCTGTGAAGTGCATCCGACGATCGGTGAACGAAGCACTCCCATAAGCGGAATATCCTGCAGCGGATTGTCACACACCTTCAGATAATTCAATACAGTCACAATCTCGGTTGCAGAGAAATATCCGGTTCTTGATGTACAATATACGGGAATCCCCTGAGATGCCAGCACTTCCCTGAAGGTTTCTGCCCATCCATAGGCAGTGCGCAGCAGGATTACAATATCCCCGTATTCCACAGGCCGGTATTCCTTCGTCTCTTTATCTACGATATGTTCTTTTCCCACAATTTCTTTAATTCTCTGTGCAATGGCCAGCGCCTCCAGTTCCTGCCCGGTCTGATTTTCCATTTCCCTGCGGTTTCCCGATGCACCTGCGTCTTCATAGTCCTGTACATCAGACAGTTCTTCTCCGTCTCTCTCGACCAGAAGAACCTCTGTCTTTACAAATTCCTCTGACTCTCCTTCCGGAAAAGAAGCTCCGGGATAAAGGGCCGCATCTTTGTCATAGGTAATCCCTCCCAGGTCTTCCCCCATGATCTGTCGGAAAATAAAGTTTACACTCTCCAGAACCTGTTCCCTGCTCCGGAAATTTTTGTGCAGGTCAATTCTCTGCTCCTGTGCTTCTTCTGTGGAATAACTTTTATATTTTTCCATGAAAAGCTCCGGCCTTGCCAGACGGAAACGATAGATACTCTGCTTTACATCTCCTACCATGAAGATATTTTTCTTCTGGTTGATCCACCCGGATACTGCTGTTGTCAGAAGCTCCTGCACTAAGTTACTGTCCTGATATTCATCCACCAGGACTTCATCATACTTTGCGGAGAGCTCTCTCGCAGCCTGAGACATATGGATTTCTTCCCCTTCTTTCGTCATCAGTATCTGCAGGGCAAAATGTTCCATATCCGTAAAATCCAGAATATTCTTTTCTCTCTTCGCCTCTCCGAACTGTTTTTTAAATCGTGCCGTCAACTCAACTAACATCTCTATTGGGCCTCTGATATATCTGATCACTTCCAGAAGTTCTTTCTCTGCACTCTGGAAATATCGCTGCCCCAGTTCCTTCAGAATCTCCTTTTCCTCATCCCGGAGATCTTTCACTCTCTGCTTCTTCTGTTCATCTACATCCGCAGCCTTCTTTGTGCTCAGCCGGGCAAATGAGGGTTTCATAAGTATTTCTGCAGTTCCATTATAATCTCTTTTCTCTGCCAGTTCCTGCAGACTTCTTATAAGAAGCAGATCACTGCTCAATGCCTCATCATACAGATACGGACCATCCGGCTCTGAGCAGATTCTTCGAGCCTCCTGCACCAGAAGCTTCGCTTCCTGCAGTTCATCCTTCACTGCATCCCAGAGCATCCTCATCCACTCAGTCTCTCTTAACTCTTCCAGGGAATCAATCCTGTAATCATCCATACACCCGGACAGCCATTCCTGCGGAAAAGGATTGCTCATAGCCATTTCATATAATTTCTGTATCAGGTTTCCCAGATTTTCATCTGACTTTCCTGTTGCAAAGCATTCCACGAATTTCTGAAACTTTTCATCTTTTTTGGCATAATATTCTTCAAGCAGTGCTTTCACAACATCTCCTCGCAGAAGCTTCAGCTCCCCCTCATCTGCCGTCCGATATCCCGGATCCAGTCCGATCAGATGAAAGTAATTCCGGATAATATAGGCACAGAAACCATCAATAGTTGTAATCTGTGCAGTATGAAGCAGGGTTGTCTGTCTCTGCAGATGCTCATTATCGGGATCCTCACAGAGTGCTTTTTCAATAGCTGCCGAGATCCTCTCTTTCATTTCACCTGCTGCCGCTCTTGTAAATGTCATGATCAGCAGTCTGTCAATATCCACAGGGTGTTCTTTATCTGTTATCTTACTCAGGATACGTTCTACCAGTACTGCCGTTTTTCCGGACCCGGCTGCCGCACTGACCAGAATATTTCTGTCCCGCAGCCGTATAACCTCCTGCTGCTCCTTTGTCCACTGTACACCCATCTTATTCTGCCTCCCTGTCAAATGCTTTCCATAATTCCTCATCAGAGAAGTTTTTCAGTCTGCGGAATTCATATCCTGACAGCCTGCGGTCAAATCCGCATACCGTCATATACGGACAATAAGTACACGCATTCTTTTTTCCGAGCTCATAGGGAGAAACCTCTGCATCTCCCTCCAGAATAGAACTTCTTATCTTCTCAATCTTCGTCCTTACATACCGTCCAAGCACTGCGAACTGTGTTCTGTCTGCCACAGAAGAATTTTTGCGAAAGCTTCCGTCCTTATTAAATGCGACAGGAATGGAGCCAAGACTGCTGTCCATCCTGTACACAAGCTCCGGATCTGCCTGAACCAGTCCATTCATCTTCAGTTCTTTCATAAGACCTGCACTGACTGCTTCCACATCCGCATCTATCTTCTCCTGGATCATAGGATCCTTGATATTGTAATAAAAAACTCCCGCAGGAATAATCTCCTTATCCGGATATTTCTTCTGCTCTACACGCAGAGCACCATCCAGATAGATCATCAGTTGTAACTGCAGGCCATGATACAGATAAACCAGGTCAAAGGATGTATTTCCGGTTTTATAATCAATCACCTTCACATACACCTTATTCTGATCTTCCATAATATCTACTCTGTCAATCCGTCCTCCCCCGAAGGTTACCTCAAAGCCTTCTGGCTGAAATTCTCCCTGTTCCAGCTGTTTCTGAAGTGCCCATACCGTCCTTCTGAGGATTCTCCTTGTTCTCTCGATCATATATTCATTTCTGGCACTGCTTTTGAGCACCGTATTTCCATAATCTGCCACAATATTATCCAGGCACCGGTCCGCAATCTCATTCCGTTCCTGTTCTGTCAGCTCTGTCCATTTCATGCCTCTTTTTCGCACTTCTTCTGCAAAGCTTTCCAGTGCTTCATGCATAACATTTCCCATATCCATAGGTTTAAACTCATATTCCACACGCTCGGTAAGTTTCATTCCATACTGAAGGAAATGTGCAAATGCACAGGCTGCAAAACGTTCCAGTCTGGTAGCACTGTAAGGTGAAACCTCTCCGTATAATGCCTTCGCCACACTCTGGCTGATAATGTCCTCTGGTTTTCCGGCAAAAGCCGACTGTACCAGCTTCTGTACTCTGCTTCTGTATTCCGGATTCCGCAGATACCAGCTATAAAGCTCTCCAAACATTGCATCCGTCTCATCTGCCTGCTCCAGAATATCCTCATGTTCTTTCTCTGTCTCCTGTACCAGCTTCTCCAGAAACAGATCAATCCCAGCTTCCGGATTTTCCGGATAACAATAATTGTTTATAGAATTTTTATGGGGTCTGACCCCGGCTCCACCCTCAATTCCCAGCTTCGGATACAGACTGCGTATACTCCCAATCAGATATGCCGGACTTATGCCTTCTCCTTTTGCATTGGTATCACTATAGGAGAGGATCAGCTTTTCTCCCGGTTTCGTCATATTCAGATACAGATAAAACCTCTGCATATTCATCAGTTCTTTAGGCCCCGGTGCCAGTTCCACTCCCTGCCCCTGGAAGAAATCCCTGTCAAGCTCTGATAAGATTCCGCCTGTCTGTGTGCTCTTTGGGATATTTCCCTCATTCACGCCAACAAAAAACAACGCCTTAATCTCCTTTAAGCGGGATCGTTCCATATCACCCACCATTACCTGATCTATGCTCGGCGGAATCAGCGCTACTTTTGCCTGAGAAAGTCCTGATTCCAGAAGCTGTCGGAACTCCTGTCTGTTTACCGTTTCTTCGCCAAGAATCTCAACCATCTTATCCAGCAGGTCCATCACAATTCCATAAATCTGGTTATATTCTTTTTCCATTGCTTTATCGCCTGACTCTTTAAACTTTCGCTCCTGTCGTTTCAGTTTCTGCCAGACATTGCTTTTTTGGATAAACTCATAGAGAATCCGGCAGTACTCTTCCACTGTCTTCTTCCCGGAACCAAATCCCTGTGCAAGTTCCCTTACTTCTTCCGCAAAGATTTCTCTGATCTCATTCAGTTCCTGTATCTTCTCCGCTTCCATTCCTCTGTATACACGAACCCATTTTTCAGACCATTTCTTATATCCCCGGATTCCCAGCGCCAGCACGTAATTCTCCAGCTTATCAGCCTGTTCTCTGGTAACTTCTGACATCCCGCATCTGAGATAACGGAAAACACTCTCATAAGGAAATCCCTGCACCGCCATCTCCATGGCAGCGCGCAGATACTCCACAAAAGGATTCATCAGTACTGAATGCTTCTCGTCAATAAAATATGGAATATCCGCCTCCTCAAATACCTGTGCTGCAAGTCTTGCATATTCTTCCAGATTTCCTGTGATCACTGCAATCTCACCATAGCGGTATCCGCAGGTACGCACAAGTTCTGACATCTTTCGGGCAGCCTCCCGCATTTCTTCCAGGGGGGATGGAGCAGTAAATATCTTTATCTCCTGCTGCTCTTTGGAATATACGCCCTTTCTGTAGCGGAAGATATTTTTCTCCAGAAACTGTAAGGCAGGTGCCTGTGCAAACCGGGACTGTCCGGATGGTTTCAGATACACTGGATCCTCCAGATCTCTGGTCAGCCCTGCAAGTGTCCGTATCATCTGCTTGCTCATAAAGAAAAGCTGATAAGGTTTTCCCGGAGAAAAAGCATCCTCCCGTTCGTCCATAGTCACAGTAACACTTATGCGGTCAGCAATGACCAGAAGTTCCCTGAGCACATTGACCTGAATTGGCGTGAATCCGGTAAATCCATCAAAGAGAAATTCCGCTCCCTTAAGTTTTTCGGAAAAAGGAAGCTGTTTAAGCAGGACATCCATCACCTCTTCCCCTGTCATATAATGCCCCTTCAGGAATTCCCTGAATGACTGATAAAGGATTCCCACATCCTTAATCTTCATTTCAAGTAATGGCTGATCTTTGGCCTTCTCTTTCATTTCTGCCAGATTCTCTTCTCTGATATCATACTGCATAAATTCTGAAACCAAAGACTTCACCTCATCCAGATATCCCGGCTTATTCATCTGACTTCCCAGATAGGCAAGTTCCTTTCTGTGCTGCTGCACCATTTTCTGCAGCACCATGCTTTTTCCCGTATCTTCCAGAACCTTTCTGTTATCTCCGCCGGTTTCTTCAAATACACGGTACGCAAGACGTTCAAAGCTCAGGATGTCAATATTCAGGATTCCTTTTCCCGGGTGCATTTCCACCAGCGTCTTCTGTGTCTGCATGGTAAACTGCTCCGGAACAATAATATAGTAATTTCTCTCCGGGTGTTCCATGGACTCCCGGATTACTCTCTCATATGCAAAATAAGACTTTCCGGCACCGGAACTGCCGATAATAAACTGTAATGACATTCTTCTCTCCTTACTGTCGGTTACTCACATTCGTTGTTTCAGTATATCATAATTTAAGCACTTCTGTAATAGAATATACAAAACCATCCAGGAGGCGTGTACCATGAGTGCAAAAACAAAAATCATAGTCCTACATATGAAGGAAGTTATATACACCGGCATCTTTCTCCTTCTTGCTGTCATCCTGGCTATTGTACTTTTTTTCATGTTTGGACCCGGTCAGAAAAAAAGTGCCTCAGCCGATGCCAAAAGCCTGTACAAACCGGGAATTTATACTTCCTCCATCGACCTGAATGAAAACACCTTTGACCTGGAAGTAACCGTTGACTCTGACAGGGTAACTTCCATCCGTCTGGTAAATTTAAGCGAAAGCACCGCAGCCATGTTTCCTCTCATGGAACCGGCTCTGGAATCACTGGCCAGCCAGATCTATACCTCCCAGTCGCTGGAAAATATCCAATATTCCGAAGATCAGAAATATACCTCCATGATTCTTTTGAATGCAATTGAAACAGCACTGAAAAAAGCGGAGAACAACTGATCGTTCTCCGCTTCACCATGCAAAATCACGCGGATAGAATCATCCACTCCGCTATGCGATTCTAAATATCCATATTTTCAAGCTGCTCCAGCCATACTCCTACACTTGCATCACTTGGCATTCTCAGATCACCTCTCGGTGAAACCGCAACGCTTCCCACCTTCGGGCCATCCGGAAGACAGGAACGTTTAAACTGCTGTGCAAAAAATCTCCAATAGAAGGTTTTCAGCCATTTGAAGATTGTCTCCTTATCATACATTCCTTCAAAAGTCTCACATGCCAGCCTGTAAATTTTCTCCGGTTCAAATCCTGCACGAAGCATATAGTACAGATAGAAATCGTGAAGTTCATAAGGTCCCACCAGATCTTCTGTCTTCTGTGCGATCTTGCCATCCTTAGGCGGCAGAAGCTCCGGACTTACCGGTGTATCCAGAATATCAAGAAGAACCTCTGTCAGCTTCTCATCTTTGCAGGTATCCGCATAATAACGTACAAGATGACGCACCAGAGTTTTCGGCACTGAAGCATTCACGCCGTACATGGACATATGGTCACCATTGTAGGTTGCCCATCCCAGAGCCAGCTCAGACAGATCTCCTGTTCCCACCAGAATCGAGCCATCCTGATTTGCACTGTCCATCAGGATCTGCGTTCTCTCTCTTGCCTGGCTGTTCTCATAAGTCACATCATGCACAGACGGATCATGAGCAATATCCCGGAAATGTACATTTACTGCTTCTTTGATATTGATCTCACTTAAAGTCGCACCCAGACACTGACTTAATTTGCAGGCATTCTGATAAGTTCTGTCTGTGGTTCCAAAGCATGGCATGGTAATACAGTGGATATCCTTTCTGTCCGCACCGGAAAGGTCAAAGGCTCTTGCGATCACAAGCAGTGCCAGTGTGGAATCCAGACCTCCGGAAAGTCCCACTGTTGCCTTATGGCAATGGATATGATCCATACGTTTCTTAAGTCCCATTGCCTGGATATTCAGGATTTCATCACAGCGCATATCCCTTTCTTCTTTTCGTGAAGGTACGAAAGGATACTGTGAATATTTTCTGGTCAGTTTTGTCTCTTCCACATTCAGATGGAAGCTCACTTTAATATGGTCACTGTCGTCAGCCGGCTGATAAGTAGTCAGTCTTCTTCTCTCATCGTTCAGCCTCTGCACATCAATCTCACTGTATACAATACCATTGTGGAAACGTTTTCCTTCCGCAAGGATCACTCCATTCTCTGCGATCATATTCTGACCGCCAAAGACCAGATCCTGTGTGGACTCACCTTCTCCTGCATTTGCATATACATATCCGCACACCAGACGTGCAGACTGTCCGGAAACAAGATCTCTGCGGTAGCTGTCCTTTCCGACCATCTCATTGCTGGCTGACAGATTCACGATCAGATTCGCTCCTGCCTGTGCATGGAGAACGCTTGGCGGCAGTGTCACCCATAAATCCTCGCAGATCTCTGCTGCTGCCACAAGCTCCGGCTCCTCCTCACAGATAAAAAGAATATCTGTTCCGAAAGGAACTCTCTTTCCCTCAATATCCACATATTCCAGACAGCCAAGACCTGATGCAAAATGGCGCTGCTCATAAAATTCTCCATAGTTTGGAAGATAAGTTTTCGGAACCAGACCAATGATCTCGCCTCTGTTTAAAACTGCTGCCACATTATATAATTTTCCATGATTTCTGAAAGGCACACCTACAAAAACAAGGGCATCCACATCAGCAGTTTCCTTTGTGATCTTCAGCAAAGTTTCCCAGGCGCTGTCGAGAAGACGTCTCTGCAGGAAAAGATCCTGACAGGTATAGCCTGTGATACAAAGCTCCGGAAAAGTCATAACCTTCACATGTTCTTTCTCCATCTCATGGATCAGTCTGATAATCTCATTTCCATTGGCATTGCAGTCTGCAACTGTGATATAAGGTGTTGCGGCTGCTGTTTTGATATAACCGTTTTTCATTTTCTACCTCTTCTTCCCTGTGCTCCGGCAGATCTATCTGTCAGTACATTGGCGTCTCTTATTTACATTTACGCAGGATTTCTTTCAGTTCTTCCACTGTAAATTCATAATTCTTATTACAGAAATGGCAGTTCATCTCAATGGACTTACCTTCCTGGATCATTTCATTGAGTTCTTTTCTTCCGATGCTGATCAGGGCTTTCTCCACTCTTTCTCTGCTGCAGTTACAGTAAAATTCCGTAGGAACTTTCTCATTGATCTCCATATCAAAGCCCTCCAGGACTTTCTCAAGCAGACTCTCAGGAGTATGCCCCTCTTCCAGAAGATTTGTGACAGATGTGATTTTCTGCACATTTTCCTCAAGCTTCGCAATTGTGCTTTCTTCCGCAAACGGCATCAGCTGCACGATAAATCCGCCAGCCTGACGTACTGTATTGTCTTTATTCATAAGAACTCCAAGACCAACTGCTGACGGTACCTGTTCACTTGTAGCAAAATAATAGGTAAGATCTTCTGCGATCTCGCTGGTCTGAAGCGCAACCTGTCCAACATAAGGCTCTTTCAGTCCCATATCCTTGATCACGTTCATAAATCCTACACCGACAGCACCTGCAACATCCAGTTTGCCCTTGCTGTTTGCCGGGATACATACATCAGGATTTCCCACATATCCCTTTACACGACCTTTGGAATCTGCTGTCACAGTAATTCCTTCCAGAGGACCTCCTGCCTTAATCTGAAGTGTAAGGATGTCCTTATCCCCCTTCATCATGGGACCCATCATAGCACCTGCTGTAAGAAGACGTCCCAGTGCTGCTGTGGCTACCGGGCTTGTATTGTGATCCTGTCTCGCTGTTTCTACTGTTTCTGTAGTAACTGCCGCAAATGCCCGAATCTGATCATTCGCTGCAATTGCTCTGATAATATAATCGTTCATTCGTTTATTACTCCTGTTATTTCTTTCATATTATTTTCATTTTGTCCATGGCTTAACATCAAATCAATAGCAATTCCCGTAAATAATGCATTAATTAAGAGGCCTGCTATAATCGCATCAATCCGCGCGATGTGTCTCAGGTTTCTCCGGAATCCTTCCATGATATCCGTTCTGTGCACTTTTTCCATGTTCTCTTGCAACAAAAGTCAGACGTTCACAATTCTCATCACCCGGATTATGAGTATATGCATCACAGACTGCCACCAGTTCCATTCCTGCTTTCACAATCATAGCCTTGATTGCTTCTATGGAATATGCTTTCTGTACATGTTCCTCCTCACACTTCTCATACAATCCGTCTTCTCTCGGAAGAAAAAGTGCCAGTTCATATACATTCAGGGCATTTTCCCTGTCATAACTGTTCTCCCAGATAAAGCTTCCGTCCTCTCTGTCCTCAGCAATAGTCGTATCGCCGATCACATCCCGGTATTTATGGATCGTATTCATATCAAAAATGAACAGTCCGCCCGGATCCAGATAATTATTTACCAGCGCAAAAAGATACTCCAGATCTTCCTCGTCCGTCAGATAATTCATACTGTCACAGACACTGATCACAGCACGAACCGTACCATATAACTCAAAATCCTGCATATCCTGCAAAAGATATAGAATATCATGACCGGATTCCGCCCGCTTCTCCATAGCCTCTGCAAGCATCTCCTCAGAATTATCGATACCGATCATATCGTATCCGGCATCTGCAAGCATCTCTGTCACAGTACCTGTTCCACATCCCAGCTCCAGAACCAGACCATCCCTGATCCCGTCCTGAGCCAGTGTTTCTATAATATAGTCTGCCCATTCACGATAGTTTACATTATCCATGAAAACATCATAAACGCCGGCAAATCTTCCATATGATTCCATTCATCAGCCCTCATTATCTACCTGTTTTACTGTTCACTCCGTTCACAGCAACACATATTTTCCCTGCTATTCTACCACAACATCCGTTCTTATGTAAATAACAGGTTGGTCTCTGTCAGCGCAAAAAAGGACGACTGTTTTTTTACAGCAGCCGTCCTTTTCAACTTTTCTGTTACTGATTCTTAGGCATATAGCGGACATACGCCGGTTCTCCATGATAGTAATAGTCAACACCGTTCTCATCATAAACGTCCTCACCATTAGCAAAATCATAGGTATTTCCGTCATCATCACACCATGTACCGTCACCGTTCGGATAAATTACAAGCGGATATCCGTCGGAGTTTCTGTAAATAGTTCTTGTCTGATCTGTATCATAGTCCGGATCATCTGTTCCTACAGGTGTTCCGTCTGCATAATATCCATTGGAGGAACCATCGTCATAATCATAAGATCCGTCGCTGCTGCCATCAGAAGTATAGTCTGAAGAACTGTAATCTGATGAACCGCCCGATGAAGTATCACTGTAAGAACCGTCTGTACCTGCTGAAGAGCTTCCATCTGATGAACTGCCGGAACATCAAAGCAAACGGAGGAAGCTACACAGCAGGAACAGACAACAAAAACA
>OLBP01000202.1_pt1 | contig 11472 bp, 9 predicted proteins | sample 1607921 | NCBI WGS metagenome assembly OLBP01 (sample SAMN02674698, study PRJEB24791) | human gut metagenome, SKBSTL036 | isolation source: stool | host: Homo sapiens | place: USA | reverse complement strand
ATCTAACATCTCCTGCTTGTGCGCCTCGATATACTGCTCGATTTTCTTTTTATACATAAATCTTCCGCCTCGTTCTTTTCCTTTGGTTATTATTTGGACAGAATTCCAGCCAGTACCTGGTTCACTACCTTTCCGTCTGCCTTGCCCTTTACCTTCGGCATCAGGGTTTTCATGATTTTGCCCTTGTCAGACGGTGCCGGATTTTCAATGCCAAGCTCTGCCAGAACACTTTTGATCACCTCTGCGATCTGCTCTTCGGTCAGATCCTCCGGTGCAAATTCCTGATAAACTGCCAGACGTGCCTGTGCCTCCTCGCGGATATCCGCACGATCTGCCGGAGCCAGTTCCAGAGTCTCCTTCGTCTGCTTGATCTCTTTCTTTACAACTGCGTCCGCCTCTTCCTCAGTCAGCGGGGAACGCTTGTCGATCTCCGCATTTTTCAGTGCGGATAACAGCATGGATAAGGAATCTTTTCTTGCTTTGTCTTTTGCTTTCATGGCTTCTACCATGGCTGCACGTACTACATCTACTCTGCTCATATGAAATGTCTCCTTTTCTGATTTTTTCTATATTTTCACCATGCCCAGGTGGGACGATGGGGACTCTCTCTTGTTTCGCCATGCCCAGGGGTGCGATAGGGACTCTCTCTTGTTTTACCATGCCCAGTGGTGTAAAACCTGCGGTTTCACACCACTGTCCGGCTGCGCCGTATAGAAAAAAGCGCCTTTTCGGTGCCTGAAAAGTAAACTTTCCATTCACCGAAATGCCACTTTTTTCTGCATGGCTTTAGTTACGCCCAAACTCGCTTAACTTAAGCTTCGGATTCCGCTCTTCCACCATTCCCACACTCCAGCTGTTGACAAACAGAAGCAGTGGATTGTCTTTGAGGTCTTTGATCCGCTTCATATCCGAAGTTCCCTGAATCTTGGCTACATCGATCTCGTCAGCGTTTTCTACCCAGCGGATGTACTCGTATGGAAGTTTTTCCAGCTTGACTTCTACATTGTACTCATTTTCCAGACGGTAGGTCAGTACCTCGAACTGGAGGACGCCGACTACGCCGACGATGATCTCTTCCATACCTGTGTTGAACTCCTGGAAGATCTGGATCGCACCTTCTTGGGCGATCTGGCTGATGCCCTTGATGAACTGCTTGCGCTTCATCGTGTCCATCTGGCGCACGCGTGCAAAATGTTCCGGTGCGAACGTAGGAATGCCTTCAAATTCTACCTTTTCACCTGTACAGAGTGTATCACCGATCGAGAAGATACCCGGATCGAATACACCGATGATATCGCCCGCATATGCCTCCTCGACGATCTTTCGATCCTGCGCCATCATCTGCTGTGGCTGGGAGAGACGGATCTTGCGTCCGCCCTGCACATGCGTTACTTCCATGCCTGCCTCAAATTTGCCGGAACAGATACGCATAAATGCGATACGGTCGCGGTGCGCCTTGTTCATATTTGCCTGAATCTTAAAGACAAACGCTGAAAAACCATTTTCCACAGGATCTACTTCTTCTCCCTTGGATGTTCTTGCAAGTGGTCTGTTTGTCATCTTCAGGAAATGCTCTAAGAATGGTTCTACACCAAAGTTTGTAAGTGCTGATCCAAAGAATACTGGAGATAGTTTTCCCTGATGTACTTTATCCATATCAAGATCTGCTGCCGCACCATCTAATAATTCAATTTCTTCCATCAGATTCTCATAGAAATCTTCTCCGATCAGATCTGCTGCATTATCATCATCTGCTGAAATGATCGTTTCTTTTGCTTCTTTTGCACCACCTGTGGAGACTGCCTCGAATCGTAAGATATTTCTTGATGCACGCTCGTATACACCCTTAAATTCTTTTCCACATCCGATCGGCCAGTTGATCGGACATGTCTCAATCCCTAAGACTTTCTCGATATCGTCTAACAGATCGAAAGTATCCTTAGCTTCACGGTCCATCTTATTGATAAATGTAAAGATCGGGATATGTCTCATAACACAAACCTTAAATAACTTGATTGTCTGTGGCTCCACACCCTTGGAAGCATCGATCACCATGACTGCACAATCCGCTGCCATCAGTGTACGATACGTATCTTCTGAGAAGTCCTCATGTCCTGGTGTATCAAGAATATTGATACATTTTCCTTCGTATTCAAACTGTAATACAGAAGAAGTGACAGAGATACCTCTTTCTTTTTCAATCTCCATCCAGTCAGATACTGCATGTTTGGAGTTTGCCTTTCCTTTCACAGACCCCGCTGTATTGATTGCTCCTCCATATAAAAGGAACTTCTCAGTCAACGTTGTCTTACCGGCATCCGGATGAGAAATGATCGCAAAGGTTCTTCTGCGGCCGATCTCCTGCTCAATACTGTTTGCCATAATCTTTTTCCTCTTTTCTATTTTTATCTATTATTTTACATTTCTACGCATACTTAGTCATATTATCACACCACTTCTTAAATTTCTACTGATTCTTTATAAAAAATATGCTTTTAACTATTGCTTTTCCCAAGAAACACAAGTGTTTTTCGATGTTAATTCGTGGTATAATGATTCTATATTAAATCTAGGAGGATATCTCATGAGCAATACAATCTTACGCAATGAAAATGTATCTGTCACTTTAAAATCTCTTGGTGGGGAACTGACTTCTATCAAAGATGCTTCTGGTACGGAATATCTCTGGCAGGGAAATCCTGACTTCTGGAGTGGACAGGCACCTGTCTTATTTCCGATCGTTGGGTGTTTAAGAAATGGAACTGCAACCATCGGTGATTCTAAGACTTGTTCTTTTGGCCGTCATGGTCTTGCAAGAAAATTAGAATTTACTTTGGTTTCTTCTTCTGAAACTTGTGCTGTTTATTCTTTGAAAGCGGATGATTCTACGAAAGAACAGTATCCTTATGATTTTGAACTCCAGATGATCTATGAATTAACGGATCATGGAGTGAAAGTCAGTCATAAGGTGATCAATCATGGGGACATCGTTATGCCTTACTGTATTGGCGGTCATCCTGCATTTAACTGTCCAGTGTATGAAGGGGAGAATTTTGAAGATTATATCGTGGAATTTGAACAACCGGAAACTGCTGCCTGTGCACAGCTTACAGATGATGGTTTGATCAATAACAACGATCGTATTCCTGTTCTTGATCATGAAACTGTGATCCATGTAAAACATTCTTTATTTTACAAGGATGCTTTGATCTTTGATCAGTTGAAATCACGCACGGTTGCATTAAAACATAAGGAAAGCGGTCATGGTATCTTAGTTACTTTCCCTGATTTTGATTATCTGGGTGTATGGTCTAGTGCAAATGATGGACCTTTTGTTGCTTTGGAACCTTGGAGTGGAACTTCTACCTGCAGTGATGAGGATGATGTGTTTGAACATAAAAGAGGGGTGCGATTCTTGGAGCCTGGAGAACATGAAACTTTGAGTTTTGTGATTGAGATTTTATAGTACGTGATAATGTTATGAACATTTTGTAACTTGAAAACACTGGAATTTCCACATTTTTCGTGCTATCTTGTAGATAACAAACTTGTAGTTAGGAGTTATGATCATATGAATTGGCATGGAAAACGTTATTATTCGTTTGATAGTTTTTTAAAGAATTATTTTGGTGAGAAAATTTATAAAGTATCCTTAGATGGTGGTTTTACCTGTCCAAACAGAGATGGAACACTTGGAACTGGTGGTTGTATCTTTTGCAGTGAGGGCGGTTCCGGGGATTTTGCTTCTTCAGCTGCTTTGTCTGTGACAGATCAGATCACCGCTGGAATTGAGATGGTTTCTAGAAAGATCGAGAATGGGAAGTATATTGCTTATTTTCAGGCTTTTACGAATACTTATGGTCCGATTGAAAAACTGGAAACTTTGTATATGGAAGCGGTCAATGATCCGCGAATCGTTGCTCTTGCGATCGGTACCAGACCGGATTGCCTGCCTGCCGAGGTTTTGGAACTTTTAAATCAATTAAATAAGATCAAACCTGTGTTTGTGGAACTTGGTCTGCAGACGATTCATGAAGAGACCGCTTCTTTTATCCGGCGTGGGTACCCTTTGTCTTGTTTTGATGAAGCAGTTATGAATCTTCATAAGATCGGTGTATTGACTGTTGTTCACCTGATTCTTGGGCTTCCTGGTGAAACGGATGATATGATGCTTGAGTCAGTTCGTTATCTGAATCACCTTCCGATTCATGGGGTTAAATTTTCTATGCTACATATTTTGAAGAATACGGATCTAGCTGATCATTATGAGGAACATCCCTTTGATGTGTTTACTTTGGAGTCTTATGTCGATCTGATTTTGAAATGTATTGAGAATCTGAGTCCTGAGATCGTGATTCATCGATTAACTGGAGATGGACCGAGAGATTTGTTGATTGCTCCTGAGTGGAGTGTTTATAAGCGGAAAGTTTTGAATAGGATTGCGCATGAGATGAAGGTGAAGGATGTTTGGCAGGGGGATTTGTTGTAGATTTTAATTTGCCAATTGTTTATGATATCTCAAACAACTGTTTTCAAAATCTGGGATTTCTTCCGACAAATCTCATACCATCATCCTTTTTGCTAACTGACTAATTACTAATTACCTAATTACTAATCGCACAATTAGTAATTAGGTAATTATGACATACTTTAAAATTTTCAATCAATAACTTTGCATAATTCTTTGTTGATTTATTTTACCTTAACCGTCACATATTTCACCGCTTTCTGATACTTCGATGTTTTTGCTGCCGTGATCCGGATCTTGTATGTTCCTTTCTTGGCTTTCTTCTTTAATGTAACTTTTCCACTCTTAGTTACGGTCATACATTTTTTTGCTTTCTTTGGATATTTGGTCACTTTATAGGTCAGTTTTGCTTTCCCCAAAGATCTCGCTTTTAGGTTAAATGTTGCCTTTTTACGTTTTAATTTTTTTGCCTTGTAAGTTTTTATTTTTGCTGTTTTTATTATCTGTTTCTTTAATTTTAATGGTTTTACGATGTTTGGTTTTATTACTTCTGGTTTACTTTGTGCATTATTTCCAGAGATATCATTTCCATTGCCGTTTCCTGTATTGCCATTCCCTTTATTATCTTCTCCCTGGTCTGGGATTTCAGGATCTTTCTTATCAAGTTCCTCTACTACAAGATCGGAACCTTTGACTTCTTCTTTCTCATCAACGATATCTGCTAAAAAATCAACATATTTTGTTACCTTAACATTATTTCCCTTATCATCAAATTGGATGGATGTGTTTGTGTTGTTATCTAAAATCGTACTGTTTCCCTGCACTTTGGCATTGACCTCTACAATTCCTTCCTCGGAATTCTTGGATTGCATCGCAGCTGACAGATTATAATTATCTCCTTCCACTTTGATCTTCCCAGAAGTGATCGTTACTTTATCTGCTCCATCGGCAGTTACTGCATATCCTTTGTTGTTATCATCACAAAGGAACTGGCAGCCTTCCTCTGCTTTCGTTAATTCAAATGAATTGCTTGCCGCCACTCTAAGATTCCAGATTGGATGCTCACTTTCCCAATCACTTTGTTCGCAGGAATAAACTTTCATATCTCCTGTATAATTATTTCCATCGTATTCGAGATACTTTCCTTCTTCATTTTGTAATCGGAATCGCTTATTTGCTGATATCTGAATCGTCGTCTGATCCTGATCATCTTCCTGATATGCTGATGCCGCCATCCTGCTTTTCATTTTTAAGGTCTGGATCCCGCCATTATATATTTTATCAACGCCATAATAGTTCAGGTTCTTCCACAGATCTTCTACACATACATCATCAAATCTTGAATTTGAATCTGCAAAATGGAAGCTCTTGAAATCAGAAGAGACTTTCATTGTCAGGTATCCCCCGTAACTTCCAGGGTGATAAGAATTTTCATCATAGATCGTAATTTCATGATTCCCATCCATGTCCTTCTTATAACCACAAGCAACAACACTATGTCCGCCCTCTGGTATCATGAAAGAGAAAACAAATGGTTTTTTCACTCTTTTTGCATACTGGGCTTCTGCTACAAATTTCTTAAGAAAAGTTTCCAGATCTCCATTTCCCCAACCTGAATTTTTACTGATTCCATACGTTGATCTTCCACTGTCCAGACACTGTGTCATCTGATAATATAAGATCATGTCTTTCATTTTGGAATTCTCATATGGGCTTCCCAGCGTCCAATAATCATGTGCGCCACTTGTAATATCATCAAAATCAATATAACCTTGGTTTCCATAACACATACTCAAAGCGATCCCATGGCATACACCGTATGTTCTCCATGAAAATACGTGATCATTCTCCATTTACTCTGAAAATCACTACACTGCTTCACCAATTTATTTAGATATACAGGATTTGAAATGAAAGCTCTCATCCCTATATGCTTAAACTGATTCGTATCCTTACCTGTTTTAAAGTAACTGGACATTCCTCCTTCGATCACTTCTCCATGAAATTGATCTTCATTCAGATAAAATGCGGCTCTCACTCCATGATTCGAATTATTTGCTCTTGCATGTGTGATTCTGTTTGCTCCGATTGATCGTGCTACATTTTCGTAAGATTGTCCTGTGTTACAAGGCAGTCTTAACCAGTAGGAATCGTCCGGAGCCATATAATCCAAACCAATATTATTGGTTCCCATCAACAACTGCTCTGGTCCTATCAAGAAGAACTGATCCGTTGTATTCTCATACCATTTATCGGTTGCCTCTGCTAAAGTTTCAAACAGCTTACGATGATATCCATTTGCATCAAAATCAAATTTGGAAGATCCTCCATCTGCTTTGTCTGCATCCAGATTATTCAAATATGTTTTCTGTGTGACCGTCTTTACACACTGAAGCTCCGAATCAGTAAAAGAAGATAAAAATCCCTGCTCCTCATCATAAGCATCCTCTCCATCAAGATTTGCTGCGGAAGGTACAGATCGATTGCTCCAATCAACCTCTCCGGCAGAATTCATCCAATGTCTCAAGGCTGATTCTGTCCAACGATTGGATCCTCTTTCAGCCCTGATGTGGTTTTTATACCCGGAATATTTTGCATCATAACTCTTCTTACACAGGATTTGATCACTCAGCATCAATTTTCCATTTGAATCCTCTCCGATGCATCTCCATTTTATCTTCTTACCCTGATAAGTTCCAAGGTAAATGTAATCTCCAATATTTACTTTGCCATCCCCAGCATGTACTATTTTGTTGTTCACTGGCAGTAACGTAAATACCATACTGAATACGACCAGTAATGTTAAGATTTTGCTGATGATTCTCTTTTTCATACCTTTTCCTTTCCTCATATTTTCTGAACTACTACTTTACATCTCTTTTTACAACACAACGTTTCTTGTAAAAAGAAATCCCATAACAGATCACCTCATCATAACTATCCTCAAATTCCTTTGCATACATCCTATGATTGATCTGCTGAATAGCTTTTTCACAATCCTCTTCTAAGTTCTTTACTTCTTTTGAATATTTCGCTTCAAAAACTGCAACCTTTCCTTCATGTTCATTAAAAATAACAAGATCACTTCGACCTTCTCCATGTTCTTTATTCGATTCAACACTATATCCAGCCCCAGCAAATATTCCTGCAAGAAATGCATGATAAAAATCTTCTCTATAATCATGATAACTGATCGTTATTCGCAACAACCTACTGATTTCCTGTGTCAAAGTCTGCTCATCACCATTCCATACTGCATCAAATAAATGCTTTCGATCTTGTAGTTTCGCTGTATCACTAAACCAATCCTGTACTGTTGTCTCAAAAATCTCTCGTATCTCTTTGTTTGGAATCTTCAATGTGATCTTTCCATCTGCACTTTCCTTCTCTTCCTTATCTCTTGTCAGATATCCTGTTAAATACAAAATACTCCAAAAATTCTCTTCTGACGAATGTAAATAATCATACGTAAGATTTTCTTCTATTTTCTGATCAATCGTGTCTCCTGCCATCAATTTTTCCATCTTTTTTTGAATTCCGCTGCCTGCGTAGTCTATGAAAGATCGTATGATCGCATTATCACTTGTATTCTTCCAGTAACTTGCTGGCTTCATGTCTGGATCGATCCGTAGATCTCTTACATAGTTCATAACATCCCATGGACAATATACATCGATCTTTCCAAAATTATACCCATCATACCATTCTTTGATTTCTTTAAAATGCTCTTGCAGTCCAATATCTTTTAAGATATCTTTTACTTCCTGATCGGTAAATCCAAAATATTCATTTAAATGTGTTGCTATGATCGTATCTGAGATAAAATTATTGGTTCCTGTAAATATACTTTCCTTTGCAATTTTCAAGCAACCTGTAACTACTGCGAACTGAAGATGAGAATTATCTTTTAGAGATGTGCTCATCATCGTTTTCATCACATCCAGCATTTCTTTATAGTAGCCATTGCTGCTTGCTTTCGCTAATGGTACATCATATTCATCCAATAATAAAATAACCGGCTTTCCGTAATGCACATTCATCATTCTTATGATGGTAGCCACACTAATTTTTATCAAATCTTCTGACAAATTTTCTTCACTTATATCTTGTAACTTCAAAAAGATCTTTTTATCATTCTCATTTACCTTATCGCTATCTGATAAATAATCATGCTCATTGCAGATCCATGAAATCTGATTTCTTAACATCTTCATAGCTGATTGAAAATTCAATCCATCTACATCTTTGAAGGAAATAAATAATGTTGGATACTGATTCATCCATTTTTGACATAATTCTATATCTCTTGAGATCTTCAGATCTTCAAATAGTTTCCTGCTGTCTTTTCGTATATCAAAGAAATACGCCAACATACTCATGCCGATCGTCTTTCCAAAACGTCTTGGTCTCGTGATCAATGTAACTTCTGCGATTCTTGATTCCAGTAATTCTTTGATCAAATTCGTTTTATCTACATAATAATATTCATTTTGTCTTAACTTATGAAAATCAGAAATTCCTACTGGTAATTTCACATTGTTCATTGCCAACACCACCTTCTTAGATTTTATCTAATCACAAAACATCCTCTTCCATTTGCTTTAGCTTCATATAAGATCTCATCGGTCTTTGTCAGAAGTTCCTTGATCGTTTTTGGATATTTAAAACGATATACTCCTATACTGCTGCTTACTGTGACTTCCTTCTGAATTCCTGAGATATTTTGAAAGAATTGTTCCAGTTCCTTTTCTAACACTTCCTGGCTCATCTCTTCTTCGATCATCACAGCAAACTCATCTCCGCCAACTCTTCCGACTGCTCCATATGGCTCAAATTGTTCTTTTAAAAACATCGCAAATTTCTTTAAGGTTTCATCTCCTGCTATATGTCCCAGTTTATCATTGATCTGCTTAAACCAATCCACATCCAAGAATAAAAACCATCCTTGATGGCCATGAACCCTCTGATCACTTTGAATATTTTGGCAATGCTGCAAAAACAGTCTTCTTCCCATCACCCCAGTAAAGGAATCAATCTCCCCTTGATATTCCCGATACTTCATATATTGGTAGATCACAAGCATCGTCAATATTAAGATAAAATCCAATGCAAGCATTGCGATCAAAAACTGTACCTGTAAATGTAGCAGATCAATCTCTATTGTTCTTGTTACATGAACTCTGTGCTGTTTCAACATACATGTAGACCGATTTGCAAAATATCCAGTAGAAAATATCGCTATACAAATGATCAAAAAACTGATCCCTGATGATATAGCGACTATCTTAGAAGACAGATATGGATCATCCAAAGATTGATTTACCGCATCCTTGTATTTTTGAATGCGTTCCTTGTGATAAATCTTATATGCCACCTCTACCCAGAAAAGACAACATAGTGCAATAAGTGCATCATTGATCCCCATATGAAATGTTGACATTCCAGTATAGCCAAGTTGTGGAAAACAGGCTCCCATAACAGTGAACACTAAGAAAGCATGTATCCACTGTGAGATCAAAGAAAGAATCCAGATTCCTATTTTCTCATACTTTCGTCCTTTTATGATGGAAAACAGATATCCGATCACAAAGCCAAACAAAACTCTTGACCCAACACTTAGTAAAATGCTTCCTATTGGATTACCACTATATAGCGGCGAAAATATCTTATCATCTGATACAACATAAAGTGCTGACGCCTTATACATACTTGCTAGTCCAAATACCAATCCGATCAGTGTCGATTCCAAAGGTCCAAGCAAACATCCCGCAACTACGATCGGGATATATGCTGTTGTAAGTGAAATTGGATCAATATGAATGAATCCTAAAAAAGTAAATGACATAATAAGCTCGATCGCCAATAATAACACAAAAACATATTTTTCAAATTTTAAATGCTTCCATTTGTTTTGCTTCATATCTCTAATCTTCCTTTGCTTTTGGGTCTCTTAAACTTCTTCCCAATTCTTCTTTGCTTACTTACATCATATCATAAAAACAAAGTATCAACGACACCTGAATGCCCAAAATCAAAGGTATCCCTAATCTAAAATACCATTTTCTTGTCTTATGATGAAATACTGTCATACCGATCAGTGCTCCAATGGAGCCTCCGATCAGTGCAAGTATGATCAATTTTTTCTCTCTGACCCTCCACTGTCTTGTCATCGCTCTCCATTTGTCTAGTCCATACAATGCAAATGTTATAACGTTGATCATGATCAGATATAAGTGAATATATGCTGATTGCATTTGTAGGTTTCCTCCCCATAGCCTTTTATTTTAATCTGTATTTTCGATTTTTATTATTGCCTATTTGTTCTATATCTTGTGTCAAAGCTTTTAATAACTCTTTCGTTCTGGAGGGTTTTAAATTTAACAAATTACAAAAATCCTGAATCGTATATTCTTTACCCTCTTCCATAAATTCAAGTATTTTTTTATAATTTTGTATTGTCTTTTTTGAAATCTTTTTATCGCCGTTTTTTTATCGCCGTTTTTTACATTATCATATGAATAATCTTCATTTAATGGCACAATAAGCCTAAATACATCCCCTTCAATGAATTCTGGTTCTTTTCCAGAGTAATACTTTGAATATTTAAATATATTTCTCACTCCTGAACCTAATCGATCTGACCATCCTATATTTCTAAAAAATGATGCAATAATCGGATTCTTTGGATTTGGTTCCATATTATCAGGTGTAATAATTCCATCTCCTGATGACCGATTCGCATTTTCTGTATACATCCTATCTTTTTCTATTACAAATTTAGCTGTATATGAACTCGTAAATTCTCTATGAATCAATGTATTTGCAATCATTTCCCAATAACATAACTGCTGCCAGATTATATCCACTTTCTCCTGTCGCTCTGTCCTTTCCATATAATCCCGCACTTCTCAATAATTCCTCATCACTCATACTTTCCCAACTATGCACACCGTTACCGAAAACTTATAAAAAGTTATAAACCTTTATGTTTCATTCCTACTTCA
>OLBP01000197.1_pt1 | contig 11918 bp, 9 predicted proteins | sample 1607921 | NCBI WGS metagenome assembly OLBP01 (sample SAMN02674698, study PRJEB24791) | human gut metagenome, SKBSTL036 | isolation source: stool | host: Homo sapiens | place: USA | reverse complement strand
TGGTTTTAATGCTTGCAGGCGCAGAGGCTGGAAGCCCTAACTGGGCGGTAGTTATTGGCGGAAACCTGTTTGTATGCGGTATGGAAGGACTGATCGTAGGTATCCAGGTCCTTCGTCTGGAATATTATGAGCTGTTCAGCCGGTTCTACAGAGGAAGCGGACGGGCATTTGAACCTTATGGAAAGCATTAGATAAATGAATGAACCTGGAACATGTGCCGCCTGGCAGGTCAGGCAGACATGGGAGATCCAGATATCTTAATCTCAAGAGAAAAAGGAGAAATCAATCATGAGTTTATTAGTTAAAATGACATTAAGCGCAGCATTAGTATTAAGCATCGGTGTACCTTTTGGAGCATTTGCAGCAGGAGAAAAGACAAAGGGACGTTATAAAACAGCTCTTGGTGTAAACGTATTTTTATTCTTCGGGACCATGATCGCAGCAGCAGCTTTCATGTTTTCAGGAAATGCATTTGCAGCAGAGGAAACAGCAGCAGCCGTTTCTAACAGCGCAGCTGGAATGGGCTATCTGTCAGCGGCTCTTGCAACCGGTCTTTCCTGTTTAGGCGGTGGTATTGCAGTATCTGCAGCAGCAAGTGCAGCACTGGGCGCTATCAGTGAAGACAGCTCTATTCTTGGTAAATCCCTTATCTTCGTAGGTCTTGCCGAAGGTGTGTGCCTGTATGGTCTGATCATTTCCTTTATGATCTTAGGTAAGCTTTAATATGAAAATGTATCTCATCAGCGATAACATCGACACCTGGACCGGCATGCGCCTGGCAGGTGTTGACGGGGCTGTGGTACATGAGAGGGACGAACTGAAACGTGAGCTGGATAAGGTTCTGGCCGATAAATCTATTGGCATTATCCTGTTAACTGAAAAGTTTGGCAGGGAATTTCCGGAGATCATCGACAATGTAAAGCTGGAGCGGAAGCTGCCGCTGATCGTAGAGATCCCGGACCGCCATGGAACCGGCCGCAAGCCGGACTTTATCACCTCTTATGTAAACGAGGCCATTGGATTGAAACTATAGAAAGCAGGTGAAGAGCTTGACAACAGAGGAAAAGCTGAAGCATTTTCAGGAGATCTGTATGACAGATGCAAGGGAAAAAAGTGCAAAAATACTGGACGATTACGCAAAAACTCTTGATAAGGCCTATGAGGAGCATACAGAAGATGCCAGGAAGCGGGCGAAAATGCAGGAAGAGGCTGAGACGGAAAAGTTAGGGCGTGAGCGCAACAAAAAGCTTTCCATTGGACAGCTGGACTTAAGAAGAGAAGTAAGCCACAGACAGGAGGAATTAAAGGATAAGTTGTTTGTGGAGATAAGAGATAAACTGGCTAATTTCATGGAGACAAGAGACTATCTGGACCTGTTGGAAAAACAGATCGGAGCAGCTAAAGCAGTTGCAGGTGATGAGGCTATGGTCGTATACATGGATCCCTCTGATGAGGACAAGGCCCGCAGACTGGCCATGCACCACAATGTAACTGTAAAGATCAGCGAATATTCCTTTAACGGAGGCATCCGTGCGGTGATCCCGTCCAAACATATCCTGATCGACAGTTCCTTTAAGACAAAACTGGAAGAAGCGCGCCATGAATTTAAGTTTGATTTGGGAGGTAAGCAGTAAATGGCTAAGACAGGTGTGATCTACGGTATCAACGGACCTGTAGTTTCTCTGGCTGGTGATCCCGGATTTCAGATGAACGAAATGGTGTACGTTGGTAAGGAAAATCTGGTAGGCGAAGTCATTGGGCTTACCTCAGAGAAAACAACGATCCAGGTGTATGAGGAGACCAGCGGTTTAAAGCCTGGTGAGGTGGTAACAGGAACAGGAGCACCGGTTTCTGTTACGCTGGCTCCTGGTATTTTAAATAACATTTTTGACGGTATTGAGCGTCCTTTAAGCAAGATCGCAGAGCGCAGCGGCTACTATATCAGCCGTGGCATCAGTGTAGATTCTCTGGATACTTCCAAAAAATGGAAAACACATATGACAGTAAAGAAAGGCGACCGGGTGCTTCCGGGAACCATTATCGCAGAGGTTCCTGAGACAAGGGCTATTATCCATAAGGTAATGGTGCCGCCGGATACAGAGGGCTATGTATTAGACGTAGTGGAAGATGGGGAATATACCATTAATGAGCCTCTTCTTACGCTGCAGTTACTTGATGGAACAGAAAAAAAGCTGACCATGACCCAGAAGTGGCCTATCCGTGTGCCAAGACCCTCTGCAAAGCGTTATCCGGCAACCAGGCCGCTGATCACTGGACAGCGTATCCTGGATACTATGTTCCCACTGGCAAAGGGAGGTACAGCGGCGATCCCAGGGGGATTCGGTACAGGAAAGACCATGACCCAGCATCAGATTGCAAAATGGTCTGATGCAGATGTTATTATCTACATCGGCTGTGGTGAGCGTGGAAATGAAATGACCCAGGTGCTGGAGGAATTTTCCCAGCTGGACGATCCCCGGACCGGAAATCCTTTGATGGAGCGGACCACGCTGATCGCCAATACCTCAAATATGCCTGTGGCTGCCAGAGAAGCCAGCCTGTATTCGGGCCTTACCCTGGCAGAGTATTACCGGGATATGGGCTACCATGTAGCCATCATGGCAGACTCCACTTCCCGTTGGGCAGAAGCTCTTCGAGAACTGTCCGGCCGTCTGGAGGAAATGCCTGCAGAGGAAGGTTTCCCTGCATATCTGGCATCCAAGCTGTCCGCATTCTATGAACGTGCAGGAATGATGCAGAACTTAAATGGAACCGAAGGCTCTGTCTCCATTATCGGAGCAGTTTCTCCACAGGGTGGTGATTTCTCAGAGCCTGTCACACAGAATACCAAGCGCTTCGTCCGCTGTTTCTGGGGACTGGACAAATCCCTTGCCTATGCCCGTCACTTCCCGGCAATCCACTGGCTCACCAGCTACAGTGAATATCTGGAAGACCTGACTCCATGGTACAGAGAACATGTTTCCCCGAAATTTGTAGCAGACAGGAATCAGCTCATGGCAATCCTGAATCAGGAGAGCTCTCTGATGGAGATCGTCAAGCTGATCGGAAGCGACGTTCTTCCGGATGACCAGAAACTGACGCTGGAAATTGCCAGAGTCATCCGTCTGGGCTTCCTCCAGCAGAACGCTTTTCACGCAGAAGACACCTGCGTACCAATGGAAAAACAGTTTAAAATGATGGAAACGATCCTCTATCTTTATGAAAAATGCCGTGCACTCATCAACCGTGGAATGCCGGTTTCCGTACTGAAAGAGGGGAACAACATTTTTGAAAAAATTATTTCCATTAAATATGATGTGGCAAATAATCAGCTTGATAAATTCGACCAATACAAGCAGGACATTGATACTTTCTATGATAACATAATGGAAAAAAACGGCTGATGCCGGAACAGTTACATTCATAGCCATAACCGGCTATGAGTCGTAACAGAGAGGAGAAGTTTATGGCAATTGAATATTTAGGCTTAAGCGAAATAAACGGACCTCTGGTGGTCCTGGAAGGCGTCAAGAATGCCTCCTATGAGGAAATCGTTGAATTTCACATGGATGACGGGACTCGCAAGATCGGCCGTATTATTGAGATTTATGAGGACAAGGCTGTTATCCAGGTTTTTGAAGGAACAGACGGTATGTCCTTAGGCAACACCCATACCCGGCTGACCGGACGTCCCATGGAGATCGGGCTTTCTCCGGAAATCCTCGGACGAACCTTTAACGGTATCGGACAGCCCATCGACGGTCTGGGGGACATCACCCCGGATGTAAAATTAAACATCAATGGTCTGCCGCTGAACCCGGTAGCACGTGAATATCCCCGAAACTATATCAACACCGGTATTTCCGCAATCGACGGACTGACCACCCTGATCCGAGGACAGAAGCTTCCGATCTTTTCCGGAAATGGTCTTCCACACGACAAGCTGGCTGCACAGATCGTACAGCAGGCTTCTCTGGGAGAGGACTCTGATGAAGATTTTGCCATTGTTTTCGCAGCAATGGGTGTCAAATATGACGTAGCGGAATTTTTCCGCCGTACCTTCGAGGAAAGCGGTGCTGCAGACCATGTAGTTATGTTCCTGAATCTTGCAAATGATCCGGTTGTTGAACGTCTTCTCACACCGAAGATTGCCCTCACTGCCGCAGAGTATCTTGCTTTTGAAAAAGGAATGCACATCCTGGTCATCCTGACAGACATCACATCCTTCTGCGAGGCCATGCGAGAGGTTTCCTCCTCCAAAGGTGAGATTCCGTCCCGTAAAGGTTATCCGGGTTATCTGTACAGTGAGCTTGCAACCCTGTACGAACGTGCAGGTATCGTAAAAGGCAAACCGGGTTCCGTAACCCAGATCCCGATCCTGACCATGCCAAACGATGATATCACTCACCCGATCCCTGACCTTACCGGTTATATCACCGAAGGTCAGATCGTTCTGGACAGACAGCTTCATGGACAGGCAATCTATCCGCCTATTAACGTACTGCCATCTCTTTCCCGTCTGATGAAGGACGGTATCGGTGAAGGCTATACAAGAGCAGACCATCAGGACGTGGCAAATCAGCTTTTCTCCTGCTATGCAAAGGTTGGAGATGCCAGAGCCCTTGCTTCCGTTATCGGTGAGGATGAGCTTTCCCCGCTGGATAAACGCTATCTGGTATTTGGTAAAGCCTTTGAGAGTGAATTTGTCGGCCAGTCCGAAACCGAGAACCGAAGCATCACCGAAACCCTGGATAAGGGCTGGGAGCTTCTGGGACTTCTTCCGAAAGAAGAGCTCGACCGAATTGATACGAAGATCCTCGACAAGTACTATCACGAAACAGTACGCTAAAAGAAGCGAGGTGATTACATGGATCCGAATACCTTTCCCACCAAGGGAAACCTGATACTTGCAAAGAACTCACTGAAGCTTTCCCGTCAGGGCTATGAACTGATGGACAAAAAGCGTAACATCCTGATTCGTGAAATGATGGAACTGATCGATCAGGCAAAGGATATCCAGACACAGATTGATGTGACTTTCCGCACTGCCTATACAGCACTGCAGAAAGCCAATATGGAGATTGGTATCGCCTTTGTCCAGCAGATCGCGTGTACGGTTCCTGTCGAGAACTCTATACGCATTAAAACCCGAAGTGTTATGGGTACGGAAATTCCTCTGGTGGAATATGACAAAACCACTAACACTCCCACCTATGCCTACTATAGCACAAAGATGTCTCTGGACGAAGCCAAGGCTGCCTTTGAAAAGGTAAAAGAGCTGTCCATCCGCCTGTCCATGGTGGAAAATGCAGCCATCCGCCTTGCAGCCAATATCAAGAAAACTCAGAAACGTGCCAATGCTCTGAAGAATATCACTATTCCAAAGTACGAGGCACTGACCAAAGATATCCAGAATGCACTGGAGGAGAAAGAACGTGAGGAATTTACCCGTCTGAAAGTCATCAAACGGATGAAACAAAAATAGTATATATCAGAAATCAGCCGGATGAATAGTAAATATTCATCCGGCTGATTTTATCTGACGTATGATAAAGATATCTATAACAATCCTCGTAAATAATACATTTAAGACAGTTCAGCAGAGTGCGAAAGACAAGGAAGATATCTGCAGGCGTGCTGACGCACGGCAAAGATATCTGACACAGGACTTCATGCTATGTGGATAATATCTGTGAAAAGTTATCCCCACCCGAATTCATTTTGTGCATTTCTCATCCACATCTGTCTCTCCTATGTGGAAATTTCCTGTTTCTGTCAAATGTATTCTTTTTTTCATTGTTGTTGTATTTTTTAGTAGAATATCTTTTCGAATATTCTGATTATTTATGTATATATTATTATATTTTGTCTTTTTTATACAATATTATATGTTTTTTAGAATATAAAAAAGTCAATAGATTTGTGGATTTTTTCGTCCAAAAATGTCGATTTATCATTTTACACAAAACATCTGTTTCTTTTTTCCTTATGTAAATCGAGTATTCCACACACATAAAATGTGGATAATGTGGATAACTTTGTGTATAACTTTAATTTACGGGATTTTTCAATGACTGGGTATGTGGATAGAGTGTGTATGACTTTATCCACTTTTCCCACCTCTCGACATTCTTTGTGCAATTTGTCGAATCATATAATTTTAGGCGTTACAGCTATTCCATGAACGTACCTACAGCTGCCGGCTGCTCATAATCGTAATCGGAAATCTTGATTCCTGTAGCAGCATTGCTGGCATGGATAATCTTTCCATCTCCGATATAAAGTGCCACATGATCAATATATCCGCTTCCGTAGAATACCAGATCTCCCGGCTCAAGCTGGCTGATATCTTTCTTTGTGGAGGCATCACACTGCGCTGCAGCCACACGTGGAAGACTGTAACCGAAATTGGCAAATACAGACATTACAAATCCTGAGCAGTCTGCACCGTTTGTAAGACTTGTTCCGCCATAAACATAAGGATTTCCTTCAAACTGCAGCGCAAAGTTTACCACTTCCTGTCTCTTTGCCAGACGTTTCGCTTCTGCTTCTTCGGCAATTTTTTTCTTTGTATCCTCAACTGTCTGCTGAATACTCTCCAGCGCGGCTGTTTTTTCCTGCTCTGCCTTCTCAGAAGCCTTTTCCGCTTTCTCTACTCTTCGTTCTTCACGAATCTGAGCTGCTTCCTCTTCTTTCGCAACAAACTCCTGTGTCTGTTCCTCTGTCTGCTTCGCCAGTGTACTTGCCAGAGCACTTACACTTCCTGTTCCATCAGAAAACGCTGATGCGCCATCATCAAACTGTGCTGCGCTTACACATACCCCCTGTGTCAGAACCACAGAGCTCATAATTGCTGCCATCAAAATTGTCTTTATTTTATTATTCATTTTACTAATCAACTCCTGTTATACATCGCTGTAAAATTATTACATTTTTATTACGTTTTGTTACACATTTGTGTATGTTAACATAACATCCCAATTTTGTCAAATAAAAAAAGTGTGACGCGCATTTGGAATGAATTTTGGCTTGTATGTCTCGGGATTTTGGCATATTTATGCCAAAACACCTCGTGGGATAATGGTGTGTGAACAGTAATGATGTTACCGAAAGCATACTTCATGCCTTCCTTCAATAAGATAGTAAAAAGCAGATTCCGAGGTGGATATGCGTATTTATAAAAATATCCCTAAAAGAATCCTCAGCCTGTGTCTGGTCTTTGCCATTGGCATCAGCATGGGTGTTCTCTCCGACCACTTTGTTTCTGAAAACTCCCGTTTTCAGACCTTTACGGAAAAATTATTCCGGTCCGAAGTATGCAGCAATACCCTCACCCTTCACTACACTCTTGCACACCCTGAAAAAAAAGGTATCAGAAAGCCCGAGGCAACTCTTGGAACTGCACTTTCTGACCCGGCTAAGACCACCAGTCTCTGTCAGGAATATGAGAAAGAGCTGAAATCCTTTGCCTATTCCAGACTTTCCGAAGAAAACCGGCTTACCTGTGATATGCTTCTTCTCTATTTTCACACCAGAGCCTCCCTTGGAAAAAACAGCGCCCTGGATGAGCCGCTGGGACCAGGCCTGGGTGTGCAGGCACAACTTCCCATTCTTCTGGCGGAATATACTTTCCGGACAAAAGAAGATATCTCTGATTATCTGAAACTTCTGAGTACCGTCAGGCCATATTTTCAAAGTATTATAAAACTGGAAAAGCAGAAATCCCAGTCAGGGCTTTTCATGAGTGACACAACTCTGAACCGTATCCTGAAACAATGTCATTCTTTTGTCGCGAATCCTGATTCCAACTACATGGATGATATTTTCGCGCAGAAACTGAAAGCTTTCTCCAACCCTGCATTTAGCAGCGAAGATCAGAAAAAACTCTGTACATATCATCATAAACTGATCTTAACCGAAGTGATCCCTGCTTATCAGGAACTGGCAGACAGTCTGGAAAGTCTTCGCGGTACAGGCAAAAGCAGCCGGGGCCTGGCATTTTTTGAGGGTGGGCGTGAATATTACCTCTACCTGCTGCAAAGCCAGACAGGAACCTATGTACCTGTCGGACAAATTGAAAAAAGGCTGTCAGCTCAGCTTTTGTCCGACTATCGGGAGATATCTTCCCTGCTGGAACAGAATTCCTCCCTGATCGACAGGCTGAATCAATGTTCCGGTGAACTTACGCTGACACCGACTCAGATGCTGGAGAAGCTTCCGGAATTGATGAAAAAAGATTTCCCAGAACTGAAAGATGCCACTTACGAACTCCGCACCGTTCATCCTTCCATGAAAAAATTTTTAAGTCCTGCTTTTTACCTCACGCCGCCTGTGGATACCCGAAACCCCAACGTAATCTATATCAACGATTCCGGACGTACCTCTTCTCTGGAGCTTTTCGGCACACTGGCACATGAAGGATTTCCCGGTCACCTTTACCAGACAGTTTCTTTTGCCGAAAACAATCCCTCTGACATCAGATATCTGGTCACCTCCTCCGGTTACGTGGAAGGCTGGGCAACCTACGTGGAATCCTACGGCTATGAATATGCCGCCTCCCTCATGAAGAATCCGGATTCTGCCCAAAATGCCGTCCGGCTTGCCTGGTTAAACAGGAGTATGAATCTGTGCATTTACTCCCTGATCGATATCGGCATTCATTACAGGGGCTGGGATGCAGCCCGCACTGCTGTCTTTCTGAAAGCATTTGGCATCAACAATGCTTCTACTGCTGCCGAAATCTATCAGTATATTGTGGAAACTCCCGGTAACTATCTGAAATACTATTGGGGATATCTGAATTTCCTTGACTTGAAAACAGTCTGTCAGAAAAGACTTGGAGATGATTTCGACCTGAAAGAATTTCACCGCCGGATTCTTGACATCGGACCTGTACAGTTTCCGGTTCTGGAAAAATACATGAAATAAACGCTTTCATCGGCCAGACTTCCGGAGAGTCTTATCAGTTTGAGTGGCATGGAGGAGATAATGTTACGGTTATCATTCAGCCATCTGAACGTCAGAGCGGAATCCGCGTCAGTATGGATTAACAGCCTGATATAACAAATAGCCGGACTGACTGCAATATTTTATAGAATTGCAGTCAGTCCGGCTCTTTAAAATATAAAACCAAACATTTCTCAAGTAATGTTTCCGAAAACAGTCTTCCTGCCTCCATTTCCATCACTGTCTCTTTGAATCTGTCGCTACCATTACCGTAAATCTCTTTAAATCCGGCCGGAACTAATCCCAGGTCGCTTTCTTCCACCATGGAAACATCGAATTCGCTGTCTCCGGCTGCTATGATATATGCAGGCTGCAACCTCTTTCGAAGTCTTCTCACAGCCATTCCCTTACTCAGATTTACAGGAACAACATATACCTTCTCTCCATTATGAAATACGTCCACCAGCTTCGTAGTCAGTTTTGCCTGCAGATCTTCAACCACTTCCTCTGGCTTTTCACATTTTGTAAAAATAAAAAGCTCATCTAGAAATCTCAGCTCAAACTTTCGTCTGGAATCCCCGGCAAGAATCTGCTGCGCTTTTTCCATTTCCGGTCTGCTGTTCCGAATCATTTGCAGCGACTCCAGATACCACTCTCTGTCGCGCTTACCATTTACCAGCAGTACTCCTCCATTACAGACAAGGGCATAGGGTACGATTCCTATATCCAGATCAATACGTTTATACTGTTCTTCCGTCCTTGTGGATGTTGGTATGATAGTCATCTTCTCACTTACTTTTTTCAACAGATCATGCGTTTTTTCAGAAATAAACGAGATTTCTCTTCCATTATATAACTCAACATTTAATTTATTTTCACCGATATTGCGCTTATACGAATATATTATGGTATTGTCCATGTCCGCGCATAAAATGCCATTCATTCGCTTCCTCCAAAAATGGGACTGCCGCACTGTTATTACCTGCGACAGCCCCATAATTATTATTTCATACGTATTGTTTACCTGCTCATGATTGCTTTTCTGATAAGATCCACCGGTATAATAAGTACTGCAAGTACCATGGATACCAGTAATGCCTTTGGCTCAAGCAGAGTTGTGTTAAATACTTTTCCGCCGATTTCAATGATAATGGTCTGAAGAACAAAGATTGCTCCCATTACCAGTACGAAGTTCTTATTCTCCCCGATATGCTCAAACAGATTAAACTTCTCAGATCTGGTATTCAGACTGTTAAAGATAATCGCATAAATGAAGAACGCAAACATAAATGTTTTCTCATAAAGCTCCGGATCTGCACATCCCGCAGGGATTACCCAACTGGTAATGCCGCCGATATTCTCAAGTATCAGGATAGAACCAAGGGTAATAAATATTGCACTTACTCCGATCGCTGACTTGATATACGGAGTCAGAATATTATCTGTTCTCTTTGCCGGCTGATCTTTCATATATCTGTCAAGAATAGGTTCTCCACCAAACGCCATGGCAGCCAGTGTATCCATGATCAGGTTGATCCAAAGGATCTGGACAATGGAAAACGGCTCTGTCCATCCCAGGATCGGTGCAATGATATTCATTAACAGAGTACTGATATTTACAGTAAGCTGGAAAATGAGGAATTTTCCAACAGATTTCGCCATAGTCCTGCTGTTAAGCACACAGTCTTTAATGGAAGTCAGACTGTTATTAAGGATAACAACATCTCCTGCCTCCTGTGCAACTGCTGTACCATCTCCCATTGCAAAACCAATGTCTGCCTGTTTTAATGCGGGAGCATCGTTCACACCGTCACCGGTCATACCACAGACATTATCAATCTGCTGTGAAAGAGATACCAGTCTTTTCTTATCAAGCGGTTTCGCACGGCTTACCACTCTCAGGTTCGGGAGAACTTTCTTCAGCTCTTCATCTGATAATTTCTCCATTTCTTCATGGGTAAGAACCACATCCTTCTTCTCATCTGCAAGAATACCTGCCTCTTTTGCAATGGCTACTGCAGTTTCCTCTGCATCACCGGTAACCATAACTACCTGGATTCCTGCATCATTGAGAATCTGAACAGTCTCAACCGCATCTGTTCTGACATTATCACGCAGACACAGAACTGCCATAAGAACAGTCTTTCCATCGCTGATTTTCGCTACGGAGAGAAGCTTCATGGTTCTCTTTGCCTGTGCATGCATCTGTTCTTCTACTTTATCTTTATCTGCCTTTGTAAACTCTCTTTCTTCCCCGTCCGGAAGCATGTAATGTGTTACTTTATCAATGATATTCTCTGTAGCACCCTTCCAGTAAACAAGTCCGTTTTTCAGTTTTACAGTGGCACATTTCTTCTCAGAATCAAATCCGCTGATCTCTTCTACCTTCTCCGGATCATTGTCATAATCATTATAACCATGATCAATGGCATAAGAGAGCAGTGCTCTGTCCATGTTGTTACTTCCGATTGCCTTTCCCTCTGAGGAAATCTTTGCAAGGTTATTCAGGGTGATAGCTTCTATAAACTCCCTGCTCTGGATGGAATCAACAATCTCACCGTTACCTGTGATAAATTCTACCAGTGACAAGTTACCCTGTGTGATCGTTCCGGTTTTATCACTGAACAGCACGTTCATATAAGCAGAATCTGAAAATGCCGCCTTGTGGCTGACAAGGATATTCTTTTTATACATGGACTCTGTATTCATTGACTGAACCAGACTGTTCATCATCGGAAGTCCCTCCGGAACTGCCATGATCACGATAGAAGCCATAAGCATAACTGCTTCCGCTATTACAAGGAGAACGGAAACAACAGTGATTGCCTGATCTGCCCTGATCAGAGTCAGGACAACATGAAGGATACCTGCAATCGCTGCAGCTGACACACCCAGTTTACCGATACCTGCTGCCACACCCTCCAGCTTCAGGCTGGAAGTATCTTTTCGCTCAGATCGGAAGAGCGTCGTGT
>OLBP01000171.1_pt1 | contig 12778 bp, 9 predicted proteins | sample 1607921 | NCBI WGS metagenome assembly OLBP01 (sample SAMN02674698, study PRJEB24791) | human gut metagenome, SKBSTL036 | isolation source: stool | host: Homo sapiens | place: USA | reverse complement strand
ACGCTCTTCCGATCTGACCTGAACATCAGCGCGGTGGCCGAGCAGACCGGCTTTGCCTCCGCCGCCCATTTCCGCCGCGTGTTCCGCGAGACGATGGGAACGGGGCCGCTGCAATACCGCAAGAGCCACCGCGGATAAGAACAACGCCCCCTGTGCTGTGCACAGGGGGCGTTGCTTATTCATCGAAAGTCAATGGTTCTGTCCGCAGAGGGGGTGCAGCCCTTGACAGCACCGGCGGAGATACCTTCGACGAACTGATCCTGTGCGCAGAAGAACACGATGAGCTGCGGCAGGATAGAGATCAGGGACAGGGCCAGAATACGGTTCCAGGCAAAGCCCGTATCACCGTCCATGGACAGCTTGACGAACAGGGACATGGGGTACTTTGCAGGGGTCTGGACGTAAAGCAGGGGACCCATGAAGTCGTTGCAGCTCCACATGAACTGGAACAGTGCGCAGGACACCAGAGCGGGCATCAGCATCGGGACGATGACCTTGTACAGGGTCTGGAAGGAGGAGCAGCCGTCGATGGCGGCAGCCTCGTCCAGGTCGCGGGGGACGTTGCGCATGAACTGCACCAGCTGGTAGACGAAGTAGGTCTCAGTTGCGAATGCGCAGTGGACCCAGATGGCCAGATAGAACGGGCTGTTGACCCAGCCGAACTTGGTGTACAGCAGGAACTGAGGCACGTTCAGGACGACCTGAGGCAGGAACAGGGTGGCCAGCATGATGCTGAACAGGATCTTCCGGCCCGGGAAGTCGAAGCGGCCAAAGCCGTAAGCTGCAATGCAGGAGGAGACCACGGTGCAGATGACTTTGGGCAGGACGTAGCTGTAAGTGTTCAGCATGGCCTGCAGGATGTTGATGGAACCGCCGAAGTTGTTCAGCGCGTTCTTGTAGCCCTCCAGAGTGGGGTTCTTGATCCACAGGCCGATGCCTGCAAAGATCTCGCTGTTGTCCTTAAAGGTGGCGCTGATCATCCACAGCAGGGGATAGATCATGATGAGGCCCACCAGGATCAGGACGAAGTACTTGAAAAACGTCGCGATGGCGTTAGAAGCTTTCATTCCCATACTGTCACACCTTACCTTTCATCCGAGTAGTAGACCCACTTCTTCTGGCTGGTGAAGGCGATGATCGTCAGGATGCAGACGATGACGAACATGATCCATGCCAGTGCGGAAGCCATGCCCATCTGGTTGGACTTGAATGCGTAGTTGTAGACCAGAATGGAGATGAGGGTGGTGGAACCGCGGGGACCGCCGTTGGTGATGATGAACGGGCCATTGAACTCCTGGAAAGCCTGGCAGATCTGAGTGACCAGGTTGTAGAAGATGATGGGGGTGATCATCGGGACGGTGATGGAGAAGAACTGCTTCCACTTGCCTGCGCCGTCGATGGTGGCGGCCTCGTACAGGTCGGCCGGCACGCCCTTCAGAGCGGCGAGGAACAGCACCATGGCGGAGCCGAACTGCCAGATACGCAGGAAGCAGATGATCCACAGTGCGTAGCCGGGGTCGCTCAGCCAGGAGGGACCCTGGAAGTGGCCGAAGGTCAGCATGCGGATGAGGGTGTTGACCAGACCGTCATCACGGAACACGGCCTTCCACAGCACGGCGATCGCAACAGAGCCGCCGAGGATGGAGGGAATGTAGTAGACGGTGCGGAACACGTTCACGCAGGCGATCTTGAAGTTCAGGATGTAGGCGATGAACAGTGCGAAGACCAGCTTCAGAGGCACAGTGATGAAGCTGTACTTGAAGGTGGTGATGAGCGCCTTGGTGATCTTGGGAGTGGAGAAGGCGTCCACATAGTTCATGATGCCATACTGATGGATGCCGTTGAAGAAGTCCATATCCGTAAAGCTGTAGTACAGAGACTGGCCGAACGGGATGGCCTTGAAGACGACGAAGCCGATGATCCAGGGGATCAGGTAGAACAGGCCCTGCCATTTGTCAAAAAACTTCTGGGCCGGGGTACGCCCGAGAGAGGGCGCTTTGCTTTCTTTCATCCGGGGATCCTCCTTTTATAAGGATATGTCTCGTACGCCGCATAATCGTTTGGACACATTTTTGTCAAAAAAATGTCATCACCGTCTTGCAAAAAAGGGGCATCCGTCCGTAGGTGGAAGGGATGCCCCTTGCAAGACTCCTTTATGCGGGGCGGCCCGTGTCAACACCGCGCGTGTGCGGGCCGCAAAAAGTCCGTGAGGCGGAAATTAGACGGTGTAGCCGACAGACTCCATGCCGTCCAGCAGGGTATCGACCAGGTCAGCGCCGGAAGCATTGTCGTAATCCAGAGTGTCGAACACTTCCTGATAGATGCCGGTGCCGGTAGCCTTCAGGTCGTTGGACTCGAACAGGGGGTCGAGCTGGTTGGAAACGAAGGCCATGACCTTGCCGTTTGCCTCAGCCACCAGCTCCTTGATCTTGCCGGCGCTCTGAGCAGCAGCCAGACCAGCCTTGGAGGCGGGGATGCCGCACTCGGAGCCCATGATCTCGGCACCTGCGGTCTCGTTCAGCAGGAAGTTGATGAGGGTAGCTGCCTCTGCGGGATGCTCGCAGGTCTTGGTGATGGCCAGACCCATGGAGACCTTGGAGAAGCCGCCGTTGTAATCGCCGAACTTGATCTCCTCGCCCACGGTGAAGCCAGCCTTGTTCTCCTCGTCCAGAGCGTCAGCGTACTTGGTAGCGGAGGAGTCCCACTCGAAGCAGCCGGCCAGCTTGCCGGTGATCCACTCGGTGGACTGGTGAGCGGCGTTGTCGCCGTTGGAGCCGTAGTAGGTGGGCAGGCTCATAATGACGTGGCCCTCGACCAGGCTCTTGATGAAGTCGATGCCCTCAGCGATCTGGTCGGCATCGTAGTTCAGGGTAGAGGTGGTGGGGTCTGCCCAGTCCTTGCCGTACTTGGACTCGAGGTAGAAGACCATCAGGATCATACGGTCGTATGCGCCCAGGTGCAGGGGATAGTAGTCATCGCCCAGCTTCTCCTGGAAGGTCTTGCCGGCAGCCATCAGCTCGTCCAGAGTGGTGGGGAAGGAGATGCCGGCCTTGTCGAAGGTGGTCTTGTTCCAGTAGAAGATACGGCCGGTCATGGAGACGGGTACGCACTGCTGAGCGTTGGCCACGTTGCAGGCAGCCAGCTTGGCCTCATCCCACTGAGTCAGGTCCAGGTACTCGGAGACGCTGTTCAGGTCGATGAAGGTCTGGCCGTTCTTGGAGTAGTTGTACAGCCAGTTCCAGTTGATCTGGCAGACATCCTCAGCGACGCCGCCTGCGAACTTGGTGGACATGGTGTCCTCCCAGCCGGACCATGCAGCGAAGGTGGGGTTGACGGTGATGGTGCTGTGCTCAGCAGAGAAAGCCTTGATGGCCTCCTGGTAAGCGTTGTGACGGGACTCGCCGCCCCACCAGCTCATGGTCAGGGTGACGGGGTCAGAAGACAGGCCGGCCACAGAAGCTGCTGCGGAAGAAGCAGTGGAAGTGGCGGTAGAACCAGCGTTGCTGGAGCCGCCGCAGGCGGCCAGCAGGCCGGCAGCACCCACAGCGCCAGAGACCTTCAGAAAGTCACGACGAGAAATTGCCTTGCTCATTTTCGTTCTCCTCCTATGTAGAAAACATCTTCTTGCACGGATGCCTCTGCAAAGCATCCGTTGTATACAAATATGATACCAAAGGCAAGAAAAAAAAGAAAGATGCAAATTGTAGTGATAGCGGCAGAAAACGTACAAATATTGCGCTTATTTTTTGCCCGGTTTTGACGTCATTGCCATAATGAATAAACTTGGACCGAAAAACTGTGCAACTTGTATACTTCAACGATTTGCATAGAAAACTGGGATGCAACAGGAGAAGATTGGCCTGAATTGCAAGAATTTTGTAGCCATGGCAGAATTTGTTGAAAGAGCGTTGTATACATCAAAAGCGACGATAACAGAAAGTTCAGGCCCCGAGCTGATATATCAATAGCGCAAAAAACGCGCGAATTGGGACGCGACTGATATATCACGGATGCAGAAAAGATACAAAAAATGCCGCCCGGCGTGCGGACGGCATAAGATCAGGAAAAAGAGTCACCGGCGGGCGGCGTAGAAGGCGCTGCGCTCCCGGAAATAGCACTGGGGACACATGCTGACGTACTGGACGTCGTTCTCAAGGTCGATGGCTACCTGTTCGCCCTCAAAGACGAAGCGGCCGTTGACCTTGCGGCAGTTGCAGGTGGCCTTGCGGCCGCAGGTGCAGATGGTCTTCATCTCCTCGATGGTGTGGGCCAGCTCCAGAAGCCGGGTGGAGCCGGGGAAGCCCTTGAGGGAGAAGTCGGAGCGCAGGCCGTAGCAGATGACGGGGATGTTCAGCTCTACCGTCACCATAAACAGCTGCTCGGCCTGCTCTGCGGTGAGGAACTGGCTCTCGTCACAGAGCACACAGGCCAGAGGCCGGCCCTCGCTGCTGGCGGCCCGGACGGCCTCCACCAGGTCCATGTCCGGCGGCACCAGCAGATCGGCAGGGCGGCGGACGCCCAGACGGCTCACGAGGTCGCCGCTGCCCTTGGTGTCCACCTTCGGCTTGAGGATGAGCACCCGCATCCCCTGCTCCTCGTAGTTGTGGGCCACCTGCATCAGCGCGGTGCTCTTGCCGCTGTTCATTGCGCCGTAACGGAAATAAAGCTTTGCCATATCGAAAAAGTCTCCTCATGAAAGGACCCTCTCAGCCAAAGCCTGACGGAGAGGGCCTGTATTATCGGTAGTATCTGCTCAGTCCTGATTGCGCAGCCGGTAGCCCAGGCTCATCAGGCTGTCGCCGAGGTGGACGTTCTCCACCACCACGTCGGGGTAGGGGACAGACAGATCGTAGTGGGAGAAGTTCCAGAAGCCCTGGATGCCCAGAGCCACCAGACGGCCGCTGATCTCCTCTGCGCCGCTGCGGGGCAGACAGAGCACAGCCACCTCGGGGTGGTGCTCGGCGCAGAAAGCTTCCAGCTCGTCGCTGTGTAAGATCTGGATGCCGTTGATCTCTTTGCCCACCTCGTCGGGGGCGTTGTCGAAGGCGGCGATGAGCTTGTAGCCGTTGGTGTCGGTGGTGATGAAGCGGCTCACAGCCTTGCCCAGACGGCCGCAGCCAATAAGGATGGTGGGCAGGAGGTCGCCGTTGCCAAAGAGCAGCTGCTCAAGGATGCTCAGCAGGTTCTCCACCGAGTAGCCGATGCCCTGACGGCCATTCACGTCGCCGATGCAGTTGAAGTCCTGCCGCACCTGAGAGGCAGTGGTACCCATCTGGGCGGCCAGCTCACGGGATGAGATGCTGGTGATGCCGTCGTTCTTCAGGGTGCGCAGGTAGCGATAGTATTTGGGCAGGCGCTTGATGACAGGCAGAGAAGCTTTGCCGGGAGTGTTCATAGGGGGGTCTCCTTTCTTTTTATCCGCAGCATTGCCGGGGAGAAGTGCGCAGCGGCAGGGTGCTCCGGCAAAAGATTTGTACTTTCTTGTACAATAATGATACATATTTGACAAACTTATCTCTAGTATAAAGTATACAGCGCGAAGACAGAATGTCAAACCATTTGGCACATTTTTTTGAGAAAGCAAAGAAATCTTTGCCGAAGTATAACCGGCAGGAATGACGGACAAGCTGAAATGAAGCAAAAAGGAGGATGCGCAGAATGTCACAAGAAGAGAAGAACATCCCCGTGGAGCAGCAGCGGCTGGAAAAAGAGCAGATCGAGGATATGGGCAGCGTTTACCGCACCCGGGGAGCTCACGCCATCCACTGCCTGACTGTCATCGGGCAGGTGGAGGGTCATGTGGAAGCGCCCCAGGGCCAGAAGACCACCAAGTATGAGCACGTCATCCCCCAGCTGGTGGCCGTGCAGGAGGACCCCGCCATCGAGGGCCTGCTGGTCCTGCTCAACACGGTGGGCGGGGATGTGGAGGCGGGGCTTGCGCTGGCGGAGCTCATCGCCAGCATCTCCAAGCCCAGTGCGGCGGTGGTGCTGGGCGGGGGCCACTCCATCGGCATCCCGCTGGCCGTCAGCGCCCAGCGGAGCTTCATCGTGCCTACCGCCACCATGACGGTCCACCCCGTCCGCCATTCCGGCATGATACTGGGCGTGCCCCAGACCATGCGCTGGTTCGAGCAGATGCAGGAGCGCATCACCGGCTTCGTGGCGTCCCACAGCGGCATCTCGGAGAAGCGGTACACCGAGCTGATGATGCGCACGGGCGAGCTGGTCATGGACGTCGGTACCGTGCTGGATGGCCGAAAAGCCGTGCGGGAAAAGCTCATCGACGAGCTGGGCGGGCTGTCGGATGCGCTGGCATGGCTCTACCGAGAAATCGAGGGGAAATAAATTGCCATTTGACTTTTCCCGTGGTACAATGAAAGAATCGAGTAGTATCGAAATTCTTCCATCGTCACCGACAGAGCCGCCCTGAGCGCGCCCTGCTTCATGATATAAAATAAGGAACGGGTTTTAGGAAACATGGCAAAGAGAAAACGCAAGACCTCCGGGCGCAGCACAGCCTCGCGCCGCAAGAACCGGACACAGGACCGGATGCCCGCGGGGCTCATCACCCTGTTTGCGGGGCTGGTGCTCATGGCGCTGGCTTTCGTGCCGGGCAGTTCGGCCTGGCGAACGATGCACGATGTCCTGTTCGGCGTGTTCGGCTGCGGAAGCTTCGTGGTGGGTGCGGCACTGTGCTATCTGGCCATCCTCTACACCCGGGGCGAAGACCTTCTGCCCCATATCGCCAAGCTGGTGCTGGGGCTCATCTTCGCCAGCGGCACGGTCATCGTCTTTTCTGACATCCCCACCGACCAGACCGCCGCGCAGATGACCGCTGCCTGTTATCAGAATGGGATGAGCGCATGGCTCTCGGGCGGTGCGCTGGGCGCTGTGCTGGGCGGGACGCTCCTGCTGCTCTGCGGCAGACCCGCCGCCAATCTGGTCATGGCGGCGCTGGCGGCCTGCGCCAGCCTGTACATTTTTGACGTTACGCCCGCCGAGTGCTGGCAGTGGCTCTGCAATGTGGGCGGCAGCGTCCACGAAAAGGGCCTTGCCGTCCATGAGCAGAATGCCGCCCGCCGGGCCGAGCGTCTGGCAGAACGCGCCGCCGAGGAGGCCGAGGCGGAGGAATACGAGGCCTATGACGATGACCTGCCGGAAGACGAAGTGGGCGAGGACTGCTGCGGCGGCGAAGAGCCTGCTACGCCCGCCTTCCATATCCAGCCTCCCGGCTGGCTGGCTGGCGTCTTCCACTGGGGCCATCAGGTGATGCAGGGCGGCGAACAGGCAGAGCCTGCCCCTGTGCCCGCACCGGAAGCGCAGACCCCGCCTCAGCCCGAGCCGGCCCCTGTACAGGTGGAAAAGCCCCGGCCCCGTGCGCCCTTTGATATTGATTTAGGCCCTGACCATACCACCGTCACCGAGGGCGGCAGTGAGCCCATCGAGCCCATCATCCTCGGCCCCGGCGGCACCTTCGGCATGGATCCGCTCCGCCGTGCGCCCATCCGCGCCACCGTGACGCCCATCGTCCCGGACGCTGTGGATACTGCCGCTGAGGACTTCTTCACGACCCAGCCCGAGCCGACGGTGACACCTACCGTCACGCCCGCTGCCCCGGCAGAAGAGCCGGAACAGCAGCCTGCGCCTGAGCCGCCGCTCTCCTTCGGCATCCCGCTCTATGATTTGACCCCGACTCCGGAACCGGCCCCGCAGCCGGTCAGCGCCGAGAATGCGGTGGCGTTCCGCTCTGAGCCGGATGAGGACGGCTGGATCAGCATCACCAGCGACCCGGTGGAGGAAAAAGACCTCAACACGCTGGTGGCAGCCGCCATGGAAAAGCCTGCTGTCTCCGAGGAGCAGGCCGCGAACGCCCCCGCCGAAGAGGCGGAGACGGAGGAGAGCTTCCAGTATCAGTACCCGTCCATCGAGCTGTTCGAGCGCGCCCCGGAGGAAAGCGACTCCGGCGCAGAAGACGAGCTGAAAGCCAACGCCCAGAAGCTGGTGGACACGCTGGAAAGCTTCGGCGTCCGCACCCGTGTGCTGGATATTTCCCGCGGCCCGTCGGTCACCCGGTATGAAGTCCAGCCCATGGCGGGCGTCAAGATAAGCCGCATCACTTCGCTGGCGGACGACATCGCCCTGAACCTGGCGGTGGCCGATGTCCGCATGGAGGCTCCCATCCCCGGCAAGCCTGCCGTGGGCATCGAGGTGCCGAACCATAAGAAAACGCCGGTCTACATCCGCAGCGTCTTCGAGAGCCAGAGCTTTTTGCGGATGACCTCGCCGATGGGCATTGCGCTGGGCAAGGACATCGCCGGTGTGGCCCAGGTGGCCGACCTGTGCAAGATGCCCCATCTGCTCATCGCGGGCAGCACCGGCAGCGGTAAATCGGTCTGTGTCAACAGCATCATCATGAGCCTGCTGTTCCGCTCCAGCCCCGAGGACGTCAAGCTCCTGCTCATCGACCCCAAGGTCGTCGAGCTGGCTGAGTATAACGGCATCCCCCACCTGCTGATGCCCGTCGTCACCGAGCCCCGCAAGGCGGCCGGCGCACTGGGCGGCGCAGTGCAGGAGATGGAGCGCCGCTACCACCTCTTCGCGGAGAACAACGTCCGCGACATCAAGTCCTTCAATAAGCTGGCGGCAGCGGACCCGAACCTCGAGAAGATGCCCTATATCGCCATCATCATCGACGAGCTGGCCGATTTGATGATGGTGGTCGGCAAGGATGTCGAGGACTCCATCTGCCGCATCGCCCAGAAGGCCCGCGCCGCCGGTATGCACCTCATCGTGGCGACCCAGCGCCCCAGCGTGGACGTCATCACCGGCCTCATCAAGGCCAACATCCCCAGCCGCATCGCCTTCGCCGTGTCCAGTCAGGTGGACAGCCGCACCATCCTCGACGGTGCCGGTGCCGAAAAGCTGCTGGGCATGGGCGATATGCTCTTCATGCCCGTGGGCGCACCCAAGCCCACCCGTATCCAGGGTACCTTTGTGCGGGATGAGGAGATCAGCCGTGTGCTGGACTTCATCAAGAAGAGCGCCACCGTCCAGTACGACGAGGCCATGATAGAGGCCATGGAAAAACACGCCATCCAGGACGGCAAAAAGGGCAGCAGCTCTGCCGACTCCGACGAGGAGGGAGGCAGTGACCCGATGCTCAAGCAGGCCGTTGAGGTTGTCATCGATGCCGGGCAGGCATCCACCAGCCTGCTGCAGCGCCGCTGCAAGCTGGGTTATGCCCGCGCCGCCCGCATCATGGACGAGATGGAAGAAAAGGGCATCATCGGCCCCTACGAGGGCGCAAAGCCCCGCGCTGTCCTCATCAGCCGCCAGCAGTGGCTGGAAATGCAGATGAATCAGCCGGATGAATAAAATTATTGATTTCGGAAGCAATAGAGCTCTGCTGTATAGGGCAGGCATCATGAAAGAAAAAGGATAACTATGGAACATTACACCGAATTTCTCCCCATCAGCCGGGCCGACATGGAGGCCCGGGGATGGGACCAGCTGGACTTCGTGGTGGTGGGCGGCGACGCCTATGTGGACCACCCCAGCTTTGGCACCGCCATCATCAGCCGCCTGCTGGAAGCCGAGGGCTACAAGGTGGGCGTGCTGGCTCAGCCCCGCTACACCGACTGCGAGGACTTCAAGCGGTTCGGAAAGCCAAAGTACGGCTTCTTCATCGGCGGCGGCAATGTGGACAGCATGGTGAGTCACTATTCCGTCGCAAAGATCCCCCGCGCGGAGGATGAGTATTCCCCCGGCGGCAAGGGCGGCGCACGGCCCGACCGCAGCGCCACCGTCTACACCAGACTTGCCAAACAGGCATACCCTGACCTGCCCGTCATTCTGGGCGGTCTGGAAGCATCGCTCCGCCGCTTTGCCCACTACGACTACTGGCTGGACACCGTCCTGCCCAGCATCGCCGAGGACTCTGGCGCGGACATCATCAGCTTCGGCATGGGGGAACACCAGACCGTGGAGATCGCCCGCCGTCTGGCGGCAGGGGAGCCGGTGGAGAGCATCACCGATGTGGACGGCACCTGCTACCTGACCGACTTCGACCACCTGCCCGAGCGGTATGTGGAGTGCGCGGGCTTCAGGAAGGTCGCCTCCGATAAGGTGGCTTATGCGAAAGCCTGCCGCATCCAGATGGACAATCAGGACGTCGTCAGCGGCCAAATCATCGTCCAGAAGCAGAGCGAGAAGTACCTCGTGCAGAACATCCCCGCAAAGCCCCTCGTCCGCTGGGAGCTGGATAAGGTCTACGCCCTGCCTTACACCCGCCGCTACCACCCCATCTACGAGGCCATGGGCGGTGTGCCTGCCATCCGCGAGGTGCAGTTCTCCATCATCCAGAACCGCGGCTGCTTCGGCGGCTGCAATTTCTGCGCCATCCAGCTGCATCAGGGCCGACGCGTCACCAGCCGCAGCGCCGACAGCATCGTGGCCGAAGCAGAGCGGATGACCCACGAGCCGGATTTCAAGGGCTACATCCACGACATCGGCGGCCCCACCGCCAACTTCCGTTTCCCATCCTGCCGCGAGCAGATGCTGCGGGGTATGTGCAACGGCGGCAAGCACTGCCTCGCCCCCACCACCTGTTCCCACATGATCGTGGACCACAGCGATTACCTGAAGATCCTCCGCCGCGTCCGGGAGCTGCCCGGCGTCAAGAAGGTGTTCATCCGCAGCGGCATCCGCTTCGATTACCTGATGGCCGACCCCGATGACACGTTCTTTAAGGAGCTGGTGGAGTACCACGTTTCCGGCCAGCTGAAAGTCGCGCCGGAGCACTGCGCCCCCAACACCCTCGCCTACATGGGCAAGCCCCCCATCGAGACCTTCAACAAGTTCAAGGATAAGTTCTATGAGCTGAGCAGGAAGGCAGGCAAAAAGCAGTACCTCGTGCCGTACCTCATGTCCAGCCACCCGGGCAGCACCCTCAAGGATGCCGTCTATCTGGCCGAATACCTCTACAAGAACCATATGCGCCCCGAGCAGGTGCAGGATTTTTATCCCACGCCCGGCACCGTGAGCACCTGTATGTTCTACACCGGCCTCGACCCCTACACTTTGAAGCCGGTGTTTGTGGAAAAGACCGCTGAGGGCAAGGCGCTTCAGCGCGCCCTGCTCCAGTATTATGAGCCCCGCAACGCCGAAAAGGTCATCAAGGCGCTGAAAATGACCCACCGCGAAGACCTCATCCCCCTGCTGGTTCCCGCTGAGGGCCGCATTGCAGTCCAGCGTTCGGCCCGCAGAGCCGAGGCCGCCGATGTGACCATCCACGGCGACGGCACCTACACCGTCCGGCCCAGAGGCAAGGGCGGCAAGCCGCAGAGCCGCTCCGCAGCCCCGGCGGGCCGGCAGCCCAGCCCCGGCGCACGTTTTGCGCCCCATTCGGCTCCTGCGCATAAACCGAAAAACAATCAACAGAAAGAGAATACATCGTGGAAAACTTCAAAAAAGAAAAAGTGACCGCTCAAACGCTCATGATCCGCCTCGCTGCGCTGGCACTGGCCGCAGCCCTTGCGCTGGGCCTCGTGGGCTGTGACACCTCTTCCATCGTCCCGGGAGGCAGCGGCGACGTCATGCCGAACCCGGCAGCTTCTCAGACTGGAACGACGCCTTCCGACGGGCAGGACGCCGCCTTCCAGATGCACTTCATCGACGTGGGGCAGGCGCTGAGCGTGCTGGTGGAGTGCGACGGACAGTTCATGCTCTACGACGGCGGCAATGTGGACGACGGCAGTCTGGTGGTCTCCTACTTGCAGAGCCAGGGGGTCGAGCAGCTGGAGTATGTCTTCTGCTCCCATGCTCACGAAGATCATGTGGGCGGTCTGGCCGCTGCGCTGGCCTATTTCCCGGCCTGCCACGTCTACAGCCCCGTGACAGAAGCCTCCACCAAGTGCTTCAAGGATTTCGTCAAGTACACCCAGCAGCAGAACTTACAGGTCGAAGTCCCTGCCGCAGGCACCCAGTGGGCGCTGGGCAGCGCCACTGTGACCATGCTTGGCCCGGTGGCACAGTACGACGACACCAACGATACCTCCATCGTCCTGCGCATCGACTACGGCGCGACGAGTTTCCTGCTCACCGGTGATATGGAGGCCGACGCCGAGCGCGACCTTGTGAACAGCGGCGCGAACCTCAAGGTGGATGTTTTACAGGTGGGCCACCACGGCTCCAGCACCTCCACCAGCTACGTCTTCCTGAACGCTGTCCTGCCCGAAATGGGCATCATCTCCTGCGGCGTCAACAACAAGTACGGCCACCCCCACGAGGAGACCCTGAGCATCCTGCGGGACGCCGGTGTGAACGTCTACCGCACCGACCTGCTGGGGACGATCACCGTTTCCAGTGACGGCCAGAACTACACGGTGGCAACGGAACACTTCGCCACCGACGCTGAGCTGAACCCCACCGACCCGGCAGCGTCCAGCACGGCCCAGCAGGCGTACATCGGCAACGTGAACAGCAAAAAGTTCCATCTGCCCAGCTGTGCCAACCTCCCGGCAGAGAAGAACCAGATTTTGTTCTCGAGCTATGATGAAGCTGTGGCCGCAGGATACAGCCCCTGCTCGAGCTGCATCAAATAACAAATAGACAAAAGGGAAGCCCCACCGTCAGATGGGGCTTCCCTTTTGTCATACTATCAGTGTCCGCGTCCGGCTCCGCCGCCGTGGCTGCTGCCGCCGCCCATGCCGCCGAAGCCGCCGCCGCTGCGGCCAGCTCCGCCGCCGTGGCTGCTGCCGCCGCTGCGGCCAGCTCCGCC
>OLBP01000162.1_pt1 | contig 13080 bp, 11 predicted proteins | sample 1607921 | NCBI WGS metagenome assembly OLBP01 (sample SAMN02674698, study PRJEB24791) | human gut metagenome, SKBSTL036 | isolation source: stool | host: Homo sapiens | place: USA | reverse complement strand
CAGATGTATGAAGCTGCTGTAAAGCTGATTCAGAAAGGCAAAGCCTATGTATGTGACCTGACAGCAGATCAGATCCGTGAATATCGTGGAACTCTTACAGAGCCGGGTAAAGAAAGTCCATACAGAAACAGAAGTGTAGAAGAGAACCTGCAGCTTTTTGAAGAGATGAAAGAAGGCAAATATGCAGACGGAGAGAAAGTGCTTCGTGCCAAGATCGATATGGCATCTCCGAACATGAATATGCGCGACCCGGTTATCTACCGTGTTGCTCATATGACTCACCACAGAACAGGTGATACATGGTGCATCTATCCAATGTATGATTTCGCCCATCCCATCGAGGATGCGATTGAGGGAATCACACATTCCATCTGTACTCTGGAGTTTGAGGATCACAGACCACTGTATGACTGGGTTGTAAAAGAATTGGAATACCCACAGCCGCCGAAGCAGATTGAGTTTGCAAAACTGTATCTGACAAATGTAGTTACAGGTAAACGTTATATCAAGAAATTGGTAGAGGAAGGCATCGTAGACGGATGGGATGATCCGCGTCTGGTTTCCATCGCAGCACTGCGCCGCCGTGGATTTACACCGGAATCCATCAAAATGTTTGTAGAACTCTGTGGTGTATCCAAAGCAAACAGCTCTGTTGACTATGCAATGCTTGAATACTGCATCCGTGAGGATCTGAAACTGAAACGTCCCCGTCTGATGGCTGTTCTTGATCCGATCAAGCTTGTGATCGATAATTATCCGGAAGGCGAAGTGGAATATCTGGAAGCTCCGAATAATATGGAGAATGAAAAACTGGGAACCCGTAAAATACCGTTTGGCAGAGAACTCTATATTGAGAGAGAAGACTTCATGGTAGATCCGCCTAAGAAATATAAGAGAATGTTCCCGGGCACAGAGGTTCGTCTTATGAACGCATATTTTGTAACCTGTACAGGATATGAAGCTGATGAAGATGGAACTGTACGTGTTGTACACTGTACTTATGATCCTGCAACAAAGGGTGGCAATGCGCCGGATGGCAGAAAAGTAAAAGGAACCATTCACTGGGTAGAAGCAAGTCAGGCAGGAAAAGCAGAAGTACGTCTCTATGAGAATATCGTAGACGAGGAGAAGGGTGTATACAACAAAGAAGATGGTTCTCTGAATGTAAATCCGAACTCTCTGACAAAAGTTACTGCATATGTAGAACCAGCACTTATGGAAGCAAAAGGCTATGACAGCTTCCAATTCGTAAGAACAGGATTTTTCTGTGCAGATATCCATGATTCTAAAGAGGGTGCACCGGTATTCAACCGTATCGTGTCTCTGAAGAGCTCATTTAAACTTCCGAAAGCATAATGAGACTGAAATAGTAATATAATCAGAATAAAAAGGGAATGTTGCTTCTACGATTGTATAATCGTGAAGTAACATTCCTTTTTGGTTACGTTACTGTGAACGGTAACGTTTATTCTTCAGATTCAGATGCAGCGTCCATAGTCTCTTCAAAATTCTCGGGTTCATCGGCATCTTCTTCCTCTTCTGCATCTTTAATCTCAACTTCAGCAGCTTTATCGGAAGACTTCTCAGAATCGTCTGTATCAGCAGCTTCTTCAGCTTCTTCGCTTTCGGTGTCATCTGTTGCAGACTGTTCGCCTGTATGTTCCCAGGACTGGAAATCTTCGGCAGGTTCCTGATCTTCCTTAGCAGTTTCCTTTTCATCAGTCAGATCGAAATCATCAAAGTCATCTTCAAAATCAAAATCCTCTTTACAGGATCCTTTTTTGGCAATAAGGGCAGCTACAGCACCGGCAGCAGCTGCTGTAAGGGCACCTATTGCAACATATCCCCAGTATTTATTAATTTTAGCCATGATAATCATAAACTCCTTTCTGATATTCTCCTATTTTTGACAGCGAGTCAGGATAAAAATATCTTTTACTCCTGACACCATTTTATTCAGCTATAGGTTATTGTTATTTTAATACTTTTCAGATAAAAAGAAAAGCGAAATTTTATGGAAAGAGTTAATGAAAGCAGTTGCATACCAAAAAGATACAAGGTATACTATGACAGGAAAGAAGAGGTTATTATGAGAAAAATTATTTTGGCATCTGCTTCACCCAGACGAAAAGAACTGTTGGAACGGGCTGGCGTGGATTTTGAAGTGCTGCCTGCATCAGGTGATGAGAATCGTATCTCAGACAATCCGGGAGAGGCAGTAAAACAGCTGGCTTCGGATAAAGCAGCTTCTGTTATCCGTACTATGAAAGATAGTGCCGACGGAACAATTGTGATCGGATCTGACACAGTGGTAGTGTTTGAGAATGTGATCCTTGGCAAACCTCATGATACAGAGGATGCAGTGAATACATTAAAGAAACTTCAGGCAAATACTCATCAGGTATATACCGGCGTTTCTGTATGGGAAAAGAAAGAAAAAGTCTGGACAGAACATACTTTTTATGAAAGTACAGATGTGACGTTTTATCCGGTTTCAGATGAGGAGATCAGAGAGTATGTTGCTACAGGAGAGCCTATGGATAAGGCTGGAAGCTATGGCATCCAGGGACTTTTCGGAATTTATGTAAAGGGGATCAGCGGAGATTACAATAATGTGGTAGGACTCCCGGTTGCCAGATTATTTTATGAAATGAAGAAATCAGGAATTAACTTAAGAGGATGACAAAAGATGATTAAAGCATGTATATTTGATTTGGATGGAACACTGGCTGATACGCTGGATTCCATGGCTTATGTGACTAATATTATTATGGAAAAATTCGGGTTGAAAACACTTCCGGTGGATAATTTCAGATATTACAGCGGAGAAGGGGCAAATATGCTGATCCGCCGCGCACTTAAGGATGCGGGGGATCCGGAACTTGCGCATTATGATGAGGGACAGAAGCTTTACCGGGAAATGTTTGAAGCAGATCCGATGTATAAAGTAGTTCCCTATAAGGGAATTCCGGAAACCTTAAAGAAATTGAAGGAACATGGAATGAAGCTGGCAGTTTGTTCAAATAAACCTCATCCTGCAGCTGTGAAAGTAATTGCGCAGCTTTTTGACGGGGAATTTGATATGGTAGTTGGTCAGAGTGAAGCAATCCGCAGGAAACCGGCACCTGATGGTCCGCTTATGGTTGCGGAGAAATTTGGTGTAAAACCGGAAGAATGTATGTATGTGGGAGATACAAGTACAGATATGAAGACCGGTAGAGCAGCAGGAATGTATACAGTAGGTGCGCTATGGGGCTTTCGTGACCGAAAAGAACTGAATGAGAATGGAGCAGATCTTGTCGCTGAGAAACCGACAGATCTGGTAAAAATTTGCGAGGAACATGGAAATGATTAGGTTGGTTGCAAGTGATCTGGATGGGACGTTACTTTTACATAAGGCACAGTCTCTGCCTGAAGAAATTTTTTCGCTGATCAGGCAGTTAGAGGAACTGGGGATTATGTTTGTAGCAGCCAGTGGAAGGCAATATCCGAATATGACAAAGCTGTTTGCGCCTGTTGCTTCAGAGATTTCCTATATTTCGGAGAATGGTGCACTGGCAGTGGATCATGGAGAGGTACTGTATCAGGATTCTTTTGACAGAAAGCTGGCAGGGGAGATTATTTCTGCAATCCTGGAAAAGAAGGATGCCGAGTTTACCTGTTCTGCAAAGGATTACCACTACCTGATGCCGAAGACAAAGAGATTTCATGACCATATGTTATATGAAGTAAAAAATGAATGCAGATTTGTAAACAGTATGGAAGAGATGACGGCTCCTATCATGAAGCTGGCTGTGTTTGAACCGGCCGGCCTTACAGAAGAATCTGTGAAATACTGGATGGACAGATTTGGAAAAGAATGTGTTGTTGTCACTTCGGGAAATGAGTGGATCGATTTTATTCCTTTTGGAACAAACAAGGCAAAAGGAATCAGAGAATATCAGAAAAGATATCATATTTCGCCGGAAGAATGTATTGCGTTCGGAGACGAATATAATGATATAGAGATGCTTAAAGCGGTAAAATATGGCTTTGCCATGGAGCATTCCAAGGAGGGGGTACGGGCAGCTACGTCCTATATGACAAAACAGGTTGAACCGGTCCTTGAGAAGCTGATCCGGGCAAAGGGAAAGATTGAGGAGGTTATTTAAATTGTTTACAGAAGAATGTATTAATACGTTTCTTGAAAATCAGGAGCAGCTTTTTCCACAGGCGGTAGCAGAATCATATGAAGCAGCGGAAGCATTCCTTGAGGATTGCATGGCGCAGGTTGTGGATTCTATTGAAGAAGTGAGAGAATATCTGGAAGAGTCAGGCGCTGATGTGGAAGGAATGTCAGATGAAGAACTGGAAGATGCAAGTGAAGTATTTGCTCTGCCGGATGGAAAATATCTGATAGTAGAAGGATAAAAACTGTTCGGTCAAATTATGGATATCACGTGATATATCGGAGAAATAACTGTAAAACACAGTTCGGTCCCTGAATATTGGAGAAAATTGAACTCTGATACTCAGGGGCTGAAGTTGTTTTAAGGGAGAAAATACAGATTACATTTCCGGAAAATGTGATGCTATAATGCTTTTATACAGAGAAAAACGATGTTGTGGTCTGTGATGGGAATGAAAAGGGCAGACAGACACAGAAGCATCACAGAACTGTAATTATTCAGTACCTTCAGAGCGGCTGCTGAATAATTACAAATCTTATTATAAATGAAAAGGAGGACTACAGATGGAGAGAAAGAGATTTCTTGCAGTTGTAATGACTGTGATGATGGTTATTTCAATGATTCCATCCATGGTTTTTGCGGCAGCTCCGTCAGGAGAATTGGGCGGTAAGCTTAAGATTAAGGGACTGGCAGCTGTAGGCGTAGTAGTGAGTGCAGATTATGCAAAGGTTACACCGGAAGAGGTTACAGATGAAGATTTCACTTTTTCCTGGTCAAGACAGACAGGGGAGAAGGAGTTAACACAGGTAGGTACTGAGAAGACCTATACGATCACTCAGGATGATCTGGGATGCAGACTGGTGCTTGATCTGACCCCTGTAGATGGAAGCGGACTGACAGGTACTCTTACTGCAAAGACGTTAGAGGTAGCTGCAACTGAAGAAGAGGCGAAAGCAGAGGATACACAGCAGGCAGAAACGGCAGATGGAACAGAGAATGCACAGTTGGAAGAAACAGCAGATAATGCAGAAGGCAGTCAGGATTCTGAAAATCAGGACACAGATAGAACAGAAGATGTACAGCAGGATGCAGGAAATGAACAGGAAGATGGATCTCAGAACACAGAAGGTCAGCCGGAGGAAACAACAGAAGGTACTGATGATTCCCAGATGAAAATTTATACAGAAGATCAGCTGCAGGTGGATGAGAACGGAAATGTGCAGACAGATGGATCAGAGAAAGATGGACAGGCAGCAGGTGAAGATGATAAAGATAAAAAGACTTACGAAGCGACTGCCACTGTAGAGGACAGCGAAGATCAGATTTGTGATTTTGGAACAGTAAAGAGTGATCTTGAGGATGTGGAAGCACAGTATGTGCAGATTACGAACACCGGAAATGAGAACTTGAATTTTCAGGAGATCAGTCCGGAACATTTTATGGTTCAGGATATTACAGAACCGCTGAGTGCAGGTGAATCTGTAAGCGTATGGATACAGCCGAGAGAAGGACTGGAACCGGGTGAATATGATGATATGATCACATACCGGACGGAAGAAGGTATTGAGGTTTCTTTTGAAGCGAAGATTGCAGTTGAAGGTGAGGATGATTCATCAGATGACGAAGATCTGAAGCCTTCGGATGAGCCTTCTGCAGAACCGACAGAGACGCCGGATGACAGCGAGGCTCCATCGGCAGGTGACAATGCAGATGCATCTCTTGAGGCACAGTCTCTTGAGGTAAATACAGGAAGTCTTAATTTCAGCGATATCGAAGAAAATTATACACAGGCCAATGAGACACTGTCCGTAACCGTAACAAATACAGGGGATGGAACTGTCACTTTAAAGATACCGAAATCAGATTATTTTGAGGTGATGAACGAAGATGGAAGTGAAGCTGTATCAGGAATACACATTGCAAAAGGTGATTCTCTTATGTTCATGGTACAGCCAAAAACCGGTCTGACGAAGGGTGATTACAGTGATACCCTGATATTTGAAAGTGAAGAGGATCCGGAAGTAGCAGTGCAGGTAACTGCGGAAGTATCTGTAAAAGAGGCAGAACAGGAACAGATCACAGCAGTTCAGGCAGATCCGGAATCTTTCAGTTATGATGATCTGAAGGAAGGTTATGATACTCCTGAAGCGACGACCATTACACTTACCAATACAGGAAATACAACTGTTTCGCTGATGCAGCCATATGCAGAGTATTTTGATATTGGGGAACTTTCGGCATCAGTGCTGGAGCCGGGAGATTCTGCTGCATTTACAGCAGTACCGGTGACCGGTCTGAAAGTCGGCAATTATCTGGACAGTATTCAGATAGCCCAGACCAGTTCGGAAGGACAGGAAGATGTATTAACAACGATCAAAGCTTCTGCGACTGTTTCGGAAGTGAAAAAGATTTATAAATTATCCGTAACACCGGAAGAACTGAATTTTGGAAAAGCAAAAGAAGGATATAGTGAGGCACCGGAAGCGCAGAAAGTTACAGTGACGAATGATGGGAATACAAATGTAACTTTAAATGCACCGTCAGGTAAAAACTTTAAAATCGGGAAACTTTCAGCCACAGAGCTTGCACCGGGGGAGAGCTGTACATTTAAAATCCGCCCGAAGGAGGGTTTAAAGGCCGGCTCCTATACAGAGTCAGTTGTGATTGATAATGAACAGCAGATCAGTGCAGAAGTGAAAGTTCAGTTTACGGTTAAAGCTGCCCGCAAGGCGAAAATTGCAGATCCGGCAGATAATAAGATTACAGGAATCAGTTCAGATGGATATACAACACAGTCAAAGATTACATTTACAGCAGTCGGAGCGGGTATGGACAATGAAAGTCCGGGAAAGGGAGATGTCCGCTATGTACCGTATAACTGGAAAGTGATCAATACAAATAGCTGGAGCAGTGCACCTTATACTGCTGCATTTGGAATTACGAAGGCCGGAACCTACACATTGACAGTTACATTTGACCGTCAGAAGTATAATGGAAGTGAATGGAAGAATACAGGGGAGCAGGATACTAAACAGGTGAATTTCAGTATTACACAGGCGCAGACTGTAACTGCAACTCCGACTCCACAGCCGAATGGAGCAAGTGCGAAAACAGCGGTAAAGACAGGAGATACGACTAATATCACACCGTTTGTGATTATTCTGGCGATTGCAGCGGGATGTATTGTGGGAGTTGTGGTATACAAAAGACGAAAGAAATAAGAGTTATCTGAAGAAAAAAATACAGGGGAATATGTAAAATATAAAATTATTAGCACTCATTTTTAGTGAGTGCTAATTTTTTCTTGACTTTTGGAATAAATGGTATTACTATATCTTTCAGAGAAGCAACTTACAGGAGTCAAAAGCTATTTCAAAGGATAAACAGGAGAGGATAGTTTTGGCTCAGGAGGCAGAGCAGATAAAGTTGCGGCAAATGATTAAAAACAAAAAGGAGTGTGGACAGCATGGCTGTAAAACATGGAAATTTATCAATTAACAGTGAAAATATTTTCCCAATCATCAAGAAATGGTTATATTCCGATCATGATATTTTTGTAAGAGAGCTGGTCTCCAACGGATGCGATGCGATCACTAAACTGAAAAAACTGGAAGTAATGGGAGAATATACTTTTCCGGAAGGATACAAACCAGAGATTCAGGTAATTGTTAATCCTGATGAGAAAACTCTGAAATTCATCGATAATGGTATTGGCATGACTGCTGATGAAGTAGAGAAATACATTACCCAGATTGCTTTTTCAGGTGCAACTCAGTTTCTTGAGAAATATAAAGACAAAACTACAGATGATCAGATGATCGGTCATTTTGGACTTGGATTTTATTCTGCATTTATGGTAGCGGATGAAGTGCATATTGATACACTTTCCTATACAGAAGGTGCACAGCCTGTACACTGGTCCTGCGATGGCGGAACAGAATATGATATCCAGGAAGGTAACAAGAATACGATTGGTACAGAAATCACCCTGTTCCTGAATGAAGACTGCCTGGAATTTGCAAATGAGTACCGTATGCGTGAGATTCTTGAGAAATACTGTTCCTTCATGCCGGTTCATATTTACCTTTCCAAAGCAAATGCACCTCAGGAATATGAGACAATTGATGAATCTGAGTTAAGAGACGATGATGTAGTTGTTGAACATATTCATGAGGAAGCAAAGACAGAAGAAAAAGAAAATGATAAAGGTGAAAAGGAAGTTGTTGAAATTTCTCCTGCAAAGGATAAAGTAAAGATCAATAAACGTCCGGTTTCCATCAGTGATATTAATCCGCTCTGGATGAAGCATCCAAATGAATGTACAGATGATGAATACAAGGAATTCTACCGCAAGGTATTTATGGATTATAAGGAACCGTTATTCTGGATACATCTGAATATGGATTATCCGTTTAATTTAAAAGGTATCCTGTACTTCCCGAAGATCAATACAGAGTATGATTCCATTGAAGGAAAGATCAAACTGTATAACAATCAGGTATTTATTGCAGATAACATCAAAGAAGTGATTCCGGAATTTTTGATGGTGTTAAAAGGCGTGATCGACTGTCCGGATCTGCCTCTGAATGTATCCAGAAGTGCACTGCAGAATGATGGATTTGTAACAAAAGTTGCAGACTATATTTCTAAGAAGGTTGCAGACAAACTGAACGGTATGTTCAAAACAGACAGAGAAAATTATGAAAAATACTGGGATGATATCAGTCCGTTTATCAAGTTTGGATGTTTGAAAGATGAAAAATTCGGAGAAAAAGTAAAAGATTCGATGCTGTTTAAGAATCTTGACCACAAATATCTCACTCTGGAAGACTGTATCAAGGCCAATGGCGGAGAAACAGCAGAAGAGACAAAGGCAGAGGAGACAACGGATTCAGAAGAGACAAAAGAGACACCAAAGACTAATATTTTCTACGTGACGAATGAACAGCAGCAGAGTCAGTACATCAATATGTTCAAAGAGCAGGGGCAGGATGCAGTGATCCTGGCACATAATATTGATTCTGCATTCATTACCTATCTGGAGCAGAAGCATGACAATGTAAAATTCCAGAGAATCGATGCAGATGTTCATGAGTCTCTGAAAGCAGAAGTTGCAGAAGAAGAAAAAGAGACATTCCAGAAGAATGCAGACAGTCTGACAGAAATCTTCAGAAAAGTGCTGAATAATGAGAAACTGGATGTCAAAGTAGAAAAATTAAAAGATGAGAATATTGCTTCCATGGCCGTGTTGTCTGAAGAATCCAGACGTATGGAAGAGATGATGAAGATGTATGGAATGGGTGGTATGGATACCGGTATGTTCGGCGGACAGGCGTCCTTGATCCTGAATGCAGATCATCCACTGGTGCAGTATGTGGTAGAGAACAAAGAAGGTGAGAATGTAGAGCTGATCTGTAAGCAGCTGTATGATCTGGCGCTGCTTGCCCACAAACCACTGAGTCCACAAGAGATGACAGCATTTGTACAGAGAAGTAATCAGATTATGATGCTTTTGACAAAATAAAAAAATATAGGGAGTCCGAAAAAGAAAGGGATTAGAACCATTTCTTTTTCGGACTCCCTTTTATATTGTTTAGAAAGCTTCGCTTCCCTGTCTTTGTCCCATCCGATGCCAGTTGATGAAACCGTAGATGTCATTTACGAAAAAGGCAATAAAATCACTTTGTAATCTTAAGAAAAACTTTCATAATTTTTAAGATTAAAATGTGGATCTGTCTTATATAATGGTATTCGTTGAACTAAAATTACAGATTACAAAATTTCGAAATCCAGTCCTTTTTTCTGGAAAAACTTCTGTACCATGTTGTCCCAGGCGTGTTCCAGCGACTTGTCCATGGAGAAGGATTTGAAAGATGTACCGGTAATGCATTGAAGTCCGGTGGAATCATAGCGGAGATTCAAATAGAGTCCCTGAATGTCATCGGCATTCAGGCCGAGTTCATTCTGCTCGATAAGGCGGGCAATATTTTTCGGAGACAGACTGAATACAAAACGAAATCCAAGCGGAGTCTTTTTCCCTTTGATCAGGGAGAAGCAGTATTCCCGAAGCTGCTTCCAGTAAGCGTATTCAGGGAGTGTGCCCATTTGTTCCAGTTCTTCAGAAGTATAAAAGTTTTTTTGAATAAAACCGTCTATTTTGAACGTATTGAATGTCATGATCTCTCCTTCGATCAGAAGGAATGAATCGAAGGTGTCCATCAGAAGAAGATGAGACATACAGGCTTTGACATTCGTCAGTTTTAACGCGATCATAAGGATGTCCTCCTGATAAAAAATATAAGTATTGATTTCTCTATCATACCATAAAAAAGAGAAAAAAACACAGGCAAAAATATTGATTGTAAGAAAATTGTATAGTATCCTATTATAGACTGTATAGTCAAAAAGAAAGGATAACAGCATGAAAAAAGAAGAAAAGACAAAACAGACTTGTGAAAAAATTGTACATGCAGCTACGATCGAGTTTGGAAGCAGATCTTACGATGCGGTTTCGCTGAATGCGATATGCGGTAAGTATCAGATTGCAAAAGGGCTGATCTACCATAATTTTAAAAATAAAGATGAGCTATATCTGTACTGTGTGAAGAAAAGCTTCGAAAAGTTGATGAGTTATCTGGAGGAAGGGAAAGAAGAGGCAAAGACAGCAAGGGAAGAAATCCGTATTTTTTTGGAGAGACGGGAAGTGTTTTTTGCTGAAAATCCGTATGACAGAAATATATTTTTTAATGTGATGTTATATCCGGCAGAGCATTTAAAAGAAGCACTTTTTGGTGTGATGGAAAGATATGATGCCTATATAAGAAAGCAATACCGACATTTGCTGTCCAAGATTCGTTTAAGAGAGGGAATCAGTATGGAAATGGCAGTAGAATATCTGAGTCTGTTTCAGAATATGTACAATGGATATTACCAGAATAAAGCAAGCCGTACAGGAGATTTTTCCCGATTTATAGAAGAACATAATCTGAAGATATCAGAGTTATTGGATATTATTTTATATGGAATCAGTACAGAAGAGAAGGGCAGTTAATATGGAAGAAATGAAATTTGAAGAATTGACAGAGTTGAAAGAACCGGAGAGGCTTTTAGAATCAGCGATGCCGTTTCAGAAGCTGATCATGCAGTATCAGTGTGCACTGCTGGAAGTTAAGACAAAATTTGAAGTGTTGAATCACGAATTATCGATCAATTCTGATCAGAATCCAATCTTATCAATTGAAAGCAGAATCAAGAAACCGATTAGTATCCTGGAGAAGATGAAAAGAAAAAATATAGAGATCAGTGTACAGGCCATAGAAGAAAATATCTGTGATATTGCAGGTATCCGTGTGATCTGCTGTTTTCCGAAAGATATCTATACGCTTGCGAAAAAAATATGTGAGCAGGATGATATCAGACTGATCGAGAGAAAGGACTATATCAAGAATCCAAAACCAAACGGTTACAGAAGTCTGCATCTGATTTTGGAAGTACCGGTATTTTTTATGAATGAGAAAAAACCGATGAAGGTAGAAGTGCAGATGCGTACGATCGCGATGGATTTTTGGGCAAGTATAGAACATAAACTGTATTATAAGAAACAGACGGATGGATTTCCGGATTCTGTTTCAGAAGATCTGGGAATCTGCGCAGAACAGCTCCATACGATCGACATGAAAATGCAAGAGATCAGCGAGAGAATCTATCATCAGGAACGTTGACTTTTAAGCATGGAAAACGTATTATAAAATAAGATAAGATGGTAAGAATAAGGGGACAAAAGATACGGATGAAGAGACAGAAAAAAAAGTATGTGATAATCGGAGCCGGTGCAGTCGCAGTGCTTGCTGCAGTTACTCTGATCGCGGAAGGAATCAGCTATTTTTCCGCTGAAACAGTGGATACGAAGGAGGGACTTGCGATCATAAAAGCGACAGAAAAAGAAAATGTAAAAGATATTGAAAAAAAGATCAACAAGCTGGACACGAAAGACAAGCTGGAAAGTCAGGAAGCAAGTGGTGAGATCAACTATAAGAGCTTATTTTCCAGTTCGGTCGTGATGGGAGATTCGATTTCTGAGGCATTTACAGAGTATGATCTTTTGAATGCATCCAGTGTGGTTGCCAAGATCGGAGTAGAATTGGATGAGCTGGATGATCAGATAAAAACAGTGGCAGACATTAACCCTCAGGTTATTTTTCTTTCCTATGGGATGAATGACGTGATTGCAACAAATGGGGATACGGATTTATTTATCAAAGAGTATAAAGCAGTGATCGACCAGCTGCGTAAAAAATTGCCGGATACAACTTTGTATGTGAATTCTATCTTCCCGGTCAGTGCGGCGAAGCAGGAAGAAAAGCCTGTATTTCAGAAGATTCCGGAGTACAATGCGGCACTGCAGAAGATGTGTGATGAGAATCAGATTGCATTTTTAGATAATACTTCGCTGGTTTCAGATACTTATTATGAAGAGGATGGAATTCATTTCAAGGCGGATTTTTATCCAATCTGGCTCAAACGTATGGCGGAGGTAGCAACTTTATGACAGATAAGATAAAAAATCTCAAAAAAACAGTGGTGATCAAGTATGCACTGGTGGCAGTGATCGTTGTTTACGTGGCACTGTTATTGATTTTCACCAGCGGCAGTACGAAGAGCTTTGCTGCGGTAGAGAAAAAAGTAGAGGCATCTCTGGATACGAAGGCTATGAAAAAAGCAGGAGTGCAGGGGCTGAAGCGTTATTATGGGCTCAACAGTGCAGATTATGAAGGTGTAATGCTCTACACGGCAGAATCCAGTATGTCAGCACAGGAGATCTTACTGGTCAAAACAAAGACCACGGAACAGGCAGAAGAGGTAAAGGCAGCTGTAGAACAGCGCCGTGCGAACAGAAGGAATGACTTTGACG
>OLBP01000150.1_pt1 | contig 13773 bp, 8 predicted proteins | sample 1607921 | NCBI WGS metagenome assembly OLBP01 (sample SAMN02674698, study PRJEB24791) | human gut metagenome, SKBSTL036 | isolation source: stool | host: Homo sapiens | place: USA | reverse complement strand
TTTGGCATATTCATGCCAAAACACCTCGCGGGATAGTGATGTGTGAACAGTAACAACAGTAACGATTCTTTTTGTGTTTATAAAACTTTCATTTTGTTATAAGGGAATTGTATGATATAATTCAGTTAAATAAGCGTAATGATCCAGCAGCCTGCTATCCTGCAGGAGCACTGTACTGTTACGAATAAGAGGATATAGAAAGGAGTCATTATGAGCGAGAACTATAATGATGATGAAATAATAGACAGCAGCGAAGATACAGAGAAAAAGAGAAACAAATCCGAAAAATTCTGTTTTCTCTGCCGCAGACCTGAGAGCAAGGCAGGTCCGATGATCGAACTTCCCAATAACATACATGTCTGCACAGATTGTATGCAGAAGAGCTTTAATTCTATGAATCAGCAGTTTAATGAGGGTAAGTTCAATTATTCTGACCTGTTGAATATGCCGAATGTGAGTATGATCGATCTGGGCAGCTTCCAGAATCCGGTGCAGCAGCCAAAGAAAGAAAAAAAGAAAAAGAAACAGGAAAAACCGGTTCTGGATCTGAAAAATATTCCTGCTCCCCATAAGATCAAAGAAACCCTTGACCAGTATGTGATCGGTCAGGAGAAAGCCAAGAAAGTAATGTCTGTAGCGGTTTACAATCACTATAAACGTGTGGCAACAGATACAATGGATGAGATTGAAATTGAGAAATCTAATATGCTGATGATCGGACCAACCGGATGCGGTAAAACCTATCTGGTTAAAACCCTGGCGAAACTTCTGGATGTGCCGCTTGCAATTGCAGATGCCACTTCTCTTACAGAAGCCGGTTATATTGGCGATGATATAGAGAGCGTTGTTTCCAAACTTCTGGCGGCGGCAGATAATGATGTGGAGCGTGCCGAGCATGGTATTATTTTCATTGATGAGATTGATAAGATTGCCAAGAAGAAGAACACCAACCAGAGAGATGTCAGTGGTGAGGCAGTGCAGCAGGGAATGCTGAAGCTTCTTGAGGGAAGTGAGGTGGAAGTTCCTGTAGGTGCAAACAGCAAAAACGCAATGGTACCGCTTGTAACTGTTAATACACGTAATATTCTGTTTATCTGTGGCGGTGCTTTTCCTGATCTGGAGAATATCATTAAAGAAAGGCTGAACAAGCAGGCATCTATCGGTTTTTATGCAGACCTGAAGGATAAATATGATAATGATCCTCATCTGCTTCAGAAAGTAACAGTGGAGGATATCCGCAGTTTTGGAATGATTCCGGAATTTATCGGACGACTTCCGATCATCTTTACTCTGGACGGATTGAATGAGGATATGCTTGTGAAGATCCTGCAGGAGCCGAAGAATGCGATTCTTAAACAGTATCAGAAACTTCTTGCACTGGATGAAGTGAAACTGGAATTTGAAGACGGGGCGCTTCATGCAATTGCTGCGAAAGCACTGGAGAGAGATACAGGTGCCAGGGCACTTCGCGCGATACTGGAAGAGTATATGCTGGATATCATGTATGAGATTCCGAAAGATGACAGCATAGGAGAGGTTGTGATCACAAGAGAATACATAGAAGGAAACGGTGGTCCGAGGATCCTTCTTCGCGGACAGGAGCCGATCCTGCTGGAGGGTAGTCATTAATTAATATAGTTTTGTTCTTACATTATGAGGACAATAATGGAAGGGAGTAAATATTATGGGAACAGATTTTTTTGATGGATTAGTTAAGACATTTTCAAAAACAACGAAGGAACTGGGAAAGACAACAAGAGAATTAGGTGCCCGCGCAGAGCAGACGATCGAGGCGCAGAAGATAAGAAGTAAAATCACAGGGGAAGAGCGCATTATTGAGAAAATCAAAGTTGATATCGGTGATATTGTTTACAGACGACATTCTCAGGGTGATGGAATTGATAGTGAGTTAAGTGCTTTATGTCAGGAGATTGACCAGCATTATCTGAAAATCAGGGAGTATAAGGATAATGCGGCGAATCTGAAAGGAGAGAAAATCTGCCCGTCCTGCGAGCGGGAGGTAGATATTAATGTAAGTTTCTGTCCGTATTGCGGAACGCCATGCCCGACTCCGGAACCGGCGAAGAATGTGGAAAATGATATTGTATCTTCAGATGAAGATGAAGATGGGAGTAATGAGCCGGAAGAAACACCGGCAGAAGAATTACAGCCGGAAGAACCAGAGACAGAGAAAGCAGCAGAAACAGAACCAGCACAGGAACAGCCGGTGGAAGAAACACCAGTGGAAAAAGAAACAATGGAAGAGAAGTAAGTAACTGCAGGGTAAATTATTTTTACAGATTTACCAGATAATTACAGTATAATTAAAATATATTGCAAATTGATATGAAATATGATAATTTTATATCGTATCAAAAGGTATGAAAATTACGAACAGGAGAGGGAAAGATGAAAAACAGAAAATTAAATCAGTTATTAGTCGCAGGAATGATCAGTGCAGCTATGATGACTTCTGGTATCAGTGTTCAGGCTGCTGATTTTAGTGATGATACATCAACAGTAGAAGAACAGTCTGTTGACGCAGCAGAAGAGGAAGCTCCGGATGTAGAGGACGGATCTGAATTTCAGTCTGATGCTGCTGAAGCATCATCAGCAGTAGCAGTCAGTTCAGCGAACTTCCCGGATGCGAAGTTCCGCCAGTATATTTTGGACAATATTGATACAGACAAGGATAAGATGCTTTCAGCGGCAGAGATCAAAGCAGCCAAGACGATCGATGTTTCAGGACTTGGAATTTCCAACCTGAAAGGTATTGAAAGTTTTACCTATGCGACAGATCTGTTTGCGGCAAATAACAAACTTACTTCTGTAAATATTACAAAGAATACAAAAGTTGCATATCTGAATCTGAGTAATAACAGTCTTGCAGGAACTCTGGATCTCAGCAAATGCACAAATCTTCGTGTAGTGAAGTATGGAAGCAATAAACTGACAAAGGTAGTAATGCCTTCCAGGAAATATCTGAAGAACCTGGATTTCGTAGATGCAAGCTCCAATAAATTTACCACACAGGCAAATGCAGGACTGAACATCGGAGATACTGATTATGTAAAGAGTCTTTCAGAAGTCAATGCCTCCAATAATGCCATCACTTCATTTAACTGTGCCGGATTTCAGGGAATCCTTGATCTTAGAAATAATAAGATCACAAATCTGAAACTGGAAAACAGAAAGGAAGGATCTCAGGTAGTTTCCTTATACCTTGACGGAAACTCACTGAGTAAGACATCTTCTATTGACTTTACACCGGAATGGATTGCCGTACCTCAGCAGTTCAGCTGTGATGCAGGAGTTTCATCCAAGGTCAAAATGCTGAAGGCAACTGCATCTATCACATCTGCAACATGGGATCAGATCGTGGTAAACGTTGGTTCCAGTACAGATGATGCTTCTTACAAACTGGAGAAGAAAACAGGCAACGGTGCATATGAAACTGTTAAAACATGGGATAATGGTGATCTGGCTGACGCAGAGTTCGGAGAAGATTACACAGATAATGTGATTTCTACAGGAACAGCCTACACATACAGAGTTACAGCAACTGTACAGGTAAAAGATGCCAATAAGAATCTCAGATCCTGGTCAAATTCCGCAGAAGTGAAAGCTACAGCAACAGGTACAAAGCCGGCAATCTCTGTGAAGTCCACCAAAAAAGGTGTGGCAACCGTAAGCTGGAAGGCTGTTGCAGGTGCAGACGGATATGATGTTTACTGTGGATCATCCAAGAAATCCCAGAAGGGTACGGTTGTAAAAGGAACTACAAAGCTGACCGCAAATAAGACAAAACTGACAAGTGGTAAAACTTATTATTTCAGAGCACGCGCATATAAGATGGTAGGATCTGCCAAGGTATATACAGGTTACAGTGCAGTGAAGAGCGTGAAAGTCAAATAATACAAAAATAATTGAGAACAGTATAAAATCAAGCCGGCGATGTGAGAGCAGATATCTTTTACAGAGCCGGCTCTTTGATTATGGCAATTCCGTAAAATACTGTGGACAGTCCGGTATTGCTATAGATGAATTGTTATAGATGGGAGGAATGTTATGTGAAATATATCAGAAAGAGTTTCTCTTTATTTTGGTTGATAGCGGTAATGCTGTTTGGAACAGTATCGGCATCCGCAGCATCTGCAAAACCGGAAACACCGGTATTGTCCGGAACAGCAGCCGGAAACAGAGTGACTCTGAACTGGAATAAAGTAAAGAAGGCTTCCGGCTATCAGATTTTTCTGTATTATAAAGCCTACGGGAAATACAAATGTGTTGGAAGGATCAAGAACAGGAACATTACCAGTTTTACACTGACAGGTTCTGAAGATAAGCTCTACACTTATAAGATACGTTCTTATCTGAAACAGGGAAACAAAACTCTGTACAGCCCATCATCGAAAGCACTGGAGATAAAAACAGCTCCCGGAAAACCTGTGATCACCCGGATAAGAGTGAGAGAAGAAAGCGGAACCCTAATCAAATGGAAAAAAATCAAAACTGCAGAAGGATATCAGATATTCCGGTCAGAATCCGAGGACAGAGGATATAAAAGAATCAATATAGTTTCCGGCAATACAACATTCAGTTATACAGATACAGGTACTGTTTCAGGAAAGACTTATTATTACAGAATACGGGCATATGTACGAAATCAGGGAAATGTTGTATATTCTGAACTGAGTGATCCGGCAGAGGCGGTAATGCGAAAGACTATTATGATCGGAGATTCCAGAACAGATATGATGAAAGATGTTGTGGAGAACGATAACATCACATGGATATGTGAGGTTGGAATGGGGTATAAATGGCTTAGAGATACTGCCCTGAAGACCTTGCAGGAGCAGATGAAAGGAAATGAAGATATTTTTGTCTGGCTTGGTGTTAATGATGTATACAATATTTCAAATTATATCAGTCTGCTGAATGAGGAGATTCCAAAATGGAAAGCGCAGGGAGCGGATGTCTATATTGTGGCAGTGGGACAGGTAACCAAAGATCCTTATGTAACAAATGAGGAAATCGAAGATTTCAATGCCAGAATGAAAAAAGAAGTTGCCGGTGCGAAATATGCAGATCTTTATTCTTATCTGAAAAAGCAGGGATATAAGACAACAGACGGAACTCATTACGATAATGAAACCACATGGAAGATTTACCGTTATCTGATGTCTTTTGTATCATAAGAACAGAAAAAAAGGAAACTGTATCAGTTTCCTTTTTTTGAGTAAAAAAATAATGCAGAAGATGGGACTTGAACCCACACGATATTGCTACCACAGGCACCTGAAGCCTGCGCGTCTGCCAATTCCGCCACTTCTGCATTTCTTATTTATCAATCGCTCTCTCGCGACTGCTTATTTATAATAACCGATGTATGGATAAAAGTCAATAGCTTTTTTGAAATTTTTTTAATTTTTTTTACAGTATCCTCAAAACGTACAATTTGTTACGTAGAAGTGTAAGCTTCTTCTGATAAACTGCGGAGCAGTTATCCGGTGTAGAGTTGCACAGAGAAGAGGATGATTTAAATTTTATAGAGGTATTTGGATGTGAGAAAGCAGTGAATGCATGTGATTGGATCTGCCTGAAATTACAAAAAAGTTTTTAATATCAACTTAATTATTTTTAGTACCTTATAAGGTTGAAAAAAGCACTTTGCTGTGATACAATCTTGAAGATTTAGGAAAAAATAAGTGATAGACACAATATAAAGATAAGAAAGGGAGATTGTATGAAAGCATTTCTGATATTAGAAGATGGCCATGTGTTCAAAGGTACAAGCATTGGTTCAACGAGAGACGTTATCAGCGAAATCGTCTTTAATACTTCCATGACCGGTTATCTGGAAGTAATGACCGACCCTTCCTATGCAGGACAGGCAGTATGTATGACTTATCCCCTCATTGGGAATTACGGAATCTGTTATGATGACCAGGAGTCATCAAAGCCATGGGTGGACGGCTTTATTGTCCGCGAATTATCCCGTGTCCCAAGTAATTTCAGAAGCGTGGACACGATTCAGCATTTCTTAACAAAGCATGATATTCCAGGTATTGCCGGAATTGATACCAGAGCCTTAACGAAAATCCTTCGTGAGAAAGGTACCATGAACGGTATGATCACCGTCAATGAAAATTATGATTTAGATACAATTATCCCCCAGTTAAAAGCATATACAACAGGTAAGGTAGTAGAGAAGGTAACATGCCGCGAGAAAGAGATTTTAAAAGGCGACGGTCCGAAAGTAGCACTTCTTGATCTGGGAGCAAAGAGAAACATTGCACGTTCCCTGAATGAAAGAGGATGTGAGGTTACAATTTATCCGGCACTGACACCTGCGGAAGAGATTCTGGAGGCAAATCCGGATGGCATTATGTTAAGTAACGGCCCTGGAGATCCAAAGGAATGTACTTCTATTATAAAGGAAATAAAAAAATTATATGATTCTGAAGTTCCGATCTTTGCAATCTGTCTTGGACATCAGCTTATGGCTCTTGCAACAGGTGGAGATACCCATAAGATGAAATACGGACACAGAGGCGGAAATCATCCGGTCAAAGACCTTGCAACAGGACGTGTTTACATTTCTTCCCAGAACCATGGTTATGTAGTAGATGCTGAGGGACTTGAAGAGAAAAACATTGCAAAACCTGCATTCGTTAACGTCAATGACGGCACAAACGAAGGTATGGCATACGAAGGAAAGAATATCTTTACTGTACAGTTCCATCCTGAAGCATGCCCGGGACCGCAGGATTCCAGTTACCTGTTTGACAGATTTATGGATATGATGGGAGGAAATAAATAATGCCAAGAAATAAAGACATTAAAAAAGTACTTGTAATTGGTTCCGGCCCGATTATCATCGGCCAGGCAGCAGAGTTTGACTATGCAGGAACACAGGCATGCCGTTCCCTGAAAGAAGAAGGCATTGAGGTTGTTCTTCTTAATTCCAACCCTGCAACCATCATGACAGATAAAGATATCGCTGACAGAGTTTATATCGAGCCTCTGACAGTAGAAGTAGTAGAACAGCTTATCCTGAAAGAGAAACCGGACAGCGTCCTTCCTACACTGGGCGGCCAGGCGGGATTAAACCTTGCTATGGAGCTGGATGAGAAAGGTTTCCTCAAAGAACACAATATAAGACTGATCGGTACAACTGCCCAGACAATCAAGAAAGCGGAGGACCGTCAGGAATTTAAAGACACCATGGAGAAGATCGGTGAGCCGATCGCAGCATCCAAGGTTGTTACAACAGTAGAAGATGGTCTTGCATTTACAAACACCATTGGTTATCCGGTAGTTCTCCGTCCTGCTTACACACTCGGTGGAAGCGGCGGCGGTATCGCTCATAATGAATATGAACTTCGTGAAATCCTGGAGAATGGTCTTCGTCTTTCACGTGTAGGTGAAGTTCTGGTAGAGCGCTGCATCGCAGGATGGAAAGAGATTGAATATGAAGTAATGCGTGACAGCGCAGGAAACTGCATCACAGTCTGCAACATGGAGAACATTGATCCGGTTGGTGTCCACACAGGTGACTCTATCGTAGTTGCTCCATCTCAGACACTGGGAGATAAAGAATATCAGATGCTCCGTACTTCAGCCCTGAACATCATCACAGAACTTGGAATCACAGGTGGATGTAACGTTCAGTACGCTCTGAAACCGGACAGCTTTGAATACTGTGTAATCGAGGTAAACCCGCGTGTAAGCCGTTCCTCTGCACTTGCAAGTAAGGCAACAGGTTACCCGATTGCAAAGGTTGCAGCAAAGATTGCCCTGGGTTACACACTGGATGAGATCCCGAATGCGATCACAGGAAAAACATATGCAAGTTTCGAGCCAATGCTTGACTACTGCGTAGTTAAGATTCCGAGACTTCCATTTGATAAATTTATAACTGCAAAGAGAACCCTTACTACTCAGATGAAGGCAACAGGTGAGGTTATGAGTATCTGCCATAACTTCGAAGGTGCCCTGATGAAAGCCATCCGTTCTCTTGAACAGCACGTAGACAGCCTGATGTCCTATGATTTCACACAGCTTACAGACGAGGAACTCCTTGCAGAGCTGGAAATCGTAGATGACCGCAGAATCTGGAAGATTGCAGAAGCAATCCGTCGTGGTATGCCACAGTCCATGCTTCACGACATCACAAAGATTGATATCTGGTTCATCGATAAGATTGCAATCCTTGTAGGCATGGAAAATGCTCTTAAGACCAGAAAGCTCACAAAAGAGCTTCTCCTTGAAGCAAAACGCATGGAATTTCCGGACTACATCGTTGCACGTCTGGCAGGCAAGACAGAAGAAGAGATTAAAGCTCTTCGTGAAGAATATCAGATTAAAGCAGCATATAAGATGGTTGATACCTGTGCTGCAGAGTTTGCGGCAGCAACACCATATTACTATTCTGTATACGGCGATGAATGCACAGAGAATGAAGCAGTAGCAACACCGGATAAAAAGAAAATCCTGGTACTTGGTTCCGGTCCGATCCGTATCGGTCAGGGTATCGAGTTCGATTTCGCCTCTGTTCACTGCGTATGGTCGTTAAAGAGAGCCGGTTATGAGGTTGTCATCGTAAATAACAACCCGGAGACCGTTTCCACCGACTTCAACGTAGCAGACCGTCTGTATTTTGAGCCGCTGACACCGGAGGATGTGCTGGATATCATCCGGATCGAGAAGCCGATCGGCGCAGTTGTTGCCTTTGGCGGACAGACAGCGATCCGTCTGACAAAATGTCTTGTAGAGAACAATATTCCGGTTCTCGGCACTCCGGCAGACAGCATCGATATGGCGGAGGATCGCGGACGTTTCGCAGCCCTGCTGAAAAAATTAAATATGAAACAGGCAGCGGGTCAGACCGTTTACACCGAGGATGAGGCGATCCAGGCGGCAAATCATCTGGGCTATCCGGTTCTGATGCGTCCGAGCTATGTATTAGGCGGACAAAACATGATTATCGCGTACAACGATGCCGATATTCATGAGTATATGAAGATCATTCTCTCCCACAAGATTGAGAATGCGATCCTGATTGATAAATACCTGATGGGTACCGAGCTGGAGGTCGACGCGATCTGTGACGGCGAAACGGTTCTGATTCCGGGTATCATGGAGCACATCGAGCGTGCGGGCGTCCATTCCGGCGACTCCATCGCGGTATATCCGGCATTTATGCTGACCGAGAGCCAGAAAGACCGTCTGGTGGACTATTCCATCCGTCTGGCGCTGTCCATGAATACGAAAGGCCTGATCAATATCCAGTATGTCCTGCATGAGGATACGATCTATATCATCGAGGTCAACCCGCGTTCGTCCCGTACCGTGCCGTACATCAGCAAGGTAACCGGCGTGCCGATGGTCGATCTGGCAACCCGCATCATGATGGGCGAGAAGCTGGCTGACATGGGCTACGAGACAGGTCTGTATCCGTGCTCTCCGTACTACGCAGTCAAGGTTCCGGTCTTCTCCTTTGAGAAGCTGTCCAACGTAGATACACAGCTCGGACCGGAAATGAAATCGACCGGCGAGGTACTGGGTATCGCCCGGACGATGGAGGAAGCGCTGTTCAAGGGTCTGGTAGCAGCCGGATATACGATGAAGCGCGAGGGCGGCGTCTTAATCAGTGTCCGCGATACCGATAAGAGCGACCTGCGCGAGCTGGTCAAAGAGTACGTGGCGATGGGATTCCACATCTACGCGACCTCCGGTACTGCAAGCCGGTTAAACAGCGTCGGCATTTCTTCAACGTTAGTCAAGAAGCCGAAGGAAGCCAAAGAGGGCGAGAAGACGACCATTTCCCTTCTGGAAGAAGGAAAGATAAGCTACGTAATTTCCACTTCCAAGACGGGACGCCAGCCGGGACGCGACAGTGTCCGCCTGAGAAGAAAGGCAGTCGAGCTTGGTATTCCGTGCCTGACATCGCTTGATACCGCAGCTGTCTTGGCGCTGACACTGGAAAGCCAGTACAACGAGGACAACGTTGAACTGGTGGACATCGCGCACATTGCACATGGTGCAGCCGCTAGAAAAGAGCTGAGCCAGATGGAAAAACCGGAAGAAATCCAGATTCCGGGTTATGTGCTTCAGGAGCATGAAAACGACTAAAAAGAACGATGGTCTGCATGGATTCTGCGTTTTGAGGGTTGCGGAATCCGTGCAGGCTGAAATCTTTTGTGAAGGCAAAATCTGACAGAATCATATATGACGGAAAAAGTGGATTAATTTCAAAGAAAGGAAGAGGAGGAAAAGCAGATGGCAAAATTTATTTTTGTGACAGGCGGTGTTGTATCGGGATTGGGGAAAGGTATTACAGCAGCGTCTCTGGGCCGTCTTTTGAAGGCACGGGGATTTAAGGTAGCAGCGCAGAAGCTGGATCCGTATATCAACGTCGATCCGGGAACCATGAGCCCGTATCAGCACGGCGAAGTATTCGTAACAAACGACGGTGCGGAGACGGATCTGGATCTGGGACATTATGAGCGTTTTATAGATGAAGATTTAAACCGGTATTCCAACCTGACGACCGGTAAGGTCTACTGGAATGTGTTAAATAAAGAGCGCCGCGGCGAATATCTGGGCGAGACGGTACAGGTAATTCCACATATCACAAATGAGATAAAATCATTTATCTATTCCGTGCAGGAAAAGACCGATGCGGACATCGTTATCACAGAGATCGGCGGAACAACCGGCGATATTGAGTCACAGCCGTTCCTGGAAGCCATCCGCCAGGTGTCCTGCGAGGCGGGACGTAGCAACTGCCTCTTCATCCATGTAACCCTGATTCCGTATCTGGAATCTTCCGGCGAGCATAAATCCAAACCGACCCAGCATTCAGTCAAACAGCTGCAGTCCTTCGGCATCATGCCGGATATCATCGTGGCGCGCTGTGACCGTCCGGTGGACGATCCGTCCATTTTCCGCAAGATCGCACTGTTCTGCAACGTCAAAGAGGACTGCGTCATCGAGAACCTGACCCTTCCGGTTCTCTACGAGGCGCCGATCATGCTGGAGGAAGCAGGACTTGCCAAGATCGTGCTTCGCGAGCTGGGCATCGAGAAAGCGCCGCAGGAGTGCGATCTGACGGAGTGGAAACATATGCTGGATCGCATCAAGAACAGCAGCAAGACGGTCAAGATTTCCCTGGTCGGCAAGTACGTCAAACTGCACGACTCCTATCTGTCGATCGTAGAATCCCTGCACCATGCCGGATGGGAAAATGGCGCGCAGGTGGAGATCAACTGGGTGGATAGTGAGACGATCACCCCGGAGACGGCACCGGAAATCCTGGGCGGTTCAACCGGTATCATCGTGCCGGGCGGCTTCGGCATCCGCGGCATCGAGGGCATGATTGCAGCAGCGGATTATGCGAGAAGAAACAATATCCCGTACTTTGGCATCTGCCTCGGTATGCAGATCGCAGCGATCGCATTTGCCAGAGGTGTCTTAGGCTATGAGGATGCGAACTCCACCGAGTTTGCGCCAGACAGCAAGCATCCGGTTATCGCTCTGATGGAAGAGCAGATGGATCTGGCTGACATGGGCGGAACGATGCGTCTGGGTGCATATCCGTGCCGCATCAGTCCGGATACGCTGATGATGAAAGCGTATGGAAAAGGTCTGATCGAAGAGAGACATCGCCATCGTTATGAATTTAACAACAAGTTCCGGGAAGTTTATATGGAGCATGGCGCTATCTTTTCCGGACAGTCTCCGGACGGTACGCTGGTAGAGGCGATGGAGATTCCGGGACATCCGTTCTATCTGGGAGTTCAGTACCATCCGGAGTTCAAGAGCCGCCCGAACCGTGCACATCCGATCTTTAGGGAGTTTGTGAAAGCGGCTCTGGAGGTAAAGGAAAAAAATTCTTAAAATATGGAGAAAATAAAGTATGAAGATCAACGAAAACTATAAAAATCTGGAAGAAAGCTATCTGTTTTCCACCATCGCTAAAAAAGTAGATGAGTATACCAAAGCCCATCCAGAGGCAAAAGTAATCAAAATGGGTATCGGTGACGTAACCCTTCCGATCTGCCAGAAAGCAGCTGACGCATTTGCAAAAGCAGCTATGGAGCAGGGAAAGGCGGCTACGTTCCATGGATATGGTCCGGAGCAGGGATATGATTTTCTGCGCGTAGCAGTTCAGAAGTATTATGCGTCCTTCCAGGTTGAGGTGGCGGCGGAGGATATATTCATCAGCGACGGCGCGAAGAGTGATGTCGGAAATATCCTCGATCTCTTTGATGCGGACAACACGGTCCTGATCCCGGATCCGGTATACCCGGTTTACATGGATACGAACGTGATGGCAGGCAGAAAGATCGTATTTATGGATGCCAATGTGGAAAATGGCTTTCTTCCGATGCCTCCGAAGGGACAGAAAGCGGATATTATTTATCTCTGCTCCCCGAACAACCCGACTGGCGGTGTGTACAACCGTGAGCAGTTAAAAGAGTGGGTTGACTATGCGAACGAGCAGGATGCGATCCTTTTATTTGATGCGGCGTATGAGTCCTTCGTAGCAGATCCGGCGCTTCCGAGAAGTATTTTTGAGATTGAGGGCGCCAAGACCTGCGCGATCGAGTTCTGCTCCCTTTCGAAGCTGGCAAGCTTTACCGGAACCCGCTGTGGCTATACCGTGGTTCCGTCCGAATTAGAGCGCGGTGGTTCTTCCATCCGCAAGATGTGGCTGCGCCGCCAGACAACCAAGTTTAACGGCGTTTCCTACCCGGTACAACGCGCCGCGGAGGCAGCTCTTTCACCGGAGGGCATGGCACAGTGCCGCGAGCACCTGGACGTATACCGCACCAATGCGAAGATCATGACCGAGACCTTAAAAGAGCTTGGCATCTGGCACATCGGCGGCGAAAATTCACCGTACATCTGGATGCAGTGCCCGAACGGCATGAAATCCTGGGAGTTTTTCGACGATCTGCTTGCCAAGGCAAATGTGGTCGGCACACCGGGCAGCGGATTTGGTAAGAATGGAGAAGGATTCTTCCGTCTGACTGCATTTGGTACGACTGCGAATACAAAAGAGGCAATGGAGCGGATCAAGAAGGTTTACGGAAAATAAATAGCTCTATTTTATAAATAAGGGGGCTGGTGCATCTGGGGCATTGTTATCCTACGCACCGTCCCTTTTTTGCTGAAGCAGGGAGGTGAGGACCATGGTGACCTTAAACGATTATCTGTATTCCGGCGATACGATGTTTAAGATTTTAAAGAATTACAGCCGGGATTTGAAAGCGGAGGCAAAACAGACAAACAATGAGATAGACCTGATACATGCAAATTTTCTGATTCAGATCCGGGAGCTTTTGGAACACAATGATTTCCTGACGACCCAGTCACAGAAGATCCGGGAATTTTATATTCATATGGCAAAGGAATATCCGCTTCTGGCATTTAACTTTAAGGGAAGAATCAAGTCGCTGATCCGCTCGGAGGCGAAATTTAACGGATATATCGTCGAATATATTTATGACTGTTATACAGAACATAAGGCATTTCCGTCGATCTCCGATTTGAAGCAGAGATTGAGCTGTTTCCGCGACCTGATCGCGTACCGGATCGTGATTTCACTGCCGAAGTGTTACCTGAAACCGGGGGAATCGCAGCAGGATGCGGATATCCGGTACCTCTACCAGATAGCGAATGAACTTCCGGGATTTCTGGAGGAACGCGGGTTTACGGCGGAACCGGCTTACGGGGTGAAAGAGAGTACCTCCCCGTTGATGG
>OLBP01000147.1_pt1 | contig 14108 bp, 9 predicted proteins | sample 1607921 | NCBI WGS metagenome assembly OLBP01 (sample SAMN02674698, study PRJEB24791) | human gut metagenome, SKBSTL036 | isolation source: stool | host: Homo sapiens | place: USA | reverse complement strand
TCCTCCCTGTTTCCGCCACTGGCGGCGGTCGTCGCCGTTGCTCCCAAAGGGAGAGGCTGAGAGTCGGTTTAATCCAGCTCCTTCAGCGCCTCGACCACACGCTGATATTCCTTCTCTACCGGAGGGAACAGCTCGTCGGCACCGTCAAGGCTGCCGCCGCGGAGAGCTTCCGTCAGAGCACTGGACGGGGCGTACAGTGCATCGAAGCCGAGGTTCTGGCAGACGCCCTTCAGGGTGTGAGCGGCACGGAATGCTGTCGGGGCATCCTTCTCTTCCAGCGCCTTTTTCAGGTTCGGGAAGCTGTCGTCCTGCAGAAATTTCAGAGCGAAGCGGCGGACGAAGTCCGCGCTGGGCAGACGCTCCATAACGCCCTTGTAATCGCCGCCAATGGCTGCATATACTTGTTCCAACGTCATTTTTATACCTCACCTAAGAACAGTTTCGTCAAAGAGAATCCCTTTTTTCGGAGGGGGGGCATCGGTCTCAGCCTCCTCCGCGAGCCGGCTTCCTACGTCGCGCAGGCATTCCAGCAGCAGCGGATTGAAAGCACCGTGCTTTCCTGCGGTCAGCTCAGCGACCGCTTCCTCCTGCGAGAGGGCTTCGTGCTTGTCCCGCTTGCCGACCAGACCGTCATAGGCATCCGCCAGCGCTACCACCTGTGCTGCGATGGGGATGTCATCGCCCTTCCGGCCATCGGGATAGCCGCTGCCGTCCCAGCGCTCATGGTGCCAGCGGCAGATCTGGATCGCAAACTTCACCAGCGGCTCGTCCTGATACTGGGACAGATTTTCCAGCATCTGCGCACCCAGAATGGGGTGGGTGTGGAGGATGGCGGTTTGTTCCGGCGTCAGGTCGTGGGCGTTGAGGATGCGGTCGTCGATAGCAACTTTGCCGATGTCGTGGAGGGCAGAGGCCGTCGTGATGAGGTAGCGGTCCATCCCGCTCAGGCCGTAGATGTCGGTCTTCTGGCACAGACGCTCCAGCAGGATGCTGGTGATGCGCTGCACCCGGGAGATGTGGTGGATGCTCTCGCTGTTGTGGATCTCTGTGACCTGGCCGAGGATGCCGATCATCATCTGGTCGTTCTTCTCCCGGTCATAGAACTGCTGGGACACCAGCGCACTGAGACGGCGCTGACGGGCGTAGAGCCGGGCGACATTGGAGACGCGGCGGTGGACGATGCGGGCATCGAAGGGGCGGCTGATGTAGTCCGAGGCACCCAGCTCGTAGGCGCGGCGGACGGTCTGGGAGGAATCCTCGCTGGAGATCATCACGACGGGGATGTCCTCGAGCCAGCCCTGGGCGGACATCCGGGAGAGGACATCGAAGCCGTCCATGTCGGGCATCACGATGTCCAGCAGCACGATGGAAATATCCGAGCCCCAGGCGTTCAGAAGCTCGAGGCACTTGGGGCCGTTGGGGGCTTCCAGGATCTCGAAATCGTCGCAGAGGATCTCTGAGAGGATGTCACGGTTCATGGGGGAGTCGTCCACGATGAGAACCATCGGACGGTGCTCATTTTCAGAGCGGACGGCATCGGGGGCGATGTCCGCGGTGACAACAGTGTTCTTGCGGCGCTTTGCAAGGTACATCCGCTTGTCGGCGATGAGCAGGGCGTCGCTGATGGGGATGCCGGCGGCCATCACGCCGCCGATACTGGCCGAGACGTGCAGCTTCTCGAACTCGGGCAGATGGGCCGCGAAGAGGCGCTTGTTGATGTCCTTGAGCTTGCGCACGAAAGCCTCAGCCGAGATGTCGGGCAGGATGAGCAGCAGCTCGTCGCCGCCGTACCGCACCAGCATATCGGTGGAGCGGATGCAGCGGTGGATGATGGAGACGATGAGCCGGAGCGCTGCGTCACCGGCTGAGTGACCGTAGGTGTCGTTGCAGAGCTTGAAGTCGTCAAGGTCTATCATGGCGACGCCGGCGTTGAGGTACTTGTGCTTTAATTCCTCTTCATAGAAACGGCGGTTGTGGGCACCGGTGAGGGCGTCCCGGTAGATGAGCTCGTTGGAGTGGAGGGAGCTGCCAAGCGTTTCCGGCTTGGAGCAATGGCATTTGCCTGCCATTGCCTCGCGCCCCACGCAGCTGGTGCAGGGATGGACATTCTTCCAGGGCGGGTAGCAGGGTTCTTCCGCCAGCGTCTTCGGGTCGAGAAGACGGACGGAAGCATATATCTTGCGCAGACAGGCCATCTCCTGTTCGGCCTGCTGGCGTGTCAAATTTTGCTCGGTAAGTTCGGACATGGTGTCGATCCTATTATAACAAGGTAACGAGATAGGGTGTGGAAGGAGGGCGAGAAACAGCAGTCCTTCTGCAGCGGATCATGATAATCACGTAATATACTACCACAATCATGGGAAATCCGTCAATGCATAGAGAAATATTTCCGAAATGGAATGACAGTCTGCCGGGATTCCCGGGAAAATAGAAATTTGAAGCAGACCGATAAAATTGTTGCATCCCGGCGCGAAACGGCTCGAAAAGTTTGTAACCAATTTGATAAAAATACGCACAGACACAAGAAATTTGGACGCTGGTTGCACAAATATGAAGAATTGTGCTGCTTAACAAAAAGATTTTTGGATACAACAGAATGTATTGTGGAACACTCACAAAATATGGCAAATAATCTTGTCTATTTGTTCTATTGCGAACGGTCGGACGGATGGTTATAATACAAACAGAAACCGCAAAACGTGTAACGAGTGCGCTTTGCGAGATGCTGTGATAAGCGTTAATGAAGGAGAACAAGATTATGAAAATGATTTCTCGTCGTGACTTCCTGAAAGCTTCCGCTGTTGTGGGTGCTACCGGCGTTCTGACTGCCTGCGGCGGTTCTTCCGCTTCTACTGCTGCTTCCTCTACTGCAGCTTCTACCGCTGCTTCTTCTACCGCAGCTGCTGCTTCCGGCTCTGCTAACGTCGGCGTCTGCATCTATCAGTTTGCTGATAACTTCATGACCCTGTACCGCACCGACCTGGAAGAGTACCTGAAGGACATGGGCTACGCCGTCACCATCGTCGATGGCAAGAACGACCAGAACACCCAGACCGAGCAGATCAACACCTTCCTGCAGCAGGGCGTGGACGTCCTGGTCATCAACCCCGTCCAGACCACTTCCGCTCAGACCATCGTTGATACCATCAAGCCCTCTGAGACTCCCATCGTCTTCATCAACCGTGAGCCCGACAAGAGCGTTCTGGACTCCTACGCAGACAAGTGCTGCTACGTTGGCGCTGACGCACGTCAGTCCGGTACTTATCAGGGCGAGCTGATCCTCGAGACTGAGACTCAGGGCGACATCAACGGCGACGGCAAGATCACCTACATCATGTGCAAGGGCGACCCCGAGAACATTGATGCTCAGTACCGCACCGAGTACTCCATCAAGGCTCTGACCGACGCCGGCAAGGAAGTCGAGTGCCTGTACGAGTACCTGGACAACTGGGACCAGACCACCGCACAGCAGGACGTCGCAAACGCTCTGGCACAGTACGGCGAGAAGATCGAAGTCGTCTTCTGCAACAACGACGCAATGGCACTGGGCGCTCTGCAGTCCCTGCAGCAGGCTGGCCGTACCGTCGGCAAGGACGTCTATCTGGTCGGTGTTGACGCACTGAGCGAGGCTGTCCAGAATGTCGTCGATGGCAACATGACCGGCACCGTTCTGAACGATGACGTGGGCCAGGCTACCGCCGCCGCAGCTGCTACCAAGCTGTATGTCGAGGGCAGCAAGGTCGAGCAGTACTACTGGGTCGACTACGTCAAGGTCACCAAGGAGAACGCTGCACAGTACATCAAGTAAGCAGCCCAAACCCTATCGTTGCAAGGTGCGCAGTGAACCAATAAGGCTTAATTAAAAGCTAAAAAAGCGCGTGCGTGCGAGAAAATATCTCCGCGCACGCGCCTTGTTTTAAGAGCCCGCCGGCAAAAAACGCACTTTCCAAGACCCAAAGACAAGGAGGCTCTGAGGAATGTCAGAATACCGTCTGGTAATGAAAGGCGTGGTAAAGACCTTCCCCGGCGTGAAAGCGCTGGACCACGCGCAGTTGGAGCTCCGCCCCGGCAAGGTCATGGCCCTGATGGGCGAGAACGGTGCCGGTAAGTCCACCCTGATGAAATGTATGTTCGGCATTTACAAGATGGACGAGGGCGAGATCGAGTACGAAGGCGAAAAGGTCAACATCCCCACCCCGCTGGATGCACTGAACCGCGGCATCGCGATGGTGCATCAGGAGCTGCAGCCTATCCCGGCCCGTACTGTGGCCGAGAACATCTGGCTGGGCCGCTACCCCACCAAGAAGGCTGGTCCCATCACCATCGTGGACCATGCCAAGATGTATAAAGATACCGATGACCTGCTGAAAAAGCTCAAGCTGGACATCAACTCCCACGCAAAGCTGGGTACGCTGAGCATCGCACAGATGCAGATGGTGGAAATTGCAAAGGCTGTTTCCGCAAACTGCAAGGTGCTGATCCTGGACGAGCCGACTTCCTCGCTGACTGCGAACGAAGTCGAGTCCCTGTTCCGCATCATGCGGGAGCTGAAGGAGCAGGGCGTCGCTCTGGTCTACATCAGCCATAAGATGGACGAGATCAAGGTCATTGCCGACGAAGTCACCATCATGCGTGACGGCCATTATATCGGCAAGTGGGACGTCGCCAACATGACCAAAGAGGAGATCATCGCCAAGATGGTCGGCCGTGAGCTGTCCAACCTGTATCCCCCGCTGGAGAACCACCCCTCCGACGAGATCATGATGAAGGTGGAAGACTTCACCTCCATCCATCCCCGCTCTTTCCGCCACTGCAGCTTCGAGCTGAAGAAGGGCGAGATCCTGGGCGTGGCCGGCCTGGTGGGCGCACAGCGCACTGAGCTGATGGAAGGTATTTTCGGCCTGCGCGCTCACACCGCCGGTAAGGTGTGGATCAAGGGTCAGGAAGTCACCATCAAGCAGCCCCGCGACGCCATCCAGCACAGCGTGGCTCTGCTGACCGAGGACCGCCGCGCCACCGGCATCATGGGCGTGCTGAGCGTGGCCGATAACATCTCCATCGCCTCTCTGGACGCCCTGCGCAAGGGTCCCATCATGCTGGACGACAAGAAGATCCTCGAGCTGGTGGCTACCAACAAAGAGAAGATGGCCATCAAGGTCCCCAGCCCCAAAACGGCGATCAAGAGCCTTTCCGGCGGTAACCAGCAGAAGGTGCTGATCGCCCGCTGGCTGGCTAACAACCCCGATGTCCTCATTCTGGACGAGCCCACCCGAGGCATCGACGTCGGCGCAAAATATGAGATCTACTGCATCATCGCCGACCTGGCCAAGCAGGGCAAGAGCATCATCATGATCTCCTCCGAAATGAGCGAGATCATCGGTATGTCCAACCGCGTCATGGTCATGTGCGATGGCCGCATCACCGGCTTCATCGACGGCAAGGATGCTACGCAGGAGAACATCATGGCTCTGGCGACCCAGTTCGAGACCGCGCCCGAAGCGGCGGCGGCCAATCAGTAAACAAGGAGGCTGTCTATCGTGGAAGCTACCAAGAAAGTAACGGGCAAGTCTGTAAAGAAGTGGCTGGGCAACAACGCCATCATCGTCCTGATGCTGGCCGTGTCCCTCATCGTCGGCATCATCCACCCCAACTTCTTCGCACTGGCCAATATCATCAACCTGTTCAAGAACGTCTCTATCCGCTACATCATCGCTCTGGGCATCTCCGGCTGTCTGATCACCACCGGTAACGACCTGTCCGCAGGCCGTCTGGCTGGTTTCGCTGCCTGCCTGGCCTGCATCTTTGCGCAGACCGAGGGCGCTGCCGGTAAGTTCTACCCCAATATGCCCACCCTGCCCACCCCCGTGGTGTTCATTCTAGTCATTGCCATCTGCGCCATCGTGGGTCTGTGCAACGGCCTCGTGGTCAGCTACCTGAAGGTCCAGCCCTTCATCGCTACCCTGGGTATGCAGCAGGTGGTCTACGGTATCTGCCTGGTCTACACCGGCGGTACCCCCATTGGCTCTCTGAACAAGGACTTCACCTCTCTGGCCTCCAACACCCTCTTCGGTGTTCCTGTGCTGATCATCATCGCCCTCTTCGTGGCCTGCTGCTTCTGGTTCCTGTACAACAAGACCCGTCACGGCAAGTATATGTACGCCATCGGCGGCAACGAGGCTGCTGCTGAGGTGGCCGGTGTCAACGTTTACGCCACCAAGATCCGCATCTACATCCTGGCCTCCTGCATGTTCGGTCTGGCAGGCTGCCTGCTGGCTGCAAAGTCCGGCGGCGCATCCGTCAACACTGCAATGGGCTATGAGCTGGACGCTATCGCAGCTTCTACCATCGGCGGCGTCTCCACCACCGGCGGTGTCGGCACTGTCCCCGGCATCCTCGTCGGCGTGCTGGTCTTTGAGCTGATGAAGGTCGCTCTGCAGTTCATGAACGTCAACTCTTCTTACACTTACATCGTGCAGGGCCTTGTCATCATCGTGGCTGTTGCGATCGATATTCGCAAGTACCTCGCAAAGAAGTAATTTCCCCAAGAGAGCGCCTATCGGGCCGTCCACTCGTTGCAGTGGGCGGCCCACTTTGTTATAATAGGTTAAACCTCTCCGTCACGCCTACGGCGTGCCACTGCCCGGGTTGCGGCACCCAGCATCCGCAGCGCTTTGCTTGCGTCTTGCTGGCCGCGGCCCCAACAGCGACTCCCTGTTTCCGCCACTGGCGGCGGTCGTCGTTGTTGCTCCTACCGAGGGGAGGCTTTGGCATTTCGGAAAGCTTTTCCTCTTCGCCAGAGGCTCCCCTACCAGGGGAGCTGTCTGCGAAGCAGACTGAGAGGTTGGACGAAGGGAAGCCTGTCCGTGAAGCATTGACGGAGAGGTTCAACTCCGTCTTATTATACCTACGAAACCAGTTCCGCGTCAACCTGTTCCAAATCGAGTTTGAGCAGTTTGGAGACGCCGTCCTCCTGCATGGTGACGCCGTAGAGGACGTTGGCGGCCTCCATGGTGCCGCGGCGGTGGGTGATGACGATGAACTGGGTCTTGTCGCTCACCCGGCGCAGGTACTGCGCAAAGCGGACGACATTGGCGTCATCCAGCGCGGCCTCGATCTCGTCGAGGATGCAGAAGGGCGCGGGGTTGACGGCGAGGATGGCGAAATAGATGCTGATGGCCACCAGCGCCTGCTCGCCGCCGGACAGGGCTTCCAAGTTCTTGATGACCTTGCCCGGCGGGGCCACCCGGATGCCGATGCCGCAGGAGAGCACGTCGCTCTCATCTTCCAGCACAAGGCTGGCCTCGCCGCCGCCGAACAGCTCGGTAAAGACGCGGCCAAAGTTCTCGTTGATGGCCCGGAAACTGTCGGTGAAGATGTCTTTCATCTGGCCCGACAGGCTGGTGATCATCCTGGTCAGCTCGTTCCTGCTGCCCTCGACGTCCTCCACCTGAGCGCGGAGGGTGTCGTAGCGGGCCTTGACCTCCTGATACTCCTCGATGGCGCTGACGTTGACGTTGCCCAGAGCGCGTATCTTTCCCCGCAGGTCGGCCACCTGCGCCCGGAGGACGTTCACGTTCTCGAACTCCACGCAGAGCTCTTCGGCCTGAGAGAGGGTCAGCTGATACTCGTCCCAGAGCTTCGCGGCCATCTGGTCGTATTCGCCCTCGGCGGCGGCTTTCCGCTCCGCCAGACGGGCCATCTCGCGGCCCATCTCTTCCCGCTCATCGGCGGCGGCGCGGCCTTTTGCAAGAGCCTCCGTCTCGTCCTTCTGGCAGAGCAGGCGCTTCTCGGTGGCCTCGCGTATCTCGGCCTCTTTTGCCGCGATGAGCGCGGTGCTGTCGGTCTTGGCCCGGCGGATGGCCTCGATCTCTTCCTGACAGGCCCCGCTGCGGGCGGCGAGGGCCGTGAGGCTCTCTTCCAGCGCGGCGCGGCGGCTCTCGGCATCTCTGGCCTGTTTTTCCAGCGCTTCGATCTGGCTGCGGGCCAGTTCGGCGTCCTTCTGACGGGCCAGCTGCTCCATCCGCTTGGCGCTCAGGCGCTCGGCGAGGCTCCGCTGCTGTGCAAGGAAGGCGTCGTCGCCCTCGGCGATGCGTTCCAGCTCGGCCGTCCGCGTCTCGATGTCGGCGGCAAGGGCTTCTTCCTGCTTTGCGGCGTCTTCGGCACGGGCGCGGGCGGCGTCCAACTGGGCTTTCCGCCGCTCCATCTCATCCTGACGCCCGGCGAGTGCCGCTTCCGACTGCTCCACAGCCGCCTCGAGGCGTTTCTGTTCGGCCTCGGCGCGGATGCGGTCATTGGCCGCCGTAATGATCTCGCTCTCGGTGGCGGTCAGCTCTGCGGCCAGCGCATCCACCTGCGTTTTCAGCTCGTCGGTGCGGTCCTGCGCCGCGAGGCAGTCCTTCTGGAGTTTGGCGGCCCTGACGCGCAGCTCTTCCATCTCCTGCTTGCGGGTGAACAGGCCCGCCGACCGCTGGACGCTGCCGCCGGTGAAGCTGCCGCCCGCGTTGATGACCTGACCGTCCAGCGTGACCACCTTGTTGTGGTAGCCCAGCTCCCGGGCCACACGGGAGGCTTCGTTGATGTCGTCCACCACCACGATGCGGCCCAGCAGATTCGACACGATGTTCGCATAGCGGGGATCGGCCTTGACGAGGCTGGACGCCAGCCGGGCCGAACCGGAGAGATTCCCCCGGAAAAAGCCGGGCTGGACGGTGTCCAGCGGCAGGAAGGTGGCGCGGCCCGCGTTCTCGCTGCGGAGCAGGGCGATGCCGGCCTTGGCGGCGGCTTCGTTCTCCGCCACGATGTTCTGCAGTGCGCCGCCCAATGCCGTTTCAATGGCGACTTCCCGCCCCGGCTCGACGCTCAGAATCGACGACACCGGCCCGATGATGCCCCGCAGGCGGCGGGCCGACGCGGCCCGCATGACCGTCTTGACCGAGTTCTGGTAGCCGTCCATGTTCTTTTCCAGCTCTTTCAGCACGCCGAGGCGCTGACGGGCGGCGTCCAGTTCACGGCCAAGCTTCTGCTCGGCGGCGTCGGCCTCATTGAGGGCGGTGCGGCGGCCTTTCAGCTTGAGCTCCACGCCGGCCTTCACATTTGCCAGCTGTTTTTCGTTCTCGGCCAGCATCTTCCGGTACTCGATGGTATCGGCAAGGTCCTGCTTTGCCTCGTCCCGCTGGGCCTGGAGGGCCTCGGTGTTCTCGGCGAGGGCGGGCAGCTGCTCCTGCGCGGCCTGAGCGGCGGCTTCGGCGGCGGCTTTCGCCACCTGTGCCTCAGTACGCTTCGCCGTCAGGTCGGCCGCCTCAGCCCGCAGGATGTCCCGGCGGGCGCCGCTGGCGTTGTTCTCGCTGGTCAGACGCAGGAGTTCCGCGTCCAGCTCGGCCAGCTCTGCAGCCAGCTTCTCCCCTGCCGCTGCCATGGACCGGGCCACGGCGCGGTGGCGTTCCAGCGCGGCGGCAGCCTCGGTGCTGTCCTGCTCGCCTGCGGCGATGTCCTCCCTCAGTGCGGCGGCGCTCTCCTCGTTGCGGGCGATGTCATTTTCCAGCACGGCGATTCGGCTGTCGCTGCCGGAAAGCTCTTCTGTGATGCTGCGAATATCCCCATTCAGGCGCTCGACGGCAATGGTCAGCTGCTGTGCCTGCATACGGATCTTCTCAGCCTCGGCCTCGGCGGCTCTGGCCTCCCGGTCAAACCGCTCATACTCGGCCTGAGCAGTCTCATAGTCCCGCACCTGACGGCGGACGGCCTCCCGGGCGCGGTGGACGCCGTCGGTCCAGAGGGTGACTTCCAGCGTCTTCCGCCGGGCGCTGAGCTCGAGAAAGCGCTGGGCCTTCTCGCTCTCTTTTTCCAGCGGGCCGACCCGGGCTTCCAGCTCGTCGAGGATGTCCCGCAGACGCTCGAGGTTCTCTGCCGCCGCGGCCAGACGCCGCTCCGCCTCGTTTTTGCGGTAGCGGTACTTGGCGATGCCGCAGGCTTCCTCGAAAATTTCGCGGCGCTCGCTGCTTTTTGCGGCAACGATCTCCGCGATGCGGCCCTGTCCGATGACGGAGTAGCCGTCCCGGCCGATGCCGGTGTCCAGCAGCAGCTCATAGATGTCCTTGAGGCGGCAGAGCTGGCCGTTGATGGTGTACTCGCTCTCGCCGGAGCGGTAGTATTTGCGGCCGATGACGGCTTCGTCGGCGTCGATGTCCAGCGTGTGGGCGCTGTTGTCCAGCGTCAGGCGCACCATGGCAAAGCCCATGGCTCCCCGGCGGCGGGTGCCGCCGAAGATGACGTCCTCCATCTTTCCGGCAGCGCGAAGCTGGCGGGAGCTGGTCTCGCCCAGCACCCACCGCACCGCGTCCGACAGATTGGACTTGCCCGAGCCGTTGGGGCCGACGACGCCGGTGACGCCCTCGTCGAAGCGTATCCTGACCTTATCGGGGAAACTCTTGAAACCTTGAATTTCCAGTTCCTTGAACACCATGTTACTTTTCCTTGATGACGCCCAGCAGTTTCAGGGCCTCGCGGGCGGCGTGCTGCTCTGCCATTTTCTTGCTGCGTCCCTCGCCCCGGGCCACGCAGTCCGAGTTGAACCGGACGGCCACCACAAAGTGCTTGTTGTGGTCGGGGCCGGTCTCCTGCTCCACCACATAGCTCAGCTTCTCTTCGGGGTTCTGCTGGACGATCTCCTGCAGGCGGGTCTTGTAGTCGGCCTCGGCGTGCTTGCCCTCGGTGATGAAGGGCAGGATGAAGTTCTTTGCCACCTCCATGCCGCCGTCGAGGTAAAGGGCGGCGATGAGGGCTTCAAAGGCGTCCGACACGACGCTGGGGCGGGTGCGGCCGCCGCAGTGCTCTTCGCCCCGGCCCAGACGCAGGTAATCGCCGAGATTGATCTCCTGAGCGAACTGGAACAGTGCGCCCTCGCTGACGAGGCTGGAGCGGATGCGGGTCAGATCGCCCTCGGGGCGGTCGGCGTAGGCGTGGAACAGATAGTCCGCCGAGACGATCTGCAGCACGCTGTCGCCCAGAAACTCAAGCCGCTCGTTGTGTTTGACGGGCGGGCGGGTCTCGTTGGCGTAGCTGGTGTGGGTGAGCGCCGTTTCCAGCAGCTCCGGGTGCTTGAACTTGTAACCAATAATTGTTTCCAACTGATGGCTCATGTTTTTTTACTCCCTTTTGCGATGTTATTCCTTGGTGGTGTTCAATTCATCCAGTGCGCTCTGCATGGTGCCGCACAGATCGTTCTCCACGCAGATCTTAGCCTGACGGATGGCGTTCTTGATGCCCTTGGCCTTGGAGGAGCCGTGAGCCTTGATGACCGGCTGCTTTGCGCCCAGGAAGGGTGCGCCGCCGTACTCCTCGCTGTCCATCTGGTGCTTGAGGTCAGACACGCTGTCCTTCAGCAGCAGATAGGCCAGCTTGCCGCCCAGATTCTTGAGGAACATTCCCTTCAGCATCCCCAGCAGCATCTTGGCGACGCCCTCGGTGAGCTTGAGGATGACGTTGCCGGTGAAGCCGTCGCAGACGACCACGTCCACATCGCCGTTCGGCACGTCACGGGGCTCGATGTTGCCCACGAAGCGGATGCCCGGAATGGTCTTGAGCAGCTGATGGGCTTCTTTCAGCATCGGGGTACCCTTGCTCTCCTCGGCGCCGTTGTTGGCCAGCGCCACGCTGGGGGAGGTACGGCCCTCCACCTTGTTCACGTAGCAGCTGCCCATGACGGCGAAAGCGGCCAGCATCTCGGGGCGGCACTCGACATTCGCGCCGCAGTCCAGCAGCAGATACGCCTTATTTTTGGCCGGCACCATGGTGGCCAGCGCCGGGCGCTTGATGCCCCGCAGGGTGCGGACGATGAGGCTTGCGCCCACATGGAGCGCGCCGGTGCTGCCGGCGGAGACGAAGGCGTCGCCTTTGCCCTCTTTGAGCATATTCAGGCCCACGACGATGGAGGAATCCTTCTTCGTGCGGATGGCCCTGGCCGGCTCGTCGCACATCTCGATGGCCTCAGTGCAGTTCACCAGCTCGATGCCGTCCAGAGAGATGTTGTTGTCAGCGGCGGTCTTGCGGACAAGGGCCTCGTCGCCCACGCCGATGAGCTGGACGCCGTATTCCTTCACGGCAGCAGCCGCGCCTTCCAGCACGGCCAGGGGGGCGTTGTCGCCGCCCATCATATCTACGATGATCTTCATAGGTTTCATCCTTTCTGTCAGCAGCCTAGCCCTCTCAGTCACCTTCGGTGACAGCTCTCCCAAAGGGAGAGCCACTGGCGTGTCGGTCAGGCCCACGCTGGACGAGCAAAGCTCGATATTTCGTAAACAGTAGTGCCTTGCTGCCTCGATTCACGGCAGCTTGACAAGGTGCGCTTGTCCAGAAGCTGCTGGCCTCTGTAGCAAGGCCCGCTCTTTTGCGCCATATCGAGCCTTAGACGTCCAGCTCAGAGCTGCCCGGCCTGCCAATGGCTCCCCTTTTAAGGGGAGCTGGCGCGAAGCGCCTGAGAGGTCCTTCCGGGCCTGCGCTCTATAGGAGCGCACCTGAGAGGGCAAGCCCACTGCCCATTCAGAAGTTATTTTCATCCAGCCACTGCTGGAAGCTGGCCACGGCCCGTTCGGCCACGGCCATGTAACGCAGGCGCTTGTCGCGGGGACGCTGGTCCTCCGGCAGCGGGGGCAGGATGCCCATGTTCGCGCCCATGGGCTGGAAGTGTTTGTTCTCGGTGGTGAGATACTGGATGAGCGCACCGCACATGGTGTCGATGGGCGGTGCGGGCAGCTCTTTGCCCTCGAGACGGGCGTAAATGTTCCGCGCCGCCAGCAGGCCGCAGGCCGCGCTCTCCATATAGCCCTCGAAGCCGGTGATCTGGCCTGCAAAGAAGACGTTGGGGTGCTCTTTGAGGCAGAGCCCTGCGCTCAGCACCCGGGGTGCGTCGAGGAAGGTGTTGCGGTGCATGACGCCGTACCGGACAAACTCGGCGTTCTCGAGGCCGGGTATCATGCTGAACACCCGCTTCTGCTCGCCCCATTTCAGGTTTGTCTGGAAACCCACGATGTTATACAGGGTCCGCTCCTTATTTTCGGCCCGGAGCTGGACGTTGGCCCAGGGGCGGTGGCCGGTGCGGGGGTCGATGAGGCCCACCGGGCGCAGGGGGCCGAACCGCATGGTATCGGCACCCCGGGCGGCCATGATCTCGATGGGCATGCAGCCCTCGTAGACCGTGACGGTGTCGGCCTTCTTGCCGTGGGCATCGGGGTCGGGCTGTGCGCCCTGCTCGGCGCCCGCGTCGAACTCATGGAGCGGGGCTCGCTCTGCCGAGGCCAGCGCGGCGTGGAATGCCTCATACTCGGCCTTGTTGAAGGGACAGTTGAGGTAGTCGGCCTCGCCCCGGTCGTAACGGGAGGCGGCAAACACCTTCTCATAGTCGAGGCTCTCCGCCGTCACGATGGGGGCCACGGCGTCGTAGAAGTGGAGGCGCTCATCGCCGGTCAGGCGGCCGATCTCGTCCGCCAGCGCACCGTCCGTCAGGGGGCCGGTGGCCACGAGGATGGGGGTGCTCTCGTCGATGTGCTCCACCCGCTCCCGGTGAACGGTGATGTTCGGCTCAGCCTCCACCATCCGGGTGACTTCGGCGCTGAAGGTGTCGCGGTCCACGGCCAGCGCACCGCCCGCGGCCACGCGGGCCGCCTCGGCGGCGTTCAGGAGCTGACTGCCCATCCGGCGCATCTCCTCTTTCAGCAGGCCGGAGGCGGAGTCCAGACGCTCGGCTTTCAGGCTGTTGGAGCAGATGAGCTCCGCGAAGCCCTCGCTCTTGTGGGCCGGGGAGAAGTGAGTGGGCTTCTGCTCGTAGAGCTCCACCTGTACGCCTTTGCCCGCCAGCCAGAGGGCCGCTTCGCAGCCTGCCAGACCGGCACCTAAAACAGTAACTTTATATTGATTCATTCGTTCATCTTTTCCTTTAGCGTCCTTGCCCTCTCAGTCTCGCTTCGCTCGCCAGCTCCCCCAAAGGGGGAGCCACTGGCGTGTCGGTAAAGCCTGCACTGGATGAGCAAAGCTCGATATTTCGAAAACAGTAGTGCCCTGCTGCCTCGATTCACGGCAGCTTGACAAGGTGCGCTTGTCCAGAAGCTGCTGGC
>OLBP01000006.1_pt1 | contig 88209 bp, 78 predicted proteins | sample 1607921 | NCBI WGS metagenome assembly OLBP01 (sample SAMN02674698, study PRJEB24791) | human gut metagenome, SKBSTL036 | isolation source: stool | host: Homo sapiens | place: USA | reverse complement strand
TTTTTCGTTGTATAATGTTTTTATCGTACAGAATCACTTTCTTTCATAATGTTTTCGGTAAACTCATTATACATCAGAAAGTTCTGTACGATATTTTTTTATGAAAAAAGTTGTAAAGTAGTGTATATATTATATAAATTCAAAAATACATTTTATTTTTCCATTTCTCTGTTCAAAAATTTTATTTTTTAATATAGACTCCTCCTTCACTTTCTTCATAATACATAAAACTTGTCCTTTATATTTTGTTGATTCTCCAATAATGTATCCTTCTTTATCCGCATATTTTTCTAATTGCAAAGAAGCTTTTCCCTGCTTTGCTAAATATTTTTCTGAAATATTATTTTCTTTTTTTAAATTTTCAAATTGATTTCCCTTCAAATATTTCACTTCATCTTTCTCAAAATCTATCAATATACTATTTAAATTTTCATTTTCTTTTGCAGGAATCACCTGATCTTTCTTATTTATATAACATTCATTATAAATTAAATATTTTTTTGTATCTTGTGACGGATAAAATTCTGTAGATTCCTCAGAATAATAACTATCTACATTATAAGGATATAAATCTATAATTTTACTGATTTTATATTTCCCCTTTGTTTTTCCTAAAATCAAAAAATAATGACTAATAGTTGCAGTTATTTTGTCATCTGTCAACTGTATGATTGAAAGATCTCTCCAATCCTTTTGTGCTATTCCATTATAAAATTCCGTTATTGTACACTCCTTTAACTTTTCTTTTTTTTCGATTTTAAGATTTTCTCTGTCCTTATTATTTCCTGTATAATTCCTTTGGCATCCTACAAAAAATATTATAGAAAGAAAAATTATACTACTAACTAATTTCTTTTTCATATTTTCTCCCTCCGCTAATTATTTGTAAGATCCCGAAATCTTTACATAGATTGTTTCTTTAGTGCTCCATTTTTTAGCACTTAATGGATAATCTTTTAACATTCCAGATTTTTTATCATCAGAATGCTGACAAATCAACACATCATATTTATATTTCCATGGATCGTTAAATCCCCAACTATCTACCTTATATCCTGTAACAATCACAGTATGTGTTACTGCATTTTCAGGTTTTTTTTCAATTAAATCTGCCAATCTAATATCTTTAAATATTGATTTTGATGCCTTTAATCCCTTTGTTGATCCAGATCCCTTATTATTATTCCAATATTCATAAAATTTATTTGCTCCTCTCCATGCCGAATTTAATTTGTACCATTGGTATTTTCCTACATTATCAGTTACTATTCCACCTGCATATAAGCACTGCGATGTAAAGTTTGTACAATCTCCTTTATAATCTGGCTTTCCATAAAATGGATAGTCCTTATTGGGATTTTTAGCATACTTTCTTGCATATAATGAAGCTGCTTCCCTATCATATTTTTTAAACTTAAATTTTGTTGCTTTTGCTTTAATTTTATTTAAATTTTTTTCTTGGTTATCATTTTCTGTTTTTATTTTCTCTAATTCCTTTTTTTTATTTGAAACCTCTGTTGCTTCTTCTGTTAAAATCTGTTTCTGTATGTTTCTTAGATTATTGTTACTACTCATTACTTTTCTACTCGTATTAGTTTGTTGTTTTTCAAACAATTCCTTAAAATCACTGTCGAAATCATCATGTTGGATTTTCCATTCATTATTAATACAAATTAACGTCAAATTATGTTCAATAGATTCTTCAGAAATAACATCTGATGAATCATTGAATGTAATCTTCTCATCTAATACTACATCTACTTTTGCTTTATCTCCTTCTACTTCAATATTATTCAATTCTACTGTCTGATTTATTTTTTTAAATCTTAAATCTCCTATTTGTAATTTTCTATATTTGATCAAAGTATCCAATTCATAATAATCAATATCATTTAATAGATAATTTTTTATAGAACTATTCATTTCCAATTTCGACAATACATCCATACGTTCCGCAAAATAATTTTCAACAACATCCATTATTATTTTTTTATTATTTTCCTCAGCTTTTACAAAATAAGAACTAGATATTGATACTATTGTAATTACTAAAATAACAACTGCTACATGAACATTTAAAATGGCTTGTTTTAATTTTTTTTTATTTCTCATTTCCTATCCTCCAATATAGCTTAGCAATTTATATCCTTTTAATTGTTTTACTTTTATCTATTTAATGTTATATTTTACTTTGTCCATACTACACCCTTGCATTTTGCAAATTGGATTCCCTTCCATATTGTATGGATTTTTATTTTTTCATACCATCCTCCTTTATACCATAATTACTCCATGAATAGTTAGTTTGTTATTGGAATTATTCTGAATAAACACCCAATATATGACCACATTGATACATAATTCGCTTATATTTTTAAAATATCCCACCCCCTTATTTGTTTATATTAACTTTCCTGATAATTAGTTGTTATGATATAGTCATACGTATGTTTTCTTTTATTATACATTTTCCTATATATTATTGTCAACTATTACTTTTTTTATCTATGTATTATTTTAAAATAATTTACAACCAGTTGAAGCCAGTTGTAAATTATTATATAGCACCTTTACAATATATGTAATCGTTGACATATATTGTAGATAATATTATATTTATATATAAAATCGTATGTACGAAAAATACAAACCATTATACAAGGAGATATTTTTATGTTAAAATAAAAAAAACTAAAAAAATATGTTGCTTTAGGATTGTCATGTTTGATAGCCATAAATACAACAACAGTAACATTTGCACAAAATTCTACATCAACTCAAAAATATGAATCTGCAAACACTGAAGTTTCCAATAATGTTATTATAAAAAACTCTGGTGTAATAATTAATGGAACTTATTACTCAATTGCTGAATTTGAGAGTTTACTCGATCATGCAATATTAATTTCTGAAACTGGTAACTCCTCTGCACGTATTGCTGCTATTGGTGCTGGCATATATTTTATTCCTGGCATAGGTGAAGTTGTTATTGCTGCTACTGGTGCTATTACTGTAGCAGGTGTAACAATCACTGTTGGCACTTGGTTATACAAAACAATTACTAATTGGCTTAGTAATTCTTCTAAAAGAGAAATTGCAAAAATTCGTGCTAGCATACCCAAAAGATTACGTAAAAAAAATGGTGATGTTAATTTAGGAAAATTTAAAAATAAAGTCAAAGGTAAAACTTCTTATAAAGAAGAAGGTGGTTGGGCTATAGATAAAGATACAGCCGGACATGGTGGTCGTAAATGGAAATTAAAAGACAAAAAGGGAAATAGAATTGCTTCACTAGGAAAAAACGGAGAAGTATTAGGAAAGTAGGTAATTATTATGTATGAAACCATTGATTTATTACAACAAACAACAGATTATTACTATATAGATTATATTCCTTATAATACAGATGATCCCAATTTTTTAGAGCTAGAAGAATATTTTGAAAAGCATTATTTGTCTTCTTTTAGTGAAAAAATAACAAAAATCATTTTAAAAATAATATACTACTATCCTTGCAAAGTATATTTAACGGAACCAACAAAAGACATTCCCATTAACTCTACTTTGGATTTTAATAGTAATATCCGCCATTATTCACCTTCTGAATTTTCCAAAATAATAAAACAGGTTATATTAACAGATTTTTCATCACTCCAAATATTGTTTTCTACACCAAAGTTTCTTATAAGTATATGTGGAGATTTTTCTGTAACAATATATGGGATTAAAGGAAATAATGAAGCTATTAATTTGTTACAACAATTGACAACTCAAGAAGGATTATTTTTGAAACAAAATAATCCTTCCTAAAAATAATCGAAATCACTACTAAAATAAATACCAGTCATCAAAATTTTGAGTACTCATTCAAATAATTTTTAATGACTGGTATTTATTATATTATTTTTTCTCCTAATCTTCTTTTTATTTCACATATTTAGAAATTTTTCAACTAATTTCAATTTTTCAATCAAGATTTCTTTTTGATATACCGTAATTTTCCCAAGTAACATATCATTTAAAATATCAAAAATTTCATATCCAACTGCCTTTAGCTCCTTCTCTAATTCTAACAATTTCTCTTGATTATCTTTGGAATATATATGATATTTTCCATAGCATTGTTGTTGACCCATATATATTTTTTCTATGTATTCTTGTAATATTTTCTGTTCTTCTTTTGTCACATAGATGCTATTCTTACATTGCTTAATGTTATTTACAATTCTATTAATCTGATATTCACATTTTCTAATTTCTTTCGATAGTTGCGGTGTTGTATGATCTACAAGTACCTGACTCCTAATGTATCCCGATATATTTGCTCCATAGCCATGTTCTCTTGCTTCATTTTGCAGACATTCATACTGCCAGTTTGTAAAACGTACTGGTACAATTTTTTCTTTTTTTAGGCTTTTTCTTCTTTCTGGTTGATTTTCTACAAATGTCATCTTTGGTTTTTCATATGGTTGTTTTTCTTTCATTTCGTATTCTTCCTTTCGATTGCATATACATAGGTTCTGTTGTTTTCCCTTTCATAACTGCAGGTTACAAATGTATAAATTCTCACTTCTAACTTTTTACGAGAAATAATCTCACTTCGATTTTTAATCTCATCTTCCCATTCTTCCTTAGCTTCTTTAGATTTAAAGGCGATCGGTATCCTTTGAACCTTTCCGGCATATGCAGACACAATCGTAAGATCTATTGTTTTTTCTGGAAGATATAATCGAATCAAATCGTGCTTTTTAACAAATCTTTGATCTCGTAATTTCACCAAATCCGCAAACATCGTTCCATTCCTCATGTGATGTCCATAAATAATATTATTTTCTGATGTAAAATCCTTTTTACACTTTGCTTCCAAGAAAATGGCTCCTGAAGAATTTCTTTTCTTTAAAAATGTCCGATGTAAATATTCTTCATCATCACTTCCTTGTACAATAGGGTAATTAATTCTTGTTCCTGGAATTTTTATCCATGCAACAATATCTTTATTAAGTTTTTTCAGTTCTCCAAAATCTATATTTTTTTCTTTCTTTTGCAGCTGCTCATATTCGGTTTCTGCCTTCTTATATTCTTCTTTCTGGTTATAGATTTTCAATGCTGCATACACAACAACTGCAACACATAATATAAACAACACATTATATATCCATTTTTTCATTCCTGATTCCTTTCTTTTTCAGCTTTCCTCACATAGAAAAGCAATCTTTCCTTACGCATTTTGTAATACACACACTCTGCTTAGCAACATAACTGGCAAGATACGCATTTTGTAATACATTTAGAAGTTCCTTCCAAATGTATTACAAACGCCCTCTTGTCAGGGGAATCTTACGCCCCTGAAACCCCAATTTTAAGTAATCATTTATATCCTTATATTGTTCTGGATATTGATATTTACACACTTCAAATCCTCTTTGCTGATACTTTTTTATTAATTTTTCTGTTGCTTCTTGTCCTTTTTCATCATGATCTAAAGCAAATATAATTTCTTTGATCTGTGGATTTTCCTTCAAAAATGTTTCAAGTGGAAGATCTGCTAACATTCCAAGAGCCAGAAGATTTTCTTCACATGATTCCTTCATTTTATTTTGAATTTCAAAATAACTCATTAAATCAATCACTGCTTCTAATACAACTAGCTTTGTCGATTTTTCATTCCTTAAATTCACTCCATATGATTTATTATTTCCTTCCACATCACCACGAAATGCTTTTTTCCCATTCAATTCTAATGTTCCATGTACTCCTGCATACTGTATTTTTCCTTTCTTATCTCTTCCTAAAAACACTATGTTATGGTATTTTTCTTCTTCATACAGTAATTGTTTTCTAATAAAAAATTGAATGGTATCCGATGATAATTTTCTTTTCTTCATCAAGTACGCATATAATCTTTGAAACCTATCTGATCTCTTTGGAAGTTTCATCTCTCTTGATGATGTATTATCATAATCTTTCCTATAATTCTTTATTTCATCCTGTTGAAAAGAGATATCAATGTTCGCAACTTCTAAACATTCTTTTACCGCCTGCTGGAAACTGTAATTTGCAAATTCTATCAAAAAATCAATGCTGTTTCCATGTGTTCCATTTGAATATCTCCACCACAGATTTTTTCTGGTATTAATCATTAAAGAATCCATTTCTTCTAATGAAAAATATCTTCCTTTCTTGACCACTGTATATCCTACGGATTTTGCAATACGTTCTACGGGCACCTGCTTTGCCTGATCAATCTGTTCTTGCGTGAATCTCATCTTTATTTCTCCTCATTCTCTGTCTCTGCATCACTGACAATATTTTGATTGTATAATTTGGTAAGTTCTTCAATTCCTTTATTCAAATACCGATAATATGCGCTTCGACTGATATATAGCTTCTGACAAATCTGCAATGGTTTTTTTCTTTCAAAATACGTTTGTTCAATACATTGCACCTGCATACTTTTTAGTCGTATCATCATATTCTCTAAGATTTTTATCTGCAGTAATCGATTATCCATATACAAAATTTCTGTCTTCAGATTCCGAATTAAGATTTGATTTTTTATTCTTTCATTTTCTAAATCTTTTATCTCTCCTGTATGTCCTCCTGTATTCGTAGAAATTTTAGCTGATATATCCACTGACATTTCAATCAGTGATCGATCTTCTTTTAATATTTCTTGGAATTCCTTGATTCTCTTTGGATATTGTTTTTTGATAAAATTTGCTTCCTGCAGAAGCATCCGACATTGATTCGTTGTAATATGATTCAGCATTTTATCTTCTCCTTCCGTTTTTTTGCATAAAGAAAGCTGAACAGGTTTATTTGTTCAGCTTTCTACTCATTCTTTATGTAATTGTTATATTATTTTAAAAATTTTCTCTTAAATCATAATTCACTCTTGCTTGATAATAACTGTCCATTGTAATTGTTGAATTATAAAGAGCTGTTAATAAATACGCCTTGATATTTCCAATATTCGTCTGATTCTTCTGCATACTATCCAACACGTATTCAATATGCAATTGATTTATCTTACAAAATCGACTCTTAATAACTGCTATAGACTTTTCTGTGCCATTCACTCTTTCAAATGCTTCATCCGGCATCATGAATATTTCTGTCATTAGTTCTACTAACTCGTCCACTAACTCTATGCGATAAAATTTATTTTGTTCAAATGCTGTATACGATATCTGCTCCTTTACAATTTTCCTACAATGATTAATCTTATCCATCTCATCTTCTGATAAATCTACGTTTTTTGATAAGATAGATTGATTATTATCAGTTTTATTTATATTAGTCTTATTTGATTGTGATTTTGAGAACTCCAGAATATTGTTTTTCACAACTTCTGAATTGTGATTTTCATCATTCTTGAATTGTGATTTTGAAAATTCTTGATTTGTGATTTTCACAACTCTTGAATTTTGATTTTCACTATTCTTGAATTGTGCACCAGAAGCTATTGAATCCTTTTGTTCTATTATTTTCTCTTGATTTTTACCAAATTCTTGGCATTTTGATTCATAATCTAACGGATTTTCTGAATTTCTTTTCTCTGAATTGTGATTTTCACTATTCTTGAGTTGTGTTTCAGATACCACCTGATTTTCCATTTTCATCATTCCTGAATTGTGATTTTCACTATTCTGTACTTCTGATTCTGCATTTTCCTGATTTATGATTTTCACTATTCCTGAATTGTGATTTTCATCATTCAAGAACTTCTGTCTCTTATCCTGTAGTTCTTCAATTTCCACAATTCTTGACTGCCTCTGTTCTGTCTGTTGTTTTTCTCCCTCCTCATCTTTAATCATAAAATTCTTTACATAAATAACATTTGGTTTTCCTAAGCCTAATCTTTTCTTTTCGATCAATCCGATTCCTGTTTTAACATCTAACTCTTTTAGTAATCGCACCGCTTTTTGTGTTCCACAATTCATAAGATCACAAATATTATTGACTGTAAAAATAATATAGACTCTTTCTTCTTCATCCATCCAATGATTTTTTAGGCTTAAACTCATACGGTCTAACATTAGACCGTAGAGTACTTTTGCTTCACATGACAAATCTTGAAAAATAGTATCTGTAAACAGCATTTTAGGGATTCTGTAAAACGAATATTGCTCTGCTTCAACCCCTCGATAATAATCAAAAATTATATCATTCATTGTACAATTCCTTTCTTATGACTCCATTCTTCTAGTAATTCGTAAATAACAGATTCCATCTGCTCCTTCGTATATTCTTCTGGAAAATAATTTTTAATCCGCTTTGATGGTATCGTTACATTCACTCTTGTTTCATTTCTTTGAGCAAAAATTTCATAGAGAGTTTCTCTCTTTAGATTTCCAGCCTGACTTAATTCTTTAATCTTTGTTGCCAATTGTCTGTTCGGAAATATTACCAAATATTCGATTACATCCAATACAATTTTCTGTTCTTCCTCTGGTAATCCTGCAAGTTGTTCTGCAGAAGCCACTTGTAACTCTCCATTATCTACATACTTTAATAATCCTGGAACTAATTTTGACAATCTGATATATCTTTGTACTGTTCTACTGCTGTCTCCTGCCATTTCACCTACCATATCTGCTGTATTTTTTCTTCCTTTGACTCCTTGATGTTTCAGAGCTTCATACTTCATAGCATATGCATGTGCCTTTTCGCTTGGTAGAATGTGTTCTCTTTGTATATTTGAATCTACCATAATGATGGTTGCTTCATCATCTGTATAGTTTCTTATAATCGCTGGTATTTTAGCTTTTCCTGCCAATTGGCATGCATACTTTCTACGGTGTCCAGATATAATCTCATATCCACCATCTTCTCTTGGTCTGACAATGCAAGGATTTAAAACACCATATTCTTTAATACTGTCCACAGTTTCTTGCATTTTTTCATCATTTATCACATGAAATGGATGATTCTTAAAGCCATATAAACAATCTATCGGTATTTCTGTTATCTTATCAACACTATTTTCTTGGTTATCCTCAATTCCTAATAATTCTTCATAACTTGTTAAATGTATTTCCTTTTTGGGTTTACGCATGATCCAGCACCCCCTCTACAAGCTTCTGATAGCTTTGAGCGCCTTTTCCACTACCATCGTAAGCAAATATACTAATTCCTTCTGAAGCCGTCTCTGCGATCGTTACAGCCCTTGGAATAGACTCTTTGAAGATTCTGATTTTATCTCCATATGCATTAATGACTGCTTTTTTATTTCGTTTTGAATTATTGAACGTTGGAGTATCAAATGTAAAGACAATTCCTTCAATTTTGAGGTCTGGATTAAACTTCGCCTTAATCGCACTATATACCTTTAACAATTCCATTAACCCATCTGCTGCATAATATTCTGGCTCCATTGGAATCAATATACTATCTGCGGCTGTCAGAGCATTGATTGTCAACATTCCTAAAGATGGCATACAATCTATAATCATAAAATCGTAATCTTCTTTAAGTAACATCAAATATTCTCTTAATATTATTTCCCGATCCTCTGCCATAATCAATGACACATCTAATCCTGAAAGTAATTTATTAGACGGAATTACATCGACTCCTTCTTCATGATGTAAAATTACTTCTCTAGGATCAAATTTAATCCCCATGACAATATTTTCTAACATATTTTTTAAAGTTACTGGAACTTTCTTAGAAAATCCAAGACCTATCGTTAAATGTCCCTGTGGATCGAGGTCTACTAATAATACTCTTTTTCCTTGTCTAACTAATCCAATTCCTAAATTGATTGCTGTTGTTGTTTTTCCTACTCCACCCTTTTGGTTGGCGATTGCGATTACTCTACACATAACATTTCCTCTCTTTCTACTTTTCTTTTTTATTTACTTCTGCATAAACTCGAAAATATTTATTTGTTCCTTTGTTTGCAAATGGTTCTGAAATCCCAAGTACTCTAATTCTTTTATCTTCCTCTAAGATTTTTTGGAACCATTCAATGTCGCTTGTCATTCCCTGCATTCTGATTTTTAACATCTCATGCCCTCCCATTTTTATTTTTTTGGAAATGTTATGTTATGAGTATTCTTTTTGGTTGCACTTATCGCTGTGTTATTCATTGCATTTTCTCCCTTCTTTATAAATTTTATATAAAAAAATAGAGATACTTTGTAATTAAAGTATCCCTATAATTTATCATCTATTTGATGATTTACTTTTATTTATAAAATCAGGATTCAATGTTCCTATAACAACATCATCAAGGACTACAGAAATGTCGATTTCTTGTAAAAACTGTTTTTTTCTAGAATTTCCTTCTATTTTCTTATAAATTAAATTCTTAGTAACCAGCGTAAACTCAAGGATTTTCAGGCATTGATCTAATTTGTTCCCATTGTAATCTCGACGGATGTAGAAATAAAACAGCACATTAAAAATACACCTGGAATCAAAAATGTTACTGGAATCACATGAAGACATAGATTAACAACAGAATCTTTTCCTCCCATTGCCGCTGCTGCTCCCTGAAATCCCCCTGCCATCAGATAGATCAAAACGATCATCATAACTCCAGAATTTCCCATGTTTGTCGTCATAATATTTAATTTATCTTTTACATCCATACTTCTGTTTAAAAGAAGTGCTACCGCACATCCTGCCAAAAGTGCGACATGACGTGGAAATTTTCCAAATGGGTCGTCTGCTCCCATCAAGGTAAATGTAATTCCACATCCTACATAACATACTAGAAATACGATCAGTGGAAGAAAGGCCACAGATCCTAGATTTTTCTTTTGTTTCTCCATTTCTTTTCCTCTCAATCTTAATATATATCCAGATAAATCTGTCTTATTTCTCTGCCAGATGCTTATCCAGTGCATTTTTTAACTGTGTCAGTGCCTGTTCAACCGTCACTCGTGGGCACGCAACGTTGAAACGCTCAAACTGTGCTGTCTCTGGTCCAAAGATGATTCCAGAATCCAGCCACAATTTTGCTTCTTCTAACATTAAATGTTCTAATTCTTCATTGCTGAATCCATATCCTGAGAAATCAACCCATACTAAATAAGTCCCTTCTGGTTTTACCATCTTTGCTTTTGGAAAGTTCTCTTTTACATATCGGCTCATATACTTTACGTTTTCATATATATATTCTACCAATTCATCTACCCAGTCAGCACCTTTTGTGTAACATACTTTCACAGCAAGCTGTCCCATTAAGCTTCCCTGACTGTAAGCTGCCTGTGTATTAGCCCATTGATATTTTTTCCTTAATTCTTCGTTTGGAATAATGATATTTGCTGGCTGTAATCCTGCAACATTAAATGTCTTTCCTGGCGAACTGTAAAGTGCAATGATCTCATGAAATTTTTTATCCAGATTCATACAGCTTGTAAACTCATGTCCTGGAAAAATAAAATCACAATGCATCTCATCAACCATCCAGATTACGTTGTATTTTAAACAGATTTCTGCGACTTTTTCCATTTCTTCTCTTGTCCAGACTCTTCCTACTGGATTGTGTGGGTTGCAGAAGATCAGTGCTTTTACATTTTCTTCTTTGATCATTTGTTCCATTTTTTCAAAATCAATGGAATAACGATTGTTTTCATAACGAAGCTGACAGTTTACCAGTTTTCTTCCATCATTTTTGATAACTTCACTAAATGGATAGTACACTGGCTGCATAACCATCATGGCATCTCCTTCTTCGGTAAATGCCTTAACACTTGTTCCAAGTGCATAAACGATTCCTGCTCCAAGTGTTACCCATTCTGGTTTGATTGTATATCCGTATCTTGTTGAAAACCAGTGGTTCATTGCATCAAAATATTCATCTAAGGGATCCGTATATCCAAAAATCCCATGATCAATTCTTTTATGAAATTCATCAAGAATCTCATCTGGCAGACGAAAATCCATATCTGCTACCCAAAGAGGAAGCAGGTCATCTCTTCCTTTTCTCTTCATTCCAAAATCGTATTTCAAACAATCTGTTCCATGTCTGTCGATTACTTCGTCAAAATTGTATTTTCCCATTTTCTACTCCTGTGTTGTTTTTTCTGTCTTTTTATACTGGAACATATAATATTTCATTTTTACCACCACAGATCATGCCAAGTGTTGCACTCTGTGCATTCGATAGATCATATTTTTTCCTTGTGATCTCTTTCATCGATGGTGCTTCTTCCATAACAGTTTTTTCTAAGTTTCCTCCACCAATACTTCCAATAATTCCATCTTTTGTGACAAGCATCATACTTCCAACACCTCGTGGAGATGAACCGGATTTCTTTGTGATAATGCACAGCACTCCTGATTCTTTTGTCTCAAAAAGTTCTTTACTCATCGTACTTTCTGTTTCGTGATTTTTGATTGCGATCATCTCTGCTGCGATACTGATTGCAATCTCTTCTGGCGTTCTTGCACCGATCTTTAATCCGATTGGTGCATGAATCGTGCTGATCTGTTCTTCACTGTATCCTTCTTCTTTCATTATCTCGAAGGTTTTTGCAACTTTTCCTTTGCTTCCGATCATTCCAAGATAGAGATATGGTCTTCGTAATACCGTTTCTGCACATAATCTGTCATTTGCATGTCCACGTGTGACAACCACATAAAATGCGTTATCTTGTTCTGGCAAAATATCTTCTATGTCATGAAAATCTCTGCAGTAAACTTCATCTGCTTGTGGTAGTTTCTCTGGATCTGCAAATTCCTCTCTGTCATCGATCATAATCGTGTAGAAATCTAAAAATTTCGCAATCCGGAGTAACTGGATCGCTACATGTCCAGCCCCGAAGATAACTAATTTCGGCTGAATCTTAAACCAATCGTCCTTGATCTGTGCGACATCTTTTTCTTCCTGTAAGAATCTAGCGATCACTCTTTGATATAGTGTATCTGTCTGTCCTGGATATACTTTGATTTTTGTATCTTTATATTGCTCTCTCAATGGTCCTAGATATCCTTTCTTCAGTAATTTTTGTAAATGCAGCGGTGTAAGGATCGTATCTTCTTTAATCTCTAAATCCTTGTCCGCTAATGAAAGTCTGTGAACAACCTTGCTGGCTGGTTTCCCAAGTGCTGACATTCCGATCACAATATGAATCTCATCGATATTTTCAGGGATCACTGGTTCATAATCCGCTGGAATCTTTGCCGGCATTCCCCTGGAACCATCGGCTTCTATCAGCGTGATATCTGCTTCTTTTACTGCAGTTTCATAGAAATCTTCTGGTAATGGTCCGATTTTTTGTACTAATGCATTTTCTGGCGTCGCAGGCATTCCCGCCATACAATATCCGGTTTCATTTAATTGCTTTCGAATATCTTCTATATTTTCAGGGATCACGGTATCGGATTCCTTTTTCATATGAGTTGTCGTTGTGACAAAGACTTTCTTTCCAAGACTTCTATAATACTGTGCTAACTTATGAACTCTCGTTGTTTTTCCACCGGAACCTGCAACTGCAATGATCATATCTTTTTCCTCTTTATTCTTCTGCAAGAATCTTAACTGCATTTATTATCTGATTGATTTCTTTCATTGTTGTCTCATGTCCAAAACTGAATCTTACCATTCCCTGCTCTATCGTACCGAAATGTTCATGTACCAATGGTGCACAATGAGCACCTGACCTTGTCTGTATCTGGAAACGTCCCATTAATTCATCACTGACACTTCCAGAATCATATTCTTCCAGATTGATCGAACAAATGGCGGTTTGTTTTGTCAGATCCAATTGATTTTCATGATAAATTTTAATTCCTTGGATCTTCTGAATTTTTTTATAAAATATTTCAATGAGATTCATTTCCTGTTCACGTATCTTATCAATTCCATATGTATTGATAAAATCAATCGCTGCCCCAAGTCCTACGATTCCGATCCCATTTAATGTTCCTGCTTCCAATGCCTGTGGCAGCACTCCTGGCTGTGTTTTCGAAAATGATAAGATTCCTGTTCCACCTGTTTTTAACGGACGGATCTCTACACCTTTTCTAATACAAATCCCCCCGATACCCTGCGGTCCCATCAAGCCTTTATGTCCGGTAAAACATAATATATCGATATTATCTTCCTTCATGGAGATTGGAATCACTCCAGCACTTTGAGCGGTATCAACGACAAATAAAATTCCTTTTTCTCTACAAAGTTTTCCAACACTTTGGATATCAAACATTTCACCTGTCACATTGGATGCATGCGTCATCACGATCATCTTGGTATCTTTTGTGATTGCCTGTTTGATATCCCCCACATCTGGTGAAGTGATCGTTAAGCAAACTCCTTGTCGTTCCATCTCATATAATGGACGAAGAACGCTGTTGTGCTCCATAAACGTTGTGATCACATGATCACCATGATTTAAGCTTCCTTTGATCACTGTGTTTAAGCTTTCTGTAATTCCACTGGTAAATACAACTTGTTCTGCTCCATAGCCGTCAAAAAACTGATCTACTTTCGTACGAACTTCGTAAATCTTTCTTGCAGCATCCAGAGAACTTTCGTTGACACCTCTTCCGCTGTTGCCAAGTGCCAATGCGTTCATAACTGCATCCTTGACACACTCTGGTTTCGTGATATGCGTTGCTGCATAATCTGCATAAATTGTTTCTACCTTTTGTTTCTCATGGATACATATAGGAACATTCGGTTCTTCCTGCTGATCAGAAAGATTATTTTTCAAATATAATAATGCTTCCAAAACACCACCTGCAATGCATCTGGCTTTATCTGAAATTGTAAAGCAGTTATCATATTCTTCAGCTCTCGGATCGATATCTGCGATCTTAAATCCTTTTGTCACCGGATATCCATCACGAATTAAACCTCTCAGTAATCCATCCATACTTGCAGCTACATCAACAATCGTACCTTCTGGTGTTTCTATCTTTGCTAATAACTGGCCTTTGCTTACCATATCTGTGATATGACAGATATTTCTTAAGATCCCTTTAGCTGGGGAATGGATCACTCGATCTTTTCCAAAGCCTTTGATCACTCCTGGAATTCCTGTGTTCGGGATCGCACTGCCTTCTTTGATGATCCTTCCAAGCCTGTGTCCACGCATCGTCTCGATCACAACATCGACATCTTCCCCTGCTGTAAATCCAGGTCCTAAAGCGATCGTGATCGGTGCCATATCTCTTGTTGTACCAAGATTTTTCTTCGCAAGAATGGCATCAACAACTGCGATCGGATGCAACTGTTTGATCATCTCTCCATTTGGATCGATCATTAATGCCGGATTCCCTGCTTTCATGATCTGTTCTGCTTCTTTGATATCATGTGCAAGATGGCAGGTCATATCCTCAACCTGCCACTTTTCTTCATAAACTGCTTCTGAAAATGCAACATTTCTACGAATTGCAGATGGATGTGCAATTTCTAAGATCAATACATGAAAACCACTTTTTACCAATTTATAAATTGTACCTGTGGCGATATCTCCACCGCCTCTTACAATGATTAAATCTTTCATAGATATTCCTCAAGGTTTGATCACTTTTCCTGCTTTTTCCATCATTTCTACGATATCATACATATTTGTGATGGAACCAACCGCTAATTTATCTGTAATATCATAGAAATTTAAGCATGTTCCGCAAGTATATATTTCGACCCCTTCTGCTTCTAATGTTTTTAAATCTTCTAAAGAATCAGAATCTTCGCATGTAAGATATGCTCCTGAATTATAAAATAATACCTTTGATGGAAGTTTATCCTGTTTTGTTACTGCAAATAAAAACGCTTTGATCAATGTCTGACCAAGAGCTTTCTCTCCTTGTCCCATCTCGTTGGATGATACAGCGATGATAAAATCATCCTTTGCAGATGGTGCACAGACAATCTCTTCTTCCTCATCTGCCGGTGTATAATTCTCTGCCATGATCTCAATCTTAAATTCATTGTCTGAGATCTTCTCGCTTTTAACTTCGCAGTTTTTACCTTCTGCAAATCTTGTAACATTCTGGACAGCTGGTTCATTATCTACCAGAACGATTAATTTTGTCTCTCCACCCATTGATTCTAATGCTTTCTTTGTGTGTACAACCGGAATCGGACAAGCATTCCCTCTTTCATCAATCTGTTTCATACTTAACCTCCCATTTAAATTTCTACCTGAAATACCCTTTGTGGGATGATTTCATTTTCTGACATAAATTGTACCACAGATTCTTCATTTTCTAAAGGGGTCATCCATGCCATTCCACATCCTGCTGTGATCTCTTTTGGTACTGGGATCAATCTTCCTGCGATCTGATGTTTTTTGCAGGCACTTTCCATACCGATTGCCTGTGTTGTTGTCTCAAATGTGATCACTGTTTTTAATTCTTTTTTTCTCATGATATTTTATGATTCTCCTGAATTTCCAAAGTTTTTTATAAAAGAACGTTTTACTGATTCAGCAACTTCTTTCTGAAAGTTTTCATAACGATTCAGAATATCTTCACCTTCTGGTGTAAGGTGTGAACCTCCCCCTTGCTTTCCGCCGGATTTTCGTTCTACTAATTTGACTCCAAGGTCTGCTTCCGCACGATTTAAGATCTTCCATGCTTTGCTTGCAGCCATTCCCATGGATTTATATGCAGCAGATAAAGAACCTTTCTCTCTTGTTAATGATAATAACTGTGCAACTCCTTTTCCAAAATCTGGTTCTTCCATAAAAACTCTGACCCTGAAATCAAAACGTTTTGGTAAATATGATTTCATGTCTACCACCCTTTTCCGAATCCACAGTTTGGATAAGTACAAACTTTACATCCAAGACATAATCCGCCTTCTCCAAGGTGTGCAAGTTCTTCTGCACTTACTTTATCATCTGCCATGATCCTTGGCAGAATAAGATCAAAAACAGTTCTCTTTGAATACATAACACATCCTGGAAGTCCCATAATCGGAATTATCTGATCTCCTTTTTTATAATATGCAAGTAAAAACATTGCTCCTGGCAAAACCGGTGCTCCATAAGATATGATATCGGCTCCTGTATTCTTGATCGCAAGTGGTGTCTTGTCATCTGGATCAACACTCATTCCTCCTGTGCATAATACCATTTCTGCCCCATTTTCGATAGCTTCTAAGATTGTTTTTGTTAAAAGTTCATTGTCATCTGGCAACTGTTTTGTACTGGTCACTTCTGCACCGTATTCTTTGATCTTTTCTGCCACAACTGGAGTAAATGTATCCTCAATTCTATGATAATACACTTCATTTCCCGTAGCTAAGATCACGGCTTTTTTCTTCTTATAAGGCAGAAGAGACAGGATTGGTGTATCCCCAACCCTGTCTTTGACTTCCTGCATCTTATCTTTTTCAATGACCAGTGGAATGATTCTCGTACCTGCTAGTTTGTCCCCTGCTTTGACTGGAGTATTTCCAGATCTTGTCGCGATCATCATCTGTCCGAAAGAATTGACGGTAAATAGTTTTTCTTTGTCGATCTTTAAGAGTCCGTCATATTCGGCAGATAATTCAATCTTACCTTCCTTAACCTCTGACTCTTTCATTCCTTCATTCTTGCACAGATTACAAAGGATCCTTGCTGCATCATTTTCATGAAGCATATCGTCTCCGGCTTCCCAGACGTATAAATGATCTTTTCCAAGGGATAACAACACTGGGATATCTTCTTCTTTGACTACATGACCTTTCCTGAATCTTGCGTCTTTTGTAACACCTTTGATGATCTGTGTGATATCATGACATAGCACAGTTCCTACAGCATCTTTTGTATCCACTAATTTCATTGTTTTTCACCTTCTACTTCTTATTTATTAATTGTAAATCCATAAGATCTGAAGACTTTTAATACTTTTTCACTCTGTAAGAATTTTACAAATTTATCAGCTGCATCTTTATTTTTACTTTTCTTTAATGCTGCAACTGGATAAATAACTGGCGTTTTTAAAGCATCTGCTGGTGCTTCTGCAAGAACTTTTACATCCTTGTTACTTGCTGCATCTGTTGCATATACAACACCGCAAGAAGCACTTCCTTTTGCTACCCAATTTAAAACTTCTGTTACATTTGTTCCAAAGCTTGCTTTTTTCTTCACATCATTCCAGTTCTTTAAGTTTGTAAAGATTTCCTGTGCATACTGTCCAGCTGGAACGCTCTTAGGATCTCCTAATGCTATTGTATCAGCTTTTGTGATATCTTTAAAGGATGAAACTTTTGCATCACCTTTTTTAGGAGCGATCAGTACAACTTTGTTTTCTAATAATTCTACAACATCCCCCTTGCTGATGTATTTTCCTTTGACAAGATTGTTCATCTGTTCAGTCGCTGCTGACATAAATACATCCGCTTCCATTCCATTTTCAATCTGGCTCTGTAATTTTCCTGAACTATCATAACTTCCTTCTACTTTAATTCCTTTATTTTCTTCTTCGAACATTGGAATTAATTTCTCTGTGTAGCATTTTTCAAGACTAGCTGCAGCTGCAAGTGTGATGGTTGTTGTTTCTTCTTTCTTTACTGCCTTTGTTGTGGATTTAGAGCTGTCCTTACTGGTTCCACATGCTGTTACCCCAAGAACCATAGCTCCTGCTAATAACACTGCTAAAAATTTCTTTTTCATTTGTAACTTCCTCACTTTCTTAAAAATGCTATGTAAAATTTCATAGTAATGTGGCTTTTTCCATATGACCTCTTTGAATATGGTATTTTTTGTCACATAGATTTTCTACTTCCTTACTGCTGTGGCTCACCAAGATCGCTGGTTTATCCAACATTGCCAGCATATTGGATAATTCATCTTGCATCTGTTCTCTTAAGTATTCATCCAACGCTGAAAATGGCTCATCCATCAAGATGACTTCCGGTTCACACACAAGCATCCTTGCTAATGCTGTTCGCTGTTTTTGCCCTCCTGAAATCTGTCTTGGATATCTTTTTGCTAATTCTTCGATATGAAATCGTTTCATCATATCATTTGTCTTTTGTTCGATTTCATCCTTCGGAAATCCTTTTGCTCTTAATCCTATTTTGATATTCTCTTCAATCGTCATATTAGGAAACAGTGCATATCCCTGAAATAAATATCCAATCTTTCGTTTTTGTGGTGGTAGATCGATCTTTTTCTCGGAATCATAAAGTATTTTCCCATCTAGTACAATTCTCCCACTATCTGCAGTTTCCACGCCTGCGATACATTTTAAAGTAATGCTTTTTCCACTTCCAGAAGGTCCCATAAGCCCTGTACAACCTGTTTCTACATTAAGTTCTGACTCTAATGTAAATTCTTTTAGTTTCTTTTTGATCTTTACTTCAAGACTCATACATCTCTCCTTACGCTTCCTGTTTCTTCTTTTCCATGATCAGGTAAATATTCATGGCTGCTACGATTGCAAAACAAATGATCACGATCACAAGTACATACTGATATGCTGCATCCATATTTCCCGCTGCAACTTCAGAGTATACTGCAAGTGGCAGAGTTCTTGTTCTTCCCGGAATATTTCCAGCGATCATTGCTGTTGCTCCGAATTCACCAAGTCCTCTGGCAAATGCAAGCACTCCACCAGAAATGATCCCTGGCAGTGCATTTGGGATCATAACTCGAAAGAAAATGCTCCACTCACTCATTCCAAGTGTTCTTGCCGCAAAGATCAGATCTTCATCAATCTGTTCCAGGGCACCTCTTGCAGAACGGTACATCAATGGAAATGACATCACAACTGCCGCAAGGATCGTTGCGCCCCATGAAAATGCAATCTTGATTCCAAGATAATTTTCAAATAATTTTCCTACTGGTCCATATGATCCGAAAAATACAAGCAAGAAAAACCCTGCAACAGTTGGTGGTAATACTAATGGCATCGTAAAGATCCCATCCCAGAAGATTCTTGTTGCGTCTGATTTACGATATAAAATCCATCTTGCTGCTAATAGTCCTAAAATAAAGGTAAATAAAATCGCGATCGTTGCCGTTTTCATCGATATGATGATCGGTGATATATCCATACATTGTCTCCTCTCTTAGTTTCTTCCGCAATCTTCTGTGTTTTCCCTTAAAGTATCTAATCCATGTGGCAGCTGATCAATGATAAAAGAAAGACTCTCTTCCACTGCCTTTTTGCTTCCAGGAAGATTAATGATCAATGTTTTCTTTCTTATTACACTGACACCTCTTGATAACATGGCTCGTTTTGTGATCGTCATAGAACCTGCTCTGATCGCTTCTGAGATTCCCGGCACATTGCGGTCTGCAACAGCTAAAGTTGCTTCTGGTGTACGATCTCTTGGAGAAAGCCCTGTCCCACCGGTTGTAATAATTAAATCAACCTGCCGGCTGTCGCTTAAACGGATCAGATGTTTTTTGATCTGAGCTTCTTCATCCGGAAGAAGGATTTCTTCTACGATCTTAAATCCATGTTCTTTTAAGATTTCTGCTGCTCTTGGACCGCTTGTATCCACTCGTTCTCCTCTGGAGCCTTTATCACTCAATGTCATGACTGCTGCCATGTATGGCATATCTTTCTCTGGGTAAATGACCTCAATCTTATCTCCGACTTTGATCGTTCCGCTTTCTAATACTTTTGCAAAGATACCTTCTCTTGGCATGATACAGTCCCCAACACGTTTATATATCTCACAATGACTATGGCATTCTTTCCCAATCTGAGTGATCTCAAACTTTGCATCATTACAGATCAGTTTTGTTCCAACTGGAAGTTTCTTAAAATCAATGCCGTAAGCAAGAATATTTTCCCCAAAATCACCCTCGATCACGGAAGCACCTTTTTCATTGAATTCATCCACAATATCCGCGCTCAAAAAACTAACCTGACGATGCCATTTTCCTGCATGGGCATCTCCTTCTAATCCAAAGTCTTTGATCACATTGACTTCGTTGATATTTTTCTTCACGGTTCCTCGTTTTTCACTGATACAGACTGCTTTTATGATTCCTTCCATACAAAATCACCACTCTTTCCACCTGTTTTCTCTACTAAATGTATCTCTGACATAACCATATGTTTGTCAATTGCCTTGCACATATCATAAATCGTTAATAAAGCAATCTGTACTCCTGTCAGTGCCTCCATCTCAACGCCTGTTTTCCCTGTTGTTTTGACAAGACAGACTGCTTTGATCTCTTTGGTTTCTTCTAGCATTTCAAAATCAACTTTACACTTTGTAAGCATCAGAAGATGGCACATCGGGATCAGTTCAAATGTCTTCTTTGCCGCCATGATCCCTGCGATCCTTGCAGTTCCTAAGACATCTCCTTTTGCCATACTTCCTTCTTTGACTTTTTCAAAGATCTCATCATTAACTTTGATCTTTCCTTGTGCGATCGCTGTTCTTGTTGTTTCTTTTTTCTTCGTCACATCGACCATGACCGCATTCCCATGCTGGTCAAAATGTGAAAATTCTCCCATTTATCTTATCCTCCAATTGTATACATCTTGCTGTTTGACGGCATTTCTTCAAAATGATGTGCCTGTGGTTTTCTATAAATGATTTCTTTTAAAACCTGTTTGATCTCTTCGTCTGACGTTTCAGCCTTTCTTAACAGATCTCTTAAATTTCCTGCTTCTTCATAATAAAGACATGGTTTGATTCCACCGATAGAAGTCAAACGAATACGATTGCATGTATCACAAAATTTTCCATGCAATGCCTCGATCCATCCGATCATTCCCTTATATCCTTCCATTGTTTCATAAATTGCTGGTCCATTTCCCATTCTTTGTTCGGTTTTGTGAAATCTGATCCCTTGATCTTTTAGGTTCTTTCTGATTTCATTTCTTGTTAATGCTATCGTTGTCTTCTTATTTCCAAGCGGCATTTGTTCAATAAATCGTATACAGATTTTATGATCTTTCATATAGTCTATAAATTTTTGAATATCCTCCATCGTCGTCCGTTCTGTCAACACAACATTTATCTTTATATTCAATCCTATATTGACCGCTTTATTAATTACTGATATGACCTGTTTGTATCCATCGAATCCTGTGATCTTTTTATATTTCTCCTGATCCATAAAATCAAGACTTATATTGATCCCATCCACTCCTGCCTCTGCTAATTTCACTAAATCTTTTGATAATAAGATTCCATTGGTTGTTAACGTAACTTTGTTAACCCCATCCGTTTTCTTTAATTCACGGATAAAATCTGAACAACCTTTTCGTACCAACGGTTCGCCACCTGTGATCTTAAATTTGTCAATTCCAAGCGTTGTAAGAATCTTACATACTCTTAGGATTTCCTCATATCTTAAAATCTCCCCATGTGACAACATTTCTTCATGATCAGGGCGGCAATAGGTACAATATAAATTGCAACGATCCGTGATCGATATTCTTGCATAATCAATGGTTCTTTGAAATTGATCTTTCATCTCTTTCTCCTATCGTTATTCTCAACAAAGAATAACGCCTGCCTAAAATCAGACAGGAAAAACCATGTTTTAACATTCTTCCTGTCTGTTCGTTCTTCTATTCTAATATAATTGATTTTTCTTCTTTTTCTTCTATGTACCCAATTATTTTAGCACATGGGATTGTATTTTGTAAATCCTCTAATAAATTTTTTGCATCATTTTCGCTAACTGCGATCATCAATCCTCCAGATGTCTGTGGATCATATAAAATATCTTCCAATGCTCTATTTATTTTTTTCGTTTTTGAAACACCTTCACTTGCATATTTACGATTTCTATAAGCACCTTCCGGAATCATTCCAAGGTCTGCCATAGAAAGAGCTTCTTTGTGATATGGAATCTCTTCTGTCATAAAATGAATCGTTACATCACTGCCCTGTGCCATCTCATAACCATGTCCAAGTAATCCAAACCCAGTAACATCCGTACAACTGTGCACTTCATATTTTACCATAATATCTCTGGCATATTTATTGAGCTGTCTCATCTGATCATAGATCTTATCCATTACTTTTTGATCGATAAATTCAGCCTTTGCTGATGTTGTTAAAATTCCAACTCCTAACGGTTTGGTCAAAATTAAAATATCTCCAGGTCTTGCCCCGCTGTTTGTCAAAAATTTTTGAGGATGTACAAATCCAGAAACAGATAAACCATATTTGGGCTCTTGATCGTGAATCGTATGTCCACCTGTGATGATCACTCCTGCTTCATATGCTTTTTTATAACCACCTCGTAAAATTGCCTGAATGCTTTCTTTTGGCATATCTTTTGTGACACACATGATATTTAAGGCAAGCTTTGGATCTGCTCCCATCGCATAAATATCACTGATCGCATTCACTGCTGCAATCTCTCCGAACATTTCCGGATCGTCAACGATTGGCGGGAAGAAATCCAATGTCTGAACAAGTGCTGTATTTTCATCAATTTTATAGACAGACGCATCATCACTTTTATCAAAACCAACTAATAACCGTTCATCTGATCTTGTTGGAATTCCGTCTAATAATTTTGCTAAAGTTCCAGCTCCAACTTTTGCCCCACATCCTGCACACTGGGCGAGTTTTGTTAATTTCACTTCTGTTTCCATAGACCTTATCCTCCCGTAAATGTTCATGATCTTTCTTAAACATTATCTCTTGTTACATCTTTTAACCACTTGAAACTGCGATATCTGATCAATGTGATCGGTACTTTGATCAATTCATCACTCATCAATAATACATAAACTGCCGGCACACTCCAATGTAATACAAATGCAGCCAATGCTCCTAATAAAATCGAACATCCCCACATCGTTGATACATCCATGATCAAGCCAAACTTCGTATCGCCGCCAGATCGGAAGATTCCAACGACCATTGTTGTATTAAATGCTTGCGCGATCACAAAATAAGACATCACATAAAACATCATTTTCAGATAGTATCTTGCAGTTGCACTTAAGGATAAGAAAGAAATTACAACTGGAGATGCAATTAAGATCAATCCTCCTCCGATCACTCCCATCACCACACTTAAAATGATAAACCGTTTGGCATAGGCTCTTGCATGATCGAATTTTCTCTCACCGATCGTCTTTCCAAGATAGATCGCTGTGGCGCTGGATAGCCCAAAAGACACAACCGTTGCTAACTGTCTCGCCACCTGTGCAACAGAATTGGCTGCAACTGCAGAACTTCCCATATGTCCAAGAACTGCTGTATTGGCTGATGTTCCAAGCCCCCACATTACCTCATTTAAAACAACTGGGAGGGAATAAACTAAGAAATCTCTCACTAACAGTTTGTCCTGATGAAGGAAATAGTGAACTCTGAATTTTACATCTTTATTATATATTTTTGCATAACCACAAACCAGAACAAGTTCCATAATCCTTGCGATCAATGTCGCAATCGCTGCTCCACGGATTCCAAGAGCTGGAAATCCAAATAATCCAAAAATAAAGATCGCATTAAAAACCACATTGCATAAAAATGATACTAGATAAACAACTGTTGCCACGATCACTCGTTCAATGCTTCGCATGACATATAAATATACATTGGTAATTCCCATGATAATATATGAACATGCAACGATCCTTAAATACTTAACTCCTTCTGCGATCACCTGTTGATCATTTGTAAAAATTCTCATCAACGATGCTGGAATTGTAAATGCTGCGATAGTGAATATCGCAGTTATGATCACTGCTGATCTAATCCCTAATGCCAAGATCTTTTCAATCGCTGTCTTGTCACCTTTTCCCCAGTATTGTGCAGTAAGAACGGTTGCCCCCGATGTTAATCCAAACAAAAACAGTACCATAATGTACTGAATCTGGCCAGCAAGAGAGGCCCCTGATAATACTTTTTCACTGACTTTTCCAAGCATCACAACATCGGCTGCTGTTACTCCAACGTTGATCAAATTCTGCAATGCCATCGGAACGACCAGTGCAAATACATTTTTATAAAAATTTTTCCATTTGATGCTTAAATCATTCAATCTTTTTCTCCTGTTCTTTTCATTTCCTCATAATAGGATATAGAAGCTTTGTCTGCTTGTCAAGCACATATTGCCTGCCTGTATTTCATTTAGTATCCCCAAAAATAAAAAATAAAAACCACTTAATAAAATCATCTGCAGATTCATCATTGCGATATTTATTAAATGGTCTTTACCTTTATAATTAGAATTTAATTTTTTGGCATTTATAGATATGTAGTTTATTCTTCGATTTTTAATGCTTCTTCATTGCTGAGCTCTTTGCCATCTTTTGTTGTTGCAACATAATAGATATCGCCTTCTTCTGGCTGATAATAGATATCTAAATTTACGATCGTGTTCATTTTAATACCAGCTGCTTTTAAATTTTCTTTAACAAGTTTCTCTGTGTCTTTTACATCTATGTTGCGTTCCTGAAACTGTACTTCGATTTTTGTTTTCATACTACTCTCCTTCTTCTTGATCATCTACTCTTTATGTCAACTCTTGATGTGATTATTATTAGATTCTTGTATGCGTACATTGTATTCTACATACGATTTATAATTCATATTATAGCCTTTTTTTCCAATTTATTCAACTTGAATCTGATTTAGTACAAAATCTATCTACTTTTCCTTGATCTTTTTTCCATAACTTTTTGGATGATCATATCTGCGATCCATCCACATAAGAGCCCAATGATCAAACCTCCTAAAACATCCGTTGGATAATGAACGTATAAATACATTCTTGAAAACGCGATTAAAACAGATACTATCAAAGCTCCTGCTGCCATTCTCTTTCTTCCCGCAAAATACAGTGCACTGACCGATGCAAATGATGCAGCTGTATGTCCCGATGGAAAAGAATAATCCTTCAATGGTGTGACCAACAGCTGGACCGTCTGATTAATGCTATATGGTCTTATTCTTGCCACGATCGGTTTTAAGATCACATTACAAATGATCAAATCTGCAATTAATGCAACTGCCATGTATACTCCTGATTTTCTTGTTTTTGGTATCAGTAATAAAATGACTGTTAAAATGATCCATACGATCCCTGCATCTCCCAGTTTCGTAATAGCTACCATAAATCTGTCTAATAATGGAGTATGGATCGTTTGAAGTTTGTCTAAAATCTGAAATTCAAATCCCATAATGATTTTACTCTGCCTTTCTTTTTCTATTATAACATTGATTCTTTGATTTTATAAAACATTGATACATAGGTTGTATCCTTAGATTCTAAAATATGCCGTACTCCTATTTCTCGAAGCTGCTTCGTTGTCTTTTCTCCAATACTGATACACGGAATATTCTCTATCCATTGTTGCTTTTCTTCTCCTATCTGATCAAAAAATCTTCGAGCTGATGATGCACAGGTAAAAGAAACACTTCGGATATCTTTCATTTCTGGAATTTCACTTAAAATCTTTCTATTATTTTCATACATGATCTTTTCTGTTACCTGACAGATCGGTATAAGAGCTTTTTTTAATTTTTCTCCACCAGATATGCCTTTACAGTACCAGACCACATCCTTTGCATCTACTTCCTGTTTCATAAGTTCGGAAAGATTGATCTCTCCTGCTTCTTCTGGCATAAGATCTGCTATAATCCCATATTGCATCAAGACATCTTTTGTCTTTTTACCTACAACGACCATTTTTTTATCGAAGAGATCTCGAAGATCCAGATTCGAAGATTTCATCTGTCTCATAAAACCATGAACTCCATATCTGCTTGTAAAAATCAGATAAGTCACTTTCGCTAATTCCTCTTTGGAAATCCGGTCATATCTATAAGAAATCTCTCCTGTCTGAAGTTCCTTGACCTTATATCCATGATCTTTTAATATCTGCGCTAACTTTGATGGCTGATCTCCTATTTTGGTAACTAAATGACAGGTCGTATCTTCTGGTTTTTGAATCTGTTTTTGAAGTTTCACAACCTCTCCTACAACAATGACTGCTGGTGATGAAAGTTTTTCTTGCTTTACTTTTTCATGAATCGTATTTAATGTTGCTTCACACGTTTGCTGCTTTGTAGATGCTGCACTAGAAACAACTGCAACAGGTGTATTGGCATCCATTCCATTTTTTAATAGATTCGTTGTAATCTCTTCTAGTTTCGAAAGTCCCATTAAGAACACTAAAGTTTCTTCAGACTTTGCCATAGATGCAAAATTAAGATCAGATAACTGATTTCTTCGATCATGTGCTGTCACAACACGGAATCCTTTGGAGATTCCTCGATGAGTTACAGGAATCCCCGCAAGTTCCGCAGCTGCGATACAGGAGCTGATTCCTGGAACAACTTCACAATAAATTCCATGATCGGCTAAATATATGGCTTCTTCTCCACCTCTTCCAAAGACAAATGGATCCCCACCTTTTAAACGCACTACGATATCATATTGTAATGCTTTTTGTGCTAATAATTCATTGATCTGTTCTTGTTTCATCGTATGATGATGATTTTCTTTTCCAACATAGATATGTTCGCATCCTTCTTTTGTTTCATCTAATAATTCTTGTGGGATCAATCTGTCATAAATGACACAATCCGCTTTTTTTAAGATTTCTTTTCCTTTAACCGTGATAAGTCCTGGATCTCCCGGTCCTGCACCAATTAAATATACGATTCCTGCCAGCTGTTTTTTGATATTTTTTACTGCCGTTTGTGCTAAGATCTCAGGGCATGTTCCATAAACTTTCGTATATGCCTGTTTGCTTCCATCTTCATTTCCAAACATAGCATATAGTTCATACCCTTGATCTGTCTTTTGACATCTGGCACCTGCCGGAGTATGACAACTGCCTCCCATTTGTTCTAAGAAATTTCGTTCTGCACATACTTCGTTCATTGTTTCTTCATCACAAAATACATCCAACATCTTTTGCAATTCTTTCTGATCTTCTCTTACTTCCAAAGCCAGAGCACCCTGTGCTGGTGCTGAGATCATGTCTTCTGGCGCCAAATATTGCGTGATCACATCTTCCATTCCTAGTCTTTTAAGACCTGCTGCCGCAAGAACGATTCCATCTAATTGTTGTTCCTCCATTTTTCGAAGTCTCGTATCAACATTCCCTCGAATATTTATAATCTGAAGGTCTGGTCTTAACTTTAATAACTGAAATGCTCTTCTTTTGCTTCCTGTTGCTATCACAGCATCTTCTCGTAATTCAGACAGATGTTTCGCTGTTCGAAGGATCAACACATCTCTTGGATCTTCCCTTTTCCATACTTTTGTAAAAACAAGGCCTTTTGCCGGGGTTGACGGCATGTCTTTCATGCTGTGAACTCCCATATGGATTTCCCCAGAAATGATCTTTTCTTCAATCTCTTTGACAAACAGACCTTTTCCACCAATTTTATCCAATGGTTTATTCTGAATCTTATCACCTTTTGTTTTAATGATCTGGATTTCAAAAGTGTGTTCTGGATAAGCTTTCGCTAATTTTTCCTGAACATATTTTGTCTGGATCAGTGCAAGGCGTGATCCTCTTGATCCGATGATATATTTCATAGGTCATTTTCCTTTCTTTGTCTCTATCCCAAAAAGCTGTTCTACCATCTTCTTATAATCTGCTTGTTCCTGTCTTGTTTCTAAATGTTTTAATTCCTGAATCGGTTCTTTGATCATGCGCTGCAAGGATGCATTTAATACCTTCTTTAGAAGTTTCTGCTCTCTTGTTCCAAAATCTATTTTTCTTGATAAATATGAATAACTATCTTCCACGATCTCTGTACATTTTTCCTGCAAGGAGCGAATTGTTTCTTCCATTGGTGCCTGAAACAGCCACTGCATCGTTTCTTCTTTTGCTTTGCTGATCATCGTATTGCTTTGTCTGCAAAGTTCTTCACGTTCTGACTGATTTGCTTTAGAAATCTCTTTGATCGTGTCTAAATTGATCAGATTTACCTTTGAGTCATCTGAAAGTTTTGGATCAATATCTCTTGGTGTTGCAAGATCTAAAAATGTAACTTGTTTTTCTGGCGTATAATATTCTTGTTTTACAACCACATGTGGTGCTGATGTTGCAGATACTACAATATCACATTGTTTCATGATCTCATATCTTTGTTCGTAAGAAATGATCTCAATCTCTTGAAACTCTTTCTGAACATTTCCTGCATGTGCCAGTGTTCGGCTGCATAAATAAATCTTGCCTGCTTCATATTCCTGCAGATAACGAAGTGCAAGAACTGCAGTATCTCCGCTTCCGATCACCAAGACCATTTTGTCTTTGATATCACATATTTTCTGTAATTCACAGATTCCGATATATCCAACAGATACTGGTTTCTCACTTATTCTAAACGTTGTTTTTACCTTTTTTGCACAAGTAATAGCATCTCTTACAACTTTATTTAGTTCTTTCTTGCTAAATCCCATGGTTCTTGAAAAATCCAAGGCATCTTTTACCTGTCCAAGAATCTGATCTTCTCCTAGTACCATAGATTCTAATCCTGCGGTTACTTGAAACAGATAAGAAACTGCTTTGTCTTCTTCGCAATGTCTGATATATTGCTCGATCTCTGCTTTATCGAACATATCACAGTATATATTTTGTATTTTTTTGATCTGTTGTTCATCATCAAAAAAATAATAAATCTCACTGCGGTTACAGGTCGATAAGATCATCACCTGTTCAACCCCGATTTTCTCTGCTTTATGAAAAAATTCAAGCTTCTTCTGATCCGTAAATGAAATTTCATCACGAATGGTAAGATCTGCATTTTTATAATCAATTCCTAGAAATCCAAACTGCATAGGGCCTCTCCTGCAAGTTTACATGTTTTCTCAATATCTTCTTCTGTATGTGCGTTAGAAATAAACATTGTCTCAAACTGAGATGGTGCAATATAAATTCCGCGATCTAGTAAATATCCAAAATAATCTGCATACTGTTCTGTATTGGATGTCACAGCACTTTCAAAATCTCTGACTTTCTGGTCTGTAAAGAATACACTCATTAAAGATCCAATCTGATTAACACAAATATGTCCTTTTCCTGCTTCTCTTGCTGCATCAGCAAGTTTTCTTGTTTTTTGCTCTAGTCTTTCGTAAATCTGCGGATCATTTTTTAAGATATTTAATGTCTCAATTCCTGCCGTTGTTGCAACTGGGTTTCCTGACAATGTTCCTGCCTGATAAACTGGCCCATCTGGAGAGATCATCTGCATGATTTCTCTTCTTCCGCCATACGCACCGATCGGCATTCCTCCACCAACAATTTTTCCAAGTGTTGTGATATCCGGCTTGATATTATAATACTGCTGTGCTCCTCCTAGAGATAGCCTAAAACCTGTAATAACCTCATCAAAGATCAATAATGATCCGTGATCTTTTGTGATCTCTCTTAAAAATTCGAGAAATCCTTCTTCTGGAAGTACTAATCCCATATTAGCTGCCACCGGTTCTACGATCACTGCTGCGATCTGATCTTTATTTTCATCAAATAGTTTTTGTACAGAATCTTTGTCATTGTATTCTGCAACTAATGTATTCTTCGTATCATCTTTTGGAACTCCGGCACTGTCTGGAACGGATGTTGTAAGTGCTCCCGATCCTGCTTTTACTAACAAACTGTCGGAATGTCCATGATAGCATCCGCGGAATTTAACGATCTTATCTCTCCCTGTAAACCCTCTGGCTGCACGGATCGCACTCATAACAGCTTCTGTTCCAGAACTTACCAGACGGCTTACTTCCATAGACGGGATCAATTCACTGATCAATTCTGCAAGGATCACTTCTTTCTCTGTTGGTGCTCCGAAAGTCAAACCGTTTTCACAAGAGTCCATGACTTTTTTGATGACTTGAGGATGAGCATGTCCTAAGATTCCAGGTCCCCATGAACATACATAATCGATATATTCATTTCCATCGGCGTCAATAATACGGTCGCCTTTTGCAGATTCCATGAATCTTGGAGTACGATTTACCGCACGGAATGCACGAACTGGACTGTTTACCCCTCCCGGAATATGTACTTTTGCTCGTTCATATAATTCTTTTGATCTTGTATCTTTCATTTTATCTTTCCTCTTCTTTCAGCCATTTTGCAACATCAAGTGCATGATATGTAATGATCATCTTTGCACCAGCACGTTTTAATCCGACCATATTTTCCATAACGATCTTTTTCTCATCGATCCATCCATTGGCCGCAGCTGCTTTTACCATGGCATATTCTCCGCTTACATTGTATGCAACGATCGGAATATTGTATTTCATAGATGCTTCTTTCATAATATCCATATAAGCAAGTGCTGGTTTGGCAATGATCAAGTCTGCTCCTTCTTCGATGTCTTCCCCGATCTCTCTTAGAGCTTCCTGTCCATTTGCCGGATCCATCTGGTATGTTTTTCTATCTCCAAATCCTGGTGCAGAATGTGCTGCATCACGAAATGGTCCATAGTATCCTGACGCAAACTTGGCACTATAAGACATGATCGGTGTGTATACAAATCCTGCTTCATCTAAAGCTTCACGAATAGCTTTCACTCGAAGATCCATCATATCACTTGGCGCAATGATATCTGCCCCTGCTTTTGCATAACTTACAGATGACTTTGCAAGAAGCGGAAGTGTTTCATCATTTAAGATCACTCCGTCTTTCACAAGACCACAGTGTCCATGAGATGTGTATTCACAAAGACATACATCCGCAATGATCAAAAGTTCTTCATACTCTTTTTTGATCTGGCGGATCGCCTTTGGCACAATTCCATCTTCAGCGTATGCACCACTTCCGACTTCATCTTTATGATCTGGGATTCCAAAGATTAAAATTGCTTTGATCCCCGCTTCTTTGATCCTGTTAATTTCCTCTGATAAACGATCCAGCGAATACTGATAAATCCCTGGCATAGATTCTACAGAATGTTTGATATTCTCTCCTTCTGTAACAAAGATTGGATAGATCAATTCGTCAATTCTCACATGATTTTCTCTTACCATATCTCTCATATAGTTGCTTGTTCTTAATCTTCTTGTACGTTCCATTTTTACTGTTCCTCGATTTCACTCTGATATATATTTTTGAATGATTTCATTGATTCGTTGTTCTTCCAATGAATCAATATCCTCTAATCCGATTTGTAATAATTCTTTATAAAATGCCTTTCGTTCCTGTTCTGTGGCAATGCATGATTTTGCAAGCTTTCTCAGACTTCCCAAAATCTGTGCGAGTTGTCCTAATTCTTTATTCAAATCTGGTTTGATCTTTTCTTTTAAATACTGTGTGATCAACGGACTCTGCCCGCCACTTGAAAATGCAGCGACAACTTCTCCTTCTTTTACATAGGATGGAAAAATAAAGCTGCAATCTTCTTTCTGATCAACCGCATTGACAGGAATCTTCTTTCGTCTGCAGATCTGGCTGATCTCATGATTTGTTTTTTGATCATCGGTTGCTGCGATCACAAAATCTGCCTCATTAAAATCTTTCTCCATAAACGTTCGAAAGATTCGGCAAATCTGATCGATCTGCCGAATCTGTGTTATCATCTCTGGTGCGATCACGGTAATATCTGCTTCAAAATCTTTTAAAACTTCAATCTTACGAAGTGCGATCTTACCACCGCCGATCACTAGACATTTTTTCTTCTTTAGTTGTACAAACATTGGAAAATATGCCATTATCTCTGTGTCCTATTTTATATATTCTTTTGCGATTTCCTTGATTCCTTCTGGATGTTTTAAATTCCACTGTGAAAAATCAAGTTCTTCACTCTCAACTGCCTGTCCTAATTTTACCAAGAACTGTGGAATATCTTCTTCTAAAATGATCCCTACTTCTTCTCCCATCTTCTCTTTTCCCTGAAGATCAGATCCTTTGATATGAAGTACAAATGCAGAATGAGCAACTTTATCAATTACTTTCATACTTCCGTGAAATCCGATCTCTCCGATCTGATGTGTTCCGCAAGAAGACATACATCCAGAAATATGAATCTTAGGCAGTGAACCATCCTTTAATCCAGCTTCTCTTTCTGCTTCGATCACTTTGTGTAACAATCCTTGAGAATCTCTTAATCCAACCTGACAGATCGTTGCTCCGATACAAGATACAGATGTCTCAAACAACGTTTCTGCACCATCATCTGTCGCATCTAAAACTTTCTTTGCTTCATCTCCTGTCAGATTGATGATGTACATTGTCTCATCTGGTGAAATTCTTGCTTCCACTTCATCCATATCTTTGATCACATCATAGATCTCTCCTAATTTCTCAGGTTTTGGACAACCACCGAATGGGTGATAAGAAACTGCATATAATCCTTCCTGTTTCTGATCGATCACTCGTTTACCAGATACTTTACTTCCATCTCCCTGTTTCTTCACTTCAGAAATTTCTACATGAAGATCAAGATCCTGTCCGGATGCGAAAACTTCATCTAATTTCTCATGGAAAGCTTTGATATATCCTTCTTCACCTAAAGTCTCCTGCATATAACGCGTTCTTGCTCTTCCACGTTGTTTATAATTTCCATGTGCGATGAATGTTTCTCTCATTGCACAAATATAATAAAGAATCTTCTCTGGTTGTACATTCTCAGCAACTTTCAGTCCAAATCTCGCATTGTTACCAAGTCCTCCAGCACTGTAAACATCAAAGTTTCCATCTTCCCTTGCCACAAATCCAAGATCACGGAATGTTGCATGTGTCTCATTAGCTGGCCCGTTTGAAAATCCAACTTTTAATTTTCTTGGCATAACTTCTTTTTTGATAAATGTCATCAAATATTCTCCAGCTGCTTCGGCATATGGAAGAACGTTAAAATATTCTCCTTTTTCAACACCTGACAATGGAGATACGGTTACATTACGTGGAAAATCTCCACCTCCACCCATTGTGACAATACCATGATCTAATCCACCTTCCATGATTCCATAAATTGCTTCTGGCTGTAAGTTATGTAACTGAATCGTCTGACATGTCGTCAGGTGAACTTTATCTACATTATATGTTTTAATACTGTCTGCGATAAATTTTAATTTATCTTTTGTTAAATGGCCACCTGACATACGAAGACGGATCATACTTGCTTTTCCATCTTTCTGTGCATAACTTCCGTAACCACCGGAAAATCCTTTGTAATCTGCTTTACTTAGTTCTCCTGCATAAAACTGGTCTGTCTTTTCTTTAAATGCTGGCAGGTCTTGTTTCCATTCCTGTGGATTGATCGTTTCCATATGTAAAATTCCTTTCTGAACATTTTGTTTCTTTTATTATGTGAATCCTTATAAAATACCACATTTGTCTTATCATACCACATTTACATAATTGTTTGAATGATTTCTTTCCTTTTCTACAAGAAATGATTCGATTGCTTTTGCAAGGTTTTTATGTCCTTTTTCATTCATATGTTCCATATCTGCCTTACTTGGCTTGGCTACATCACTTGCTGCAAGGAAATCACATCCGTACTTCCATGCAATCTTTAAATAAGTCTGTTTTAATTGCTTGGATACTTTCACAGAATGCTGATTAAATTCAAGATCAAATCCTGGTTTCCATACATCTTCTCCTAATTCGATCGGAGATACTAATAAAATATCGATCGCTGGATCAGCTTTTCTGATCTGCTGGATCAGTTTTTCGATTCCTTTTCCGATGCGATCTGCACTTGCATGGTTATATGTTTTGCAGTCATTGGTTCCAAGCATTAAAACAACCTGGTCAAGTGGTGCGTGTGTCTCTAAGAGCATTGGAAGTACTTTCGCTCCATTTCTTCCATCTCTTGTCGCATCGTCAAATACACTGGTTCTTCCACATAATCCTTCTTCTATAATTCGATATCCTTTATCGTAAAGCTTCTCTGCTAAAATTCCTGTCCATCTTGTTTCTCTGTCATATCTTCTTGTTGTACCTGGGATCAGTCCATATGTATTGGAATCTCCAAAGCATAATATCTCTTTCATGTCTGTCACCTTCTTCGTTGTATTTCATATAATTCTAATAGGAATAATGTGATTATAAGAAATGTGAGTTTGATTGTCAATAGGTTTTAAATAGAAAAATACCCTATAGGATATAGATTTTTCCTATAAGGTATTATACGTTATTATTATATGAGATTAATTTATAAAGGTCTTAATCATTCTTCTTTCCAAACAATAAACTTACGATCACACTTAAAACAATCGTGATCACCATATCAGGAAGTGTGTTTCCAAGGATCGTATCAATCCCCATTAACCAGCGATATGCAATAAATCCAACAACCCATACAAGCATGTTCTGAATACATACAGATTTTCTTGAGAAATCCTGATGAAGGATAAAGAAATCTGCGATCTGTACAGCGATCATTGGTGCAAAGACTGATCCAATCAGATATAAGAAATCTGTGATATCGTCCATCGGATAAACAATTGCCCCAATCATTCCGATCACTGTTGCCGCGACTGCGATCCATTTTCCATTGATATTCTTAGATAGGGATTCACTGGAAATTCCGGCAGACCAAGCATCTAAGAATGTTGTTGTTACAGTTGAGAATACGATAATTAATAATCCTGCAATTCCAAGTCCTGCTTTTACCATGATCTGTGCGATATCGGATTCTCCTGTAAAGATAGAGATTCCCATACCGATCACATACATCCAGCAGCTGACCAATCCATAAACGATCACACTTGCCCATGTTGCTTTCGTTGGTTCTTTAGCTTCTCTTGTGTAGTCACTGATCAATGGCAGCCATGATAATGGCATGGCAACTGCAAGTTCTACAGCTGCTCCGAAAGTTAATCCATCATTTGCAACCGGCTTTAATGAACCATGTCCGAAAATAATAAAACTTAAAACTAATGTCAAAATAAATAATGCTGCCATTGCAACCGTATTGATCTTTCCTAAATTTTCAATTCCTACCAGAATCCAGATAATGATCAATCCTCCGATAATGACTGGCCATACCCAGTTCGCAATATTGAAGATTCCTGCTGCTGCTAATGATCCGTCATAGATCATGATCGCTGTCCATCCAACTAACTGCAGGATATTTAACACTGCAAATAACAAAGCTCCCGTTGATCCAAAACTCATTTTTACCGTTTCCATTGCACTTTTTCTTGTCTTTCCACCGATAAATCCGGCAAAAAACATCATACCACATCCAATGATATGTCCAATGATGATTGCTAATAATCCTGTAGAAAATCCTAAGGATGCGAAATATGTACCTGTTAAAATTTCTGCCAAGGACACTCCGGCTCCAAACCAGATCAGTCCGTTTTCAAAAATTGATGTTCTTCTGCTACCCATTGTCTATGCCTCCTCTTTCCATTCATCTTTTAAATCAAATGCATGATTCATTGGTCCGCTTCCAGCTCCAAGATCCAACATATCTGCCAATGCTCTTGAAATATAGTCTTTTGCACGCTGTACAGAAATCTTAAGGTCAAAACCTTTGGCAAGATTTGCTGCGATAGCACTTGAAAGAGTGCATCCTGTTCCATGTGTATTTGGGTTATTGATTCTTTTTCCTTTAAACCAGGAAACTTCTTCTTTTGTATATAAAAGGTCATTTGCATCGTTAATATTATGACCACCTTTTAATAACACTGCGCATCCAAGATCTTCATAGATCGCTTTTGCAGCCGCTACCATGTCTTCTTCTGTGTGAATCTCCATTCCACAAAGAATCTCAGCTTCTGGAATATTCGGTGTAATTACCGTAGCGATCGGTAATAATTCTTTCTTTAATGTATCTACGGCATCTTCTTCTAATAATCGTGATCCGCTTGTTGCTACCATCACTGGGTCAACAACGATATTTTCCGCTTTATAATGCTGTAATCTTTCTGCGATCGTTTTGATCAGTCCGCTTGAGGAAACCATCCCGATCTTGACTGCATCGGGTCTGATGTCTTCAAAAACTGCGTCGATCTGTTTCTTTAAGAATTCTGGATCTGCTTCTAATATTCCTGTTACGCCGGTTGTATTCTGGGCCGTCAGTGCTGTAATCGCACTCATTGCAAATACACCATTCATTGTCATGGTCTTTAAGTCAGCCTGAACTCCAGCGCCTCCACTGGAATCACTTCCAGCGATTGATAATGCTGTTCTCATAAGTATCTCTCCTTTTCTCTCTTATGCATTATTTTTCTATTGCGATCAAAAGTGGTGCTCCCAGTTGACCGCATTGTTTCGTATCATTGTAAATTCTTCCATAATAGGAATCCTTTATCATACGAAAAAAACGGAAAGCTACTGATTTTGTAACTTTCCGTATGTTCGCGACTTATCATCTTCGTTTCCTACGTTGGCATTACCCAAATCAGGTTCAAAGGTCGAAAGTTTTACTTTCCTCTCAGCCTGTTTAACAAGCTCCCTGTTTTTATAACTTAATAAGTATATAGCAAGTTTCTCTAAAAAGCAAGTTTCTATTTTCGTACTTTATTGCTTTTTTTAATTTTTAGCTTATTTTTCTTGGAAATATCGTTAACCCTAACTTTTTCATAATAAATTCTTTTCCCAAAAAATAAATTTTAAATCTCTTTTCCCTTTGTCACGATCACATGAATGATAAATGGAATAAACAATGTGATAAATGCTGCATATCCAAGGTACGCATATCCCTGTTTTACAACAGCCAACAATCCAAACTGTGCGATCGCAAATGCTAAAAATGTAAAGATTAGTGTTGCAATGGCATTTCTTACTAAATGTCCATTCTGTCTTTCCTTCTCAGATCTCATACGACGCTCTACTGCATTGACACATCTTGTTACGATTCCAGAGATCATGTTTACCGCCGTTGAAATAGATCCAAGGATGATCAAAACAGAGATGATCGGTGTTAATAATCCTGAAGATACTCCATTTTGTACTAAAACTAACATAGGAACTGTTGCTGTTACAAGGTCTGCTGCGTATGCAACGGCTAATAATCCGATGATGGATAATTCCATTGCAAAGAAATTAAATACAAAAATCTCAATGGCTGCTTTGTTGATCTGCTTCTTATCTGTCACAGGTTCCATATGCTGGTACATAACAGATACAGATGCTAACTGGAAGAAGAAATATAAAACTGCAGAATATAAAGCTGGTCCAAAAGCTCCGCTTTCTCCAGAGATCACAGGCATCTTTCCTGATACTAAGTTAGAGATTGCTGCTGTGATCGCATCCCACTGTACGATGATGTTTGGTACTAATACAAGAACTAATCCGATCAAGATCAGTACACTTAAAGTAGATGCACATTTTCTTACGACACTTGTTCCAAAAAGTGCGATCACGAAAATAAATGCCGCTATGATCAATGTACATACCCAGTATGGGATTCCAAATAGCATTTGAAGTGTTGATCCACCAGTTGCAAATGCTGCAGCGGATGCCGTTCCGATCATGATCAGATAACAGATTTCATATAGATTTGACATGATCGGTCTTGTCTTTCCATATAAACTGTCAGAAAAACTTCTGTAATCATATGTTTTATGTTTGTATGCATAACGCATTCCATACCAGAAAAATAATGCATATAATCCTTGTGTGATCAATGGCATTAACAGACACCAGATTCCGTAGTTGATAAAATACTGATAGATCTGTGCTCCGGAAGCAAATCCACCTCCGAACTGTGTCGTAAATGCCACGAATGCGATTCCCATGGCAAGAGGCATCTTACTCTTGTCAACTAGTAAACTTTTTTTGCCGCTCATTTTGTCGTCCTCTCTTTTCTCTTAATGTAGTCTGATATTCTAGTTTTCATCGATCTTGATCATTTTTCCTGGATTCAAGATCAGCTTATCATCAAATGCACGTTTAATAGACTTGTATAGTTCGATCATTCTTGGTCCCGCAAATTCCTCTAAGAAATCAAGACGTCCGTTTCCGATTCCATGTTCTCCGGATAACTGTCCACCAAGTTTTTTTGATAATGCATATAATTCTGTTAATGATTCATGGGTTGCCTTCTTCCAATCCTCATCGCTCATCTCTGGTCCACGAAGCATTTCGGTATGAATGTTTCCATCTCCGCAATGACCACATGGCTCTACGCGGATTCCATGTGCAGATGCAATCTTCTTTGCCTGTTTTACATATTCTGCAATCTCTGATCTTGGAACAACAACATCACATTCTTCCTGTGCAACGGAATCTGCCTTCATTCCTTCAAGAATTGCTCCTCGTACTTCCCACACAGATGCCGCACGTTCTGGCGTTCCTGCGATATTACAATCTAAAGCTCCATTTTCTAATGCCGCTTCTGCTGCTGCTTCTACTGCACGATCAAGTTCTTCTTTGCTTGATGCATCATACATAACGATCAATACCGCTTCTCCGTGTTTCACTGGAAACAGTTTATGTAGACTTCTTTCTACAATATCGATCAATTCTCTTTCCAAAAATTCAATCGCTGTTGGAACAAATGGCAGATCTAATACTTTTGGTACCATATCAGCACATTCTTCCAAGCTTCTAAATGGCATAACCAATGTACTTGAACATGTTGGTGCAGGCAATAACTTTAACGTAACTTCCGTCAAAATACATAAAATTCCCTCAGAACCAATCACTAAATCTTTCACATCAAATCCTGTTGTATTCTTTACGACATTGGATGAGAAATTCATGATGGAACCATCTGGCATAACTGCTTCAATACAACGGACAAAGTCTCTTGTAAGACCATATCTTACCGCTTTCATTCCACCTGCGTTGGTAATGACATTTCCACCGATAGAAGCTGTTTTTTCTCCTGGATCTGGTGGGTAGAATAATCCTTCTTCTTTAGCTGCCGCCTGAATATCAATTAACAATGCTCCTGGCTGTGCCGTGATCGTCTGGTTCTTGTGATCCACTGGAAAAATCTTATTCATACGCATCACAGATAACATGATTCCACCGTATTTACAAGTTGCTCCACCTGCAAGTCCTGTTCCGGCCCCACGGCAGACAACTGGAATATTCTGCTCATAAGCATATTTCATGATTTCTGAAACTTCTTCTTTATTCAATACTTCCACGTATAATTCCGGTGGAAATACTCCATATTCTGGCATCTCGTCTTTGTAATATTCTTTTGCGATCTCATCGCCGACCCATACACGTTCGTTGTCTGTGATCTCAATGATCTTATCAAAATCTTCCTGGGTCATCTTCTTATATGGATATGGCATCTTATTCGTCCCCTTTCTGTTGTTTTACTAATTCTGTCAGATATGGAACGACTTTGTACAGATCATCAACGATACAATAGTGTGCCACATTGAAAATCTGAGCTTCTGGATCATTGTTGATCGCTACGATGCATTCAGATCCTGTCATACAAGATGTAAACTGAATCGCACCAGAAACTCCACAAGTAATGATCAGTTTTGGACGAACAGTTCTTCCAGATAATCCAACCTGATGTGCAACATCCCCAAAACCATTCTCGATCATCGGTCTTGTAAATGCTAACTGTCCACCTAAAGCTTTGGCTAATTCTTCACACATTTCCACATCTTTTTCATTGCGGACCCCTCGTCCTGCTACAACTAAGACATCTTCATCTTCAATATTCTTTGTTTTCTCGATCACTTCAGATTTTAAGATCTCAATTGGAGATTGTTTCATCTCTTCTTTGACTGGACAGACAACGACTTCTCCTTTGGCATTGTCGACCTTCTGTGCCGCATCCATAACTCTGTATCTTACAGTTGCAAACTGTGGTCTTGATTTTGTGATAGAAATCTGAGCCATGATATTTCCACCAAATGCTGGACGAATCTGTACCATGTCTGTGTTTGACTTAATATCAAGGGTTGTACAATCAGCTGTTAATCCTGTATGGAATCTTGTTGCCAGTCTTGGGGCTAATGATCTTCCGAGTGCTGTTGCTCCGATCAAGACAGAACTTGGTTTCTGTGCTGCGATACATTCTGCAACAACATCTGTATAACAGTCTGCTCTGAATCCTTCTAAGGATTCATCCTCATATGCAAAGACCTGATCAACTCCATAGTCTAGAAGTTTATGTGCATTCTCAATGGTTCCTGCTCCACCTGCGATCACGCATTTGACTTTAAAGTTTACTTTCGAAGCCATCTTTCTTGCTTCACCGATCAATTCAAATGCAACCGGATGAATGTCTCCACGTTCTTGTTCTACAAAGATCAAAAAATCTTTCCATTTGTCTTTATCAAATGATCCTGCTTTCTGCTCAAAGCTGATCGCTTTTTCCGGACATTGTCTGACACACATTCCACACATTCGGCAAGTGTCCCCGACAACGATCCCATTATCTTCAAAACTTAATGCCCCAAACGGACATTTTTCCACGCATTTACCACATAGACTGCAGCGTTTTGCATCAAATTTTATTAGTTCCATGTCATCTCACCTAAATCACTTTCTTATTCACTAATACGTCAAATAATTGTTTTGTCTTTTCTTTTGCATCTCCGTCAAAATAAACCTGCTTTTCTACTTCTGGCGGTGCAAACATTTTCTCTACTGCGGTTGGTGATCCGACAAGTCCATATTTGCTTAAGTTCTGATCTGCCATATCTTCAAATGTCATGATCTTCACTGGGCGGTCTTTGGACTGTTTCTGCAGTAAATAAGATGGTAATCTTGGTACACACATGTCTTTGTCAACTGTGATCAGACATGGATATGGAATCTTTGAAGTCTGTGATACACTGACTAAATCCTGTTTTACCTGAATAGACTCGCTGTCTGCATCTACGATTTCAGACACCCATGCTGCATGTGGGATTCCTAAATGCTCTGCGATCGCTGGCCCAACCTGAGCGGTATCTCCATCGGTTGTCTGCTTTCCACAGATGATAAGATCTACATCTCCGATTGCTGTGATTCCCTGTGATAACGCATAAGATGTTGCAAGTACGTCTGCTCCTGCAAACTTGCGGTCAGATAAAATAATTGCATCATCTGCTCCCATCGTATACGCATCTCTCATCATCTCCTCAGCCTGTGGAGGTCCCATGGTGAGAACTGTAACACTTCCTCCTACTTTCTCTCTTAATTGTAATGCTGCTTCCAGGGCAAATAAATCATAAGGATTCGTTCTTGTCTCCCCGGATAAACGCTTCATTGCCCCTGTTTCTGGGTCAATGTCAACTTTAGTACCTGCCGGTACCTGTTTCATACATACTAGAATTTTCATTGTTCTGCTGCTTCTTTCGTATTATTTGTTACTCTTTCACTTTAACTGATTAACGTAACACTACTTATTATACGACACCATTTTTTTATTGTCGAGTTAATCATACAAAAAAATAGCATCTGTTGTTTATTTTTTCATAACAAATGCTATTCCCTTATCTATTTTTTCTTCTATTCGTCATCGTCACCGACGATCACTGGCTCTTTTTCTATCACTTGTTGTGGTTTCATCGCCTGATTCCCAACTGGTGCCAATAATACTTTTCCTGTTCCACGATATACATTAACCAAGCCTTCGCCACTCGCTGCTGAGCCGAGCAAAGATTTTCCTGCTCGTTCTACCGTAAAATCAAGACTTCCGCTCCATGCGACCGCCAAGTTTCCGTCAATCTTTACAACATCATCTTCTAATGTGATCTCAACTAATTCTTCTCTTGGACAATCAGATTCTATGCACACAACTCCACTTCCTTTTAATCCAAGATTAAAGAATCCTTCCCCGCCTGCAAATGCAGAAGAAAATGTCTTTCTTCTGACTGCTTTTTGTTTTAACGTAGATTCACATGCTAAAAATAGTCCGTCATCTAATACGATCGAATTGCCCCATTCGTCAAGATTTAATAAAATGATATGTTTATATGTAGGTTCTAAAACAAGAGTTCCATTTCCAGTATATTCTGGCTTGATCACAGATTCTCCTGTAACCTTTCCACGGATCGTCTTAGATAAGAAATCTCCTGCTCCTTTAATTCCTGTTGTCGCAGAGACATCTCCTGCCATCCACTGCATGGCACCTGACTGAATCGTTACATTTCCTCTGGATAGTTCACATTTTAGCTGACGTTTTCTTACATTCATCTGACTGCAGAAGAATGCTAACTGGGCATCTTCTGGCATGACACTTAAGTCTCTCTGATATTCGATAACTTCAAATGGTCCTGATTTATCGATGATCTTTACATCGTCGTTGTCACTGAAATTGCTGATTTTATACATAATCTTTCCCCTTCCTGTTTCTTCTATAAACTTTTGATCTTTTTCTGAATAAATTTCTTCATAATATTCATAAAACTTTTGCATTACCAATGGCATTTGCAACATTCCAGATACAATAAATTGATTTCGATCAGATGATACCTTCATATACATTTGATTATTAACTGCTGTTTCTGATAAAAACATATCATATAACTGTGTTTCAAAAATCCGATTCGATACTGCTACAATCCCATTTTTATCCTTTAAGAAGCCAAACGTAACTCCCAAATCTATAATCGGCGTTTCTCGTTTAAATGGGAAGTCAACTCCTGCAAATAAAATGTTTTGAAGCATTTCTTTTAACTGTGGATGATCTAACAACTTTTTGGTCATATCATCAAACAATGTGTTTGGTTCTTTTAACAAAACCTTGACTGCACTTAAAATTCCTTCTCTTGTCCACACTTGAACATCGAATACTCTTTCATCTAATAACTGACATATCTTTGAAACCAAATATGGATATCCTGACGTATAATCATATAAAATCCGACTGATTTCTTTTACATCCATACCTGTACGATGTTCCTGCTCGTATTCTTGTATCATTGTCTGAATATCACTTACAGAAAAGCTCATCTCAATATTAAAATCAACTGCGATATTCCATGGACTGTTATATTTCGATTCTTCTTGTGGATATAGTTTTAACTTTAATGTTTTAATATCGTAAACACCTGCAAGAATTACAGAATGAAATGTTACATCTTTTCCTTGCTGACATTTTAAATATTTCTCTCTTAGAAGTCCAAGGAAAGATAAGAAAATCTGATTGTCTGAACTTTTGTCTACTTCATCGATCATTAGAACTACCTTTTTACCGCATTTTCTGCATAGGTTGCTGATTTTTGTTCCTAATGATCTCATAGGAAATCTCTCAGAGATTGAATGATTCCATTCCTCTAAAACTTTTTCATCTACATTCTGCTCTCGCAAACACTCTTCAATATCAAGTGAAAGTCCTTCGGCAAGACTTCCCAGAGATTCAAAATATTCATCGGCAGCTTCAAAACTTAAACTCAAAACCAGATAATCTTGTTTTCGCAATTCTTTTTCCAGAAGATAAAGCAAGGTTGTCTTACCATATTGTCTGGCTCGATTGATCGTAAAGTATTGTCCTGATTCGATATATTGATTGATAATCTGCTGAATCCTGTTGCTAAGATCAACCATATAATTTTTCTCCGGGATACATGTTCCTGTTGTACAAAACTTCTTAGCCATAAACCCCAACCTCCTTTCTTGTCCACTCTCTATTAATTACACCCTTATTCTACAATTCATCAAAATCAAATATCATTGGGATTATGCTTTCCTGATAATATTTCTGTTCTTTTTCAAAATAAGCTTCTAATCCTTTATAGTCTTGTTCGTGCTGTGCTTTATTAAGATATCGATTATATTCTGCTTTATGAATATCACGGATGATCACTGGAACAATATTATGATCCAGACATTGTTTTAGAATGATCATACGCCCGACTCTCCCATTTCCATCCTGAAATGGGTAAATATTCTCAAACTGTGCATGAAATTTAGCAATATCGTATAATGTAATTTTCTCTGCGTTATGATACTTTTCTAATAACTGATGAATCTTTTCTGGAACTTCTTGTGGCAATGCTGTCTGAATATCACTGACTCTGTTTGCACGCTTTTTCCACCCACCAATTGCATATCCATTTGCTCGATCTTCAAAAACACCTTCCTTTAAATTTTTATGCATATTTTTTATGATATCTTCTGACAAAGGTTTTTCCATACATTTCATTACATAATTAAACATTTTGAAATGACCATTCATTTCTTCTATATCTTTTGTTCGAAAAATCATGTCTGGATCATCCACATATAAAGTTCCTGTTTCAAACATACTTGCTGTCTGTTTCTCTGTTAAGGTACTTCCTTCAATTCGATTGGAATTATACGCCATACTCCTCTGTGTATAACCGTATACTCCGCTTCGATCCTGTTTTTTAAATTCTATTTGCAGTCTGTCTTTTAATCGTTTCATATATGTTTCATTTTCCATGATTTTATCTCACCTCTTTTATTTAATCTGTTATTTTTAAGTATAGCATGAATTATGAATTTCTACATCTATTCTTTTAGAAGTCTATCCAGTAATACTTCCCGATTATTTATAAACATCTCCGTAATCTGATAACTTTCCGTCTCCTCATACTCACATAAATGAATCCTACCATCATCAAAACAATAAATGTCAGCGTCTGGAATTCCTAGTAAAATCGGTGAATGTGTAACAATAAAGAACTGTGCTCCTTTTCTTGCACATTTATATATCTCCATTAATAATGTTAATTGTCTTTGTGGTGATAATGCCGCTTCTGGCTCATCAAAAAGATACAATCCATTGGGCTGTAGATTATTTTGTGCTAATGCCAAGAAACCTTCTCCGTGTGATCTCTCATGATATCTGGCTGAATCTATTCCACCATATTCTTCTTCCTTCGTTGCAACATTATAGAAACTTTCTGCTCTAAGAAAATATCCCCATTTTTCCTTCCGATATCCTTTTACAACTCTGATGGCATCGCATAATTCGGAGTGTGTATCATGCGTAGAAAATACATAGTTTTTCGTTCCACCTTCTGGATTAAATCCATGAGCTATGGCAATTGCTTCTAATAAGGTGGACTTTCCACTTCCATTTTCTCCAACGAAGAAATTGATTGAATTTTTAAATTCTAGCCTTTCAATATTTTTTAATGCTTCTATTTGTTTTAGATAACTGTCATCATCTATTTTATTCCAGTCAAATATTACGCCTTGTATAAACTGATCATTCATTGGATTTTCCTTTCTATCATGATAAGCTTCTTCCTAATCCTTTTATATTTTATCAAAAAAAGATATGACACGAAACTGTCTTTTCATATCATATCTTTCATATTTCTTATATTTTCATTTTTCTACATACTCAATAGCCTATAGATAATAAACTATCCTACATTGCTTTCCTGTATATCTCAGCAATTTCTTCCTGTGTAAATACAACCGGATTGTTCTGAATACTTGCCGCAGATACTTTCATACAGTTCTCTGCCATCCAAGGAATATCTTCTTCGGATAATCCAAGGTCAGATAGTGTACAAGCAAGGTCGATATCTTTTAACAGACTTCTTAATTTACCAGCAAGATCTTCTGCGGTAACCCCGCCAAAGATTCTTGCGATCTTAGCAAATTTGAAATGGTTTCCTTTATGGGATGCTTCTACAATTACTGGTGTTAATGCTGCAAGTCCTTGTCCGTGGACGATATCTTTTAGTCCGCTGGCTGGATGTTCCATTCCATGTGCCAGAGTGACACCTGCTGTATTGATGACCATTCCACCGATCGTTGATGCCAGTGTGATCTTCTCCCATGCTTCTTTGCCGTCTTCACCTTTATATACTTTGACAAGGTTTCCTGCGATCAGTTCCATCGCGTATAAACTTAGAGCATCTGTAAATGGCTGTGCGATCTTTGACGTGTATGCTTCCATGCAGTGACATAATGCATCGAATCCGACAGATGCAAGTACATGTTTTGGCATTGTCATCATGCATTCTGGATCAACAATGGATACTTTTGCAACGATCGCATTGCAACGTAAGGATTTCTTATCTCCATTTTCCGGATTTGTAAGAACTGCAAATCCATTTCCTTCGGATCCTGTTCCACATGTTGTAGGAATTAAAATCAATGGTAATGCTTTATCACTTTGTAATCTGTTATAAATGTAATCGTTGATATCTCCGTCATTGATACTTAAGAATGCGATTGCTTTTGCACAGTCCATGATGCTTCCGCCACCGATCGCTACGACAACGTCACATCCATTTGCCTTGGCAAAATCAGCGCCTTCCATCGCCGTTGTTGTTAATGGATTCTGTGCGACTTTATCAAATAGTACATGGTCAATTCCTGCTTTAGACAAGCTGTTTGCTACTTTATCATATAAACCAGATTTCTTTGCACTGCTTCTTCCAGTTACGATCAGTGCTTTCTTACCATATGGTTTTGTAAGCTCTCCTGTTTCTAAGACTTTACCACTTCCAAATGCAATATTGACTGGAAGGAAGTAGTTAAAGTTAATTGCTGGCTGTACTTCTACTACATTTTCGGTAGCATTGACAGCTCCAAGTGCTTCTTCGAAAGTATGATCTTCTTCCACTGTTTCTTCTTCATCAACGGCAACATCGATGTGAGATCCAAATTTTTCTTTGTATTTTAATTTACATACAATGAAGAAGATAATTCCAAGAATAGCCCATCCACCAGCCATTGCCCATTCCTGTAGTACAAGGTTTGACCCTGATCCTGGGATAATATACATCGCGACCATAAATCCTGACATTAAGACTGCCAATACACCAACAATCTTATAATGTTTTACTTTGTATGGACGTGCCATTTCTGGTGCTTTCTTTCTTAAGATGATGAAAGATAAGGAAACCATACAGTATGCAAGACAGCATCCAAAGTTACCTGCATCGACGATCCATACTAACATTTTACGTCCGAATAATGGAGCTAATATGGATAATCCACCGATTAAATATAATGCATTCACTGGTGTTTTGTGTGTTTTATGTAATTTGCGGAAAGTTCTTGGAATCATATAAGATTCAGCCATGGAATACATTGCACGGCTACCACCAATTAAAAAGGAGTTCCAACTTGTAACGATTCCACACATACCACCGACGATCAATACTTTTGACATGATACTGCTGTGGAATGCTTTTGCCATTGCATCAGCTGTAACAAGTCCTGATCCTGCCTGTGAAGATGAAATATCAGATGGACTCATAACATAACCAACACCTAAGATGATCAGCGCATAAAATGCAACTGCTAGTACGATAGATAAGATCATGATCATACCGATTTTTTTAAGCGGCACATTGATCTCTTCTGCTGCCTGTGGGATAACATCAAATCCAATAAAGAAGAATGGTGTCATAACCGCAACACTCATGATCGCTTTCATAGTAGTTGACGCACTATCTCCTGCAAATAATTGTGGTGTTAAATTGCTGGCATCTCCACTGACTACAGATGCTACGATCAGAAGGATTCCAACTCCACCGATGATCACTGTTAAAACTGTCTGTAAAGTTGCAGCTGTCTTCGCACCTTTGATATTGATAAATGTGATAAAGAATGCTACGATCATCGCAACTGCAAGCCATGATGCATAAATATCAAATCCTGCAACAGTATACAGATATCCTTTTAAGAATCCAGGATAAATATAAGTGATAATTGTAGGAAGTGCACATGCTTCAAAACATACAACACTGACATATCCTAAAATGATCGCCCACGTACAGATAAATGAACCAACCGGTCCCATTGCCTTGTAACTAAATACATGTTCTCCTCCACACTGTGGCATTGCTGCAGTAAGTTCTGCATAAGTAAGTCCTACAAAGAATACCATGATACCACCGATCGCAAAACCGATGACAGCTCCTAAAACTCCACCTCGACCGATCCAGTCTCCAGTTGAAACAACCCATCCCCAACCGATCATAGCGCCAAATGCAATGACAAGAATGTCCCATGCACTAAATACTTTATCAAATTCTGATTTTTTCTTTTCCATTATATATCATTCCTTTCTTGCTTCACATTCTGTTTAAAGTTTCGAAAGAAAAAAGGCGCTAAAAGATCCTTATCTCTTAACGCCTTTGTTAGAATGTAAATGTATTTTATTTTAATTTTCAAATCGCAGATCAATCAACTGCATGATATATTTTGCTGTTTTTTCAAGTCCAAGAATACTAGAATCGATCATCATATGTCTGGTACGACAATCTCTCATATCAGAGCTTGTCATATATTCATATCTTGACTTCAACATCCCATCATTATATTTTACAAGTTTTTGTGCTTCTTTTTGTGATACACCTTTTTGCTCCATGATATGTTTCACTTTATATTCTTCTGGTGCATATACAAAGATATTTAAGCAGTCATCCCTGTCTTTTAATATATAGTTACTACATCTTCCGATAATGACACAAGATGATTTTGCCGCCAGTTTATGAATAACCTCAAACTGTGTGTAAATAACACGGTTTGTAAGATTCGCATATCTTGGTCCAAAGGTTGTGTCAAATTCATATTTGACATTTTCTTCTCCGGAATCGGCTTTTTCTACCAGATCCCTGTCAACTCCAAGTTTCTCTACGACCTGATCTACTAAATCTCTGTCGTAAAATGGAATTCCAAGTGATTCGGCAACCATCTTTCCAATGTCCGGACCACCACTTCCGTATTCACATCCGATATTTATGATAAAATGTTTCATTTACATTCCTCCCTGATATTTTGATCTTTTTTCAAAGATATTATTTTATGCTAAGGATTCTACAGCCTCCTTCATGATTGCAAATGCTTTATCACATTCTTCTTCTGTTACGATCAATGGTGGGATTGTACGGATCACACTGCTTCCGATGGCTGTAACTAACAGTTTTCGATCAAAACATGCATGTTTAATATCAACTGCGTTTAATGTGTCATCAAATTCGATACCTGTTAATAATCCCTGGTGTCTGACCTCTTTTACATGAGGAAGTCCTTTTAATTTCTCAGCAAAATAATCTCCAACTTTCTTTGCATTTCCAGCCAAGTCGCGATCGATCAGTTCATTAACTTCTGCTAATGCTGCTGCACAGCTGACTGGATGTCCACCAAATGTTGTCCCATGAGATCCTGGTGTAAATGCTTTAGCAACTTCTGCTGTTGCACAGATTGCTCCGATCGGCATTCCTCCACCTAAGCCTTTTGCCATGGATACGATGTCTGGTTTGATTCCATAGTTCATATAAGACATCACTGCACCTGTTCGACACCATCCTGTCTGAACTTCATCGATCAAGAGTAACATATCATTTTCATCACAAAATTCTCTTAATCCTTTCATGAATTCCTGTGTTGCTGGATGAACACCACCTTCACCCTGTACTGGCTCGATCATGATCGCGATCGTATTTTCTGTACATGCATCTTTAAATGCCTGAAGGTTATTATATGGTGCGTATGAGAATCCATAAGTCATTGGTCCAAATCCGACCTGACATCCATTTCCCGGCTGTCCTGTTGCTGACATTGCTCCGAATGTTCTTCCATGGAATCCCATCTTCGCTGTTACGATATGATAATGGTTTGGTCCGTATTTTTCGATTCCGTATTTACGAGCCATCTTGATCATTGCTTCATTTGCCTCTGTACCAGAATTCTGATAGAAGATCTTATCCATTCCAATTGTTTCACATACTTTTTCAGCAAGCAGTGCCTGAGGAATTGTGTATGGATAATTGAAAGTATGCATGATGTCGCCAACCTGATCTTTGACTGCTGCTACAACCTTTTCATTACAGCTTCCTGCGTTATTTACTGCGATTCCTGCATAGAAGTCGAGATATTCCTCACCATTTTCATCGTACATATACATATCTTTTGCTCTCTCCGCAAGGAAATCAAAACGTTCGTATGTCTCGATCATATATTTGTTTACTTTATCTTTAATATCCTGACTTGTTAATCCTGTGTCTTTTAATCTCATATCTGCTTCCTCCTCATGATGTTATTAGTTATTTAACTTCTCTGGGCCAGATTTTGTTTATCTTTTTCATTGATAAACTTTAAATAATAAAAAGAAAAGCAAGGGAAACTTATCCTGTTGGTAAGCACCCTTGCTTAATTTCTATCCTTTATTTTGTACAACTATACAATAACACTAGAGGATTGAATTGTCAATATATCTTTGTTATTTTTTGAAATTTCTTTATTTTTATCTTTTATAATATATTTTATTATTATATTGTATATTTTTTCTTAGTGTTTTATTGTTTTTTAATTTTTTTGTAAAATATTATATATTACATCTGTCCATTATATTGAACATATCATTTTATCATCTTACTACTTCCGTATGATACTTACCGATAATCTACAAACACACAGATAAAACTTGTCTTTTGTTGTGTTTCATTTTTATAATTATGTTTTTTATCTGTTTCAAATCGATAGATTTCCCCCTTTGTGATCTTCTGAACATCTTCACCACACTCAATCGTAAGTTCTCCATCTGTAACTGAAAGATATTCTCTTGTCTTCTCTCCATGGCTGCCACTGATATATTTGCCCCCTGGTTCGATATCAATGCGGTAAATCTCTAATTGGTGATTATCTTCATATGGAAAACATGCCCATACTTTGTATTCACCGATCATTTCTTTTGTTGGTGTCATCTGATCTGGTGTTACAAGGCAAGATTCCATTGGCGGAGCATCAATTAATTCTTGGAATTCGATTCTTAATCCGCTTGTGATCTTTCCTAAAACACCTAACGATGGATTTGCTGTTCCTTTCTCAATCTGAGCTAACATGCTTTTGCTGACTCCTGTTTGTTCTGATAGTACATCAAGACTCATGCCCTTGGAAGTTCGAATTCTTTTTAGGTTGACAGCTACATTGTGAGATAGGTATGATTGATAATCCATAGAAGACTCCTTTTTACTTTTATTATCAGTTTCTTCATTTCTGCGTGTTTTAATGCAAGCATTATTACTATCCTTATGTTATCTGCAATACTGCTTTAATGCAAGTGCAATTTTTTACATAACCATTCCTTTTTTTAATGCAAACAGTTGCGAAAGAAAGAGGTTTTTATGTAAAAGCTCTATCAAACGTCTATTCAAATTATGACGTTTGATAGAGCCTTGTCTTTCTGCTGTCATTTCGTTATAATAGGATTAATCGAACATATATACGGGAGGAATTTTATTTTGGATCAATTATTATGCCAATTAAACCAGGAACAACTAGAAGCTGTTACATCTACAGAAGGTTTTATCCGAGTGATCGCAGGGGCCGGTTCTGGAAAAACCAGAGCGTTATCTCACAGATTTGCCTTTTTGGTTAACGAAATTGGAATTTTGCCAGGCAATATCCTTTGTGTTACTTTCACAAACAAAGCTGCTAACGAAATGAGACATCGGATTCATAATCTCATTGCTGATAACGATACTGGTTATATTAATACCTTCCATGGATTTTGTGTATCCATTCTACAGGAAGACTCCCATGCCGTACAATATCCAAAGAATTTTCTTGTTTTAGACAATCAGGATATTGATTCTATGTTAAAGATCATTTATGAGGAACGCGGACTTACACTTCGTCATAAGACATTTTCAAAGGCAAGAGATATGATCGAGATGTATAAATTAGAACGATATCCTAATTATTATCTTGATCTGATCACAATGTCACTTGATACATTACGGCAAAAATATTTGGGGGCTACCGATGTGAATGATATCATTTTTTATGGATATTTATATCAGGAGAAGAAATGTTTTGGTCTCGATTACAACGATCTTTTGAAATTTTCTCTTTATATTTTTGAAAAGAATAAAGAGATCCGTTTAAAATGGCAGAAACGTCTGGAATACATCATGATCGATGAGTTCCAGGATATTGATAAGATTCAATATCAATTAATGAAAGTCTTATGCGGATATCATAAAAACCTCTTTATTGTAGGAGACCCAGATCAGACAATCTATTCCTGGCGCGGTGCAGATATCAACTATCTCCTTAATTTTGACAAAGCTTTCCCTGATGTCAAAACGATCATGATGAATGAAAATTATCGTTCTACTCCTCAGATCTTATCGGTATGCAATTCACTGATCGATAAGAATAAAAATCGTATGAAAAAGGACCTTCTGCCAATGTGTCATAGCAAAAATTCAGTGCTTTATTATCACGGAGATACTTCAGAAGAGGAATCTGATTGGATCGCAGATCAGATCATAAAATTACATAAAAAAGATATCTCATATAAGGATATCACGATTCTTTATCGTGCTCATTACGTTACCCGAACCTTGGAAGAGACATTGTTAAAAAAGAAAATCCCATATAGCATCTATAGTGGAATTCAATTTTTTGAGCGAATGGAAGTAAAAGACGCACTGTCTTATCTGCGTATGATCACATACAAAGATGATCTCTCTTTTTTAAGGATTGTGAATGTTCCAAAACGAAATATCGGTAAAAAACGAATGGAATTTCTTCAAGCATATGTAAATGCTCATCACTGTTCTTTTTATGAGGCATTAAAAGAATGTGTGGAAGATCCAATTTTTAAAGGAACAGATGCAAAAGATTTTATCTCATTGATCGATGCTTTTTCAGTGACTTATGAGCAACGAACAATTTCTGAAGTTTTATCTGATATTTTGGATCGAAGTGGTTATGAAGAAATGCTTCGAACTACTGGAAATCAGGAACGTCTTGATAATCTGGCTGAATTAAAACAAGCTGTTTATGATTATGAAATATCTTGTGGCGAGGAAGCTCTGCTACCTGATTATCTTGATCATATTGCCCTATTTACGAATAGTGACGTTACTGATGATTCTGACAAAGTAAAATTGATGACCGTTCATGCTGCAAAAGGATTGGAATTCCCACACGTATTCCTATGTGCATTAAATGAAGGAATTTTTCCTTCCAAGAAAACCTCTACAATTGAGGGAATGGAAGAGGAACGTCGTCTTGCATTTGTTGCAATGTCACGTGCCATGAAAAGTTTATTTTTAAGTGAATCGCACGGAAAAAATTTTGATGGATCAACCCGTTACCCATCTAGATTTATTTTAGATATCGATCAAAAATTTTTAGAATACGTTAAAAAGCCAGAAGATACTCTGATCGCAGAAACCAAAAATTACATTCATTACAGTAATCGCTATTTAGATGGTTATGTCGCTGAACAAACTTTTCAGGTTGGTGATAAGATCATTCATAATGTCTTTGGACAAGGTAGGATTAAATCCATCCTTTCTGATCGAAATGCATATATGATCAAATTTGAACAAATAGAAACACCTCGGATCATTTCATTTCGGGTTCCAATAAAAAGAGCTTAAGTTTTATGTAAAAGAATCCTGAGTAAATTTTTACTACTCAGGATTCTTCTTTGTATAAAGAACTAATCGTAAATATCCTATTGCTCGAAGTCCATATTGGATAAAAGATGTACTCCATCCTAATGATCCTTGTGGATTAATTGATACACGTCTGACTGTTTCAAAATCTCCTGTATAAAAACATAACATGTAATATAGATATTCGTCATCGGTTTTATTTAATAGTACTGTTCCTCATATGTACCATTACAGTCAGGATAAGAAGCAGAACGATCAGCACGGTTATAAAAACCAAAACTACCATGGACTGCGGTTGCTTCGGAAATCAATTACAGCCAGTTTTCCAGAACATCATTCAGCTTATTCATATCCAGCGGTTTCGCGATATGTCCATTCATGCCTGTATTTTTGGCCAGCTGTACATCTTCTGCAAAAGCATTGGCAGTCATGGCAACAATAGGCAGTTTTCCCTTTTCACCCGGAAGGCTCCTGATTGCTGCAGTTGCCTCATAACCATTCATAACAGGCATTTGGATATCCATAAAAATAAGATCATACGAATCTTTCGGAGAAGCCTCCACTTTCTCAACTGCGATTTTTCCATTTTTTGCCGTTTCCACTTTTGCACCTGTCATCTGCAAAATTTCACCAGCAATTTCTCTGTTCAACTCATTATCCTCAACCAGCAGGATCCTTTTTCCCGTGTAGTCTGATTCTGACAGCTTCTCCAGATAATTTCTCGCTGTTTTTTCTTTTCTTCCTGAAGTAAACTGCCGCAGTGTAGCCGTCAACCGGGAACGGAACAGCGGTTTTGCAATAAAAGCATCTACACCTGCAGCCTTTGCTTCTTCTTCAATTTCGCTGAATTCATAGGATGTCAATACAATGATGGTGATCTCTTTTCCTATCCGCTTCCGAATCTGTCTGGCTGTTTCTATGCCATCCATATCCGGCATCTTCCAGTCTAAAATAACAGCAAAGTAATCATCTTTCAACTCATGCCGTGCATAACAGCACTCAATGGCTTCCCTGCCAGAGAGAACCCATTCACCCATAATACCGATTTCCTTTAATGTTGCAACTGTACTTTCACAGCATGTCCTATCATCATCCACAACCAGAACCGGCAGATTCATCAGATCTCTGTCCTGTTCTTTTTCTTTTTCCTGAAGCTCCAGATAAATTGTTACTGTGATTTTAGTTCCCTTGTGCAAGGTACTGTCCACTTTAATAGTGCCGTTCATCAGGTTCACAATATTTCTGCTGATTGCCATTCCAAGACCGGTTCCCTGAACTCTGGTTGTCCGGTGGTCATCTGCACGACTGAAAGGATCAAACATGATTTTCTGGAATTCCGGTGACATACCGATTCCATTATCCTCAATCGTAAATTCATAGCATCCAAGTTCTGAAAATCCATTTGGCTTTTCCTCTATCGAAAAAGTAATATTTCCACCATCCGGTGTATACTTGATTGCATTACTCATCAGATTCACAAATACCTGCTGAATCCTCAAGCTGTCACCACAGACAGCCTCATGTTCAATATGATTGATGTGTATATCAAAATTATGTTTATGTTCATCAAGCACCGGTTTCGTAATTGTAATAAGATTATCTACCAGATCTGACAGATTGAAATCTTCCTGTGCCAGTGTCATTTTTCCACTTTCAATACGTGCCATATCCAATACTTCATTGATCAGCCCCAGCAGATGACGGCTTGATTCTGTAATCTTGCTGAGACATTCAATAACTCTGTCCTGACTCTCAATATTTGCTCCTGCTATTGCCGTCAGACCCACAATGGCATTCATTGGTGTCCGGATATCATGGGACATATTGGAAAGGAATTCTGTTTTCGCACGATTTGCATTTTCTGCGGACCGGTAAGCCTCTTTCAGTGCCTGACGGGATTCAATCTCTGCTTTCTTCTCCTGTGTCACATCCATGGATGCCAGCAATACCTTTTCCAGCTTTCCATTCTTCCATTCCAAGGGAATGTAAGAAGCGATTTTATAAGTCTTTTCATCCAGGCTGCAATACTCAAACTTATAAATATCATTTTCACTTTTCAGTTTTTTCCGAATATTATCCGGGGATATCAGGATATCTATAGCTTCCAATGGTTCCAGTGTCTTATATTTTTCAAGAACCTGCATCTGAAAATCATGATAAAATCCCAGAGGTTTATATATCATCTGTCCATTCAGATTGTAGAATTCATATCTGTCATTTTCCAGATCACAGACAACAAAGCGGTCAACCAAACGCACAATACTCTGAATCAGCTGCTCCATGGAAGCATTATCCGCTGCCATCTGCAGATGCCGTGCGCTCTCTACCTTTGCCTCTGTGATATCACGCAGAAAGATCATGGCATATTCTGAATCCTCTATTTCGCCACGTATGACCACATTGCGGACCCATCGTTCTTCTCCATCCAGAGTGATTCGGCACTCTAAAGATAATTCTGTTTCCAGACCTTTCAGTTTTTCTGCAATATAACCACGGTCATAAAAAGCAGCTACCGCTTTCTTATCTGTTTCCACAACATAGGAATCCACAAAATGCCGGATCAGTTCATCCCATGTACGACTCTGTTCAAAAACTGTCATCAGGGACGGTTCAACCTTAAAGGTATCAAAAGTATTCGCTTCCAGATTCACATAATACTCGCACAGATCTGCTTTCGTAAAAGCCCGGTGGAAAGCAGCAGATTTTTGTGCCTGCATGATTTCTTTTTTCTCCGCATCAATGTTAATAAAAATCCCGGCAATCCTGCTGGCAGAACCATCCAGACGGCGTATTACTTCTGCCGATGCCCGAAACCACTGGTATTGATTATCCTTCATTCTCATACGATACTCTACCTGGTATTTTATCTGGTTCGTCTTATCCTTAATTGCCGCCTGAAGCTGCACCATTACTCTCTTTCTTTATCCTGTGGATGCAGAAGATCTGACCAGGATTCCAGTTTATTCGGAAAGTCCAGAGTATCATGATAGCCGAGCATTTTTCGGAATTCATGACTCCAGTTTGCATTCACAATCTCACTGTTTTCGTCACAGTCAAAATACCAGAAGCCGGAATAGATAGCCTCATTGAGCAGTGCCAAATTTACATGATCCCAGTTGACCTGTACGGACATAACCCAGATCTGTCTGCCCGCCTCATCTGTCGCATCCTCTTTGCAAAGCCGTACATTATTCACTGTACCGTCTGCTGCAAGGATCTGTGCTTCCCCTATTCCGTGAAGCTGCAAAAAACGGTCTCGCTCCAGTATATCTTCCTCGTCATAAAAGAAGTTTCTCAATGAGCCTTTTGTCTGTTCCATGAAAGTATCGAATGTATATCCTGTACTATGCAACAGCAGATTATTCACAGACAAAATAGACAGGTTTTGGTCATAAAATCCTGTCATTATACCTACCCCGCCATTATTTTCCAGTGTTTTCTGTACGGCCTGTGACATGGCCTGTGTCTGCCCCGTTACAGTCTCACCTAAGGAATATATTTTGTCTTCATAATTTTTCATTTTATAACAATCCTCTCTCCGTCTTATGCCTTCTTCATCCTGCTTTTATCTGTATACAGAAAACCTGTCTCTGCTAGTTTTGTAACCCATTTTTGCATACAAAAAGGACACTTGCCAAAATCTGCCAGTGTCCCTACTATATTTCTCTAAAATCACACATTTATATAGTATAAAAGGTATCGGAATTCCTTCTGTTCAAACATCTTTTCCATATATTATGATGATATGGAAACAGTGGCAACCGGCTGACATGGTCAAGCTTTCTGACTTTAGTCCCTTCTGGCTTTGCGACCCTGCCTTTCAACAGGTTTGCCTTTAAAATAATCTCTTTCTTCAAAAGACCTTACCACACAGTTTTCCGCACGTCAATAATTTTTTAAGAAATCTACACATATTTTACTTCATAAAAAATCTAAATCGATGAATCCTAAAAACCTAACATTTTTTTCATATAAAGCTCATTCATCATTTATAGTGCTATTCTCTCCATTAACTAAACATAACCTATTGTTCGATAATAAATTTTAGATCCAAAAAGAGGCCTCACACCACGAACCAACTCGCAATGCAAAGCCTCAGCACGGATCCGTTCCCGATCTATAATGATATAACAAACAGTCCCTACTGTATATTTTAATCCAATTTTGAACACATTCTCTAATTTCTTTCGGTATATTTTTACAAAATTTCTGTATCCACGTTTCACGTAATTTACCTTTCGATGCTTTGATTTTTTAATGCCTAAGGATTTCCACTCTTTGGTTCTTTTACCCTCTTTTTATTCCTCTATAATTGGTAAGCGATTTATCTTAGGGTGTTGCTAGAATAATAGAATAATTCTTTCTGGACAGTTCTCGCATTCAGCCTTTTTTCCAAAATTTAATCTAATGTCTCAGGGCACTTAAGTTCGAGATCTTAACAGTATTTCAAGCCACGTAACCACCTTTGGATGTCCGATGAATGAAAAAGATTTATCCAAAATTGTTTCCTACTAATTCGTCCTGTAAGAAAATCATTTACATAATTCCATACTGTATCATCTGCCATAGGTCCTTCTACAATATCATAATTATGTGTTTTTCCGCTTCTACATTGTGCAATAAAGTCTAACCACTCATCTGATATTTCTGGAAATTTTAATATTTTCAAACTATCGTTTGGTTTGGATTTCTTAATGTCCCAGTGATCAATGTCCTATGCCCACTATTTCTTCAAAACTCTATCAAAAATTCTATAATTTCGATCATCTCTTGGAGAACAATACACCGCAAATTCAATATTTTTGAAACTATATAAGTATTCTCGAATTACATTTTTTGCTGCCTGAGCAACAATCTGAGGATCATTCATAAATGCACCACATCCAAATGCCCCAAGAATTATCGTTTCATCATCTTCTGAAAGTGCTGTATCCAAAATTCTTTTTAATCGCTTTTCATGTAATTTTAATAATTCGTCATTTGTCATCTTTTTCGCATTATTATATGATGACTTGCCATTATAATTATTTTTGACTCTTAGATTCGGAGCTGCACATGTGATTACATCTACATTATACCAATCAGATGCATCCATAATCTCTGGTTGTTCAGTATCTGTTTTAAATACTGTGACTGCAGGTGTATAAATGATATCATCATTATAAATTGGATTATGTGCTTGTCTGTGTGGAGAATAGAATCCATCCCACATTGTTTGTGTACTTAAACAAACATATAGTCCTGAACATCTGCACAGACATTCTTCTTGTGCATTAGATCCTCTTTTTACTCCACCACCTGGATTAGTTGCGGAAGCAAAATTATGTACCGCTGTCTTAGTATTTTTATATGCCGATGCTGCTTGTAATGTTCTCTTTTTTGATACAATAATATTTGCAGGTTTTTCATATCGTTTCTGGTTATTGCTATTTATTCTTTGATTTTGGAGGATTAGTTTTTGGTTACATATTGAATTTTTGATCGATTGTTTTAAGCTTGAATTTGTTTTACATAATGTTTCTGTATCTTCAAATATTTTTATGTTTTCTTGTTTTCCCATAATCTAATTTCTCTCTTTTTCTTTGTTATATGTATAAACTAGGATAAATACAACCTATTTTTACAATAAAAAGCCATTGCTATTAATACTCCCAAGGAGATATTAAGTAACAACAGCTTTAATAAATTTATTAATGGGTATTTTGTTTAGAATTTTTCGGTTTATTCTGATTAATTAATGTCTACAGAATCTTAATTATTCCCAGTGTCGTGATTTCTTAATATCTGTGGAAACCTTAATTGCCGCGGTAGCTTTTTGTTATTTCATTTTTTCAACTAATTTCTCAAATTCTTCTTCATTCTCAATAAATGTATAAGGTGCATATTCTCCATATGCTGTAGGTCTACTAATTGTTACTAATTGTATTCCTTTTGATGCCACTTGCTGATTCATCCTTCTTTTCATTTCCACTAAATGACTTCCATGTTGAGTTTTTAATGCATAACATCCATGCATATTTTTGCCGTATCTAATGTATCCTTTGCATTTTGCATTCGGTAAATAGATAAATCTCTTTTCTTATCCATTCACTATCACCCCTTCTTCATGAATGTTTTTATAAAATGGCAACGTATCTAACCAATATTCATATTGCTCTTCATTTTTTATAATTGGCGAAATATCAACTCCTGTATCCATTTCTATATCAAATGCTAAATCATATACCTGATTTTCTATTTTTTTAATCTCATTATCTGACATTTTTACCAGAATCATAACATCAACATCTGAACTTGAATTATAATCACCTCTGGCATAAGAGCCATAAACAATAACTTTTGTTAATTTTGATCCCATTATGTCTTTTAGTTGCTGAGAAAATTGATAAATTATATTGTGTATTCTATATTTATTTTTTATACATTGATATTTTATCATATCTCGATCACTATAACAACGAAAAAGCCATTGCACACCATCTACTCTATTAATTGGATGATGATTTACAATGACCTTCTTCTTTACATTAAATGATTATTTTGTTTAGAATTTTTGGAACAATTTGTTCTTATTTGTACAATTTATTTTATAAACTGATTTCTTAACGTCCCTGGGACTTAATATTTATTATAAGTTTTTTCCAATATTTTCAAGTTCTTTTATAGAATCCTTGTTTTTTGCAAGTTCATCACTGGCTGTTGCATAATATGATTTTTGGAAAATCATATCCCATGAAAGATATTTCGCCATGCAGTCGAACTGTTTGTCAATTAACTCATACTGGATACTATCCACCGGTGATCCTCCCACAACGATTGTTCCAACTTTTTTATTTTTCAGCTGCAAACCGCGGCAGTAGCACTTATCAATGATAAGTTTCAACTGCGCAGACATTCCCCACCAATATACCGGAGTAGCAAAAAGAATCACATCTGCAGCAGTAATTTTATCAATCGTGGGATTTGTATCATCCTGATCAATACATCCTTTATAACATTGACAGGCCCCACATCCCTTACAAGGTGCTATATGAAGTCTGTCTGGTTGGATGATTTCAATCTCATTCTTTTCTGATGCCCCTTTTACAAATGCGTCAATCGCCGTCAGCGTGTTTCCCCTTCTGGCACTTCCGTTAATAATCACAATTTTCATGTATGTTACCTCCAGTTTCTGATTTCATGAAATCATTATACCTTTTTTCGCTTATCCTGTCATCACATTTCATCAGATTAGAACCTGTAAAAATCCTCCTGTGTGGCAACCTGTCTCCATCCCTTATACTCATCGTTTCTGCTCTCCACAAACATATCATTCACCATCCCGATAGTCAGCAGATCCAGATCCCGGATGGAAATCCCCAGCTGCACACACCGGAGGAGAAACAGGGGAGTTGTCATTTCACGGTCTGTTGCATGAAGTTTTTTTAGCCTCAACATCCGTCCTGATGTTCATTCCCCACAGCTCGATCAGCTTCGGCAGAACCTGATAAATATTGAATGTATTAAACTCATCTAGCCAGTCCTCCGGATTATCCGGGATAGACGGATATACCCGCCCGTCTGCCGAAAAATTATCACTGCCGGGAAGCAGATAACAGATAAACGGCGGATCCGGGCTTTCCCCTTCTGCAAAATGATCAACTTCCAAATATCTCGCAAGACTTATCACTTATCCGTAACTCCCCTGCTTTAAATTGTATTCTTTATTGCTTTGTATGGAAATTCAACTGATTATCTATGTCCCGTCCAGCATACATTACTCTAAGTATTGTTACAATTTTTTTATCACTATTTGGAATATATAGTATCACATAATTATCTACTGGTAATATATGAAGTTCACGACTTTTCCATGGTTCTTTTTCATATTTTCGATAACGCTTCGGCATCGCATCAAGACTTAATATCTGTTCTTCTAGACGATTAAGTTGTCCGATTGCATTTTCTGGTGATTGTAATTCAAAAGCAATATATTCAAAAATTTCTCTCAAATCACGGTCTGCCTGTTCAGATACTTCTACTTCATATATCATAAGCCATAATCCTTGCGAATATCAGCAAAAGCTTTCTTCGCATTTTTTGTCCGTCTATCATGCATATCTGCATATCCTTTCTCCAATTCTTCATTGAATTCTACTTCTGATAATGTGCTGATATCAACAGGTCTAGCGGATGGTATTTTTACTTCAAATGGAAGTCCTCTCTGTAAGATAATCTGTTTATAAAACATATTGATAGCACTAGAAGCAGGAATACCAAGTGCAGACAAAATACTTTCTGCTTTTTCTTTGACTTCTGGTTCAATCCTTACATATAAATTTGCTGATTTTGTAGCCATATAAAACATCTCCTTTCGTGAGTAGTTTTTCTATCTATTTTTATTATATGCAAATGTCCGCACAACAGCAATACTAATTTTACCTTTCCGTTTTCCAACAGCTTTTATATCACCATTCCTTGAACTTATTCTATATTGCCATTTACATTTTGGGGAATATATCTGTATGACAAATTACCACCTATAAATTAAATGAATATTTTGTTTAGAATTTTCTGGTTAATTCTAATTAATTTATCATTTTACTTTGTAAGCTGATTTCTTAATGTCCTTGGGACCTTAATTATATTTTTTATCAAAAAATAGAGCATATAGATTTCTCCATATACTCTATCCAATTCATAATATGTCTGATCTAACGATATTGATTTTCTTTTATATGAATTTTCATATCACAATCCCATTGCAATGATCGGACGCACACCTTACAGAGATAGATTTCTTAATGTCCCTAGGACCTTAAGAATTTCAAAGATCGTCTTATTTATCGAATTGATGAAGAAAATATTTATATTCTTTCTTGCAGATATCATTACGGAGATCATTAAATCCAAGGGTAGACTGTCTAATATAGTCTACCCTTTTGCTCCATAAAACTATGTTTTGTAGAAAAATAATGCAAAAAATTTATAATCTACTGCATCTGCTCCTGCACCAACAACAATAACTTCACTATAATCTGATGACAGGACATGATTCGTATCATATAACAACATTATGCTCTTTTGCAATTATTTCAACGATACCTACCTCTGGACAGGCATCTGCATCAAAAAATATCTGCACTAGTTCCTCTTCATTTCTTTTTGAATCCATGTCATAATTACATCTACAAGATATCCCTGCTGTACTTGGCTTAGTTCTTTTCCCGGTTGCATTTTATGCCACTTCCGGATGCACTCTCTGCAACATGTTGCCGTTGCATGCGGGGCAATAAATACCGGATGACCACGCATTGGTGTCTGCTTGCCATCATTTACTATATATGCCGAAACGACATTGATACTAAATCTCAATGTCGTCTCTCATCAAATTACTTTTTAATTTGTATAAAATAAAATTTATGACTTGCATTTTATGCTGCTGGAATCTTATTTAACATATTAACCTTATCTATGAATTCTTTCATATCTTCAATATACTCATAAGGTGCATATTCTGAATATATATCCGGATCATCTAAAATAACAATCTGTACTCCTTCAGCTCTTAATGCTTCTAAAGTTCCTGGCAAACATCTTGCCTCATTAAGTGTTTTGCATCTATATGCTATACATCCTTGTTGATCAAAAATTTTCGCTACTACATATATTGATTTATCAATCATTTCTTTTTTCCTCCATTTCTTTTAAATTTTTCAAAAATTCTTCTTTATTCTTTATTTTTCCATCTACATATTTTCTATACAATTGGTACCCTATTTCTGGATTTTTATATTTATATACATATTGATGACTCCATATGTTAAATAAATAATCCTTTCCACACCAAAGTTGAATTTCGATTGGATACGCCATATTATCTCTTTGATAATATAAATGAATTGCTCTATATCCGTCATCTATCTTTTTTCCGTTTCGTAAATCTACTACACGAAAATAATCCGGATATTCACAAGGATATTCTTCAAATTTTAAGCGAAATCCTAATATATCATTAAAACATTGTTTAAACCCGCCACCTGTTTTAAGCGTTTTTTCATACTTCCTTTTAATAGAATCCTCACTTTTAAAACGAGATCCAATAAGATTTTCTTGAAATATTGTATCTATATAGTTTGCCCTATATTTTTCTATATCATCTAAAATTATTGGTAATGGCGTCTTTCGAAGTGAAATCTGCTTTAAACTTCTTCCTAATGTTGAATGATATGATAAAATATCTAATACTTCTTTCGAAATGAATTGATCCACCTATTTCACCTCCATTACAATGACTTTTCTGTGTTTTTATTTATCTTTCTTTTTATAAAAACTATACTTCAAATGATTATTTTATTTAGAATTTTTTGGTTAATTATGATTAATTTATCATTTTACTTTGTAAACTGATTTCTTAATGCCTCAGGAAACTTAAGTATTATACTTTTAGTATCTATTTTCGAAAAAACAGTCTGCAATATACTCTAATGTGTATACTTTATTCATATTGATTTCTCCCAGTTTACTTATATCTACCTGATATATTTTGCTACTCACTTTATCACATTCTTTACTTATTGTATCATATTCATTTTTTTGCAACAACAAAAAGCCATTACAAATTTGAACTTCTCCACAGAATACGCAAAAATCATCTACCATTTAGAGGTTTTTTATATAACAGCTCTATCAAACATCTATTCAAGTTATGACGTTTGATAGAGTCTTATCTTTCTATTCTTATTTCGTTATAATAGGATTAATCGAACATATATACGGGAGGAATTTTTTTGTTTTAGACAATCAGTTGTTTTCAAACCTTTAACTTTTTGATTTTCTAGCACATTCTTTTGAAATTAGAACAGCTCCTTTCTTTTTAACAATATCTTTGATATATAAAAGACATGTTCATCATCATCCACATAGTTCTGCTTTGTTTCAATTAAAACAACAACATCATTCAACTCAAATCGGAGATCCAATTTAAAATGTGATATTGAATGCCCAACTTTTTTTCTAATTTTGCTTTTCCACCTGCTTCCTGAACATAACTATATTCACCTGCTTCTATATTACTTGTCAAAGGGTCACAAAAAATTATTTTTCTTTTATTTTCCAAATCAACTCAACATCCGCCGGCAACCACTCAACATCCATCAATTCATCCTTTCCCAACCATCGCGCATCCTCATGCTCTTTCAAAACCAACTTTCCACAAACAACAGAACACCAATAACACCCCATAGACAAATGAAAATCAGGATAATCATACTCGATCACATCAATCAACTCGCCAACTTCAATCTCCGTATCCAATTCTTCCATAATTTCTCTCTTCAAAGCTTCCTGTGGTGTCTCTCCTTCTTCAATCTTTCCTCCAGGAAATTCCCATCCACCTTTTAGATCTCCATATCCTCTTTGTGTTGCAAATATTTTATCTTCAACTTTTATAACTGCTGCCACTACTCTAATTGTCTTCATTTTATTATTCCTCTTTATTCACTCATAATATATTCGTATAAATCTTCTTTCACTGGTACGTCTAATGTCCAAAGAATCTCAACTGCTGTTTTCTCTGTATTCGGCATTACAAATTCTTTTGCTTCTCCCGTTGCTGTCATTCGTCCTAAATAATAAAATTCTTTTGAAATTTTATCATCCTTATTTTTACGGACGAATAACTGAACATCTATATTTCTTTCTCTTGCATGAAGGAAATTTTGTACATCCTCTGATTCCAAACTTCTTCCACTTTTAGAAATTGCAATTAACTGATTATTACTTACAAAATGATCTTCATACTTTGTTGTATCACTAATATTATCTGCCTTATCGTAATTGATAAACACTGGAAATGTCTTTGTTTTTTTATCAAATTTATACCCACCAATATTTAATAGAACTTCATTATTCTCCCAATTAAGAAGTCTGCATACATCTTCATAGGTGTATTTCTGATATAAAACAAAATCAGTATCTTGATAGCGATTACTGTAGTCTCTTTCATATCTAGCTTTTCCAAAATTGATTAGGTCCTCTAAAATAGTTAGAAAATCCGGATTATGCAACATTTCTTTTAATGGCGCACTTACGCCATATTCAATGTGTTTTGACAACCAATTTTGAGCATATGCTGTCATTCTTGTTTCCATATTTCTATGTAACTGCTCTGTCTGTAACTCTTCAAAAATCTTTGGATCTTTTTCCTGTTCTATGAATACACATTCTTTATATGTCTTTCTTGCAGAACCTGTTGGAAATTCGTTTGTCATGATATTAATAATATTTCGAATAGAATCATCATTTAATATTATTTCATATTTTTCTTGTAAATTATCTTGTAATTTTCCAATCAGTCCATGATTATGACGAATCATCAAAGACAATAATTCTAATTCATGTACCCTCTTCCCATTAGCAATCTTTTTTGAAATAAATTCTATGATTTTTTCTTCTTCATCATTTAATCGAACTATATATTCTTTATCATATTTGACCAAAAACTTATAATATGACCCAAGACTTTTATTATCAAAAATTCTACATACATCCATTTCTCCATATTGATCAAATTCTTCTAATTTTGGAATATGTCCTAATTTATTTTTCAAGTTAAAATAATTCTCTTTAATTAATTTCAAATCACTAAAATTAGCATTATCGATTGCTTGATAAATCTTCTTTCTACTAATTTCATCAAAATGTATTGTAGAACTTCCTGGAATAATTCGACTTCCTTCCATAACATAATGTCGTACATTATCCTTGTTATAACTGCGATCCCCAGACAATGCAATCGGTATCATGAAATTATTCTTATAATTCCCAATGAAATCAAGTATCACAACATACTCTTTATCTTCTGCTTTTCGAAGTCCACGTCCAAGTTGCTGGATAAACACAATCGGTGACTGAGTTGGCCTTAGCATAATTACCTGATTAATTTCTGGCACATCAACTCCTTCACTAAAAATATCTACCGATAAAATGTAATCTAACTCATTGATATCATCGTTTACTAAACGCTCGATTGCATCTCTACGAACTTCTTCTGAATCTGATCCTGATAATGCCAAAGTTCGCCATCCATGTTCGTTAAATTTCTTTGATAATTCCTGAGCTTCTTCGATTCTACTACAAAAAATCAAACCTTTAACACGATCTCCACTGTAACCATAATATCGTGCTTGTTCCATTATATATTTTACACGTTCATCTGAAGTTAAAAATCTAAAATTCTCAAGTTTTTGCTCTGTTGTTAATTTCTTACCATTGACCATCTCATCATCAATAATCTCAAAATCTGTAATTCCAAAGTAATGAAATGGGCACAATAAATCTTCTTCCATTGCTTTTTGCAATCGGATTTCGTAAGCAATATTATGCTCAAAAATTTCATAGATATTACGTCCTTCTATAAAAGCTAAGCAGAGTACCGCGTCCATAGGAGCAACTGCACCGCATGGCGTGGGTGAATGCGTCCTGACGCCCCCAGACTTTAGCAAGTTCTGCCGGAGATGTCATGGTGTCTGCTTCCAGAAGCTGTGCCTGTGGATATAATAATCTGTATTAGCTTTCTTTCGCATGATGTATCTCCTTTACAACTGAACATACGTTTGGTATAATTAATTATAGAAATACAATGTTTTCAAGACATTAGAAAGGATATAATCATATGGCATTTTCCGTAACACAACGGGTGATCTCATCCGAAGATATGATCTACAGTTATTGTGATGACTTCTGCAGAAAAGCGAAGTTATTATATAATGCTGCTCTTTTTCGTATCCGTAACATCTTTACTGGATATGAAAAAGAACATCGGACAGACAATGAAGAAGATGTCTTTTGTGAGGTTCACTCATTACAAGATGTTTATCCTCAGATCCATGTCCGAAAAGTGATCTCTTACAACCATCTGGAGAAGCTGATGCGTGTCACGGAAAATCCGGATTTCTTTATCGGACTGCCGATGCAGACAGCACAGGCGATGGTAAAGCAGGCTGTCACAGATTTCAAAAACTGGCTGGCTTCTTTAAGAGAATATAAAAAACATCCGGAAAAATTTTTAGGCAGACCAAAGATGCCCCACTATAAAAAACAAGATCTTGCAACAGTGATCATCACCAATCAGGATGCTGTTTTATATCCGTCAGAAACTGGAGTATCCTTAAAACTGCCGATCATAAAGAAACGTCTGAGTTTTTCTAATATTTCTGAACATGCTTTCTTAAAAGAAGTCCGGATCAAACCTTATCATGGAAGATTTCTGTTCTGTCTGACATTTGAAGAACCAGAACAGGTGATCGAAACTTCCATGCCTTATACCTGTGCCATTGATTTCGGGATCGACAACTTCGCAGCTATCGTATGTGATGATGGCTCATCTGCAATCTACAAGGGCGGAGCTGTCTTATCCGATACTCAATGGTTTCATAAACAAAAGGCAAAGTACGTTTCCATTCTGACAAAAGGACATAAAAACCAATATGCAACTTCTGCAAGATTGAAAGATCTTTCTTTTCATCATGCGAATTTTACCAAAGACCAGTGCCATAAGATTAGCCGAAACATTATCGACTTCTGTCTGGAGCATCAGGCTGGGACTTTAATCCTTGGAGTAAATCCACTTTGGAAGCAGCGCACCAACATGGGTACTGCAAGCAATCAGAAGTTTGTAGCTATGCCGATCAGCATCCTGCGTACCATGATCTCCTATAAGGCATTGAACGCAGGTATCCGCATCATCGAGCAGGAAGAAAGCTATACATCAAAAGCGGATATCACCATGAATGATTATCTTCCTACTTACGGAAAAGACGACAATAACGCAACTTTTTCCGGTGCACGTATTACACGTGGGCTTTATCGTTGTGCGGATGGGACGCTCTTGAATGCAGACTGCAATGCAGCCGCAAACATTATGAGGAAAGCAATCCCTGATATCTGGAAGGATACCAGTGATTATACATTCCTTTCATCCCCAAAAGTGTATGGATTCCACGAACTGAACCCTAAAAGTATTCCTGTCAAAAGGATAGTGGCATAAATGAATATGCCTTAATTGGTACGGACAGCCAGATTTTTTGGTCAGAAATGGGTAACTGTCACGACTGTTAGAAAGCACTTCCATAGGAGCCATTGCACCGCATGGGAGGGGTAATTCATGTCCGAGGTATTTTTTATACAAATGTCGTGAATGATTGGAAATCCGTTGTAGATCACCGCATAGTTTAATACTTTGTCGATCTTATATGTCAGTTGTATTTTGGCATCTTCCATAGTGTATACTCCCGTTATTTTTTCATTTAACTTTTTCTTTCTATTTACTAATCTTACTAATCGTCCAATACTCACTATTTCCACCGAATTTCTTGAAAAATAGAATATTCATGCTAAAATAAATAATTGAATTAAGAAATCATTATAAATGAAACAATCGTCAAAGAAGGTAGTATTATGAAATCAAAACTTAAAAATTTTTCCTTACTTACAATCAGCACACTCATTATGGCTGTCGGAATTTACTTCTTTAAATTTGCAAACAATTTCACATTTGGTGGTATCACAGGTATTGCCGTTTTAGTTACAAAATTCCTTCCTATTTCTTCCAGTGATTTTTCTTTTGTTGTGAATATTTTATTGCTAATCATTGGATGGATCGTCTTAGGTAAAAGCTTTGCTGAAAAAACAGCTTACAGCACGATTCTTTTATCTGTAAGTTTATCTCTTTTAGAGCGAATTTATCCTATGAGTCATCCACTAACCAATGAGCCATTATTAGAGTTGATATTTGCAATCTTATTGCCAGCGCTTGGTTCAGCAATCTTATTTAATATTGGAGCTTCTAGTGGTGGTACAGATGTTATCGCCATGATTCTTAAAAAATATACGAATGTAGATATCGGAAAGGGCTTAATGATCTCTGATCTTATCTTTACTCTCGCAGGATTCCTAGTGTTTAACGTCAAAACAGGACTTTATTCTTTGCTTGGTCTGATTATGCGTTCTGCGTTGATCGATAACTTTATTGAAAGTTTTAACCGTTCTAAATATTTTCATGTTGTAACTTCCAATGCAACATGTATTTGTGATTTTATCCAAAATGATCTACAGCGCGGAGCAACCATTGTAAATGCGACCGGAGCCTTTACAGGGGATGATAAATATATTATCCTGACGGTTCTTAGTCCTTCACAAGCAGTGAAACTTCGAAACTTTATCAAAGAACATGATCCAAAAGCTTTTCTTTTAATTTCTAATACAAGTGAGATTATCGGAAAAGGCTTCCATTCTGTTTAAGATGGACAGCCTTTTCTCTGCTTTCATCTGGTACATAATACATTGTTCCTATCTCCTTTTTTGCTTTTATTGGATTTATTTTACAAAATATTTTTCTTAAATCATCACATACTAAGAAACGAGGAGGTTTCAATGTATGACTATAAGGTCTTGTATATGATAGCATAAATAACCATATAAGAGAAGTTCCTTCATTCTTGCAAGTCCTAATGTCGGTACACTATTATATTTTATCTGCATTTGCTACTTTGCAGAGCAACATATCAATTATTATTTTCGCAAAATATGAGTCATCTATAAAGTTGTAAAGTGGTGTATAAAATGGATAAACTGGTTTATTCAAAAGTGAAATGATCAAAGTTTGTTAAAGAAAATCTTCAAAAAAATAAAGATTATTATAGAAAGATTTCCTGCATGATGATATAATTCAAGCGTATTAGTGCCTTGATTCGTTTGATAAATATATAGATAATTTAATTATTGCAACAGATGCTGATATGGATGTTGATGATTTGCTACAAGAAGAATTTTTCTAGAACACAACGATGTTTATAGAGATATGCCTCATAGTACAATTATAAATACAAACTTCATTATATCTACCGGGAATTCCTGATAGATTTCTTTCGCATGGATCTAAATTCTCTCCCGAAGAACGCTTCTTCTTTGAGATTTTCCAAACACAATCAACATGTCATGTCTCTCTGTCTTACTTATCGTGTCAACCTTGGACTCTCTCTAAGGAAAACCTGCATGGCTCTTAAAGATATCCATGGCATCTCCATCTCTCATCAGCAGGTCGCTAATTACTGCAAGACGGCTTTTCTCTGTGTCAAGCCTTTCGTTGACAACTACGATTACAAGACTGGAAAAGTCTTTACTGCCGATGAAACTTACATCAAGATCCGTGGTCTAAAATCCTATATCTGGTTTATCATGGATGCTGCCAAGCGTTCCATCATCGGCTACCAGGTCTCTGACAATCGCGGCGTTGGTCCCTGTATCCTTGCCATGCGGATGGCTTTTTCAAAACTTAAGGAACTTCCTAAGAACTTTAAGTTCATCGCTGATGCTTACAGTGCTTATCCTCTTGCTGCCCAGCAGTTTTTTCACGAATATGGTGATAAGTTCCACTTCGAGATCACCCAGGTCGTTGGATTAACTAATATCAATGCTGTATCCAAAGCCTTTCGTCCTTATAAGCAGATCGTTGAACGGCTCAACCGCACTTACAAAGCTTCTTACCGCAAGACCAATGGCTTTGACAACATCAATGGTGCCAACTATGATCTCGCGTTATGGGTTGCTTATTACAACTTCTTAAGACCTCATAAACATAATAACTATAAAGTCCTGAATCACATTGATATGCTTTCAAATGCTGATAATATGCCAGGCAAATGGCAACTCCTCATCTTTCTTGGTCAGCAAACGATTAAACAATTTCAGGAATCTGAACATTAACTATTCTTAGATTCTAAACCAGAGGTTACATACCAGTCACTGCGTGAGCAGCCTGCCCTTGATAGCACGAAAAAGAACTGCTATACTGCTGTGAACAACGGGAAATCGAACTGTTCTTGAGTTCTTTACCGTCGGTGATCTATACCCAGCAGTTCTTTTTCGTGCTATCAAGGGTGATGTCAACTTTTCATTGACTAAAAATATCTGCAATTTTCAAGGTCCATTAAGTCCTTTTCTTGGACTTTGTTTTTTCATAGATTATTTGACACCCGCACATATTTGTTTCCTTGTCAAGTATTTGTTACAAAATAAAAAGACCCCAGTATTATTTCTAATACTGAGATCTTAATGCATCATCTTAACTTAATGACATTGCTTTATTGCGACCACCTTTTTATTATCGTAAGATATAATACTATGTATATGTTAGAATACAGGGCCAAAATCAATATCTTCATCATCATTGTTTTCACTCTTTTTTCCACTCATGTCAGCAATCAATTCATCCATGGAAATACGATAATCTTCGTAATGCGTATTTGTTGATTTTATAAAGCGATTATGAAGAAACACCAAGCCTCCCAGCATGTATCGCTCGAAAGTTGCTACATTTTTAGGGTACTCCGGATCCGCTTCTGAATATCGGAATGCATTATTGACACGATCAACTGCGGAAAGTTCATCTCTATCTGCATTTAACATAACAAGTTGGTATGCAAATTTTAAATCATTATAATGATTTGAAAACTGAGATGCCATGATTCTTTTAGAATCTCCTGTATTATCTGGATTAGCTGTCAACTGATAATGTGCCCCAACAATAGCTGCTGTCAAATAAAGTTCAACCGCAGAATTGAATATTGTAGCGCCACTGTGTGGATCAATTTCTGTCGTGAGATCATTGACCATTGCTACGTATTTTCCTCTAAAAAGATAATCATCTGAAAAAATTCTTTTTACCTTAGCCATTGTTATCTCACCTCCTTAATTTCAGTCGCATACTGACCAGTTTTTTCCATTGTGTATTCTTTACCAATAATATCTTTAATAGCTTCCTTAACATAATTGCCATCTGTATCTTTAATAAAAAAGATTACTTGCTCTGCGATATTAGGCATTACACGGCAGAAGCTCTCAATACGATCAGTATCGAAAGATGATGATGGAGCATCCATAACAAGTGGGTATGGTTCTACATCCAGAATATTAGCAAGTTCCTCGTCATCAGATTTATTCTGAGCATCTGATACGACTTTTTCTCTAGCGAGTTTAATAATTCCTCCGATAAAAGCAAATGCTAAGATTGCATCCTGTGATGTTGAATTTTGAAAATCGATAAGATCTGAATGTTTATTACTACGTAATTTCATGTTATAGTTTGCGTCAAGTTCCATCATAATATTGACATCAAATACCTCATTGAAGATTTCATTTATAGCATTCTGAAGCTGTTCCTTCTTTTCTTTTTCCTTACGCTCACAAAATTGTTTGATGCGCTCATAGACCTTTGTCGCTTGTTTCTCATACTCAGTAAGCTTTAATACACGCTCATCTTTTGAACGATATCCCTCTTTCTCTTTTTCTGCAGATGCTTTAGTGTTTTCGTTTACTCGAATAAGTTCTTCTCTACGTGCAATTTCCTTTCCTGTATGAAAAATGTCGTTTTCCAATTTCCGTTCGCGTTCTTTCTTCTTCGCCATATCCGGATAGCTTTTGATTTCTTCATCAATCTCCGATTTGCGTTTTTTATCACTTACAACAGAATTTTCCGCATTTGCAATTGTCTCAATGTCTGCACGATGTTTTTTCAAAAATTCATCGCCACCTTGGATTCTTACAGTTGCTGTACTTTCAAAGCTTTTGATGCTTTCTCCAAGATTATTGGGAGGTAAATATTTAATTAACTGTTCAAGACGTAACTTGCATTTTTCCGAAAGACTATTTACATCCTGTCCACAAAAACATTCTCCTTCTTTAAAATATCCATCTAAAACATAACGAATAGCACGAGCTTCCATCCCAGGGACTCCTTTACTTGCATCGTCATTATTTTCTTTTAAAAATTCCAACGTGTCTTTAATTAAGTCTTGGGCTAGAATACGATATCCATATTCGCTAAAATCCGAGAATACCCCTTTTCGCTTTGCTTCTATATCTTTTTCGGCACGTTCAATAGCAACTCCTAATCGAATTGTTTCACGTTGTTTATCAGCAACGTCGCCACTTTTGATGATTTCGTCGCTTACTTCTTCCTTAGAACGTTTCAATTCTTCAAGAGAAGATTCAAGTGTAGTCTTTTCATCTGTATATTTCTCAATATTAGCTACTGCTGTATTGATTTTTGTTTGAAGCTCCTGAGTCTTTTTGTCCGTTGAGTTTGCTGCAATTTCATTCTGATAATCGCGGATAACCGCCTTTAGATCGGTCTGTTCATTATAAAGCCAGTTAAAGCCGAGCATTCCACGAATAGCTTTTACGAACTTACTATTTCCCGATGACTTGCCTGATGAAATTTCCTGTCCAATTGCTTCGATATTCTCACCTTGGAAAAAGAAGTAAGGGAAAAGATCTTTCGGGACAATTTCTGTTACAAGTGATGTAGCATCATAATCAAGGAGTTCTTTGCTATTTCCATCTTCATCAGTATATGTAATCTTAAGAAAAGACTCTCCTACTCTAACCTGTACATTAAATTTTTGTGCCATCGCATAACGATCAATAACATAATCCCTTCCAAGGTGTTCAAGAACGATAATTCCTTCAATTTTTCTCTGTTCACTCGGCAGCATATCATTTTTCATATCTACATTGATGATACTCTTAATCCCCGTTGCCTCTCCATAAAAAATCCAAGAAAAAGACTGGAGCAATGTTGTTTTTCCGGTTGCATTTTTAGCAATCAATAGAGTTGCTTTCTTATCAGGATCTGTCGAGAAGATAATCTTTTGTCCATGTCCATCTTCATCATCCATAAATTGCCTGAAATTGTGTAATTCCAGTGATTTAATAATCATGCTTTAGCCACCTCCTCTTCAATAATTTTCTTAATTCGCTTTTGCATTTCTGGCCCGTTATACTTTTTCTTTTTATAATTAACTCGCTCCAAATTTGTTATACGTTTAGTAAGCGTATCATAAAGCGCTTTTTCTTCTTCTTGCGTTCTATTATAATTGATATCTGCCATTAGTCGTCATCTCCCCACTCTATATTTGGCTCATAGTTTTCAAATTCATACAAACCATAATCATTTTTAATCTGCTCTACCAATGTGTCGCTTTTACCTCTATTTAATGAATGAGCTCCAAATTCTTCCATTCGTGTGGTTTCATTCTTAACAAGGCTCTTATATATTTTTACCGATTCTTCTGTTCCTTCAAGCTCGTCCGCTGGAATCGGAAGCGTCACAAAATCATAAATAATTGCTCTATCTTTTCCAGGTGCCAAACGTAAGATACGGCCTCGTCTTTGGATATATTCACGTGGATTCGTACTACTCGCCAGAATGAATGCCGTACGAATACCTGGAATATTTACACCCTCATCCAAGCACTTAATTGCAACTAATGCTTGAAGATTATTCCCATCTTTGAAACGATTACGAATTACACGTCGTTCTTCAACGTCTTCTTGTGAAGTATAACGACTGATCTTCATTCCCATTTCAATACCAAGCATGCGTGTTACTTCATCAATCTGTCTACTTTCCTCTTCTGAGCCATTATCTACTTTGGCCGTTCCACAATAGACTAACATGTAGTATTCATCGGTATGTTTTTTCATTTCTGAACGAAGTGCTGCGAGTTTCGCATTTGCACCTGCGACTATTCTTGCCCTTTTTAATACAAGCATTTTCCCTTGTTGATCTATCGAACCGTCCTTTTTTATATGCTTGATCAGTTTTCTGCTAAGCTCCATATACTCAGCGCGTTCTTCTGAATCTAAATACACCACAATCGGATGATACTCATACTGTGTAAGCTTCAAATCATCCATTGCATTTTCCAATGTGTATGAAATGCATTTATTACCGAAATAATTAAAAATACGGTCTGTTCCTTCTTGATCTCCATGGCGCTCAATTGTTGCTGATAATGCTAAACGATAATCAAACGTATCAATGAGACACGGGGCCATATTAGGACTTCCAAAATTATGTGCTTCATCTGCTACAATAAGGGCACGTCCTTCGATCTTTTGCAAAGCCTCTTGTACTTTTGGAAGCTTGTAAGAAGCATTGGTGGTAATAAAGAAGAAGAACGGGAGTGTTCCTGCATTATAGGCAAGAATGCTACTTTTTAATTCTATCATATAATTCGCATATTTAGGGTTTGAATATCCAACAATCATATGATTAATGTGGAATTTGGGGGCATCTTCCATCCACTGCTCAACTAGGTGTTGATACGGAGCAACTATAACAACTGCCAGGTGGTATTTGCAACGCTCAAGAAGTGTAGTCATGGCCCCATAAGCTGTAAGTGTCTTTCCAGCGCCCGTTGCCATATCAAAAATTCCGATGCATCTATTTGCAAACCACTTATTAATAGCTTCTCCTTGGTATTCATACGGAAATGTAGGCAATAAAGCTTTGTCAATCCTTGGAAGATCAATACTTGCTCTATTTTTAAAGTCTTCTTCATCCTTTTCGATATTTCGATTAAACGTTTCACGTTCATATTGGAACAATTTATCTTTAACAGCAGCTGGAAATTCGTAAATTTCAATATTATTGGTCATGTTGGCCCAGAGCTCATCAAAATCATTTTCTATTTCGGCCGCATACGTTCTTGATTCTTCCCAAGTTTTATATATCGTAATTGATTCGAAATTCTGAGAGAAGGCATTTGCTGACTCATTTAACGAACCATCAAAAGCAATCATGTTTCCATGAGAATCGGTCATCACCCCAATTTTCTCATGATACATTCCCATATCAGATTCGGAATATTCCGTTACAGCAACCTTAATCTCCATTGCTCCGGATGCGATTAAATGGCAAAGTATATTCAACCTTTCTTTTCCAAAATCGTCTTCCGGTTGTTTCATTTCTGCAAGCATTGATGATTCAATAACTTCTCGCTTTGTTTTATAGCCCTGTCGGATAGCTTCAATATCTTCTTTTGTTAATCTCGGTGACACGATGAATTTAATAACGGATTCCTCTGTAGCGGGATCATAATGATCCGCCACCTGTAAGAGTCCTCTGGAAGTGTAGATTAACGATGAAGACGAGAAAAAGCCCACTGCACGCTTATATGAAACACTATGTTTTAATACTTTTTCAATAAAATCGCGGCCGATATTTGAAGTATCTGCGGAGCGATATCTATTTTTAATATTCAGATCCTTAAATTCCATAAGATTTCCCTCCTAGTTACATACTTTCTTCGATATCATCTAGCGCCGCAATAAGCTCTTCGAAGTCTTCTTCTGTAGTAAAATAACTAATACTAAACCTAATCGTTCCAGCAGGATAAGTACCCATATACTGATGTGCAATCGGAGCACATTCTAGTCCGGTACGTACAGAAATGCCACGTTCATTGAATATATTTCCAGCAGAGTCACTGCTAATACCATCCATCAAACACGAAACAATACCTACATATGGAATACTGTGACTAGCTCCAATCGTATGAATGAAATCATAATTATTAAGAATTTCAAGAAGCCTCTTTCTATGTTCTTGTTCTACTTTCCAAATATTATCAACACCAGTTTTTAAAAGCCATTCAAGCGCAGCATGTAACCCGGCAATACCAGCAATATTCAATGTTCCACATTCATATTTCTGTGGAAGAGATTCCGGCATATCTTGATTAGCAGAATCAAATCCAGTTCCACCAAACAATACTGCCGGAAAATCTGCTGCTGGATTCATTACAAATCCAGAAATACCAGTAGGCCCATACAACGTTTTATGGCCAGCAAATACTGCATAATCAAACGTTTCAAGGCCAACATTAACGTCTATAAGACCAGCGGTCTGAGACATGTCAGCCAGCGTGCGTGCATTATATTCTTTTGCTATAGCAAAAATCTGTTCAATTGGAGCAATGACCCCAAACGCATTACTTGCATGCGAGACAATGACTAAATCAGGCTTTGTTTCATCAAACTGATATCGAATTTTGTCCATATTATATGTTAAATTATTGCAATCCATCGACAACTGGATGACATTTATGTCACCCCTTTTTTCAAAATGGTGCAGGGTTCGTGTTACAGCATTATGCTCAAACGGCGAAATATAAATGTTCTTAGCTCCACATAGGATACTTCCCTGAATAATCATATTCAAGGAAATTGTTGCTGTGGGTTCAAAAATAACTTGCTTAACCGGACAATGTAATAATGTCCGAACCATAGTCCTGGTATCGTCAATCAACTTACCAGCCGACTCAGCCTGCTTGTAATGTCCACGTCCAGCATTTCCACCACTTCTTCTATAAAAACCATCCATAAAGTCATAGACACATTCCGGTTTTGGAAATGTAGTTGCCGCATTATCAAAATATGCCATTTTCTACAACTCCTCTCAACATAATTTTTTAAGAATTTCCATTAAAATCTGGCGTTTTTCTTGCTCGGAAATAGCTTGACCCATGGAATCAATTTGAGAAATAATCGAGTTATAAAGAAGTTTACCTCTCTTGCTCTCTTCTACCTTTTCAAATCTTTTTCTTACAGCTTTTCCATCTGCGGTCTGGTATGTAAGTTCATACCCCTCTGTCTTTGCTTCTTTTCCTACAACTTCTTCTGTGTGATGGAATGATTCAGCGGTCTCTCTATACTGTTTCATGTTTCTTTCAAACATAATAACAACATCCTCATCCCAGTCCTCAATACGAAGATCTGTGGCCATTTTAGCGACCTTGGTAATAAAGGAATCTTCATCATTTGTAACAGCTTTAAATACCGTTAAACATCTTTCAGTTCCATCCGTAAATAACTGTTCAAACACAGCTTCATCAAGTTTTTCACACCAATCACGAATAATAGATGAAAGAGACATCTTCTTACACTCAGATGCGTCAAGAGTACAGAATAATTCTCGCATCATCTTTACGAGTTCACCCTTTAAATAGCCAAGAGCCCCGTCGTAATGTTCTTTTGTGGTATAAATCTTGTCAGCAAGGGTTTTATCAACTTTGTCAACTCCATAAATTTTGGGAAGAACACGGAATACGAGGTCATAACTTCCTGCGTTTTTACGCATCTCTTGAAGAAATGCGCGGTCTTCCTTGTTGATTTTTTTCCCGTTGATAGTCTTTGTATTTTTTGAATATTTCGGTAGATCCATGTACCAACGTTTCATTGATGCCATTACACGTTCATATGGTGCTACATTTGCATCTTCAACGCCATATTCTCCAAACATATCTTCAAGAGATGAAATATATACTTCTTTGTCCGAATTCCAATCGATATAAGCCAACGTAAACATTTCTGGTTCAGCATTAAGCTGTTCCATTGTATCGGCATTCATAGGAACCTGCCCGAAACGGTCACTAATTACAACTTCTTTTTTATATTCATGTAACACAGCGGCAAGATAGATTGGAATAAGCCCTTTTCTCATGCCAATATGCATCTCTGAGCCAGAAAGCTCTTTGTATAGTTGAGCAAAACTTAAACTGTCTGCCTTTCTGGAATTTGTTACAAAAGACTCCATAACTTTAAGTGCCCCAGCAAGCAGATTATTATTAGGTTTCAAATTGATGTGGATTCCGTTGGTATCTGCTGCTTCAAGAACTCCTGTGTTAATGAGTGTACTTCTCATAATTGAGACTTCCTGTCCAGTACCGCTAAGCCCAAGATTCGGCTCAAGCTCGGTACGAAGGATACCAGCAATCAATTTTGCTCTACTATTCCTAGTTACCGTAGTAATTTCTTCTTTATTGATTACTTCATTGTTAATTACAGGAGTTAATCCATAGATGTTATCACAAATATCTGAAAGCAGGTTTGTAAGATCAGATTTTCTTGCTACTTTTTTTACATCTCCATTAAAAATGTATGTAGAGCAATGTTTTTCTGGTCTTGTATATCCACTTATAAATCCTCTCAATACATCTCTCATATCTTCATAGACTACTTCATAGTCTTCAAAGAGAATCGGATCATCAGACACAGTCTGCATCAGAGCTTCTACAGCGTCAAATTCTGCAACAGAATCACGAATGTCGGTATACTTATCCGGAAGAACAAAAACACAGTCTAAACAGTTCTCAGAAGCCTTTTTAAGAGTTTTTTTAAGGTTAGTGATATTTGTCTCAGCATTAGGAACAACTGCAAAAATAACGCCATCTGCATTGATATCCTCGCGTTTCAATACCCAGTTGGTATCCTCACGCACTTCAGAAACATCTATAAATCGGAAATCAAAATATCTCGTCATTTCTTTCTCGTCGTTATAACGAGAAGGATATAAGTAATGATCAAAGTTTGATTCATTAAGTACGTTTTTAATATCGAGTTTCGGAGCCCGCTTGCCAATCATGTTGATAATTTCTGTATGTACATCAACCCCTGAAGTCTCCTTCAAACGGAGATAATTATTGCTCCTTTTTAGATACACTACATATTTATCCTCTACAAGACGTTTAACAGCATCGTTTACAGCATCTGTTCCATAATAGCTGTAAATACCTGTCAACTCATCAAGAGTCGGTTTAAGCTTCTCAAAATGCTCCAGAATATAAATCAGTGTAAGCGTTTTAACAATCTTTGCTTCAAGACTATTGTCATCAATCTTTCTAAGAATTGATGAAGTAAGCACATAATATTTATGAAGGTTTCCAGCGTATACTTCCTGTTTTAGCAGTGGTTCGAAATAATCATAAATTAAATCTGGCGTTGCGAGAGCAAATGCTTCATCCGCATGTTGGCTGAGGAAAGAAGATAATGTTGAATCACCTTTTGCTGAAATAAATGTGAACAATGTTCTTTCATTCTGCGCCACACGTTCAGAAAGTCGCGGGAGAACAAACGTTGACACTGGATGCAATGGGTAGCAATCATAAATAACCTTGTCAATTCCTTCTTCATAAAAATCAGAGAACAGTGGATGCTGCTCATAAAGTGTCTTCATTGCTTCGAATGAAGTAGAGTATTCTTTTTTGAATTTGTTCCATTTTTTCTCATTTTTTTCAATCGCTGCGGCAATAATCTCATATGTCTGTGTAAAATTATTGTTGAGATAGATATGACGGAATCTTTCGGATACCCCTCTCCAACCATCGACCATAGCCTTTGATGCTCTTTCAATATAACTTGTAATTTCCTTGTGTGAAATGAGCATCAGATGAAGTTGCGATTTTCCAGAGCGTCCGCATTTTTCTGCAAAGTCCTGAAGCATCTTTGTATCGCTCTTTGTTGCATCAGAAATGTGATTCTCAAGGTATTTGCTAAATTCATCATAAATTACGTAGATGCCTGTATATCCCTTAGGTTTAAGTGCTTTAACAACTTCTTCATAGAGTTCAGCAACGTCAAAACCTACAAAAGGGTTAAAGTGGCTACCAGCTGTCAGTGAAGGATAAAGTTTCTCGAATTCTGCATATGCGGAAGGGTCAAAATCATGAAGACGTTCAATAAATTTATTTGCTTGACCGTCAATCAATGTTTTAAAACAATTATATGTCTCTGGAAAATTGCTCTTCCATTTAACGATCGTGTTAATAGCTGCCTGATAGTTAGTCTCCGGCATAATGTCTGTCAATTCGTTTTCAGCAAGAGTTCTCTCCAATGCGAGTAAAAAAGCTTGAGCAAGAGAATTGCTGCTTCCAGAGATAACAACTGGAAGAATTTTATTACTACCATGATAATAATTCTGAATCAACTGATAGAGTTCAGGTTTTTCCGAACTAATAACAGGCATCATTTTCTCAAAGAGTTCTGGATCTTTTTTCATAAGGATTGAAAGAATCATAAGAACAATATGACTCTTTCCCTTTCCATAAGCCCCAATCAGAATTCTGGCCCTATCTGTAGAATTCTGAGACGTGCTAAGTAGAACATCTTCAAGTAATGACAACGCTGATTTTGTTGGAATATAGTTTTTAAGCTTTCCGTCATCATTCATGTCGTATGCAATGTTGACTGAACTTTGAAATCCAGTAGCTACTGAAATCATATTTGTCATGCTTTACTCTCTTCCTTTCTCGATATTCTCGTAATATTTTTCTACACACTCATTAAACGTGTAAGACTTATCAATGCGTACAACATCAAGACCAGCTGTACGAATAATTTTAACTGCACCAGTTTTTTCGGCCTCACGGAGCGCATCAATCATGGTAATAGTATCCAGATTAAATACTTTCCCAATATTTTTCGGTGCTGTAAGAAGCTCATTAAGACCTACTTCTGTAGCTCCTGCTGCTTGGTCCATCAAGACAGCTAAAATAACCCACGGATCAATACTTTCTGCCGATGGAGAAACTTTTCTGTAGACCTTTCTATTTTTGTCGACGATGTCAACCAGTCCAAGTTCTCCAAATGGACAATCGATATTGTTTTCTGGTGATACCTTTCCTGGATCTGTTTTGTATCTGGGAACATATGTCCCAATGATGCAATTAAAATCATCTGTAAGCGAACGCATTGCTGCGCTTTTGCCGTTTGCATCAATTACGTAGCCGTTTAATCCAGCAACAAAATCATTTCTGTTAAACTCAGTCATATTGAATACGTTGTAGAAATAATACCATGATGCTGCCAGTTCTTCTTGTGAAGCCAATCGATACTGTAATAGATACAATGTACCAAGTTCTTCAATGTACCTATCATGTTCGTAAATCTTCTCTCCGAGCGGAGTAAATGTTTGCACTCTTTTCCCGAAGTTCGGTTCTTCCGTGATACCAACTGCTTGCAGCCAATATCTCAGAGATTTAACCATATTTGAGCCAATTCCTAACGTATCCATCGGATTTTTTTCCTTAGAAATAAACGCTGTTGGTTCGTTTTTTACTGCTTTCATGCCTTTGCTCAGCCATCTTTTTCTGATAAAGAACGTCTCATGAGCACGAAACTTCATTGCCATATAATCATCCTCCAGTTATCACTCTTTTGTTCTTAAGTATTTATCCATCATGCAACCACCGCAAAGAATCTTTTGATCCACACACATGCCGCAGTGAACACATTTGTCTGGGTTAATGTAATAATAATCACCTACAATTGAAATAGCACCAGCTTTACAAACTGATTCGCACTTCAGGCATTTATGGCAGGCGTTAAACTTGCGCACCTGATAGCCCGCTTTACGTTGCAAATTTTCATGATTCGCAACATTCATTGTACGTATTTTCACTGCATAATCATAACCATCCTGGTTGAATGGTTGAATCGAAATAATTGGTACATTCGTCCTAGTATCCAATATAATCACTTCATGAAGGAGCTTTCTTCCCATTTCAGGCGCAAGTTTTCCAAAAGGAACAAACATGCCTACCAGTTCATCATCAAACGGGCGTGACAATTTGTAAATTTTAGCATGTTCTTCAGATGTACAGTTAGTAAATCGAATCTTTACATCCTTTGCAGCCGGAAGTCCGTTACCACCTTGACGAGCTTTCCATGCTCCACTATCAATGTATTCTTCGGGATCAGGCTTCCCAATCTTTTTTGCAAATCCAATCAGAAAATCCCTCCACTCCTTAGCACGTTCTGGCATATAGATGTTTGTAAGGAAAATATCTCTATTGTTATTATTCGGACACAGCCAACATCCAACACGCTCATAGCCATAACGATAAGCATCGTTAAAATCAATCCCCGTAGTTAGAATATATAACCAGATATCAATATCCATCCAAAAGAAAATTGGCGAAGCAACCGTTTGTTTGTTAATCTTCACAGATTCTGAACTATCTTCTACACGATTATACTTACTACGAGACACGGATTCTGCCTTACGGATGCCATAAAAAGTTAAAACCTGTTGATTTCTATACATGTTATTTAACACTCTTGTAATTGGACCTGTTTTAAACATTGAACAACACCAACGCATCATACGGGCTGGTGGACCAATCGTATCAGCCATGTTGAGAAAATTTTGTTCGTTATTTTTTGCAATTTGAAAAATTGCACGCGGATGCTCCTTGCGGAATCTTTCTGCATAATCAATTGTAGTCGGAAACTCCAATGTTGTATTTCCGAAAATGTGTACCAAACTTGGATCTGCAAGTGCTTTTGTAACAACATCCGCTGTAACTGTCGAATCCTTACCTCCAGAAAATGAAATAATAAGATTTTCTTCTTTGAATCGCGAAGCTGTTTCTTTTACAAACATGGAAGCTTCATCTACGAGGTAATTAAATCTGTCTCTATTTGCATTGATAAATCTCTCAGTATACAATTCAAAACTATCGTATGTAAGTAATTCCTTATATTTAACCACGTCTTTGGCAATCTGCTCTATATCGGCCTTTTCAAAGTCTTTTTTTGATAAAACCTTCACTGTACCATCAATGTAATAACGACTTCCTGTTGCCCAAACAGACGCGTCTGCATATGTATTTGGGGCTTTTCCCATAAGAAGCTCCATTAAAAGGCGTTCTTCGGGAAATACTGGTCTAATATCTTTTGCCATATACTTTGTTTTTCTTCCACAACAAGGACATTTATCTTTGTAAGAATCAGATATCTGTTTGATTATTGGTGTTTTACAAGAATCACACCAATAAATTTCAACAGGAATCTCTTCTTCCGTTTTTTTGCCACATACTGGACATTTATATTCATTTGTCTCTATTCCACATGACCTACACCACATATTTATTTACTCCTGTTCTTTATTTTGATTTGGTATGATCTCCGCGATATCATTCAACTGACAACCGAGCCCACAGCAAATTTTATCCAAGACATCAGATCTAACAGTTTCACTTTTTTCTAATTTCGCAATTGTCGTATAGCTGAGTCCTGTCATCTTCTTAAGATCTTTCTTCTTAAGATTTCTATCTATCATTAACTTAAATAATTTCTTATATGATACAGCCATCTTTGACCTCCATATTCCAAAATGAGCAAGTAACACGTTGTATATTATACCACATATCCGTTAAAATTGATACGTTCGTGTGAATATTGTCGTTTTAATGTGACGGCTTTCTTTATTACCATATGGCAACAAATTGGCCGTCAACATTTATTCACCACATCATCGTTTGCTTATATATAATATGTCAGAATTCAGAGTCCTAAAAAAATTACATACAGCATTTAAACACACTTTTTTTTCTGGTAGTCCACATGAAGAAGATGCCCTACAGATTGTGCTAATTGAATAACACATACATAAAAGCGCCAGCTTTATAAGCCGACGCTTGTTTGTTTTATTTAGTCTTCACTTTATTGATGATGATCGTGTCATTAGTAGACTGAACATCAATCTTATCACCCACATGATATCCAAGCGCTTCGAGCCACTGCCCTTGAAGTTGAATTTTTGGAATCTGTTGCTTACTATTTAAACTAAGTGGCGCCTCGTATACTTTGAGGCTGCGTTTTGATTTATACATTGTTTCCTCCTATATCCCGAATTGGGAACTAAATGTTAAATTTGCTATCCTCCGAACGGAACTAATCAAATTTCGCGAAAGGAACTAATCAAAACCACGAAAGGAACTAATTAACGGGGAAAAATACTCCTCTGAACGGAACTAATCAACGGGAAAATCACAACTTTGAAAGATATCATTCTACATTGGATTATCGCACACCAGCGGAATGTTATTATCCTGCAATACTAATGTCATATGTCGCTTAACATCTGTAAAGGAAATAAGTTTATCCTACTTACTCTTCTGCAGATACAGTAACTTATCAACCTATCAGTTCATTATAAAAGTCTTAGATTTTTGTCTTGACAACTGAACCACTATAGTTTTTCCTATGTATAATAGAGTAGTCACACTGAAATAATTTTATCTTTTATTTCAGTGCATATTCTAATTTATATATTATGATGACAATAATGCCTTTTGGTTTAACACTTAATAATCCTCTTGTAGTTGTTTTGGCCTTATCACCTTCTGATTCATTAATCACAACAACTCGATTTAGCTAATTATATTTCATAAGTTATCGTAACACCATCGGAAAATTCTCTTTACTATAGTATTATTTATATCACATTACTCTTATTCACCTCTGTATTTCTAAATTATTAATGCCTTAACATAAAATAATCCGATATTTTTATATCAGACTATGTAAAAATACTATAGGATAAATGCAGAAACCATAATACAGTCCAATAAATAATCTACTATTCCTCACATGGCTGTTAGGAATTTTGTTATGCAAATATTTTGTTAAAAGAATTGCAATTATTACAACAACAAACATACTTACTACTAAATGAAATATAGAATAATTATTCAATCCAAAAAAAATTATAAAAATGACACTTAATATAGTCAAAAGATCTGTTGAAGAAGAATTTTCTTCTTTCATTGATGCAAATTTATCATAGCGAATTGGATTTAACAGAAATCTCAATATCTCATAATTCGGTAAGAAATAAAATGTTATTCCCCAAAGTATAACTATTAATGATTTACTAATATTAAATCCATACAGCAGGAGTGTCCCAAAGTTTGTGTAAACCTTCAAACTGATGTAAGATAACATTACTCAGTTTGGAGGTTTTTATTATGGCAAGAAGAAAAAGTGATTCACCACAAAAAGCAGCAATGCGCGAAATGATGCAGGGATATCTCAAGGAGAATGATATCAGTATCAAAAGCGGAAACGATGTTAATTCCATCATGCGGGACATGATGTCTGTTTTATTGGAAGGGGTTCTTGACGAAGAGCTTAATGAGGAACTGGGGTATTCCAAATACGATTACCGCAATAAAGAGACCGATAACAGCCGGAATGGACATTCCAGGAAAACAATGCGTACCAGTTATGGGGATATGGACATTGCAATACCCAGGGACCGCAAAGGGGAGTATGAACCGCAGCTGATACCAAAATATCAGAATACGGTCACTCAGGACATGGAAGAAAAGATCATATCTATGTATGCAAAAGGAATGACCACGGGAGACATTGAAGCACACTTAAAAGAGCTTTATGATCTGGATATTTCAGACAGCACGATCAGCCGTATTACCGATAAAATAATGCCACTTGTAAAGGAATGGCAGGAGCGTCCACTACAGGAGATATATGCTGTTGTTTACATGGATGCGATCCACTACCACGTCCGCAGCGAAGGGCGTATTGTGAAACGTGCGGTATACATTGCCCTTGGGATCGATATGGATGGGAAAAAGGATGTGATCGGCATGTATGTTGGGGAAAATGAAGGTGCGAAATTCTGGCTGTCTATTATTAACGGATTGAAAAACCGTGGTGTGCAGGACATTCTGATCGCTTGTGTGGATGGACTGAACGGATTTCCACAGGCGATCGAAGCAGTTTATCCAAAGACCGAGATCCAGCAGTGTATCATCCACCAGATCCGGAATACCACGAATTATGTATCCTATAAAGACCTGAAAAAACTTATGGCAGATTTAAAAATGGTCTATGCAGCACCGGATGAAGCTGCAGCCCTGGAGGAATTAGAATCTTTTGGTAAAAAATGGAACAGCAAATATCCGAAGATCTATAAATCCTGGAGCGAACGCTGGGCTACACTTTCCACTTATTTTAAATATCCCAATGAAGTGCGGAAGCTCATTTATACAACAAATGCGATTGAAGGATTCAACCGGCAGCTGCGTAAAGTCACTAAAAGCAAGACTGTATTTCCAAGCGATGACAGCCTCTTAAAAATGCTCTATCTAGCTACTATGGATATCACTAAAAAATGGACCGGGCGCCGCAGGGACTGGTCCCAGATACGAGCCCAGCTGGAAATCTACTTTGAAGAACGGCTGGAAAAAGCAGAATTCTAGAGATTCTATTTGACATGTGCATTTATACCTGTATAATGCAGATAAGAGCAGAAAACCAAAATCTGGTCTCTGCTCTTAATAACTATCAATAAAATCTTATGTCAGTTTTTTGAGTTTACACAAAACTTGAAACGGTCTCTATACAGCCAATAAAGATATAGTAATTGTTATACCAATCAAACATTGATTTATAATATTTAATAAACAATCTATTTTTTTCATATTACTTATCCATTCTAGTCATTTAATATTTTGAAATATTATGTAGTATTACATTAAATAGTCTAATTATACTAACACCTCTAACTAAGAAAGATAGGTGTCAATCAATCTAACTAAATAAATCATTTGTATTTCATAATGCTATTATTTTTTCAACCATTTTTTTATTAATTTAACACCACTTTACAACTTTTTTCATAAAAAAATATTATACAGAACTTTCTGATGTATAATGAGCTTACCAAAAACATTATGAAAGAAAGTGATTCTGTACGATAAAAACATTATACAACGAAAAA